>ERZ773049.1732-NODE-1732-length-12355-cov-17.016829_pt1 | contig 12355 bp, 10 predicted proteins | sample MGYA00580633_ERZ773049 | MGnify/ENA primary metagenome ERZ773049 (study PRJEB29015, sample SAMEA2737991) | human oral metagenome | biome: human oral; feature: human-associated habitat; material: dental | place: China | collected 2066 ... | reverse complement strand
CCCCTAGCCAACACCCCCTCCAACCCCAAAAACACCAAACATGAGCCAAGTCAGGGGTGGGGTGGTGGTCGTCCCGGCGAACCGGCACGATTCTCCGCTGTTGCGCCCCACCCTGGAATGTCTCAGTCGTCTCGATCTCGGTCTGGGAGCAGGACCACCCGAGACGATCACGGTCCATCTGGATGCCGGCTACAACTCCCGGGCCACCCGAGCCTTCCTGGAGGAGTTCAGCTGCTGTCGCGTGATCAGTCCACGCGGGACCCCACTGGAGACCGGGAAACGCTGGCTAGTTGAACGGACCCATTCTCGGCACAACCACGGATTCAAGAAACTCGCCCACTGCACCGAACACCGCATCAAAGTCATCAACGCCTTGACCAACACAATCATCATCATCCGCCAACTCCACCACCACGCCTGGCTCACCCACTGCTGGGACACCCGCCCCACCCGAAGACCCTAACCACACCTATCCGCGCACCCACTAAGCTTCAGGAAATCTCGTGGTCGAACAACTCTCACGATGAAACGGTCATCGAAAACTCGTGAATAGGCTCCCATCACACTCGGCAGCGTAAACCTCCTCACGCCGTGTTCGTACATGGCATCATAAAGGACTCGAGCCCGAAAGCACTTCACCCATGACTCCTCAAAATCCCGGCGAACCTGCTCACCACTCTCCAACTGGACACCGGCGTCTGACATCATCGGCAGTGACGGCGCAACGAACCGGTACTTCGGATAGACACACTCGACCATACGACGGGCCAGTTCCTTCATCTCCTCACAATGCACAGCCATGTTCGTTACATGGAAAAAACCAATCCCCCCGATCTCACAGACACGACGGTTCAAGGCTTCCACAGCAGCGATTTCTCCTGAGACCACCACAACCACGCCTTCTTGGCTAGCAGAAAGACTAAGCCAGCCCCCTGTTCTCTCAAGAACATCATCAAATAAATCCACCACTTCCTGTTCACACAGACGACCGATCGACAGACACCCGAACCTTCCAATAGATTCCCGAAAGAACTGGCGCTCAACATTCGACGTCCGGAGCACCATATCAATCATGTCGTCAAGTTCTATACTCTTCGCCTGCACAGCCGCCGCACACCCACCTATGCTAATACCCGAAACCAAGCTCGGCGCATCTGCCCCCTGTCCATTGAGATAACCCTCTGCAAGCGCAAGCATCGACAAAAGATACGCCACTCGGTGCGGACCCCAATCCACAAGGCCATCCTTCGTTTCAAGATCTGCTAAACAAAGATCTGAATCACGACGACACCGACTCAGCAAGCTCTCCCCCATAACTTCATCAGCGATGCTCACCAAGCGACGGGCAGGCTCATACCCCGTCAGGAATCTTTCTACATGCACCTGACTCCCGGGAGAAAGACCGGGAAACATCAAGCACACTCCATCCTCAACACACACTGACATCAGACCGCTTCCTCCCTCATCACAACGTGCCCAGAAAGGTACTCAAACCCCGGCGGCGCATCCAGTAAATCCACAACAACTCGAGCCATCACTCCTCTCCCCCTCTGATGCGCCGAAGCAACCGCCTTCCACAGCTCAACAGCTGTATGGCAAGAAGACTCACCCCAAACACCTTCAAAGAGGTCCAACCCGAGCGAATGCGCGAAATCACACAAGCCGACCCTATCTCCACAAAATAGCTCTCTCCTCTTCCAGTCACAAGGACCATTCAGGTTAAGATTCGCTTGTAGCCACCCCATCCCACCATTATCAAGAACCACGAACAACAAAGGAGATCTCAAGTCCGACAGACACCTCCACTCGCTCCCCAACGTACGGAAAGCCGAATCCCCCACGACGGCTACAACCGGACTACACTGTACTCGCGCGAGCCCCACGGCCGCTGATGCCCCATACCCTAGCGGCGTTTGCTCACTCGGAGCGAGGGAATCTCCTTCAGCAGGAATTCTCCACACATCGGGATAATAACTCCAAATATCTTGCAAACCATTCTCATGAACGCTGATGGCATCGCATGGGGCACATTCACTAATCGAGCGTAGGATTCTCTTCAAGTCACTTGGATGCTTGTCCAAAGCTTCTGTGGCAGCCCGTCTCACATCCCGCGATTCATTCCCCCAGGACTCGTCAACACACCCCGGCGCCTCGTCACACACAAATTCGATCGCCATGTCCACATCCGCGACAACGACCTCCGCCCTTTCCAGGCCGCCCGCATCCAGTATCGAATCAATAACCTGAATAACATTTGTCCCCGATGACTCAAGTCCGTCACGAACCGTCTCTTCAAGGCGACTACCCAAGCACAGCAACACATCGATTCTCCCAAGCCATTCACGTACCCCGGGCTCCATATACAACCCGGCCAGCCCAAGATAGACGCTGCTGTCCTCATTGACCGCGCCCCGCCCAGAAGCGGAAACGAGGAGCGGAACCCCCCAAGATTCACACCAACTCTGAAGGGCACCAAGATTCGAAGCTCGTTTCGATCCGCCCCCGAGTAACACGGCTGGTCTGCGTGACCTCCTGACAAACTGCCTTAGCCCGTTCTTCAGCGAGATATCCGGCGCCGATTCCCGTCTCGATGCCAACATCCGAACTGGCACAACGTTCGAGCTTTCTATAACCCGCTCCACAGAACCGCCTAATGCGAGAAATTCCGGAATCTCCAAATGAACAGGTCCACGAGGTGCGCACAGCGCTTCACTCAAGAGAGCATCCAGAACATCATGCAACTCCCCCAACGTTGTGAGGACAGTACTACGCTTCACCAGCGACGAAATGACAAGGGAGGCATCCAGCTCTTGAAAATACCCCCTCCACCGCTCACGCGAACTCACTCCACTCGTCAAAACTAGCAGCGGGGTCCGCTGCGCTTGCGCCTCCAAGATCCCAGTCATTGCATGAGTTACGGCGGGCCCCCTTCCCAACACCACGACGCCAATATCACTAATTTTTGCCTGGACGCTGGCGACCGCCTGATAGGCACTATGTCTCTGGTCCGAAGATACAATGAATTCTATCCCAGCATTCTCAAAAGCAAACAACGAAACCAAGTCATCGCTTGGAAGCCCGAAGACATACTCCACCCCCTTTGCCTTCAAGTATTCCCCGATCCACGACCACGCATCCATCTGACTCACGATGAACACCTCGGCTCTCCCCGACTACACGAGAACCAAAACGATGCCTCTCTGGATAGGAGAATCGGTCGCGCGAGCACTTTCCCCCCCCGAGCAGAGTAATTTGCCATCGGGCCCTTTCCTCCCAACGGCTCATTTCCATCATCTACCGCGAGCAGTGATGAACCCTCAGTCACTGTATACCACCTGGTCAACCGCTCCACCGATTCAGTCGTAGCACCGAAAACACTAACCCCCATAGCTGCTTCCACGAAGCTACCTGAACAAAGTCGATCAACCATGCTCGCTTCGCAGTCAAAATAAGCAACATTAAATATAGGAGCGAAAAACTCCACCATCGGCACATGCTCAGGCTCACAAGACCACTCAAAGATAGTTGGTTCCAGAGACATCTCACCGAACGATACCCGCCCGCCCATGATGATGTTCTGCCGATATCTCCTCATAAATTCCGTGGCAGACTGGAACGCCCCTTCGTAGAAGATTCGCCCAAATCCTGACGATCCATTCTCGCTCCGCCGATCCTTAAGCTCTACATCCACTTCACGTCTCAATGTGTCAATAAATTCTGGGCGAAGCGAAGAATGAACAAACACTACATCCGGTGCGAGACAATCCTGACCCCAGTTCAGACATCGGATTCTCACCAACTCTCGAGCCGCTTGCCTTATATCGGCATCCTGACACACAAGGAAAGGATTTGGACCCGATCCGAGAAACAGCATGACCTGCTCTTTTCCCAACGTCGAGCGCACCTTCTCAGCATTCTGATAAGTGCCGGTAAATACAACGATCTCAGCTACTGACACTACATCCGAAACAAAGACGGACTGAGACACATCGTGAACAAGCGCTCGAACACCACACCGGAGGCCCATCAGATCATTGATCTTTGCCGTTTGACTCTTCACTGCACTAGCCGGCCTAACATGCACCTCCCTAGAATAGAGCGACGGTATCGCAACATAGAGGACCCATGAATAAAGCAGCACATTCGATGGCATGAAGACCGCAATACTGCGCAGAGTCGGAGGATCATTAAGATTCATCTCTGCAGCAGCACCTCGAAGAGTCGATAGAGCCGCCTCAAACTCATACTCGCATGCTCGCGAATCTTCCACCTCACTCAGCACCTCCATGAGTTCGCTCTTGCAATCATAGAGAGCAGAGATCATCCTTGAAATCAAGGCCTCACGGCCTTGCAACCCGTAATCTATCACAATTTCTTCCAAATTCTTCGCATAACTAATCACGCCTCGTATTCCCTGAAAGCCCTTCTTGCCAGCACAGGAGTTCGCGATGTTGATAGTGCGTCATGCCTGTATTGATTCAAGTCAAGCAAATTATCACAGTTCGCAAGAACCGCTTCGTCGTGAGTCGCAATGACTACCGTGCGCCACCCGCGGAGCCGATCAACCGCCGCAAGCATTTTCGTTGCAGAGTGAAGATCCGCACCTGAGGTCGGCTCATCCATCAAGACGAGCGGCTTCGGTGAAACCAGAATTCGAGCAAACGCTAGTCTCTGCGCTTCTCCTCCAGACAACCTGAGCCCTCGTTGATGCAACTCAGCACCTAGCCACTCGCTTCTCGCACCCAAACCTTCCCCGAGGCCGAGTTCCTCCAAAGCCTGCAACATTTCTTCATCTGTAGCAAGGTTCCCAAGCCGAAGGTACTCACGTACACACTTACCGATGAGTCGCGTCTTCTGTTCAAGGTAACTCACCTGTCCGCTCACCGTGGAAGAAATCAAGCGACCACCCACAAAAACTTCACCGGAAGTAGGAGGAACCAAACCAGCGAGAACATCCAAGAGGCAAGACTTTCCGGAGCCTGAAGGCCCCCACAAAGCGGTCACTGAGCCGGCCTCGAAAGTTCGCGTCAGATTATCATAGATACACCGATCCCCAAAAGAATGCCGCAAGTCCCTAACTAGCACTTCCGGCGCCTGCATTTTCGGGTCCTGAGACTTAAGAGAGACCCGACACTCCCCTCCGAACGAATCGGCCAGAGTCATCCCACGATAAGTATCTACCCTGTTCGAGGATGTTGGGTGCCTAAGAGCCTCAATCTTGCCTTGTTCTCCCAACGCATTAGAACCCGAACAATCCAATGATGGATCATCTGCGATAACTCCCTTGATCCGCTCCCAGGACCCATAAGACTCCTGAATTGCTGGCAACGCCTTCAAACCTGATTGCACGGGTGCTAACGACACCACCAAATACATAACAAAACCTGCGAGGCCGGGAAGATCCAACTGCCCCCAATGAACCAGCAGAGCTCCGTACAGAACCACCACTACCAGTACGCCATTGGCGAGGGAGTTCACTATAGGATTCATCCAACTCTGTTTATCACCCATTCCTGCCACGGAATTCCGAATAGATAGAATCTTTGCATTCATCGCTGCACGTCTTTCATGCACGCTTCCATCAGCCTTCAAACAACGGATACTCTCAACCGTACTGACCAAGTCATCAGCTAATGCCGCCGCTTCCTTTTGGGCCGAAACAGCCAAGCGTCGAATCGGTGCTGTTAGAAGTGTAGAAAGCACCGCTACAGCACCAACCAGCGCCAGCACCAAAACCGCGAGCTTCATATTGATCCAGAACATGAAACCCAGACTCCCCAAAGCCAGAAACGCAGAACTGACCAAGTCAAACAATGCACCGGCAGTGAACCAACGCATCCGCGAGGCGTCCGAATTGATGACGGTACCCAGCTCGCCGCCGCCCCATCTCGAAAAGCTCGACACAGGCCATGCAAGAACGCGATCAACGATGCGTGACTGAACCATACTCACCACTCGAGCCCCTACTCGTGTTAGAAGTCTCGTCTGCAGAAAGCACACGAACCCTTCTACAAGGATCAACAACACCAGGGCTGTGATCAGCAATGGCAAACCTTGAGAGTTAGTTAGGTCTCCAATCAGCAGCATTAATATGTGAGGCTGAAGAAGTGTCAAGAAGACGCTAACCAGGGACAGAACCAGCCCAACGCAAAGTAAACCCAAATGCGGTCGCACCAATATCTCTTCTGCGCTGACACTGCCTCTTTCCTTGCGTAGCATTTCCTGCCCTCCTGCCGCCCGTCCTACTCTACAAGTCCAACTTTTAAAGGACCATGAGCCGGAAGCGGGCTCGATCCGCTGCGAAGCGCATCGAACGCGGCAATCCAACCAGCCGACCCTGATGCCATATCGGCGCTCAGCGCCATCAAACGCCGCCCCATGAGCATTTCCCCAAGCCCATCGGATACTGCGAACCCCGAAGCAAACCTCAACTGCCGTTTCACCATCTGCAAGTCGATCTTAAACCCACAAGCCCGCCTGTGAAGACTCGCAGACGCGAGCCCTATCACACCATCGAGAAGCCCGGGCTCGCTAGTTTGAACGACAGACACGGCCCTACTGAGCCCATCAATCAATCCCTCGGGTAGCAACGCGCCCGCACGCTCCACCTCTGTTGCCGCGACCAGCAATCCAGCAGAACCTCGCGCAAGATACGGCAACAGAAGGCCCTCATCCCGAACCAAAGTCATTCCCTCGAAGCTATCGGTGCATCGCAAATCTCGTGCTAGAAAGTCTTTGGCCAACTCTCTGAGTTCCCTACTGCGAACGATTCTAGCCAGCCGCGCTGCCGCAATCGCAGGTCCTGACCAGCCTTCTGCCCACCCTGCCGATTCCCCTGTCACCGTGTCTGCGGGTCGAACAGCTCCTTCAGGCATTCTTTCCACCAAATGCAGTAGCGCATCGAGCCGAGGATCAAATCGTGACTCCACTTCAGTCAGGATGCACAACACCAAACCAGAGCTACCTGAGCAAAGACTCAAATCGTTCGAGTTCAGCGCCAAGTCCAACGCCTTCTCATATAGCTGGCGCGCCCCCGCCTTCCGCCCAGCACGACTTAGCGCCCAAGCGACCCCGCCTAGCCCACACAATAGACCTGAACATTGCATATCCTTCGCAGCGGACTCTACGCGGTCAAACATCGCTTCAGTTTCAACACTCAAATCGCCACGAATCACGTCTAGCACGCCAGCATCACCAGATGCGATCCCCTCGCCGCCACTGATGAACCTAAAGACATCACTAGGAAAACCTACGCTTCCCTCGTCAGCAGGCGTCGTTGACTTCTCGCGCTTTGAGGACAAACGTGCAACAAGTGACTTTCGCACGGCAGCAAGCGCCTCTAAACTCAAACCATCATGCGCAGAAAATTCCTCACCGCAGCCAGGAATGCCTAAAAGGTCTCGAATCATGCTGACCCACTGATCGGGAACACCGAAGGACCTCTGCACCTCCTCAAGAACTGCATTCAATTTCTCCGGATGGTATGCAATCATGCGCGCATACGGCGTGAAACACCACAGGCCTACGATACCTAATGCAAATCTATCCGATTCTATGGAAGCTCTCCGCCCGATATTCCCCGGTGGTACGAACCCTGGCACACCCAGCCCAAGAAGCTTGGGATTCTCAACACGACTCGCTTGCTCAAAGTCTAGCAGTACCAATTCCCCTTGACTACCAATCATGATGTTCCGCGGTTGTACATCACCGTGAATCCACCCATTTTCGTGTACTCGTCGAAGAATTTTATCTAGCTCATACAACAGCTGTACACTTCGATTCGCATAAAGGCGAGTTTGAGACGAATCGCTCGAGTACCTAATAGTTGGGGAATTACTAGAAATCCAGGACTGAAGGGACTCGCCCTGTACGAACTCCATAGCCAAGAATGAATGCTCCCAAGCCTTGAAAAAGCCGTGAGCCTGTACCACTCCTGGTACACCAGCTAGAGCCTGCAGCGCGCCAAACTCATCCCGTAAACGATCAACAGCATCCCGGTCCAGTGAATCCAAGCCTGCAAAAGGACGCGCCTCCTTCAAAATGCACGGAAGGCCGTCGGAAGCGCCAGTTGCCCGATACACTCCACCACCATTCGAGAAGTGCAGCGCCTCCACAATCGAGAATGGAAAACTCACTGCATCCGTGAAACGGTTCAGCCCCGAGTCTAAACGCTCCGGGATGCTGACCCAAGGTGGCACATAAAAAAAAGGCTGACGCTCATCCGGAACTAGCTTCCCATCATCTCCGTAGAGCGCCGGGACGTCGTCTCCCCACTCATTTGAGAAGCTCATGCGACGGAAAGCCCCATATCTCACAAAGAGAGGTCCTTTCCCCCAGCGCGCATCGGTCAATATATACGGACCCGAAAACCGACGGAGAGACTCGCCCAAATCATCAAGAATCGCAACTAGCGCATCCTCATCCTTCGGGTAGAGCACCATGAATTTACCACTCGAAACACGCGAGGCATACTTAGAGTTTTGAGCCCTCAACAGCGACCTCGAAGCGAGCATTTTAAACTCAACCCTGTTTAAAAAGCAGTAGTCGGAAACGATTCTCTGCACGAGCTGACAGTCAGAAATCGTGGATGTAACATGTATCTTCCAACCCTGATCTGGCAATATCTCGCCGCATGAGAACACTCTCCACGGGCCGAATAGAACTTCCTTCCAGCCATTGGGCATGTCAACAGAAAATAAATCTTTTTCGTTTTCACCACGATCACGGAAATCCGTAAAGTATGGAGAATTCCGCAGTCGATATAGGTCCAAGGGCACGGTGCGTGCTGACCTCCAAGAGTGTACCCTCAAGTTGAACTTCCTTGTCTCATTTGTGTCCCATCCAAAATCTCGCCAGGGCCTGCGGCACACTCAGGATGCTTCCGCAGATGCTCTGCAAGCCAAACAGCCCCCTTCCTCCGCCTCTCATCTGCAATCTTCATAGCGTTAGCTCGCCCGGGAGCGAGCTCAAGGAACTCCAAGAACTCGCGCCGCAGCACGCCAAATAGAAAAATGTCTTGGAGGAGTCCCTCCGAAAAAGCCGCATCTCTACGAATACCTTCGAACACTGGCCCCATCGGGTGACACATGGCTTTGACGGCATCCAAGTTGTTCGCGACGATACTATACTGGACTCGATCCGCGTTCTCCTCGAGAAAAAGCTTCTCGCAGAGAGAATATACCGCGTCCGCCCCATAACCCAATTTCCAGAGCGCCGGATCTGAAACTGCTACACCAACTTCCGCCGCCCTGACTCCCCGCCGATCCGACCAATGATACTCGGCAATCCCAACATCTTCGCCAGAATCAATGTGTATCAAGAAGAGTTCGGAATCCGGGGAGCCAATCATACTCTGGAGCTCATTTTCCCCCCCCCGTGAATTCATGATGACTGTTCCACTGGACTCCGGAATTTCATTGATCTTTTCAATAAGGACAAGCGCCTCAGAGATATTCGTGAGATTAACTTGTCGCAGCACAACACTCATTCCACCATTTTCCTTTCTCACTACATTTGGATACTTATCCAAAAACCAGCGCCCGCGCAGCGACATGCCTTATCCGAGGCAAGTAGGGATGTCGGCGAATAGGCCTCATAGATTTTCTAGAGAAACTTGACATTCCACCTCATCTACTTCTCGATAACGACACACGTCGTACTCCCCCCGAATCCGCAGGAGATCGATATCCCAGTATTCAGGGACGCCATCTCACGGGCCTGGTTCCTCACGAGAAACAATTCAGTAGGTAAGGGGTCATCACAGTGCACGATCGGTGGGCACACCCCCTCACGCATCGAACAGCCCAAAATCACCGCTTCAATGATGGCGGCCGCTCCAAGGGAATGACCGATCATGGACTTGATCGCTTGGACCAAACATTCCTTGGCATGACTCCCTAGCACAGTCTGTAACGCCAGAACTTCGGTCGGATCATTCAGCTTTGTACCTGTACCATGGGAACTCACGAGTTGGATTTGATCGGGCTGGATTCCGGCTGCTGATATAGCAATTCTAATCGCTCGCTCCAACGGCTCGGCATCTTGGCTTGGAGCTGTAGGGTGTGCTAGATCCGTAGTCAGGCCGATACCCGTGATGGTTCCCAGATTGATCCCATCCGGACATGCGACATCTTCTCCCACAATCAACATAGCACCGGCACCCTCCGCCATCACAAAGCCATCGCGCTGCTGATCAAAGGGTCGACAAATGTCTGGAGCCAACGCTCCAAGGTTATTCATACTCGCCACACAGAAGGGGGTAAGAGGTGCATCGACGCCAACACATAGAACCCCGTCTGCCATTCCGCTAAAGATCATTCCATTAGCTACGCCAATGACGCTATTCCCTGTGGCACATTCAGCATTCACTGTGACACTCGGCCCACCAATCCCCAGCTCCCTGGCCAACGATGCCGCGATGTAGGTAGGCGAACCCGAGAACCCGATCAAGGGGTCCGCCCGGAAGAGAGCGCGTCTCCCACCTACTTCGAAAGCACCTATGGCCGACTCAAGCGAAGCCGACGGTCCATTAGAGGTTCCAACACACAATCCGATACGTTCGGGACGCAAGGGACCCTTGAGTGACCCTCCACTTTGAAATTCAAACCCGGCTGACGCAAGCGCCTCTATGGAAGCAACGCGAGCCAATTGGTTTGCGCGATCCAGTCGACGCCACTCGCGCCTCCTCCGCGTTGGTACCGCCGATTCGAGGTCAACAACTGCGCCGAACACTTGCCCCGGTTCTCCCACTTTGACCACTTCCGCGGGAACGAAACCCGTATGTCCTCCGCACATATGTCGGAAATTGGTTTCGACGCCGATCCCTAGCGGTGTCACTAGCCCAGCGCCCACGATCCGACTCCGGTGCAACGAAGGCGGCTCAGCGCGGGTCATCGTTTACCGGACTTAAATATGGGTGCCACAATCAATATGGCAGCCCAAATCAGTGGGGGCATGAGCCACGCAGACCATTTCCACTCTCCGGTATCTCGAACTATCCTGAACCAGTAAATTCCGAAGAATACGAGGCTTCCAGCCAGCCAGTATACCCATTCTTTAAAGTACTGTCGCCATTCTTCCCGTGAACTGTTCTCCTGATCTTTGCCTTCGTAAGAAGTGTCTGTTCTGCTCAAGGCCTCCTCCTTACCGGACTGCCGAAGCATTGCTGATATTATGGCTTGGTAAGGGGCCAGCTAGGGCCCCCTACCAAGCTTGTCACTGAATCATCATTTCTGCAGACTCATTGATGATCGTTTCAGGCATGCCCGTCAGCCGGCTGACCGTAAGCATGCTCAGGTTCGGGAGTGCATCGCGTCACTCCTCACACGCAGTTGTTGCTGGTTGTGGACAGCATGGCGACAGCTTCGTTCCCTGTCGTCACGAGCTTCTGAAAATCTAGAATCTGCTGCATCCTTTTCACCTCCCTTCTTAATATCGCAATCAAACACCAGTCATCGAACTGGCGGGCCAATAGGGTCGACCTAAAGTCGGCTCGCGGGAAACAACTAAGGATGCCCTACGTGTGCACCCCAGAATCCTTCATGCTTGTTGTGCAAATTAGAGAAATCAACCAACCAAGCGTGGTATTCAACCTATCTGAACCTTTGAGTTGCGAACGCAGAGGTTTTTCAATGTTGACCCCTAGATCATCCTCGACATACACCATAAGTTCTAATGTTGAGATTGAATCAATTTCCAAATCTTCTATCAAGGTAGCTTCATCTGAAATGCTCCCCTTTGGGCATTCCAAGACATCAACCAGAAAACTGGTTATCTTCTCCCTGACTAGCTCTTCCTCCACCCGGTATCTCCTCCATGCTAAAGGGACGGTATTTGCGGTCAGTTCACCATGGAGCGACTCTGCCACCTTCGCCCTTGCCGATGATTGCTACCATCCGGTCAACACCCAACTCCTGCACTCCGCCGAGCGATGGTGCTTTCTTGCAGTCCACGGCCTCTTACCACTCGTCACCCTCTCTATCCCTTCCGTCCTACTTCGTTGCGACACCCACATCCGTCGGGAATTCGCCAGACCCCCACATCAAAAGTTTAAATTTTTTCGACTTTTGACCCTGTGCATTTAGCGTACCCCTTGTGTACTGCGAAGGCAAGCCCCTGACTTGGCTCAGCTAAAAGGTCCGGGAGCGGCAGCGTGTGCCCCATGTAAGAAGGTCCGCGTAGTTCCCTGACGCGATGAGCAAGGGGTTGCCGATGGCTGCACGTCGTGAGATCACCAAGAAGTACGCCCGCGAGTACGACAAGGCCGACCGGACTGAGAAGAGCCGGCTGCTGGATGCGTTGGTGGAGACCACCGGCTGGAACCGGGACTATGCACGGCGGGCGATCCGAACCGCCG
>ERZ773049.1725-NODE-1725-length-12383-cov-36.172696_pt1 | contig 12383 bp, 8 predicted proteins | sample MGYA00580633_ERZ773049 | MGnify/ENA primary metagenome ERZ773049 (study PRJEB29015, sample SAMEA2737991) | human oral metagenome | biome: human oral; feature: human-associated habitat; material: dental | place: China | collected 2066 ... | reverse complement strand
GTGCCAGCCCGTCATGCCCCCCACCATCGCGGTGACTGCCAGCCCCAGACGCAGCGCCAGAGGCATGTCGAAAGAGAGATAGGGCAGGTATCCGCGCAGGTATCCGCTGGCATCCCGCAGGGCCGGCCAGCGCGAGACGCGCACGCCCTGCGGGTCGTCGATCTGCGGGGCGGGTTGCCCGTCGCGCCCGGGCACGGTCGTGGTCAGGGCCCGCACCGGCACGCCGTGACGGGCCAGGGCGCGTTCGACGCCATCGAGGCGGAAGGAGGCGGCGGCGGCCTCAGGCAGGTGGATGCGGGTGGCCAGTAGCGCCCCGCCTCGTGGGAACCGGGTCATGGCTTCCTCTCTGTTGCGCCCAGCACGTGGGCGACAGTGCGGGCCCGGGCCTGCCAGGTCTGTCCGGGCAGGACCCGACGCATACGGCGGCGCACCGCCTCGATCTCCCCAGGAGCCTGCCGCAGGCGGCGCAGCAGGTCGCTCAGGGCACCGGCGTCGTAATCCAGGACCCAGCCGATCCCCATCTCCTCGACGAGTCGGCCGGTCTGGGTCCCGCGCACGGCGATGACGGGCAGCTCATGGGCCAGGTACTCGTAGAGCTTGTAGGGGACAGCGAAATCCCAGTAGGGGTTGGGCTCGGTGAACAGGACCCCGAGGTCTGCCCGCCGGTACAGGGGCTCCAGCTCGGCCCCCGAGCGGTGGACAACCTGCGCCCTGCCCGCCGGCAGGAGCGGGCCGTAGTGGTCGCGGCTGGCCTCCCAGGTCTCCTGGCGCACGCACAGGGTGATACGGGTCCCAGGAGTGGAGGTCACTGCCCGGAGGCAGGCGTCCATCCGGTAGTTGTCCTGCAGGACGCCGACGAAGAGCAGCTCGAGGCCGCCGCCATCGTCACCATCATCGTCACCGTCATCGTCCTGGCCGCACGCGCCGCGGGGCTCGACATCGGGTGCCCCGGGCGGCAAAGGGCTCATGCGGGCCGGGTCCACGTGGGGGACGTGGCGGGCCATGGCCTGGCTGGGCAGGAAGAGGTGGAGGCCCACCTTCTCGAAGGCCATGAGCTCGCTGCGGTAGGCGGCCTGGAGCCCGGCCTCCAGGATCGGATTGATGCCTTCGCGGAAACGGGGGAAGCGCCAGTAGACGTCGCGGTAGAAGACGCCTACGGGCACGCCGGAGCGCTGGCAGTGGTGGAAGAAGGCGGCGTCGAGGGCGGGGTGAACGGGGAGGTGACGTGGCTCGGTCAGCGCGTTGGGAATGGTCGCGTTCTCGCTGTAGACGAACTCGATCCCGGCTCCTGCGGCGATTGCCGCTCGCACCCGGGCCATCGCCCGACGTCGCTGCGCGGCGTAACCGGTGACGTCCATGACCCGGTAGCCGAGATCCGCGAAGGCCCGCCGCATCGCCAGGGGACGCAGCATGGAGGCGGCCACCCGATCCGGCTGAAGCGGAAAAGGAGCGTGGAAGACCATGAGCTTGTCTGCGCTCATGACGTCACCTCCGTCTTGTGCATGGGTCCCGGCGACCCACAGTGGGTAGGACTTCCGACCCGCAGGATGCTGAGCGATCATCTCACGCCTCACGAGAACCGATGAGGCGCTTCTCTATTGTCGGACAACGCTGAAGCCCAGTGGAATCCGCTGGGCGTCATCCGCGTCACGTGTCACAACTGTGACACACTGAGCGCCGGCAGACGGCGTAGGCACACCGGGCCGCCGAGGCTACTCGGCGCCGCTGACCGATCAGAGGATTTCAAGGGATTGAGGGCAACGGTGAGTGTTATCGACGTCGAGCTTCGGCTGACGAGTCCGCAGTGGCAGCAGACCGCGCCGTCGGGCGACACCACCGAGTCCCTGTGGGTGCGTTGCGACACACCCTGCCCTGATCCGACCGATCCGAAAGTCCTCGTCTCCCACCCCGGGCGTCTGACCGCCATCCGGATCAGCGACGATGAGGTGGTTCTAGCTCAGGATCGGCTGCGCTCCTGGCCCCTGTTCTGGGCCCTTGAGAACAGGGCCGACGGCGGCCGGCGGCTTATCGTCAGCGATAACGCCACCGCCATGCGCGGGGCACTGAGCGCCCCCCGGCTGGATCCGCGAGCCCGCCGGGAGTTTCTGGACGCCGGTTTCGTCTCCGGCACCGACACGCTGCTGGTCGGCGTCCACCAGACCGAGCAGGGCGCGATCGTGCGCATCGACCGCGCCACCGGCCGGGTCCGCGCGGTCGACTACGCCCTGGCGCGGTTCTGCGAGGAGTCCGACATGGTCACCGACCCCGAGGAGTTCTCCGACCTGCTGCTCGCGGCGCTAGACGCCGGCATGGGCCGGGTCCTGGAGGACTTGTCGGACCGGCCGGGCTCGCCGCGACTCGTGCTGCCTCTGTCGGGCGGGCTGGACTCGCGGCTGCTGGTGGCGTGGCTGACGCTTCACGGCGCCCTGGACAGAGCGGTGGCCTTCACCTATGGACGTCCCGGAACACGGGAGGTCGAGGTCTCGCGCAAGGTGGCCGAGGCGGTGGGCCTGGAGTGGCACGCCGTCGACTACGTCCCCGCCGAACTGCGCGAGGCCTGGCAGACGCAGGACGCGGCCGACTTCCTGGAGTACAGCTACGCCCTGGGGGGGCTGCCGCACGTGCAGGACTGGTACGCCCTGCGCAGCCTCCTGGAGCAAGGCGTGGTGCGTCCGGGCGACGTCGTCCTGCCGGGGCACACGATCGTGGGCAACATGCACGATGAGCACCTCCTGGAGGAGCCGCGCGTCACCCGCGGCCAGGTGGCCAAGGCGATCCTCATCCACCACCAGGAGCTCCAGGGGGACCAGCGGCGCGCCTACGCCGACCCCTACCGGGCCGCCAAGGTCCGCGCCTTCCTGGCTCTGCGGCCCTTCACCGGCAGCCCGCGAGACGTGCAGAGCATCCTGGAGTCCTACAACGTCCGCGAGCGCCAGACCAAGTACATCAACAACTCCATGCGCGCCTATGAGCACCTGGGGCTGGAGTGGGCGCTGCCCATGCTGGACGCGGAGTTCTGGGACGCCTGGCACCGCGGCGCCGTGGAGCTGACGGCCACGCGGGACTTCTACGCGGTCTTCATCGGGCGCCTGTGGGCCCGGGCGACCGCACTGGCCGCCGGGACTGAGGCGGACGCCGCCGAGCGCGCCGACCGCGCCGACGAGGCGGACCTGCCCTACTTCGCCGCTACCGAGGTCAGCGAAAAGACGCGCTCGCGGCTCAAGACCGCGCTGTCGCGCCTGCATCTGCTGGGGCTGGCCGAGCGCACCTTCTCGGCGTGGGCGACACTGCACTCGACTATGGCCTTCGAGGCGTTCATCACCGATGCCTCTCTACCGGTGGCGGCCGCCCAGCTCATGGGCGGGCGCAAGCTCCTGGGCTTCTGGACGCGCGCCTTCGTGAACGACACCTGGTGCCGGCGGTGCCGGCTGTTCACCGACCTGCCCGTGGCCACTCCCGCCGAGCTAGAGGCGATGGCCCCGGAGGAGTGAACCGACGTTTTCTTCATAGACGACGCGGCTACGTGTCGTCTATGAAGAAAACGTCGATGTGCGATCAGTGTGTGAGAGAACCACCGGCGACCTCCTCGTGGAGGCGGCGGTAGGCGGCGCCGACCTGGGCCGAGGAGAAGCTGTCCCCAATGGTCGCGGCGATGGAGGCCGCACCACGGGGGGCGAGACGCTCCACAGTCTCGACGACGGCGTCGGCCCACTGCCGGCTGCCGGCTCCCAGGGGCAGGACCGTGCCGTTGGCATCGGTGACGTACTCGGTCTGGCCCCCGGCGTCGGAGACGACGACGGGCCGCCCGCTCGTGATGGCCTCGGCCGCCGAGACGAAGAAGTTGTCTCCGCGGGTGGGTCCGATGAAGAGGTCGGCGCGGGCGAGCTCGGCGCGCACGCCCGCGGCGTCGAGGTTGCCGGTCAGGCGGGTGCGCTCGCCCAGGGCGGGGTCGGTGGCCAGGCGCTCCTCGATGTCGGCGCGCAGCGGCCCCTCCCCCACGAAGGACATCGTGGCCGGAACTCCCCGAGCGGTCAGCTCGGCCAGGACGTCGAGGCAGGCCATGGGATCTTTGCGCTCCACGAGTCCGCCGACGGTGACCATGTTGATGCTGCCGGCGTCCTCGCCGCTGGGTGGCTCGCTCACCGCGTCCTGGGGCTCGACGATGCAGGGGACGACCACGGTGGGCAAGCCGCGCCGCAGGGCGCGGATCGGGGTGGCCAGGTATTCGCAGACGGCGGTCACCAGGTCAGGGCGGGCCAGGCCGTGGCCGACGACGGGGATGGCGGCGCGCAGGGCTGGGCCGAGTGTGTCCGGGTTGGTCAGGCCGGACCAGTGCTCGGTGTGGACCCAGGGCAGGGTCAGGGCCCGGGCGTGGTCCAGGGCGGTCAGCGGCAGGAGGGAGCTCATCGCCATGGAGTGCAGGACGTCGGCGCCCTCGAGCGCGGGACGGAGCCGGTCGGCGGCCCGGGCGACGGACAGCGGGTTGGAGGGTTTCATGGGGATGGACAGGACCCTCATGCCCTCCAGGGTGCGGTGGCGGGCGCCGTCGTCCTGGTGGGGCGGAACCAGGTGGATGATGCGCACGTCCTGTCCGGCGTCGCGGATCGCCGCGCTGTCGCGCAGGACGAAGGAGCCCGAGCTGGGTGCCCGATCGGTGGGGAGCCAGGTGGTGACGACGGTGACGCGCATGTCCCCATGCTAGGGCCTGTCTCGACGCGGGGAGTGCAGCCGTGTGGCATGAGTCCCCCGCTCCTGCACTCTGGTGGCGCGCGGCCGCGCATGGCCGCTGCGGCCCGTAGGATCGGCTCATGCGCGTTGTCTCCGTCGTCGGGGCCCGGCCCCAGTTCGTCAAGCTCGCCCCGGTTGCCCACGCCATGGCTGCGGCCGGGGTGGAGCACGTCATCATCCACACCGGGCAGCACTACGACCCGATGCTCTCCGACGTCTTCTTCACCGACCTGGGTATCCCGGCGCCCGACGTGCACCTGGGCGTGGGCTCGGGCGGGCACGGCGCCCAGACCGGGGCGATGCTCGCTGCACTCGATGAGACCCTGCCGCCCCTGTCCGCGGACTGGGTCCTGGTCTATGGGGACACGAACTCGACGCTGGCCGCGGCCCTGGCGGCCGTCAAGCTGCACATCCCGGTGGCCCACCTGGAGGCGGGGCTGCGCTCCTTCAACCGGGCCATGCCCGAGGAGATCAACCGGGTCCTGACAGACCATGCGGCCGACCTGCTCCTGACGCCCACCGCGGTGGGGGCAGAGCACCTGGCCGCCGAGGGGCTGGCGGGCAGCACCGTCGTCGTCGGTGATGTCATGACCGATGTGCTCCTCCAGGTGCGCGACCGGGTCTCGGGCTCCCCCAGCCCGGTCATGGAGGAGCTCTCGCTGGCTGAGGGTTCCTACTCCCTGGCCACCATTCACAGGGCCGAGAACACCGACGACGCCGAACGCCTGGAGGCCGTCCTGGACTCCCTGGCCCGGGTGGACCATCCCGTCGTCATCCTGGCCCACCCGCGCCTGGTGGCCAAGTGCGCCGAGCACGGCCTGGCCCTGGAGAGCCTGGGGTCGCTGCTGATTCACCCACCGCTGGCCTATCCCGACCTCATCGCCTCGGCGCTTCATGCCCGCGGGGTCATCACCGACTCCGGTGGCTTACAGAAGGAGGCTTTCCTCCTGCGGGTGCCGTGCACCACGGTGCGTCCTCAGACCGAGTGGGTGGAGACGGTGGAGCTGGGGTGGAACCGGCTGGTCGAGCCCGGTGAGGCGCTGGTGGAGGCGGCCTCACGGCCGAGCCCGGCCGAGCCCCGGGAGGCCGATGCGCACCCCTACGGCGACGGTCACGCCGCCGAGCGCGTCGTCCAGGAGCTTACCGCCCACCTGCCCGGCTGACGGCCGGGGCCGACGGCGCACAGCGGGAACTCTCCCGACGCATATCGGAACTGGACGGCCGGGCTTGAGTTTCTGAGTACCTTGAGAAATGTGATTTGTTGTGGGGATGTACTTTCATCATTAATTACTGCTGATCGACATCAGCCACCAAAATAAAAAAGTACGTTCCCAACCTTTTCACCAAACATCGTAGATGTCTGAAACACAACACCAGATCATGCAGGCAATTACGTCGTCGCAAAATTTGCCTCCCGCCCATCCAGGCGACCACTAAGACTGCTTGTCCACAAGACGCACTTGCCGAGCAACAATACCGTCCAGAAATTTCTGAAACGAAATCACAGGCAGCATTAATCCGATATTTGAAAATAAATAGAACCTCAGAAAAATATTTCCTCTGATGGATCTCCCCACAACATACCCCTGAGGAATCACTAAATCAGCAACAACTGCGAGCTCATCGGAAACCTGAGCAGCATCATTTCTATACGAGAAAGTCGTCTCTTTACTTAGAAGTAACCTCTGGTCAACTTCAGCACTCATCGCATCACGCAAACCAGACATATTCTCAAGACATCCACGAATTTTCGAAATTTTATTTTCGCGCGGTTTTATTGTTAACGATAAATATATTCTTACAATCCACCAGAATAACAACAGGAGACCTATCGTGACCAAAATAGTGGAACGAGAAACCACTACAAAAAAAGCAATCCAAGCCATTATCGAAGCAGCAAACCCTTGCATGCACATAATGATTGCATCAAAATTTATCCTTCCCACAGAAACGAAACTTGCCTTCACATTAACAGCCACCAGCACTGCAAATTCAACGCCCAATGCCACCAACAGCAAACATGCATACACCCCAACAACGACCAGCACAGCTTTATATTTAACTTCGGAAGCTAGGCACCTTTGAATTAATGCTGCAAATAAAACCATCACCGCCGCAACAACTCCACCATATCTACCAACAAAACGCCTCAATCCCTTAATCTGTTTCGGCAGAAACATACTCGGTGCCCCATAGAGGAAATGATATTCTCCACTAAGAACACCCTCACTGTCATTCCTACACCTCCACTCCGCAAGATTAGCCACCCGAATTAGGGTCCGCGCATAGCCACTTATCTTCCCAGCATCACTCTTTAAAAACAATGTAGGCCACACAGAGACAAACAAATACAACACAAGTAGGATAAAAAAATACATCATCGACACCCCCTTCCAATTTTTTGCCGCAACCACGAAACCCCAGCACACCACAATAACCCCGTACATACCGCAGAGCTGTAGCATCAGAAACATCGCAACATCTTCACAAGCAGAATTATCCAATACTTCCTGCAGCCAAGCACGATGCATCTGCACACCACTAGGAAGCTCCCGCAGCGGCCAGAACATATTTCGCAGAGAAACAATCAACAAGGCCACTGCCGCTAAGAGAGAAAGCAGGGTCGAGAAGACAACACCATAGCCACTCTCTCCGATACACTTAAATAAATCTCTATACATCTTGAATATTTTTAACGGATTCGAATTAAAATCAGATTCAAGGCTGGCCCATAACTTCGGCCTCAACACCAGATGCGCAAAAACAGCCACAACGCACCACCACACCGTAGCCAGGAAAGTGGCCAACATACTTCCAAAGACCCCTGGCTTACGGGAAGACTTGAATGAACGAAACGGAGCGCTCTGCTTACCAGACAACACATCTTTGTCCACCATGCGTCATTTGTATCACCAGCACAAAGTCCAATCAACCTTGAAATAGAAACACCCTGAGAGCCCTCAGCAGAACTCGCTCGTCGATTCAACTATTGAAGGAGGTTTATTCACAGGATTCGCGGCCGGTTCCACCGTCCTCCTGTGACGCACGAGCGACTCGGTGTCCACACAGCGGATATAAGCGCCACAGTCACGTCATAGCACACACGAGAACCGCAGGATTCTAAGGCCTCCTCTGGGACACACTCCGACCATGGAGTCAGTCATGTCCGCCGCGCGGACACCGAGCCGCTGACACACCGCAGGAGAACGGCAGATCCGACGACGGACCTCATGAATAGCCCTCGAGGCACTCTGAATTCAGCCCTCGAGGGCGATGAGGCCGTCGACGAATTCGCGGTACTGGCGCTGGGCGTCGGACATCTCGGCCCAGGTGGCGTGCGCGTCCTGGCTCATGGCCTTGTACTCCGCGTCGGCCAGACCCATGACGGACTCGATGGCGTCAGCGATCTGCTCGGCGGTGGTCTCCACCGGGATGAGTCGGCCGTTCTCGCGGTCGTGAACGATCTCCCCGGTCCCCCCGGCGGCCGTGGCCACCACCGGCAGCCCCGCCGCCTGGGCTTCCATGACAGCCACCGGCACGCCCTCGCCGTCGGAGCAGTTGAGGAAGCAGGAGAAGTCCGTCGTCGCATAGAGCTCACGGACTTCGGTGTTGGTCAGGTGCCCGGTGAAGGTGACCGGGGTCGAGTCGATCCGCTCCTTGGCCCGGGCCCGCATGGCGGCCAGGCGCTCGTCGTCGAACTCGCCGATATGGGTCCAGGTGACCTTCCGGCCGCGCTTCTCCAGCTCGGCGACGGCATCCACGATGAGGTGGACCCGTTTGTAGGGCGCCATGTGCGAGCAGGAGACAAGTTGGAAGGGCTCAGTCCGATTCCGCTCGTGGCGCGGTGCGGCCGGCACGCCCAGGCGGCGCACCTCGATGGTGTCCGCTTTGGGGAAGCGGCGACGCAGGAAGCCGGCCGCGTACTGCGAGATCGGGTAGACCCGGTCCACGGCCCGCATGACGAAGCGGCGCGAGGGGACGTAGCCGCGCGGCGCGTCGGCCTCGTCGACGTCGTAGGCGTGCGCCCGGGAGACGACCTTGACCGGTCTCCCCCTCAGCTCGCGGCGCCGCAGCATCCCGCCCAGAGCCGCTCCGGTGAAGAACCAGTAGGAGTAGATGGTCAGGTGACCGGCCCGCTCCAGGCCGAGGCCCGGCAGGAGCCGGCGCATCCTGCTGTAGGCGCTCAGGGCGATCGCCGCGAAGCGCACATCCATCCCGAAGCGCCCGAAGCTCTTCCACGGCGGCGTCTCCACCATCCGATCCCGTCCCAGCAGGATCTGCGGGGCGCGCAGAATCGCGTGAAAGCGCCAGTCGGGCAGGCGGGAGACCGGAAGCAGGGCGCAGCGGGCGTTGGCCGGCAGCGCGCGGGTCTGACGGGCCCCCTCGCTCAGGCGAACCGGGACGACGACGACCTCGTCGTAGGCGGCGCACAGGGTCTCGATCTCCTGCTCGAGGAACTCCTCCCCCACCTCGTAGGGGTAGAAGTCGGTGAGCAGGAGCAGACTGCGCGGGCCCTGTCGGCCGCTTCGACCGGTGGACGCACCAGTCGACTCCGTCCCGGATCTGCGGGGCGTGGTGGACGTCATCTCTCGCGTTTCCTTCCGGTTCGGCGGTTCCGGTCACGATCGGGCGCTGCCGCCCGATACCAGTGTGCCCGACGCGTCTTCAGCTCACGTCGCCTTCCGCCTCTTCGGAGGTGGCCGACGACGCGGCATCCTCCTGCCCGTCCTGGCGACTCTTGCGCTCCTCCCGGCTCTTGGACTCCTGGAAGCCGCCCACGCGCTCGCCGGCGTCGAATTGCTTGGCGGCGTGGTCCGCCAGAGCGGTGTTGGCCACCAGCAGTCCGGCCATCATCGCGCCCAGGACGTAGCAGGTGGCCAGCAGGTCCAGTGGGGACCAGTACAGCCAGGCCAGGGGCAGCGCCGTGTAGAAGACGTTGAACCCCAGCATCCAGTCCTGGTGCTCGGTGACGATGAAGAGATTCGAGATTGGCGAGGTGATGAGCATCATGAACAACCAGGGGGTCAGCGCGCGGGCGAAGCTCCCGGACTCGGCCCACTGCGCTCCGAACAGCAGCGGGAAGAACCACGGCGAAAGTGCGTAGATGAGCGCGAAGGGGAGGATCCCGATGAGCACCGCACGTCTAATGGTGACCCGGACCAGCGGGCGCATCTGCCCGGGCTCGATCGTGGAGAGCTTCTGGAAGAACACCCTGGCCACGGCGCCGTTGATGAGAATGAGCGGGGCATCGAGCACCCCCCACGCCATCTGGAACTGTCCCAGGGAGGCGACCGAGTAGCCCGAGATGAGCAGGGCGATGCCGTTGGTCCGCAGCGCATCGCCCAGGGCGTTAGGTCCGTTGAGCAGCGGCATGCGCCGGTAGCGGCGGGCCGCCCAGCGCAGGGAGGGCGCGTCCTCGGGGAGTCGGCGCCACAGGACTCTGGCCTGGCGTCCCAGGTTGGCGAAGGCGAAGAGCTGGCCCGCCGTGTGCCCGAGCACCAGCCCGGGCATCCCTCCCAGACCCGCCACGCCGAGGATGAACTGGCCCCCGGTCAGGCCGATCTGCTGCTCGGCCTGGTTGACCGCGATCGTGCGGTAGTCGCTGTTGCGGTTGAACCAGTACTTGAACAGCTCCACGCCGGACATGAGGAAGGTGGTCAGCCCCACCAGGGGCATCCACAGGGCCACCTCGTGCCCCCACTGCCGGGCGATGACGCCGTTGAGCGGGAAGGAGGCCGCCGTGGCCAGCAGCGAGACCACGGTCAGGCACACCATGCCCAGGCGGGCCACGCTCAGCGCCTCGGTCTCCCGCTTGGGCAGCATGATCGCCATGTCGTAGCGCAGCGCGGCAACCGCCACCAGGATCGAGGCCACCGAGATATAGGTGCCCAACAGCCCCATGTCATGAGGGGTGTAGACCCGGGCCAGAACGATCTTCATGAGGAAGGTGACGCCCTGGGCCACCGCCGTGCCTGTCACCAGCGTCAGGACGTGGCGCAGGAACGGCGAGGAGTCCATGACCGAGCGGGCCCGGGCGAGCAGCCCCGTCACGGGCCCCACCGGTGCGGCCGAGCGGTTCAGAGCTCGACCGTCCGGTTCTCGCTCGCCGAGGTCAGGACCGCCTCGACGACGTCGAGCGTGGCCACGCCCTCGGCCATGGTGACGTGGCGCTGGGACACGCCGCGCACGGCATCGCGGAAGCTCTCCTGCTCCAGGGCCAGCGGCTCGCGCTTGGGGATCGCGTAGCGGATGACGTCGCCCTCGCTGACCCCCCGGAAGGCGGCGACCTGGTCCCAGGTGGAGGCCACGGTGCCGTTGGCGTGGAAGGTGAGGTCGCCGGTGAGGGTGTCGGCCACGAAGGCGCCCTTCTCCCCGGTGACGATCGTGATGCGCTCTTTGAAGGGGGTGAGCCAGTTGACCTGGTGGCTGACGACGATGCCGCCCTCCAACAGTCCGGTGGCCACCATCATGTCCTCGGTCTGACGGCCGGAGCGGTGCGTGACCTGCGCGGCCACAGAGGTGTAGCGGGCGCCGGCCACCCAGGCGGTCAGGTCGATGTCGTGGGTGGCCAGGTCCTTGACGACGCCGACGTCGCTGATGCGGGCCGGGAAGGGACCCTGGCGGCGGGTGAGGACCTGGTAGACCTCGCCAAGCTCACCGGCATCGAGACGCTCGCGAAGCGCCCGCAGGGCGGGGTTGCAGCGCTCCACATAGCCCACGGCTCCCACGAGCCCGCGCTCGGCGAAAGCAGCGGCCACGCGGCGGCCGGCGGCGGCGTCGTGGGCGATGGGCTTCTCCACCATAGTGTGGACACCTGCCTCGGCCAGGGCCAGGGCGACGTCCTCGTGGTAGACGGTGGGCACGGCCACCATGGCGGCATCGAGTCCGGCATCGATGAGGGCGTGGACGTCGGGCAGGACCGGTAGTTCACCCGCCACGCCGAAGCGGTCGCCGCCGGGGTCTGCCACGGCCACGAGCTGCATGCCCTCGGTGGCGCGGATGACCCGGGCGTGGTGGCGCCCCATGGAGCCCAGGCCGATGAGCCCCACGCGCAGGGGGATGTCGGCCGTGCCCTTGTCGGGCAGGTGGTGGGCTTCGGGAAGGCCGGTCGTCGTGGCCAGGCCGTCGAGGGCGACGTTCTCGCACATGTCAGGCACCCGCCTTGACGGTGGCGGCCACGGCCTGGCCGATGCGCTCCAGGTCGGCCTCGTCCAGGGAGGGGTGGACCGGCAGGGACAGGCACTCGCGGGCGGCCTGCTCGGTTCCGGGCAGTTCCAGGCCCTCGGCGTAGTGGGCCAGGGAGGCCAGGCGGTGGTTGGGGATCGGGTAGTAGACGCCGCTGCCCACCTGCCACTCCTCTTTCAGGGCGGTCTGGACGGCGTCGCGCTCGGCGGCCGTGGCCCCCTCCAGGCGGATCGTGTACTGGTGGTAGACGTGCGTGTAGCCCTCGGGGACATGGGGGGTGACGACGCCGGCCACGCCCGCCAGCTCGGCGTTGAGGCGCGCGGCGTTGGCTTGGCGCGCGGCGGTCCAGCCGGCCAGCTTGGTCAGCTGGACGCGGCCGACGGCGGCGGCCACGTCCGTCATGCGGTTGTTGAGGCCCACCAGCTCGTTGGCGTACTGCTGCTCCATGCCCTGGTTGCGGATGAGGCGGC
>ERZ773049.1724-NODE-1724-length-12386-cov-10.058633_pt1 | contig 12386 bp, 12 predicted proteins | sample MGYA00580633_ERZ773049 | MGnify/ENA primary metagenome ERZ773049 (study PRJEB29015, sample SAMEA2737991) | human oral metagenome | biome: human oral; feature: human-associated habitat; material: dental | place: China | collected 2066 ... | reverse complement strand
ATAAACGAAAATATGGTATAATTTAAGTAAAAAAGAGAATATTTTATTGGAAGGATGTGTTTTATTTGAAAAAAATATTTTTAATTTTATTGCTGCTATTTACGATTGTGTCATGTGAATTAGAAGATGCCAGAGAAGCTTATAATAAAAAGGAATATTTAAAAAGTATAGAATTAGTTTTTAATTATTTTGAAACAAATCCAAAAAAAATTAATAAAATTAAGCCTGAAATAAAGAATGAAATTATGGAAAAGTTTTTGAATATTACAAATCATTATAAAGAGATGACAGGAAGCAGTGATTTGAGCGAAAGACAGAAAGGTTATGAAGAATTAGTTAAAATTTATGCATTATTTGACACTTATAAAAACTCTTCAGCTTTTTCGGATTTTCAGCAAAAATACCCTTTGGATGAATCTTTGAATAATATTGAAAAAATAATTGCCCAAAGATTAAAAAGCAATAATTATAATTATGAATATTATGGTTATGACCATTTTAAAGATGTGACGAATGATATAAATAATTACTATGAAGATATCTTAAAATTTATTGATTCTATGGAAAAAAATCCAAAAATATCCAATGAAATGGCTTTAAAATATAAAGAAATAAGTAAGCAGATAAATAAAAATAAAGCTAATAAATTTATCGAATTTGCTAATGCAAGTGAAAATAAAAAAAATTATAGAGAAGCACAGAGATTTTACGAAGAAGCTGATAAACTTTTTGTAATAACTCGCCAAGATGCAAAAAAAGTCTCAATTAAAACAAAGGAATTAAAAGAAAAGGCTGATTTGCAAGCAGCAGAAAATGCATATAATATCGCTTTATCAAGCCTTAAAAATGCTAAAACTAGAAATGACTATAGAAACGCAGTTTGGGATTTAGAAAGAGCAAATGAACTTGTTCCAAATTATAAAGATTCTGTAAGTTTGATTTCAAAATATAAAGATAAAATTTATGTAAAATATAATATTTTTGGGTGCAGCAATAGCTGGGTTGAAAAATATCTAGATAAAAAATTGGAAAATGTCATTGGTAAGAAAACTTCTGCAAATTCTGCTGAAGTTCAAATAAATTGCAGAGTTACTGATAACTATAATATCTCTACATTTCCTAGCAATATTGAGAATCTGAGAGAAATAAGGGAAATTGTAAATAATGCTGGTGAAAAGGTTACAAAAGAGTTTATATTTCAAAAAATTAAAAATTTAGCAATCGAAAAAATAACTTTTAACTATGAAATAGAAGTATCAGGTCTTGTAAAACAAAGATATTCAAATAATCTTTCAGAAAAAAATGAAGTACATTCACTCCAATATACAGGAGATATTCCAAAAGAATATAAAGATAAGGATAAAATAGAAAAACCTTTAGGTGAAACCAAAATGAGAAATAAAATTTTAGAAAAATCTAATTTAGAAAGAGAATTAAATCAAATAATTGATGCGATGGATAGGTTATAGTTATGAAAAATAAAATAAAAAAAATAATTTTAGTTAGTACATTTTGCTTTTTACCAATTATAGCGAAATCCCAAAGTTTGAGAAATATTTCAGGTATTTCAAAATTGGAAAATTTTTCAAAAATAAAAAATATTGAAGCAGAAAAAATATTGGATTATGATACACAAATTGTACTAAATAATAATCTAGCTTATGAAAAAGAAAATAATAAATTATTTACCGGAATTGCAGTTCAAAAAATAAAAGATAACATAAAAAATATAAATTTTTATGAAAACGGAAACCTCATTTCTTATTACAAATATTTTCTGGACGGAAATATTGAAGAGACAAAGGAGATTGACAAAGAAAAGAATCAAGTAATTATCCAAAAATATGATAAAAATAAAAAAACTGCTTCACAAAAAATTTATGAAAATGGGTTTTTAAAATCAGAAAATCAATATATCAACGGAAATTTGGCCGCAGAATATAAATCCAATGGAAAAGAAAACGGAAAATTTATTTACTATAATGGCAACAAAAAAGTTTTATCAGAAATGGAAGTTTTACAAACTAACAAAAAAGGACAGAGTTATCAAATGCCAAAGACTATAAAAATCTTTGGAAAAAACGGGAAAATTGAGAGGGAATACACTTTTGAAAATGGAACTCTTGAAAATCAAACACAAAAAGTTTATTATCCAAATGGAAATTTGAAATATACTGGAATTGCTAAAAATAACGATATGATAAATATGGAAATAAAAGATTTGTATGAAGAATATAATTCCAATGGAGCGAAAATAATGAGTTGTAAAGAAATTGAAACTGATAAATGGAGCTGCGAATACTATAAAAAAAATGGAGAACTAAAAATTAGAAAACAAATTAAAAAGGATTTTTCTAAAAATTTATCTACTTCAAAGTATATCTATGATAGTGAGCCTGGAGTGAATTTTTTAAAATCTGTGGGAGAAGGAATAGGAAATATATTTTTGATGATTCTAGAAGGTATATAGATGTATCTGAGTTAAAATAATAAAAAAATAAAAAATTTTAATTGAAAGGATCTGTTCTTATGAAAAAAATATTTTTAATTTTATTGCTGTTATTTACCATTGTATCTTGTGAATTAAAAAAGGCACAAGAGGCGTATGATAATAAAGAGTATATAAGAAGCATATATCTTACTTTGAGTTATTTTGAGAAACATCCAAACAAAGTTGGAAAAATTAAACCAGATATTAAAAATGAAATCATGGAAAAGTTTTCTAATATTGTAAATTATTATAAAACAGAAACTGGAAGCAGTAATTTAAAAGAAAGACAAGATGGTTATGAAGGGCTTTATAAAATTTATGCATTATTTGATGTTTACTCTCAATCTTCAAATTTTACTGATTTTTTGTCAAAATATGATGACGATGAACTTTTAGGCGAAATTTATAAAATTATAGATGAACGTATAAAAACAAGAGAATTGGAAGGTAAATATTCTAGAGATATTATTTCAATACTTGATGAATATTACAGAAATATGATTGGTTATACTAAAGAATTAAGTGAAATTAAAAAAATAGATGAAAATAAAATTTTAAAATATGAATCAATATCAAGAAAAATGTCCCAAGCTGAAGCTGATAAACTCATAGAATATGCCAATATAAAAGAAAAAGCTGAAGAATACCGTGAAGCACAAAAATTAAACGAAGCAGCACAAAAAACTTATGGACAATATCAGAGAAATTATAAAAATATGTATATAAAAATTAGAGAACTCAAAAAAAAAGCTGATTATCAAGAAGCAGACAAGCTTTACCAAAGTGCTATACGAACTTCTGGTGCTGTAAGTAAACATGGATACAGAGAATCAATAGAAAAATTAAAAAAGGCACAAGAAATTATCCCTAATTTTAAAGATTCAAAAGAGAAAATTGCAGAGTATTCTAAAAAAGCCTACGTAAAATATAACATTTCTGGTTGTGATAATAGCCATGTTCCTGCATATATAAATGGTCATTTATCCAAAGTTGGAGTTTATACAAAATATTCAAGTGAGGCTGAAGTTCAAATAAACTGTAAAGTAACAGACAATTATCAAGTTTCTACGTATCCTAGCCAAATAAAAAATTTATCTCAAGTAAAAGATGTTAAAAATAGCGATGGACAAACGGTAAAAAAAGAATTTATATTTCAGGAAAGTAAAACTAAATCAGTTGAAAAACTAGATTTCAGTTATGAAATAGAACTTTCTGGATATGTGAAAAAAAAATATTCAGGTAATGCATATAAACAACACGAAATAAACTCGTTACAGTATTTAGGAAATGTTCCGTCTGAGTATTCTGGCAAAGATAAAATTGAAAAACTTTGGGGAGAAAGTGAAATGAGAAGAAAAGTTTATGATAGTGCATCTTTTTTTAAAGATCTTGAAGATATAGTTAAGGAGTTGGAAAAATTATAATTATATATAAAAATAGCGAATTGAAAAGATCTGACAAAAATGGGAAATTAAAATATATAAAAATAGATGGTGCACTTGAAAATAACATATCTTGCTCTTTGAATTAATAAAAAAATATTAATAGTATACTTAAAATTTATACTTTACTAAAAGAGCTTTTAGTGAATTCATAGTAAAAAAATTTAAATGTATTTTGGTATAATGCTTGTATTTTTTTTATTAAAATGTTATCATAATAAACGGGAGAAGGACAAAAAATTATGAAAAGGAGTAAAAAATTGAAAACGGTCAAAACAAAATCAAAAAGCATTGAAAATAAAGAAATTTCTTTAAAACAGATGCTTAAAAGTGTAGATGATGACTTAAAAAGAGAAGAAATAATACATATTCTGTTAGAGCAAAAAGTTTCTAAAGTTATAAAAGAAGAAAAAGATGAAAAAGTAAAAATTTCAAATAAAATTTCAAGATTTATTGGAAGCAAAAAATTTATCAACTTAGTTATCGCAGTTGTGGCAATCTGGCTTTTTATAAATTTGATATTTATATTTAATAAACAGTTTGACTCTTATTCTTTTGTAATTTTAAATGCAATTTTGTCTTTTGTTATGCTTTTATTTTGTTCACTTATTATAATTAATCAAAACAAATCAAAGAAACTTGATGAGAAAAAGTCTTTGAATGATTATAAAGTGAATTTAAAAAATGAGATTGTAATTGAAGATTTGCACTACAAGTTAGACGAGTTAATAAAAAAACAAAATGAAATGGCACAAAGAGTGGCACAATTGGAAAATAAAAAAGGGAAAAACAATAAAAAAGAAAGGACATTTAAATTTATAGATATTACAGAAACTGAAAAGGAACACGATAGTTGAGGTGAATATGAACATTTTTGATTTGAAAAAATTTGAAAATTTTGAAAATAATGAAGAAATTATAACAATTTTGGAAAAAAATAAAAATATAAAAATCGAAAGAATTATTTCAGAAGGTCAAACTACCGACTGGCAAAGTTGTGATAAGAATGAATTTGTAATTTTGGTGCAAGGAAATGCTGAAATAACTTATTTTAAAAATTCTGAAATTGTAAAATTATCGAGTGGTGATACGCTTTTGATAAAAAAAAATAAAAAACATAAAGTGAGTTATACAAGTAAAAATCCGCATTGTGTGTGGATTTGTATTTTTTATAATTAAAAGGGAGATGATTTTTTATGGTAATGATGATAATGTTACTTATATTTTCACTAGTTGTAACAATTTTGGCAGGGATTCCATACATAAAAAAAACTGTGGAAGACAATAAAAAATTAAAGGAATTTGTTGAAAATGGAATGGGTAAGAATGAGGCAAAAGGAAAATTGAGAGATGAAAAGACTTCGACTGATAAAGTTATTTGCTATTTGTTTTATTTTTCTTTTGTAGTTTTTGTAATAAGCGGGGTTTACAATATCTATTCACTTACTCAAAATAATGGCATGGGATCTGACAGCACAGCTCAAACTCAACTGCAGCCAACAAGTTCGATGCCTGAAGTTTCAACTGGACCAAATGGAGAAACTGTACAAAGTCATAATAACACTAATTCTTCTGACTCTCAAAATATCCCTGCAACTAACAAGAATTTAAATAGTTCATCCGAAAATGAAAATGATGCAGCTATACAAAATAATGTAAGAAGAGAACAAAATAGAATAAACAAAATGTTTGAAGAAAGTGAAAGAAATACAAAGGATTTACTTAGCGCCTTTACTCGAAATGTTCAGAATAAAGAAGCTGAAGAAGGTATAAAAAATGGAGAAAAAGCTCTCAAAAATGTAAAAAAATCCAATGAAATGTTTAAAAACGCTCAATGTGTTCAAACAGGCGACGCAAGTTTTGACAAAGAATGTCCAAAATTGTTGGAACAAGGAAAAGAGTTATATTCTTCAAAACAAGTGACAGTTGAAAAAGCATTAGAAATGCTAAAAAGTATTGAGAAAGGAATAAAAGATGTTCAATCTAGCCAAATTGGACAGGAAGTGATGAAAAAAGGCGAAGAGCTATGGGATAACATTAAGAAAAATATAAATGGTAATTAATTAAAATATATTTATTAAAAAATAGGGAAACTTAAAAATATAAATTAAGTTTCCTTATTTTGTTTTTTTATTCTTAAAATATTTTCAATAAATAAAATATAACTAAATAAAATTTTACATATTAAAATATTTGCAAAATGGCTGTGAAAATACGATAGCACTTACAGATGCTTCAGGATACATCATAAATTCATCAGTAAGTTTTATTCCATAAATTTCAGGTTTTAACAATTTAAACAATTTTTTCTGGTCGCTTAAATCTGGACACGCTGGATATCCAAATGAATAACGGTTACCTTGATAATTTGCTTTTAATATATCTTCCGTTTGCAATTCTTTGTCAATAATTCCCACATCTTTTCTCATAATTTGGTGAATATACTCAGAAGTAGCTTCCGCAAGTTCCAGTCCTATCGAATTTACCAAATGTCCTTTATAAAACTCACCTTTTGCTTTTAATTCGTTAGACACAATTCTTGACTTCTCTCCAGCTGTTGCAACAAAAAATCCTACATAATCTATTCCATCAGGATTTACATAATCGTTTAATGACAAATATTGACCGTATTTCTGTCTTGGAAAATTAAATGTTTCGATAACTTTACTCAAATCATCGGATAAAATTTCCAACGAAAATTCGTTTTTTTCTTTACCATATTTTCGCTGCACAGGAAAATATTTGTAAATTGCAGTTATATCAAAATATTCATCGCCGTGTTCGATAATATCTTTAATTTCATTATATATTTTTACTGTACGTGGATCTTGTTTTTCAAGCATTTTTCCAACAATCCATTTAAGACCCAGATGTTTTCCAATAAGCATTTGTAAATTGATAAACGGAAATACATCTTTTGCCTTTATATTTGTAATAATTTGCTTGTTCAAAGTTTCAGGCTTATAAATTTTCTCAAAATTATATTTTGGAATTTCAATTTTAGAATAGTCAAAAGTTCCGTCTTTATCTTTAATATCGCTGACTGTCTGTTTTACTTTTAATTTTTGCAGTTCTTTTTCATCTTTTATTAAAAGTAAATCTCTTCGTTTTTGCAAATATTCCCTAAATTCTCCAAATTTCTTTTCGTCAATCATTTTATTCAAGTCAGAAAGCGCTGTCATCGCATCTTTTGAATAAATTACAATATTATTTTCATAAGCTGGTTCAATTTTATTAACTGTGAATTTTTCTGTAAGAGCGGCTCCTCCAACGAAAATCGGTATAGAAATTCCCGCTTCTCTCAACACAGCAACAGTATTCACCATTTCAGCCGCAGATTTCACCAGAAGTCCTGAAAGTCCTAAAAAATCAGCTTTTTCTTTTACTACAGCATCTCGAATTTTTTCCGCAGGAGTATTAATTCCCAAATCAATTACTTCGTAGCCATTGTTTCCAATAATTATTCCAACCAAATTTTTCCCGATGTCGTGCACATCACCCTTTACAGTTGCCATAATTATTTTACCTTTCACAGAAGACTCATCTTTTTCCATAAACTGCTCTAAATGTGCTACACTTGCTTTCATAACTTCCGCACTTTGCAAAACTTCCGCAACAATTAAGTCATTTTTGTTAAAAAGTCTTCCAACTTCGTCCATTCCAGTCATCAAAGGCCCATTTATTATTTCAATTGGAGTATATTTTTTCAAGAGTTCATCTAATAAAATAGTCAAATCCTTTTTACTTCCTTCAACAACCAAATTTGCAACTTTTTCTTCCACCGTCAAGTTACTTACATCAACTTTTTTCTTAGTTGCTTTTTTATCTCTATAGAAATTTGCAAATTTTGAAACATTTTCATCATCTGTATGAAACAAAATATTTTCTGACAGCTCTTTTTCTTCATCTGAAATTTCATCCATCGGAATAATTTTTTCAGTATTTACAATCGCAAAATCAAGCCCAGCTTCATAAGCTTTATTCATATAATAAGTATTTAGCACTTCTCTTCCCGCAATCGGCAATCCAAACGAAATGTTACTTACTCCCAAAATTGTTTTAACATTAGGCATTTCCTTTTTTATTTCGCGAATAGCTTCAATTGTCGCAGTTGCAGAACCAATATATTTCTGGTCTCCTGTCGCAACTGGAAAAACAAGTGTATCAAAAATTATATCTCTTTCATCAATTCCATATTTTTTCGTAAGCAGCTCATAACTTCGTCTTGCCACTTTAATTTTCTTCTCAAGTGAAACAGCCATTCCTTCTTCGTCAATAAGCCCCACAACAACCGCAGCCCCAAATTCTTTGATAACCTCAGCCATTTTCTTAAATTTTTCTTCCCCATCTTCCAAGTTTATCGAATTAATAATTCCCTTTCCCTGAAGATAAGTCAGCCCTTTTTCAACAACATTTATATCAGTCGAATCAATCATTATCGGCACTTTTGCAAATTTTGAAACCTTTTCCAAAAATGCTTTCATATCGGCAACTTCATCTCTATCTGGATTTGCAAGACAGACATCAATCACATCGGCGTCCCCTTTAATTTGAAGCCTTGCAACTTCAGTCGCTTCATCAAATTTTTCCTGCGCAATAAGATTTTTAAAAATTCTTGAACCTATTACATTTGTCCGTTCTCCCACATAAATTGGTCTATCTTTAGGAGTTTCAAGTGAGATTAGACCAGACAAATTATTAAAATTTTTATCTTTATCAATATTTCTAGGTTCATAGTTCACAGTTTTCTCTTTAATCTCTTTAATGTAATCTGGCGTAGTTCCACAGCATCCACCTACGATATTCAAATATTTATTTTTGAAAAAAGGTTCTAATTTATTTGCCAAAGTTACTGGAGTTTCTTCATATTCTCCATCTTCATTTGGAAGCCCTGCATTTGGATAAACAGAAATATAAGTATTTGAAATATCATTTAATGTTTTTAAAAACTGAGTCATAAACTCAGGTCCAGTCGCACAGTTTAATCCGACAGAAAATGGATGCATATGATTTACAGCGTAATAAAAGGCATCCGCAGTTTGCCCAGCAAGTGTCGTTCCTGTACTTTCAATCGTAAATGATAACATAAGCGGCACGGTATAATTTTCTTCCATAGCCTTTTTAAGCCCTAAATACGCAGCTTTTAAGTTTCTTGTATCTTGAATTGTCTCAAACAGGATTAAATCCACTCCCCCAGCTAGAAGCCCTGAAACAGCTGTATAATATGTATGGACAAGTTCATCAAAAGTGACTCCTCCAGTAACACTAATTGACTTATTAGATGGTCCTAAAGCTCCTGCAACATAAAGATGCCTAGTATCATCAGGATTTTCACTTCTGTACTCTAAAATTGCTTCATTTACAAGCTCCGCCGCTCTTTTACTCATTTCAAAAGCTCTGTCTTCCAAATCATAATCTTTTAGAACAATGTCCAAAGCTCCAAAACTATTTGTTTCAATGATGTCACTTCCAGATTTCAAATATTCTTTATGAATATTTTTAATAATTTCAGGTTTTGTCAACACAAGATAGTCGTTACACCCCTCGTATTTTTCGCCACCAAAGTCATCCGCAGTCAAATTCTGCTTTTGAATCATTGTCCCCATAGCTCCATCTAGCAGTAAAATTCTATTTTTTAAATCATTTTGTAAAAAATCATATGAATTTTTGTATTGTGATATTGCCATTAAATCACTCCTTTTATTTTTTATTGAAATTTAAAAACTATTCCGACAATTGCCGACAGCACAATCAAAAGTATTGGATTAAACTTAAACTTTGTAAGTATTGCAATAATTATTGCCAAAATAATAGATTTGTAATCAAATAAATTGACAATATTTTTTGACAAATTGTATTTTTCAATATCAAATAAAGACCCTTTTGCTACACTAATTCCAGCTGTAACAATAAGTCCAATCGAAGCTGGTCTTAATCCATAAAAAATATCCTGCACTAAAACTGAATCCTGAAATTTTCTTAATGCGTGAGAAATCATAATAATAATTATTATTGATGGCACTGTAAGTGCAACTGGTGCAACCACTGCTCCCCATAGCCCCGCTATTGTAAATCCAACCGAAGTTGCCATATTAATTCCCATAGGTCCAGGTGTTGATTGAGAAATCGCTATCATATCTGACACATCATTAGCGGTAAACCAATGTGTTCTCTGTCCCATATGATAAAGAAACGGCAAAGTAGCAAGTCCTCCACCAACTGAAAAAAGTCCAATTTTTCCAAATTCAATTGATAAATGCAATAATTTCATTATTTCATTCATTATTCTCTGCCTCCATTTCCTATTTTCTGACTAGCTTCGTCACTTTTTTTACCATCTTTTTTTCTTGTGAAATTTTTAATAATAATCCCTGTCACACCAGCTAAAACCACAAGTAAAGTTGGGTCTAATATATTTGTAACTGAAAATACAATTACAAGAATAAATATCACAATACAGATAAAGTCAGGAAGTGATTTTTTTGCCATCATAAATATAGCTTGAAAAACTTGTACGCAGACACATGCACGGATTCCATTAAAAGCATATTTTATGACCATAAGGTGAGAAAAGTTTTTCAAAAATAAAGCAATCAAAGTTATAACTATAATAGGAGGGACAATCATTCCCATCGTTGCAAATATAGATCCGATAAGACCTTTCACTTTATGTCCAACAAATGTTGCCGTATTTACCGCAATAACTCCCGGAGTCACTTGTCCTATCGCATAATAATCCATAATTTCGTCTTCTGTAGCCCATTTATTTTTTTCAACAATCTCCGACTTTATCATTGGAAGCATAGCATATCCGCCACCAAATGTGAAAAGTCCCATTTTTGCAAATGAAAAAAATAATTTAAATAATGTTCCCATTTCAATTTCCTTTCTTTGCTTATAAGCATATATTTTATTATACAAAATATAATTTTAAAAATCAATATATTTTTATTTTATAATTAATTAAAAAAAGAAAGCTCTTACACTTTCTTTAATTTAATAAAAATATTCGAATAATAATTTTAAACCTTGTTTTAATGGATACACTACTTCAACTATTCAATTACAAGAATCTAGGGAGCGTGAGAGTGCAAGTGTTTCAATCCTTGTTTTAATGGATACACTACTTCAACATGGAGTCAAAACTTTTTACCGTATTTAAGCGGTATGATGTTTCAATCCTTGTTTTAATGGATACACTACTTCAACATAACAAAGGGGTATGTGACAATTTATAACGCGAGATTTTCAATAGTTTCAATCCTTGTTTTAATGGATACACTACTTCAACCGTATTTGAACACAGAAAAGATGGGAAGAATTACTTCCAGTTTCAATCCTTGTTTTAATGGATACACTACTTCAACGAAACAGTTTTTTTGATGGTAATAATGTATATTCACATTGTTTCAATCCTTGTTTTAATGGATACACTACTTCAACTTGTCATTTGCGTTGTTATGTATTTTAATGTTCATAGTTTCAATCCTTGTTTTAATGGATACACTACTTCAACCTTTTGAAAGAGATTTGACTCCTGAAGAAAGTAAGGAGTGTTTCAATCCTTGTTTTAATGGATACACTACTTCAACTAGAAATAGCAGAAGAAGTACAAGCAAAGACACAAGGTTTCAATCCTTGTTTTAATGGATACACTACTTCAACTAGAAAATCCTAATATATATGGACAATATGTTAGGTTTCAATCCTTGTTTTAATGGATACACTACTTCAACTTCAAACTAGATTGATTAATCTTCAAGTTAAATCATTCAGTTTCAATCCTTGTTTTAATGGATACACTACTTCAACTAATGGGTTATGCCGAATCAATGGGTACTTTCCTTAGACAGTTTCAATCCTTGTTTTAATGGATACACTACTTCAACGTATAACGATTTTAATAAAAAATATGATGAATTAGTAAGTTTCAATCCTTGTTTTAATGGATACACTACTTCAACTAAAATTGAAAATCAATGATAAATACGAATATAAAGGTGGTTTCAATCCTTGTTTTAATGGATACACTACTTCAACAAGAATTACAAAAAATTGAAGAATTAGTAAGAGAGTATGGTTTCAATCCTTGTTTTAATGGATACACTACTTCAACATGTTAAAGGAACTTTATATAGTAAAGCTGTACTTCATGTTTCAATCCTTGTTTTAATGGATACACTACTTCAACTCGTATTTTCAATAAAATCCTTTATTTATCAGTATTACAGAGATTTTTTCAGACATTAAAATCACATTTTTTTGCTTAAATTTTGTTATTTTTTGATGTTTTTTTATCATTTTCCGTAACTCCTAAACCTTATATTTAATGACTTTGAGTTGATTTTTCTCTTTATTTCTTAATTCTTGGAGTGGTAGGAACTTTTCCTACAAACTTATTTTACCATATTTTTTTGTTTTTTCAAAATTTTTTTTAAATTTTTTTATGATAA
>ERZ773049.1722-NODE-1722-length-12394-cov-28.966934_pt1 | contig 12394 bp, 10 predicted proteins | sample MGYA00580633_ERZ773049 | MGnify/ENA primary metagenome ERZ773049 (study PRJEB29015, sample SAMEA2737991) | human oral metagenome | biome: human oral; feature: human-associated habitat; material: dental | place: China | collected 2066 ... | reverse complement strand
CCGTGTGCAGCGAACCGCTGTTGTGCGACTGGGAAAGCCTGCGCGCCGACATCGTCAAATACGGCCTGCGCAACTCCACCCTAACCGCACTCATGCCGTCTGAAACCAGTTCGCAAATCGCCAACGCCACCAACGGCATCGAGCCGCCGCGCGGATTGGTAACAGTTAAAGCATCGAAAGACGGTATTTTGAAACAAGTCGTGCCGGAGTTTGAAACCCTGAAAGACGCCTACGAAACCCTATGGCAGCTTCCGGGTAACGAGGGCTATTTGAAACTTGTCGGTGTGATGCAAAAATTCGTCGATCAGGCGATTTCCGCCAATACCGCCTACGACCCGGGTAAATTCGAAGGCAACAAAGTTTCCATGAAACAAATGCTCAAAGACCTGCTGACCGCCTACAAATACGGCGTCAAAACCCTGTACTACCATAACACCCGCGACGGTGCGGACGACACGCAGACTGATATTCAGGATGACGGCTGCGCAGGTGGGGCTTGTAAGATTTAGAGAGAAGATAAAGTTTGTTGTAATACCTTGAAGATTTAATTTCAAATGGAGAATGAAATTGCATTATAAAGATTATTTAAAATTAAGTGATGGTGATGTTGTGAAAGAATCATCACCTCCTGTTTTTGGCAAACATCTAGGACAGGAAGAAAAATATTCTTATGATGTTTTAAATAAAGAAGGTATTTTAACTAGTAAAGTTATAGTTACAGAGCATACGAGCATAAAGAAACCATTTAATACTACAATTCATATAGTACAAACCGATATTGAAAATCATGTTTTAGTTGATAAGGTTATAAGGATTTAAATATAAAAATTTTGTTGCTCCAATACTGGTAAGTTCTAACTAATAATTTGTAATATTTTGAATCAGCACTATCTGGAAGCAAGTAGAGAAATAAATTATTTATATTTATTTCAAATAATTAATCTATCTTAGCCGGTCAAAAGGTCGTCTGAAACCCGAATTTCTAAATTTAAATTAATCCGAGAAACAGCCATGTCCTGCGAACACTTAACTATGTCATACAGCACCTTTTCCAAAACCAAAAACGACGCGCTGAAAGAGCCGATGTTTTTTGGCCAACCTGTTAATGTTGCACGTTATGACCAGCAGAAATACGAAGTATTTGAAAAACTGATTGAAAAACAATTGTCTTTCTTTTGGCGTCCGGAAGAAATCGACGTGTCGCGTGACCGTATCGACTACGCCAATCTGCCCGAACACGAAAAACATATTTTCATCAGCAATCTGAAATACCAAACCCTGCTCGATTCCATCCAAGGCCGTAGTCCGAATGTTGCCTTGCTGCCTTTGGTGTCGATTCCCGAGCTGGAAACTTGGATTGAAACGTGGAGCTTCAGCGAAACCATCCACTCGCGCAGCTACACTCACATCATTCGCAATATCGTCAATGATCCGTCGGTCGTGTTCGACGACATCGTGCAGAACGAATACATCATTGCCCGTGCTGAAGACATTGCCTGCTATTACGATGATTTGATTGAATACACTCAGTATTACAATCTGTTGGGCGAAGGTTCGCACAATATCGGCGGCAAACTTGTTACCGTGTCTTTGCGCGAGTTGAAGAAAAAGCTCTATCTTTGCCTGATGTGCGTTAACGTGTTGGAAGCCATCCGTTTCTACGTTTCATTCGCCTGCTCGTTCGCTTTTGCCGAGCGCGAGTTGATGGAAGGCAACGCTAAAATCATCAAGCTGATTGCCCGTGACGAAGCCCTGCACCTGACCAGCACCCAGCATATGCTCAACCTGATGCGCGCCGGTGCCGATGACCCTGAAATGGCTGAAATTGCGAATGAATTGCAGGACGAGTGTTTCAAACTCTTCAAAAAAGCAGCGGAGCAGGAAAAAGAATGGGCGGCCTATCTGTTTAAAGACGGTTCCATGATTGGTCTGAATAAGGAAATTCTGGCGCAATACGTTGAATACATCACCAATCTGCGTATGCAGGCGGTTGGCCTCCCTGCCGGATTTGAAGGTGCGACCCAAAATCCGATTCCTTGGATCAACGCATGGCTGTCTTCTGACAATGTACAGGTTGCGCCGCAGGAAGTGGAAATTTCTTCTTACTTAATCGGTCAGATTGATTCAGAAGTCAGCGCGGACGATTTGGGCGATTTCGAGCTGTAAACCGCGTTTCAGACGGCCTTTAGGCGTAACCGGCCGTCTGAAAATCTCTTTTCAATCCTCAAGGTATAACCAAAAATGAAGATTTATGGCGACATTGCGGTAAAAGCAGCTGAATCATATTCTAAATATGAAGATATGGAACAAGCTTGGACAGAGATTGCGGCATCATTTCCCATCAAGGAGTCAATTAGAAAAAAAGGATGCCCAAAGAATGCACTTTTGGGATTGTGTCGTGCGAGGTTGGTTAAAGGAATCAACCCGGAAAAAGTCAAAACCAAACATTCCAAAAACGGAGAATATGCCGTTGCAGCGGTCAGCCTTTTAAAAAATGATCCCGAATGGGCAAATCAGAAAAAATCCGTTTTCTGGCGCGAAATTGTGGGTAATGAAAAAAAATATAACAGCCAGCTTCATGTCGTTTTGGCCTTGTGGGAAAAAGGCTTGATTATTTGAATTTATATATTTAAGGCCGTCTGAAAACTTTCAGACGGCCTTTCGTCCCCAAAATAACGATATGGCACTCATTAGCACACACGACAAAACCTTCCAACTCCAACAAGGCGAAACCTTATTGGAGGGCTTGGAGCGCACCGGACACGAGGTTGAATACCAATGTCGCAGCGGTTATTGCGGTTCATGCCGGGTTAAAATCTTGGATGGGAAAGTCTCTTATGATAATTTTCCACTCGCTTTTGTCGCGCCCGGAGAAATTTTGCCGTGCTGCTGCCGGGTTACTGAAGACATCAAGCTCGATTGTCGGGAGCGCATCAAAGAGCCGGACTTATTTGATGTCGATTTATTTGAAGACAAATAAAAATGCCGTCTGAACATTGTGGCTGAAATCCTTGATTTCATGTCCACCGTTCAGACGGCATTTTGTATGGTTAAGCTTATTTACGCTCGCCAATCGGCAAAACAGTACGGCCGAAAGATTCGTTGATGACTTCCGCGGCGGCCAAGTAGAACGCACCAAGTGCAGTTACCAAGCCTAAGCAACCGCCGATATGGACGATGCTATGATTTTCCATGCCGTCGCCAATACCTAAAGCAAAGAAAGTCAGCGTCAAGCAAAAGAAAATACCGCTCAATACTTTAGGCTTGGTCAAGGTGGCCACAAACATCATCAGCGAAAACATACCCCATGCGCAGAGATACCAACCGATAAATGCCGGAGCTGTTTCACCTTTGAAAAAGATGGTAAACAAAGCCCATGTCCACCAGAAGGCGCCATAGCTGATAAAAGCGGTAAAGCCAAACGTATTGCCTTTCTTGAACTCAAACATACCGGCAATAACTTGGGCGATACCACCAAAGGCGAGAGCCATGCCCAAAACTAAGCCGACACCCTCTTGAGCAGTAAAAAAGCCGCCGTTAATCAGACTGAGCAACCAAGTTGTCAATGCAAAGCCACACAGGCCTACTGGACCTGGATTCGCCAGGTTTTCTTTAGTAGTAGTCATTTTATTTCTCCTCTAGTTATTAAAATAGGAAGCCTATTGTTACCTATTTTATTTAGAATTGAAAGAAAAAAATGATAAAAAATCAGTCCATCTGAAAAATATTTTTCAAATGGACTTAAATGTTAATAACTAAATTATCCTAAAATGGCCAAGATTTTCCTCAATTCATTGGCATCAATTTGACCGGGAGCTGACGTTTTTCCTGCTGCACCAAAGGTTACGACCGAGCCGAAAGCCGAGCCGGCCAGACGACTGATTGCACCGATTTTATTCATAGACATAGTAATAATCGGGCAGTTTATACTTTGTGAAACTTCATACGTTGCCTGCAATAAAGTCAATACATCTTGCGGCGATTGCGGCATCACGGCAATTTTGCAGATATCCGCGCCCCACCCGGCCATTGTTTTCAGACGACCTGTAATGTCTGCCAAAGACGGCGTGGCTTGGAAATCGTGATTACAAAGTAAGGCGGCAGTTTGATACTCATGCGCCAAAGCTATGGTTTGTTTTACGCCGCTTTCCTCGGTAAAAAGCTCGATGTCGATAATATCGGCTTGTTTGGAACGGATGATTTTTTCCAATAATTCAAAATAATAGTCGTCAGAACAAGGCGTATTGCCACCCTCTTGCGCCCTTCTAAACGTAAACAGCAAGGGCTTGTCAGGAAAAGCCTGTCGGACAATGCCTAATTGCTCGGCAATAAAATCAGCATCAAGCGCAGTTTGGAAAAAATCCGCACGAAATTCAATAATGTCAAAAGCCGTCTCTTTCAATACGCGCAAAGCCTGCTCCAATTCCTGCGTATTGGCGGCCACCAGCGGCACGGCAATTTTAGGCAGGCCTTTGCCGATCTCGATATTTTTGATGATGACAGGTTTCATATTGTTCCTTTTTGCTGTTCAAACCAATCAGTGCAGATGCTCGTAAATGGTTTCCGCCAATGCTTTGCTGATGCCTTCCACTTTTTCCAAGTCCTCGCGGCTGGCGGCAATCACGCCGCGCAGACCGCCGAATCGGGTGAGCAATGCTTGGCGGCGTTTGCTGCCGATACCGGGGATTTCGCTGAGTGAGGAAGTAACGCGTGCTTTGTCGCGTTTTTTGCGGTGGCCTGTAATCGCAAAACGGTGCGACTCATCGCGTACGGTTTGCAATAAATGCAAGGCCGGGCTGTTGGGCGGCAGGCGGAAGACTTCGCCGGTAAAAGGCAGTATGAGTTCTTCCATACCGGCTTTACGCTCGGGGCCTTTGGCGATACCGACCAAAGGAATATGCAGCCCGAGTTCTTCCCATACCGATACGGCTACGCCGATTTGCCCTTTGCCGCCGTCAATCAACACGACATCCGGCCATTTGACGCTTTCACCGTTGGCTTCGGCTTCCTGCATTTTGCCGTAACGACGCGTCAACACTTCGCGCATGGCGGCGTAGTCATCGCCGGGCTTGGCAGTCGTGATGTTGTAGCGGCGGTATTGCGAAGGCTGGATATTTTGCTCATCGTACACAACGCAGGACGCAATAGTAGCCTCGCCTTGTGTGTGGCTGATATCGAAACATTCAAGGCGGTTGAGGCCGTCTGAATCCATGCCGAGGATTTTTGCCAGTTCATCAATGCGGTGTTGCTGGCTGCTTTGTTGCAGGCGGCGTTGTGCAATCGCCATTTGTGCATTTTGTTCCGCCATTTTCAACCAAACTTTGCGTTCGCCTATGGTTTTGGTGACAAACTGCATTTGCTTGCCGTGTTCGCCTTCCAAAGCCTCTTTCAGCGCATCGGGAACGGGAAAGTTGCTGATGATGATGTCGGGTTTGCTTTTACCCAAATAATGTTGGGCAACGAAGGCTTCGGCGTAATCTTGTCCGTTTGGCTCGGGATCGTTTTTGGTGTCGGGGAAAAAGCTTTTGTCGCCGACGTGCCGTCCGCCGCGGATGCTGACCCAGTGTACGCAAACCAGGCCGTCTGAAACCGCCAGCGCAAGCAAATCGATATCGTTTGGATTGTTCGGATTTTTGCTGTCGATAAACTGATTACTCTGCATGATGCCGAGCGCTTGGATTTGATCGCGATAACGGGCGGCTTCCTCAAATTGCAGATTGGCGGCGGCGGTTTGCATTTTGTGTTGCAAGGTGCGCGTCAATTCATCGGTTTTGCCATTGAGGAAAGTCGCGGCTTCACGTACGCTGTCGCGATAATCTTCTTCGCTGATATGGCCGACACAAGGCGCGGTGCAGCGTTTGATTTGGTAAAGCAGACAAGGACGGTCGCGGTGCTCGAATACGCTGTCTTCGCAGGTACGCAGCATAAAGACTTTTTGCAACACTTGAATGCTGTCACGCACGGCGTTGCTGTTAGGATACGGGCCGAAATATTGATTAGGCTTTTTCAGCGTGCCGCGGTAATACGCCATTTGCGGATATTGATGGCCGCTGAGCATCAAATAAGGATAGCTTTTGTCATCGCGGAAAAGAATATTGTATTTCGGCGACAAGGCTTTGATGAAGTTGTTTTCGAGAATCAACGCTTCGGCTTCGGAACGCGTGATGGTGGTTTCGATATGGTGAACCTGTTTTACCATCAATGCGATGCGCGGCGAATGGTCGTTTTTTTGGAAATAGCTGGAAACGCGCCGCTTGAGATTGACCGCTTTACCGACATACAAAACATTGTTGTCTTCGTCAAAAAAACGGTACACGCCCGGCAGATTAGGCAGATTTTTCAGAAAAAGAGGTAAATCGAACGGTTCGGTTGCGCTCACGGGATTTTCTTTTGGAATAAGCAGGCCGTCTGAAAACTTTTCAGACGGCCTTTTTCATTGACGTTTAAGATTCTTGAGACGGAGTATCTTCAGCTTCTACTGCTTGGTTTTCAGCTGCATCGCTTTCCAAAGCGGCTTCATCTTCAGCCTCTTCGGCCACACGCTCCAAGCTGACCAAAGTTTCGCCTTCATCCAGATTAATCAGGCGGACACCTGCGGCAGCACGGCCAGTCTCGCGGATTTGCTCAACTTTGGTACGAATCAGGACGCCGCCGCTGGTAATCAGCATCAGGTCGTCGGTTTCGCTGACCAAAGTCGCGGCAACCAAATCGCCGTTGCGCTCTCCGGTATTGATGGCAATATTGCCTTGACCGCCTTTGTTTTTACGGCTGTAATCGGCAATCGGGGTACGTTTGCCATAGCCGTTGGCGGTAGCGGTCAAAACTTGCAAATCGCTTTGTTCGGCTTCAGGGGCGAAGGTAATCAGGCTGACAATCTTGCCATCGGCCGGCAGGCGCATACCGCGCAAACCGCCGCTACCTCGACCGGACGGACGGACACCGTGTTTGCCGCTTGGCAATGCGTTTTCGGCATTTTCATCATCCAGGCCGTCTGAATCTTCGTTTTCGGTTTCGATATCTGCATCTTCTGCTTCATCGTTACCGGATTTTTCCCAATATTCGTTAAAGCGGATGGCTTTGCCCAAGTTGGAGAACAGCATAATGTCGTCCGCACCGCCGGTTTGCGCTGCTCCGACGAGGTAGTCGTCTTCTTTGAGCGCAATAGCTTTAATGCCTTGGCTGCGAACATTTTTAAAGGCGGAAAGCTGGACTTTTTTCACCATGCCTTGTGCAGTGGCGAAGAAAACGTATTGGTCTTCCGGGAACTCGCGGACGGCCAAAATGGCGCTGACTTTTTCGCCTTCTTCCAATTGAATAACGTTGTTGATCGGACGACCGCGGCTGTTGCGGCCGCCTTCCGGCAGTTTGTACACTTTAATCCAATGGCACTTACCCAAATTGGTGAAGCACATCAAATAATCATGCGTGTTGGCAACAAACAGGGTTTCGATAAAGTCTTCGTCTTTGGTTGCCGCCGCCTGTTTGCCGCGGCCGCCCCGACGCTGCGCCTGATAATCGGTCGTCGGCTGGGTTTTGATGTAGCCGCCATGAGTCAGGGTAACGACCATTTCGCGTTGCGGAATCAAGTCTTCATCGGCGATATCACCGCCAAACGGATTGATTTCGCTGCGACGTTCATCGCCGAAGTTAGACTTGATATCTGCCAATTCTTCGCGGATGATTTGGGTAACGCGCTCTGGTTTGGAAAGAATATCCACGAAATCAATGATTTTGCTCATCAGGTTTTTATATTCACCGACAATTTCTTCCTGATCAAGACCGGTCAGATTACGCAGGCTCATGCGCAGGATGGCATCGGCTTGCAATTCGCTCAGGTAATAGCCTTGGCTGTGCAGGCCCAAATTCTCTGGCAAGCCTTCAGGGCGCATCATGTGCAGGTCTAAATCCGTACGGCTGAGCATGTCTTCAACCAAGCTGCTGCGCCATGGGCGGGACAGCAGTTTTTCTTTGGCTTCCGGCGCATTGGCAGATTCTTTAATCAGACGGATAATTTCGTCGATATTGGACAAGGCAACTGCTTTACCTTCGGCAATATGGCCTTCATGACGTGCTTTTTTCAGGCGGAATAAAGTACGACGGGTAACGACTTCGCGACGGTGGCGCAGAAACTCGGACAGGATTTGTTTCAGGTTCAGCAAACGCGGCTGGCCGTCAACCAAGGCAACCATGTTGATACCGAAGCTGTCTTGCAGCTGGGTCAGTTTGTAGAGTTGGTTCAAAACGACTTCGGCATTTTCATTGCGTTTCAATTCGATCACGACACGCATACCGGATTTGTCGGACTCGTCGCGCAGGTCGGATACGCCTTCCAACGTTTTTTCGCGTACCAACTCGCCAATTTTCTCAACCAGCTTGGCTTTGTTGACTTGATATGGGATTTCATCGATAACGATGGCTTCACGTTCGCCGTTTTTACCGATAGGCTCAATATGGGTTTTACCGCGCATTACCACGCGGCCGCGGCCGGTTTTATAGCCTTCGCGCACGCCGCTCAAACCGTAAATAGTTGCGCCTGTTGGGAAATCGGGCGCTTGGATGATATTGATCAGCTCGTCGATTTCAGTTTCAGGCTCGTCCAACAAACGCAGGCAGGCATTGATGGTATCGCCTAAATTGTGCGGCGGGATATTGGTTGCCATACCGACGGCAATACCGGACGAACCATTGACTAACAGCGCAGGGAAACGGGTCGGCAATACCAGCGGCTCATGTTCGCTGCCGTCATAGTTGGGGCCGAAATTGACGGTTTCTTCTTCAATATCCGCCAGCATTTCATGGGAAATTTTTTCCATGCGGATTTCGGTATAACGCATGGCTGCCGCGGCCAAGCCGTCGACAGAACCGAAGTTGCCCTGACCGTCAATCAGCACATACCGCATGGAGAAGTCTTGCGCCATACGGACGATGGTGTTGTAAACGGCTATATCGCCGTGGGGGTGGTATTTACCGATAACGTCGCCGACGATACGGGCCGATTTTTTATAGGCGGAATTCCAGTTGTTTTTTAACTCGTGCATCGCGTACAACACGCGGCGGTGTACCGGCTTGAGACCGTCGCGGACATCCGGCAGGGCTCGTCCCACAATCACGCTCATGGCGTAATCGAGGTAGCTCTTGCGCATTTCGTCTTCAAGGCTGACAGGCAGGGTTTCAAGTGCAAATTTATGGTCGTTGCGGATGGTTGCGTCGGTCATGATTATCTGTAATTTCGTATGGCAAAAATCTTGTTGATTCTACCACAAAACAAGCGGTTTATGGCTTTTGCGTGAAGGCCGTCTGAAACAGGATTTCAGACGGCCTTCATTATTTAATAAATTGAATTTAGTTGCAGCCAGAATCTTTGTCCGCAGCCTGCAAACTCAACTCTTTGCGCTTTTTAGCCCTTTCATAACGGCAGCGTTGGCGCGGTGTATTAATTTCCAAAGGCGGTACAGGAACCGGCTTACCGTCTTCAACAGCAACCATGGTGAAGTAGCAGCTATTGGTATGACGCACTTCGCCGGTGTGGATGTTTTGCGCCTCTACACGGATGCCGACTTCCATAGAAGTACGGCCGGTGTAGTTGATGCTGGCATAAAAGGTTACCAGTTCGCCGACATGAATGGGCTCTTTAAACAATACTTTATCAACAGACAGAGTAACGCAATAGGTGCCGCTGTAACGGCAGGCGCAGGAATATGCCACTTGGTCAAGCAGGCGCAAAAGATCGCCGCCGTGAACATTGCCGCTGAAGTTTGCCGTATAAGGCATCATCAGCTCGGACATGATCAGTTCATGGGAAGGTAGTTGGCGTTCCGGTTTCATAGTTTCTTCTCCTTTTGATATTTATTTTTAAATTGTCTGAAAACTTCAGACTGCACGTGTGCAAAATCATTCTACCGTTTTTAAACGTTGATTTTCAACCCCTTGCCTACTCGTTCACAGCCATTTTCTACGCGAAAAGAAAATCAGCAGTCCGATGATGATGCACAGCATCACACCCAAAACCATGAAATAGCCGTAATGCCAATGCAGCTCGGGCATATTGTCGAAGTTCATGCCGTAGATGCCGGTGATGACGGTCAGCGGCATGAAGATGATGGTAATAACCGTCAACACGCGCATTTGCTGGTTCATACGGTTGGATTGGAAGGAAAGGTAGATGTCCATCATGCTCAACACCATATCACGCGAGGCATCAAGCGACTCGATAAGCTGCATATTGTGGTCGTACACGTCGCGCAGATAAACGGTCGATTCGCCTTTGAAAATGGCAAAATCGCCGCGTACGGCCAGTTGGTAGAACACATCGCGCAAGGGCAAAAGCGTTCGGCGCAGGCGGACGGCATCGCGCTTGAGGCGGTGGATCTTACTGAGAATATCGCTGTTTTCATTTTTAAACAGGGACTTGTCTATCGTTTCGACACGGTTGTTGTACGACTCCAAAACGATGAAATAGTCGTCCACAATACGGTCAAGCAGGCAATACGCCAGAAACGCCGTGTTTTTGTTCAAAATGTTGTGCGGATTTTCGTGCATCCGCCGGCGCAGATGGCTGAACAAGCCCAGCGGTTTTTGTTGGAAAGACAACACAAAATCTTTGCCGATAATCACATACACTTGGTCGGAATGGAGCTTGCCTGTGGTTGTGTAATGGTAAACCTGTGCGGCAGTAAACACATAGTTGCCGTAGTCTTCGATTTTCGGGCGCTGCTTGCGGCTGAGAATGTCTTCAATAACCAGCTCATGGATGCCGTAAGGCTCAAGCGCGTGTTTGAGCAAAGCAGCATCGTTGATGCCGACAAAATGCAGCCAGTTGATTTGGCCTTCTTGCGGGCGTGCAATATCGGGCAAAGCCTTTCCGGCAAGATAATCATGCTGAACAAAGGTATCGGCGGAATACAAGGTTTGATGAATAGCAGAGCGCGGCGCATTGTCGGTATTGCTGCGCTGCATGGCTTGGTCTTGCAGAGTGTCGGTTGTCTCAACTGGATTGGCTGGTTTGCTCATAAAAATAAATCATGTTTTTTAGTTAGAATGAATTGTACAGACAGAAAAGGCCGTCTGAAAACTGATTTTCAGACGGCCTGACAATATTGATCAACGCTTGATTAGGCTTGAGGCGCGGTTTTCTCCAGCTCCAATGCAGCGGCAAGCAAGGACAGGCGCGCCATTACGCCGTAAACATAGAGGCGGTTGTGTTCGTTGTCCACGTCGCAGTCTTTTTCAGAGCGCGGCATACCGAGCGAGTCCCATTGTTCAAATACGCGCTTGCAGGCTTCGGGGGCTTCTTGGGAATTGTCGCCGCTGCCGGTGGGGATGCTGTTGGACAGCGGGACGAATACCATACCGCCGGCGTTGAGGTTTTCGTCCGCGCCACGGCCTTCGTGTACACGGAAGAAACCGCCGATAACGAAACGGTCCATCATATACACAACGGGTTCGCACACGGCGCCGTTCATGGTTTCGTAGGTATAAATACCTTCTTGGACAATGACTTCGCTGACTTCCAAACCTTCTTTGACTTTCGCCATTTTATTGCGGTTTTTACGGTTCAAGCCGCGTACTTCATCGGCGGATTTAACGCTCATCACGCCCATACCGTAAGTACCTGCGTCGGCTTTCACAATAACAAAAGGCTGATCGGTAATACCCAATTCATCGTATTTGGCTTGAATTTTCGCCAATACACGCTCTACCGCGCCTGCCAACGCATCCTCGCCTTCACGCTCTTGGAAATCCAAACCGCTAATTTTTTCAAAATAAGGATTGATTTGCCATTCGTCGATGTCAATCAACTTGGCAAAGTCGGCAGCAACTTGGTTGTACGCGCCGAAATGTTCGGTTTTACGACGAGTCGTCCAGCCGCCGTGCAATGGAGGCAATACGGTTTGGCTGATGCCTTTAAGGATTTCAGGGATTCCCGCAGACAAGTCGTTATTCAATAAAACAACGCAAGGCGAGAAACCGTCCGCAAGATGTACACGCTCGCGGGTGCGCAATAAAGGCTCAAGCAAAATTTTGTCACCCAACACGGTTTCAAACTCAGTTGGCTCAGTCACTTCAGGATTCAGGCTGCCCAAGCGCACTTCATATCCTGCCGAACGCAAAATCTCGCTGAGGGCGTAAACGTTTTGCAGATAGAATGTGTTGCGTGTGTGGTTTTCAGGAATAATCAATACGGATTTGGCCGTTTCACAGGCACGCTGTACCGCATCCTGCGCGGCAACCGCCGCCAGCGGGATAAAGTTGGGATTCAAATTATTGAAGCCGCCCGGAAACAGGTTCATATCGATAGATGAAATTTTGTAACCGGCATTACGGATGTCAACCGAACCATAAAACGGCGGGCGGTGCGCGTTCCATTGCGAACGGAACCATGCTTCGATTTTGG
>ERZ773049.1721-NODE-1721-length-12398-cov-3.900672_pt1 | contig 12398 bp, 10 predicted proteins | sample MGYA00580633_ERZ773049 | MGnify/ENA primary metagenome ERZ773049 (study PRJEB29015, sample SAMEA2737991) | human oral metagenome | biome: human oral; feature: human-associated habitat; material: dental | place: China | collected 2066 ... | reverse complement strand
TATATTGAAGAAGTTGCCGGTTTGTAGAACGTTTAGAATTTGTTCCAACAATTGCAATAAGTTTTAACATAAAATTTCCTTTCTGAAATGAAGATACAAATCCCTCGTAGGTGCATTTATTTTTCTTAAGGCAAGTAAAAACCTGAAGAAAAAGAGGGCGTTTTAAATGGGCATTGTTTATAAAAGCTAGAGCGATAGAAGTACCGCTTAGTGAGGCAGCAAATTCATCACTTTTGAATTAAGATGCAGGAATTATCTGCTCTAAAAGGCCTGAGCTACAGAAGAGCTGACTGTCTTGGGTGATAATCAAGGCTTCAATCCCTGCTTGCTGTTCAATCTGGGACAGAATTGATGTCGGACTTTCACCAAATAGACGAGTCGTCCAGATTTCGCCATCTACCGACTTGTCTGAAACAATGGTCAGACTAGCCAATTGATTTTCGATAGGATAGCCTGTTTTGCGATTCAGAATGTGATGGTAGTTCCGCCCTTCAACTGTAAGGGTTCTCTCGTAGATTCCTGATGTGACCACTGACTGATTGATGACAGCTAGTATAGCTGAATGATTGCCGCGAGGCTGCTTGGGATTTTGGATGCCAATTCGCCAGGCACGCTGGCTGACTGCATTATTCCCAATCGTCAGAACATTGCCACCAAGATTGATAAGAGCAGAGGTCACTCCCTGACTCAGCAAATAGTCTTTAATCTTATCAGCGATATAGCCTTTAGCCAAGGCACCTAAATCCAGCTTCATGCCTTTCTTAGTCAAAAATACACTACAATTTTCTGGATTCAACTCAAGCAAGTTTGGGTCGGTCAGACGCAGAGCTTGCTGAATCTCCTCCCTACTTGGGAGACGGGCGTCTGAAAATCCTATCCGCCAGGTCTGGACGAGAGGGCCAATCGTGATATTTAAGTGGCTACCTTCTGCTAGGCTGTGATATTTTCCCAGCTCAATCAGTTCAAAAAGCTCTGGATGAACTGAGACGCTTTTTACTCCTGCCAGATGGTTGATACTCATAAGTTCAGAGTCTTCATCATTGGCGCTGAAGCGATTTTTATAGAGATGAAGCAGTTGGACCGCCTCATCTAAGAGTATTTCCGCTCGCTCATGACAGAGAGAGAAGCAAATCGTACTCCCCATCAAATGGAGTGAGCGAGAAGCAAAGTCCACATTATCACAACCTTTCTAAAATTAACCTCTCTAACCTTATTATATCAAAAAGATACCGGTTTCACAATCTTAAAATTGTTATATTTTCAGAAAATTAACTTTCGCACAAAGCTGTATTTTCGAAGCGATGAGACAGCGATGGTATAGCTTTTTAGGCTGTATAAGAATTTTTGAAAATCTCGAGCAAATTTCTTGTAAACGCTCACAGGAGATGATATACTGGTCTAGTAAATTATAAATTAAGGTAGGACTATTCTTATGAGTAAAATCGTTGTAGTTGGTGCAAACCACGCAGGTACAGCGTGTATTAATACAATGTTGGACAATTATGGTGCAGAAAACGAAGTAGTTATTTTTGACCAAAACTCAAACATTTCATTTTTGGCATGCGGAATGGCCCTTTGGATTGGACAGCAAATCAGCAAGCCAGATGGACTTTTTTATGCAGATAAAGAAACTTTTGAAGCAAAAGGCGCAAAAGTTTATATGAATTCACCAGTTGAGTCAATTGATTATGATGCGAAAAAAGTTACAGCTATTGTAGACGGTAAAGAGCATGTAGAGTCATATGATAAATTGATTTTGGCAACAGGTTCTCAGCCAATTTTGCCTCCGATTAAAGGTGCTGAAATGGATCCTAACAGTCGGGAATTTAAGTCAACCTTGGAAAATCTGCAGTTTGTTAAATTGTATCAAAATGCTGCAGATGTTATTGAGAAATTGCAAGACAAGAGCAAACATATCGAACGTGTGGCAGTAGTAGGAGCTGGTTACATTGGGGTTGAGTTAGCAGAAGCCTTCAAACGCCTTGGTAAAGAAGTGATTCTGATTGATGTTGTGGATACTTGCTTGGCAGGTTATTATGACCACGACTTGTCTGAAATGATGCGCCAAAATCTTGAAGATAACGGTGTTCAATTAGCCTTCGGTCAAACTGTTCAAGCTATTGAAGGTGAAAACAAGGTAGAACGCATTGTAACGGATAAGGCTAGCTATGATGTAGATATGGTTGTTCTGGCGGTTGGTTTCCGACCAAACACTGGTCTTGGCGCTGGCAAGTTGGAAACATTCCGCAATGGTGCTTTCTTAGTGGATAAGAAGCAAGAAACTAGCATCAAAGATGTTTATGCAATCGGTGACTGTGCGACTGTCTACGATAACTCTATCAATGATACAAATTACATCGCTTTGGCTTCTAACGCCCTGCGCTCTGGTATCGTAGCAGCTCATAATGCTTGCGGTCATGAATTGGAGTCTAATGGTGTTCAAGGTTCTAACGGTATCGAAATCTTTGGTTTGAAGATGGTTTCAACTGGTCTGACAGAAGAAAAAGCAAAACGCTTTGGTTACAGCCCAGCTGTGGTTGAGTTTAAAGATACTCAAAAACCAACTTTCCTTGAAAAAGTTGAGCATCATGATGTTACAATTAAGATTGTCTATGATAAGGACACGCGTGTAGTTCTTGGAGCTCAGATGGTTTCTAGAGAAGATATGTCTATGGGTATTCACATGTTCTCATTGGCCATTCAGGAAAAGGTTACAATTGATAAATTGGCCTTGCTGGATCTCTTCTTCCTTCCTCACTTCAACAAACCGTACAACTACATCACTCAAGCAGCTTTGCGTGCTAAGTAAGAAAATAAGTAAGTCTGGGACAATTAATTCCCGGACTTTTTTGTGTAGAGTCTTTAAAAAGAAAACTGAAATAAGAAATTTATATTTCATCTGTTTATCAGGCCTGCTTTGTGCTAGAATATTGGTAAAGTAACTATTTAGAGGAGATTGAGAATGGCAAAAAAGTCTATCTCGCATAAGGACGACATCAAGAGAGAGTTTAATTTCACAACTCATTCGATTATTTCCCAGGTTTTGCGAGGTGTCTTAGTCGGGATTTTTGCTGGACTGGTAGTGGGCATTTTTCGATTTCTGATTGAAAAAATCTTTCATTTGGTGCAGGATTTCTACCATAGGAGTCAGCAGTCTTTGCTTTGGTTACTGGCCTTGGTATTGCTTTATTGTTTCATAGTTTTGCTCAATGCCCGCTTGGTAAAGTCAGAGAAAAATATCAAGGGGTCAGGGATTCCGCAGGTCGAAGCAGAGCTGAAGGGCCTGATGTCGCTTTCTTGGTGGAGTGTTCTCTGGAAGAAGTTTGTTTTGGGAATTTTAGCCATTTCTAGCGGCCTGATGCTGGGGCGAGAAGGACCAAGTATTCAGCTAGGCGCTATGAGTGGCAAAGGCGTGTCTAAATTTCTGAATCTGAGTGCTGCTGAGGAGAGAGCGCTCATTGCTAGCGGTGCGGCGGCAGGCTTAGCGGCAGCTTTTAATGCACCAATCGCAGGTTTGCTATTCGTAGTAGAAGAAGTTTACCGTCATTTTTCACGCTTTTTCTGGGTTTCTACGCTGGCGGCCAGTCTGGTTGCCAACTTTGTCTCTCTTTCTATGTTTGGCCTAACACCAGTACTGGACATGCCGGATAATATCCCAATCATGAGACTGGAGCAGTATTGGATTTACTTAGTCATGGGCTTGCTGCTGGGCTTGTCAGGCTTTATTTATGAGAAAGTCATTTTGAATATTCAGCTGCTTTATCAGTTTTTTGGTCGGTTGTTTAGGATTTCAGAAGCCTACTATCCTATTCTGGCCTTTGCCTTGATTCTTCCGATTGGTTATTTCTTGCCTCACTTGCTGGGCGGGGGTAATCAGTTGATTTTATCTTTGACTGCTGGTCATTACACTGTGGGAACCTTGCTCTTATTTTTTGTTCTGCGTTTTGTCTGGAGTATGTTAAGTTATGGCAGCGGGCTGCCAGGTGGTATTTTTCTGCCAATTCTAGCTTTGGGTTCATTGCTTGGCGGAGCAATGGGGGCAGTCTGTCTTCAGTTAGGTTTGATTTCTCAGGAGCAATTTCCGATTTTCATTATTCTGGGCATGAGTGGCTACTTTGGAGCTATTTCCAAGGCTCCACTGACAGCTATGATTCTGGTCACAGAGATGGTCGGTGACATCCGTAATCTCATGCCGCTGGGACTGGTCACTCTGACTGCTTACATTATCATGGATCTGCTAAAAGGAGCGCCAGTCTATGAAGCCATGCTGGAAAAAATGTTGCCAGATAGTATCGAGGACCAAGGAGATACTACTTTAATTGAAATCCCTGTTTCTGAAAAGATTGCTGGTCGGCAGGTGCATGAGCTAAACTTGCCTGATGGGGTCTTGATTACCATGAATGTCCACAAGGGAAAGATTCAAACGGTCAATGGTAGCACGCGACTCTATCTAGGAGATACGATTTACTTGGTGCTGAAAAAGACGGAAATCGGAAAAATCAAAGAAGAGCTGCTTTAATGGTCTTAATATACAGTTTTTGATTAAATTGTCAGACAATTTCTTGAAATATGAGAAAAAAACTGGTATAATTTACAGGAAATAATCTCTATCTAGGAGAGAAAACAAAGGAGTCACCATGAAAAAACTTGGCATCGTCCTATTTTCAACGGCAATTTTACTGACTGGCTGCGCAGCCAACAACTCTTCAAACAAGACTGGCTCAAGCAGTCAAGCATCCAGCAGCCAAACGGCTGTCAATCAGAAAGAATTGGACAAGGCGACAGCGGATTATAAAACGTTTGTCCAAGGACAAATTGATCAGCTCCTGACAGATACGGAGAAGTTTCGTGATACCCTTAAAGAAGGCAAGCTTGATGAGGCTAAAAAGCAATATCCGCTTATCCGGATGGCCTACGAGCGCTCGGAGCCGATTGCTGAGAGCTTTGGTGAATCAGACGTTAAAATTGACTTCCGCTTGGTCGACTATGTGGATGAAAACAAGACCGAAGAAGGCTGGTCTGGTTTCCACCGCATCGAAAAAATCATGTGGGAGCAAAATACAACCAAGGGCACTGAAAGCTATGCCGATCAGCTGGTCAACGATATCAAGGAGCTAAAAGCTAAAATCGCAACGGTTGAAGTGACGCCGGATATGATGTTGACAGGCGCTGTTGACTTGCTTAATGAAGTAGCAACTAGCAAGATTACAGGTGAGGAAGAAGTTTTCTCTCATACAGATCTCTATGATTTCCGTGCGAATATCGAAGGAGCAGAAAAGATTTTTGAGCTCTTTAAGCCATTGATTAAGGATAAGGACGAGAAACTCGTCAAGACCTTGGAACTTGAGTTTAAAAACGTCAATAGTCTCTTAGACAAGCACATGACTGACTCTGAAAACTACAAACTCTATACAGAATTGACAAAAGAAGACACCAAAGAGTTGGCGGAAGCTGTGACCAAACTGGGTGAGCCTCTTTCACAAATGGGAGTCATTCTAAACGGGGAGTAATCATATGACAAACGACGAAAAATGGTTTAATAAAAAGATGGATCGTCGTGAATTTCTTAAAAAAGCAGGGATTGGAGGCGCTGGTCTTGCACTGGGTGTCTCTGGTGCATCTGCTTTTTTCGCTAATCAGGCCAAGGAAGATAAGAAATTCGCTGACGGTGAGGAAGAAATCAGCTTTTACGGGGAGCATCAGGCGGGGATCACAACTCCAATGCAGAAGAATATCTACTTTGTTGTGTTGGATTTGCATACGACAGATAGGGAAGCCATTATCCAGCTCTTTAAGGACTGGACAGCCTATAGCGAGAAGTTGGTAAATGGAGAATTGGTCAAAAAAGATAATTCCAATGCTCTTTTGCCGCCAACGGATACTGGAGAAACTGTTGGTCTCAACCCTTATCGATTGACTTTGACCTTTGGGGTCTCAGCCTCTTTTCTGAAAAAAATGGGCTTGTCAGACAAACGACCTAAAGCTTTTCGTGATTTGCCGCCATTTCCAAAGGAGCAGCTTAAAGAAAAATATACGGGTGGCGATATTGTCATCCAGGCCTGCGCGGATGATGAGCAGGTAGCCTTTCATGCGGTCCGCAATCTGGTCCGCAAGGGGAGAAATGCCATCACTATGAAGTGGAGTCAGTCAGGCTTTGCAGCTATCGGAGACCGGATGTCAACGCCTCGTAATCTCTTTGGATTTAAGGACGGCACAGCCAATGTGACCAAGGAAAAAGACTTCGACAAGGTCATTTGGTGCGATAGCAAGGACTGGATGCAGGGTGGCTCTTACATGGCTGTCCGCCGAATCCAGATGTTCCTTGAGACCTGGGACCGAACCAATCTGCAGGAGCAGGAAAACACTTTCGGCCGCTATAAAGATAGCGGAGCGCCTTTTGGCAAGAAAGACGAGTTTGACGAGGTTGACTTGGACCTGCTGCCAGAGGATTCACATGTCCGTCTGGCCAAGGAGGTTGATAAGCCCATATATCGCCGGTCTTACTCTTACTCGGACGGGATTGATGAAACTACTGGTCAGTTCGACACAGGCTTGCTCTTTCTTTCCTTCCAGAAAGATCCAGACAGCTTTGTCAAAGTTCTAACTAATCTAGGCGCTCAAGATAAGATGAATGAATATGTCACGCATATCGGCAGTGGCTTGTTTGCTTGCTTTGGCGGAGTGAAAAAAGGAGAGTACCTTGGGCAAAAATTGTTTGAATAAAAGTCTCTTGATATTGGGTCTCTTGCTGGTCTTTTGGGCTAAGCCGGTTTTAGCGGACGAGAGCTACAGCAGTTTATTTGTCAAAATCACTGATGCCAGCACTGCGGTCAAGCAGAAGGATCAGGAAAAAGCCAAGCAGCTAGTCGGAGAAATCAAGACTGAGTTTGATAGGGTGGCTAATCACGACTCTGCAGCGGGACAAGAGGTAAGCAAGGCACTAGACTTATCGGGTCAGGTGACGGAGGAGAAGCTGACTCAGATCTCTTCTGCCCTCTTGAAATTCGAGAAAGAGCAGAATCCAGTCGACTTAGAGGCTGAGAAAAAGAAGCTTCTCAGTAAGCTAGAACCAAAATTTGAAAATCTACAAAAGGCCATTAGTGCTAAGGATTTAGAAGCGACACGAGAAGCTTACAAGAAGATGAATAGCACCTGGACTACCAATGAAAGCGTGGTGCGAGACAACAGCACAGCCCATTACGGCAAGGTAGAAACAGCCATTTCATTTCTGCGCAGCGCCATTGAGACGGAGCCTACTGACTTTGACATGATTCAGTCTTCTTTTGATGATTTGAAAACCGCTATTGATAATTTTGTCAAAGGTGAGAAAGTCCAAGAAGCTGCTGGCAATCTGACGCTGAAAGATGGGATTGAGCTGCTAGAGGAGGCCTTGAGTCTCTTCCAAAGCGGAGATGATAAAAAGGCCGCTGCCAAGATGAAAGAGTTCATCACCATTTGGCCAACGATTGAAGGTGATGTCAGTGTCAATAATCCTTCGCTTTATACCAAGGTTGAGAGCCAAACACCAGTAATTATGGTCAAGGGAAGCGAAGAGAAATATCAAAAGCAGCTGGAATCCTTGATTAGTGAGCTGTCCCAGATTGACACAACAGCTTCCTATCATTTCTTTGATGCTATGCTGATTTTACTGCGTGAGGGTGTAGAAGCGCTCTTGATCGTCATGGCTTTGATAACGACTCTGAAAGCCTCTAAGATGAAAAAAGGGCTCAAATGGGTTTATGCCGGCGCAGCAAGTGGAGTTCTAGCCAGTGCTGTGATTGCAGCTTTATTGCAGTTTCTTTTCCCAGCAGTTGCTTCTGGATCCAATCGTGAGATTATCGAGGGTGCAGTGGGAATTTTCGCTGTCGCCATGATGATATTGGTTGGTATCTGGCTGCACAGCAAGGCATCTATTGAGAAGTGGAACGACTTTATGGAAAGCCAAATGAAGGCTGTAACAGCCACAGGCAGTTTTCTTTCCATGTTTGCTCTTAGCTTTCTGGCAGTTTTCCGTGAAGGGGCTGAGACTATCCTCTTTTATGCAGGAATTCTGCCGCGCATCACTATGACTGATTTCCTTTTGGGAATCGGCTTGGCTGTTCTGGTCTTGGTTTTGCTGGCCTTTATCATGAGCAAGGCTTCAGGTCTTCTCAAGCCACACAGCATTTTCTTCTGGCTGACCTGGCTAATCTATGCCTTGGCCTTTAAAATGCTGGGCGTCAGCATCCATGCCCTTCAGCTGACCAATATCCTACCGACTCACCTAATCAATGGCTTTGTGACTGTAGACTGGATAGGGATTTATCCAAGCCTAGAAGTGGTTGTTAGTCAGGCGCTCTTTGTCCTGCTGGTGGTCTATGTTAGCTTTAAAAATCAGAAAAGCGAGCAGCTGCATGGATAAAAAAGAGCAGACTATCATTGAGCATTTGACAGAGTTTAGACGGCGTTTTCTAGCGGTATTGGCTTGCTTCTTCGTGGTATTTCTGGTTAGCTTGCTCTTTTCAGCTGATATTTACCGATGGCTGACCAGTAATTTTGAGCAGAAGCTGCTGGTGCTGGGGCCGGATGATATCCTTTGGATTTATATCAGTCTGGCTAGTCTGGTTGCTTTTTCCCTGACCTTGCCGTTTTTGGTTTATCAGGTCTGGGAGTTTGTTCGGCCAGCTTTGCGAGCAAATGAAGCGCGAGCCGTTTTCGCTTATATCCCAGCTACCTTTCTCTGTTTTGTTCTGGGGCTGGCTTTTGGCTTTTACTTTGTGACTCCGGCTATTTTGCAGGTCTTGCTGTCGCTGGGGGAGGGGCTCTTTGAGACTCGACTGACAGCGCAGAATTATCTTAGTTTCGTCTTTCATACCACTATTCCGATTGCTTGCCTTTTTGAGTTGCCGGTTCTGGTGTCCTTTCTGACTTCTATCGGTTTGCTCAATCCGAAATTTTTGGTAAAATATAGACGATACGCTTACTTCATTTTGCTGGTTTTAGCTGTTGTCCTGACACCGGCCGACTTTATCAGCGATCTGTCTATGACAGTACCTTTGATTTTGCTCTATGAAGTCAGCATCTTGCTCAGTCGCATCATTTATCAAAGAAAATCAACGAGGAGAAATTAATGGGACTTTTAAAAGATATCGGAGTACCTGGGGTAATCATTATTGTTCTGGGCGCCCTGCTTATTTTCGGACCAAAACGCCTGCCCGAACTGGGGCAATCTATCGGTAAAATGTTTTCAGAATTCAAAAAAGCAGTCAATCATGCTGGAGAAGAAGAAAAGACCGAGAATAAAAATGAAAAAGAGTAAAGGAAAAGCACGGATATCTGTGCTTTTTCTGCTAGAATCAAGATGGATTTTGGAAAGGAAGGAAGACGAATGAAAAAATTAGAAGAACGGATTCTCAGAGATGGACAAGTGTTAGGTGAAAATATCCTGAAAGTTGACTCTTTTCTGACCCATCAGGTTGATTTTTCTCTGATGAAAGAGATTGGCCAGGTCTTTGCGGAGGAGGTAAAGGACGCAGGAATTACCAAGGTAGTGACCATTGAGGCTTCTGGTATTGCTCCGGCTGTTTACGTAGCAGAGGCACTGGGTCTACCAATGATTTTCGCTAAGAAGGCCAAAAACATCACAATGACAGAAGGGATTTTGACGGCTGAAGTTTATTCTTTTACCAAGCAAGTGACTTCGACCGTTTCGATTGCTGGGAAATTTCTCAACTCTGATGATAAAGTGCTGATTATTGACGATTTTTTGGCGAATGGTCAGGCAGCCAAGGGATTGATCACCATTATTGAGCAAGCAGGAGCCCAGGTTGAGGCAGTTGGCATTGTCATTGAAAAATCGTTTCAGGGTGGCCGTCAACTTTTGGAAACTGCTGGTTATCGTGTCCTTTCTTTGGCGCGAATCGCAGGATTTGATAAAGGGCAGATTGTCTTCACCGAGGCAGATATATAATTTCCTTTTCCTTTTGACTATCTGTCTGGCTTATAGTATAGTAAAGATAGTTGATATTCTAAAATCTAAGCTCATTGATTTTACTTGGGTAGAAAAAGTTTTTGAGGGATTTCTATGCACCAAACTCATAATTTAAATCAGCGGATGCGGCTCTTTATTTCTATTTTTTTGCCAATTTTGATCTACCAACTGGCCAATTTTTCTGCTTCATTTGTTGATACGACCATGACTGGTCAGTATGACACCTTGCATCTGGCTGGTGTTTCTATGGCAACTAGTCTTTGGATTCCATTTTTCGACCTGTTGATAGGGATTGTGTCTGCCTTGGTACCCATAATCGGGCACCATTTAGGGCAGGGGAAAAAAGAAAAGATTGCTTCTGATTTTTATCAGTTTATTTATCTTTCTTTGGGGCTATCGCTAATTTTATTTGCCTTGGTATTTGTGGGCGCTCCTCTAGTTTTGTCTCACCTTGGCCTAGAGCCTTTGGTAGAAGAAGTGGCAAAGAACTATCTTTGGTATCTAGCGCTCGGCATTATCCCTCTTTTGCTCTTTAGCACCATTCGTTCTCTGTTTGATGCTCTGGGGTTGACCAAGCTTTCCATGTATCTCATGCTCTTACTTTTACCTTTGAATGGCACTTTTAATTATGCCCTAATCTACGGAGCATTTGGTTTTCCAGAAATGGGCGGAGCTGGAGCCGGACTTGGGACTTCTTTGGCTTATTGGGTTTTGCTTCTCATATCCTTGTTAGTAGCAGTCAAACATCCAAAAGTCCGAGTCTATGAACTATGGAAGATTCGACTGCTAGATAAAAAGGGCTTAATTGAAGGCATTCGACTTGGACTGCCTATCGGCGGAACCTTTTTTGCTGAAGTCGTGATTTTCTCGGTTGTTGGCCTGGTCATGGCTAAGTTTTCGTCTCTAATCATTGCCAGCCATCAGGCGGCCATGAATTTTTCAAACTTAATGTATGCCTTTCCTATGAGTATTTCAACCTCAATGTCCATCATTGTTTCTTATGAAATTGGAGCTAATCGTCCTGACGATGTTAAGAAATTCTGTAAACTTGGGCGGCTGACGGCCTTGGGAATTGCTGGATTTACCTTTCTCTTTCTCTATGTCTTACGCGACCGTGTGGCTGCTCTCTATGGGTCGGATACCGAGTTTATCCGTATGACATCTGTTTTTCTGACCTACAGCCTCTTTTTCCAGTTGGCAGATACTTTTGCGGCTCCTTTGCAGGGCATTCTTCGGGGCTATAAGGATACTCAGGTGCCATTTTACTTAGGTTTGATTGCTTATTGGGGAGTTTCGCTGCCTCTGGGGCTCTTCTTAGATCACTATACCAGTTTAGGCCCTTATGGATATTGGATTGGTCTCATTGCCAGCTTGGTGACGAGCGGCATTCTCTTTCAGTGGCGGCTTAATCGTTTGGCTAAAAATATTACAAATTAAAGAGTGTTGGTTTGTCCCTTTAGGATAAATTAGTGCTCTTTTTTTCACAATCTTTTGTTAAAATTAGATTAAAACATGAAAAACGCTTACATTTTTTCTAGTATATTGATTGTGAAAATGATATAATATATATAAGATTATCAAGTCAAGTTTTTGTTAAAATAGGTAAAATTTCAAAATATTGTTTGCAGTTGTCTTTGGTTTTCAGAAGAAAAGCGAGGGAACTATATGACTGAACACTATACCCATCTTTTGCAAGAAGTACTAAATGCTGCAAAGGAATTAGCTATTCAAAAACACAATTATCAAGTGGACATTCCGCATGTCTGGACAGTGCTGACCCAGCCTCAGGCTTTTGCTTTGGAATTCTATGCTGGTCTGGACCTTGATATTAATGAATTTATCAGCGTCATCAATCAGGAACTAGCCAAGATTCCTGTATTTTCACATACGGATACGAACCGCTACGGACGTCAGTATAGTCAACGTCTCAAGAATCTTTTGGATGATGCAGAGGCTGAAAGGGCGGAACTGAGGGACGAGGTGGTAACAGTAGAGCACCTGATTCTCAGTCTATTTCATCAGCAACGAAATCCGATAACTGTCTTTTTGAAACAGGCAGGAATTGATAAGGAGCTAGTTGCAGCAAAGTTGAATAAGGCTCGCCAAGGCAAACGAGCAATCTCTTCAAACCAGGAAAGTCACTATCAGGCCCTGAACAAATATGCGACTAACTTTAATCAGTGGCTGGCTGACCAGACCGATAGACAGGTAATTGGTCGAAAAGACGAAATTGACGATATTATCCGTGTGCTGTGTAGGAAAGAGAAAAGCAATGCCATTCTCCTAGGCTTTCCAGGTGTTGGAAAATCCAAAGTGATAGAGGGGTTTGTTAGAAGATTACTTGCAGATGATGTTCCAGAACATTTATTGGGCAAGGAAGTTTTTAAGTTAAATCTAGGCGGACTGATTGCTGGGACTAAATACAGAG
>ERZ773049.1720-NODE-1720-length-12399-cov-3.115441_pt1 | contig 12399 bp, 11 predicted proteins | sample MGYA00580633_ERZ773049 | MGnify/ENA primary metagenome ERZ773049 (study PRJEB29015, sample SAMEA2737991) | human oral metagenome | biome: human oral; feature: human-associated habitat; material: dental | place: China | collected 2066 ... | reverse complement strand
GGCGATGTGCATCTGCCCTCGCTCGGTGAGCAGGCGCTGGATACGCTCTACCGTCTGGCTACGCTCCTTGCGGTTGACGGGGATACCTCCCAGAGCACGGAAGAGCGAGCCTAGAGGGAAGAAGAACCATTCGCTCTTCATCAGGAAGCCCGACTGGAAGCCCGAAGCCCACGAGTAGAGTAACCCAAGCAAGAAGTCATGATTGCTCGTATGGGGGGCGACACAGATGATGCTCCCCTGAGGCCGCTCTGCGGGGCGAGGAAGGATCTTCCAGCCAAGGAGGCGGAGTAGACACTGAGCTATTTTCTTACGCAATGCTTTAGTTGTTTTAGGTCGGTGAGATTAGAGATCCTCGACGAACTGGTCAAGGCGCTCTGAGAAACTCATGAGGGCCGTAGCGATATGGCTCCTCAGGCCTCGATAGTAGGCCTTCACGAGCTTGGGGTTGTCCTTGCCATCGGGGTGATCTACCCGACGCAGGGTGTCGTCTGTGAAGACCATGAGGTCATCCATCAGATCCTCGATCTCCGTCTCCATCGCTTCGCTACTGGAGACTGCACGAATGATCAAAGCTTCGTCGAAGAGGCGCATCACCTCTGCGATAATGATCTTCTTTAGATACCGTTGACTAGCCATACTTGATTATAGGTGAGGGAAGAGACTCCCATAGGTATACACACAAAGATAATGGATTCGCTGTGACACTTACCTACCGCCCTTCTCCTCCTCGCTTCGGAGAACCGACTGGGGATTGAACGTAGGGAGCTGGATATGTAGCACGACAGCCAGCACTCGGGCGATAAAGACCGAGATAGCGGAGATGAACTGCACCCACTCGATGGCCATACCCGTATAGCGCCCCAGGAGGACATAGACGATCGCCCCGAGGACACATGCCGAGGCATAGAAGTCGGTACGGAAGATCAGCGGGGTCTCATTGATCAGCACGTCACGGAGGAGCCCACCGAAGGAGCCGGTGATCGTGCCCATGATGATCGCTACCCACCAAGGGAAGTCGGCAGCGTAAGACTTAGCCACCCCTACCACGACGAAGAGCCCGAGGCCCACGGCGTCGAAGAAGAAGAGCGAGTGATTGAGCCGTACGACCTGACGGCGGAAGACAATGGTGAAGATCAGCCCCAGAGCCGTGATGATCAGGTAGGAGGGCTGTACGAGCCAGAAGGGCTTGATGTCAAGGAGGATGTCACGGACCGTCCCTCCACCTACGGCGGTGACGAAGCCGATGACGTAGGCGCCGAACCAGTCGAAGCCCTTCCCCGCTGCTAGTCGGATACCACTGATCGCAAAGGCCAGGGTACCCAGGTAGTCACACCAGTTGACGAAGTCACTGACATTTACGATCTGAGAGAACTGCATCATGCTTAGCGCTCCTCCCGATTAGTAGGACTCTGACTCTGAGGGGAAGCTACGCTCCTTCACCGCCGTGATATAGTCACCGACAGCCCCCTTGATCAGGTCGCCCAGCTGGGCAAAGCGACGAAGGAACTTCGGAGAGAAGCTATCCTCCATCCCGAGCATATCCTGCGAGACCAAGACCTGACCATCGACCCCGCTCCCCGCTCCGATACCGATCACGGGGATACGAAGAGCCTCCGCCACACGAGCCGCTACCTCAGCAGGTACCTTCTCAAGGACGAGGGCACAGCATCCTGACTGCTCTAGCCCAAGAGCTTCCTGATAGAGTCGGTCAGCAGCCTCCCCTTCCCGAGCCTGCAGGCCGTAGCCACCGAGCTGATGGACGGACTGAGGGGTCAGCCCCAGATGCCCTACTACGGGGATCCCAGAGGCTACGAGACGCTGGATGGTGGAGAAGAGATGCGCTCCGCCCTCGAGCTTCACTGCATCACCTCCTGTCTCCTTCATGATACGGACAGCGGAGGCAAGGGCTGTCTCCTCACTGATCTGATAGCTCCCGAAGGGCATGTCGACCACGACGAAGGCACGCCGAGCACCACGCACGACGCAGGAGCCGTGGTAGATCATCTGATCGAGGGTGATGGGTAGGGTCGTGGTATGCCCTGCCATGACATTGGCGGCAGAGTCACCGACGAGGAGGATATCTATACCTGCTGCATCCAGCAGACGAGCCATCGTATAGTCGTAGGCGGTAAGCATCGTGATCGGCTCACGCTGGGCCTTCATAGCTGCCAGACGAAGGGTAGTGACCTTCTTCGTCTCAGGCTGGTGTTGAGACACTTCTTTCTAGTTATTGGTTGAGGATAAGCCACCACCTCGCACCCCCGAGAGCGGGGCAGGAGGTGATGGCTTGGTGATGATTAATTCTGGATAGTTGAGGCAGGTGATGCGTGGTCTTGGGTGCACAGAGAGTGATTTACTCCCATTCGATGGTGCTGGGTGGCTTGGAGGAAATGTCGTAGACGACACGGTTCACCCCCTTGACCTTATTGATGATCTCGTTGGACACCTTCGCTAGGAACTCATAGGGAAGGTGTGCCCAGTCTGCACTCATCGCATCGGTGCTGGTGACGGCACGTAGGGCGATCGTATAGTCGTAGGTACGCTCATCGCCCATGACTCCGACAGAGCGGATAGGGAGGAGGATCGTACCAGCCTGCCATACATCGTCATAGAGCCCCCATTCACGCATCATAGACATGTAGATATCATCGGCATTCTGGAGGATCTCGATCTTCTCAGCCGTGATCTCTCCGAGGATACGGATACCCAGCCCTGGACCGGGGAAGGGCTGACGCTTGATGAGGTGGGGCTGCATACCCATCTCTAGACCTACACGGCGCACTTCGTCCTTGAAGAGCAGTCTCAGTGGCTCGACGAGACGGAGCTTCATGCGCTCAGGAAGCCCACCTACATTGTGGTGGCTCTTGATGACGGTACCCGTGATGCTGAGCGACTCGATGACATCGGGGTAGATCGTACCCTGCCCGAGCCACTTGATATCAGTGAGCTTGTGCGCCTCCTCATCGAAGACCTCGATGAAGCCTCGACCGATGATCTTACGCTTCTCCTCAGGATCAGTGACGCCCTTGAGTGCCGTGAGGAACTTCTCCCGAGCATTCACACCAATGACATTGAGTCCAAGGTGTTCGTAGTCACGGAGGACATTCTCATACTCGTTCTTGCGGAGTAGACCATGATCGACGAAGATACAGGTCAGGTTCTTACCGATCGCCTTGTGTAGGAGGACAGCCGTCACAGAGGAGTCTACCCCACCTGAGAGAGCTAGGATGACCTTGTCATCGCCCAGCTGTGCCTTCAGCTCAGCTACGGTGCTCTCGACGAAGGAGGCAGGTGACCAATTGCCACGGATGCCTGTCACGGTGAGGAAGTTCCCCAGGATCTTCAGCCCCTCCTCGGAGTGATAAGCTTCGGGGTGGAACTGTACGCCCCAAGTCTTCTCTCCATCGATGCGGAAGGCAGCAGCCTCTACATCCTCCGTGCTAGCGACAATACGGAAGCCCTTAGGAAGCTCCGTGATCGTGTCTCCATGCGACATCCATACCGTGCTACCAGAGCTAACCCCTTCCATCAGGGCATCATGCTCATGACGGATGGAGAGGTGAGCACGTCCATACTCACGGCTATCGCAGGGCTCTACACGACCTCCAGCCTGATGAACTAGGCTCTGAGCTCCATAGCAGATACCCAGGAGAGGGAGCTTGCCTCTCAGGGAAGATAGATCGACCTTGAAGGCCTCCTGATCATAGACTGAGTAAGGGCTACCCGAGAGGATCACCCCAGCCACGCCCGTGAGATCCTCGGGGAGCTTGTTGTATGGGATGATCTCGCAGTAGGTATTCAGTTCGCGAAGGCGTCGCCCGATGAGCTGAGTCGTCTGCGAACCAAAGTCAAGGATGAGTATCTTCTCCTGCATAGTTATTTAGGACTTGTCATTATTTACGTAGTGGTTCAATCCAGGGCAAAGATACGAATTACCCTAGACTAAATACGGGTAGATACAGCATCACCTCCCCTACCCTCGCTATGAAGCTAGGGCGGAGGAGGTGATGACGACGAATTACTTCTTCGGCGTGTAGAGACGCATCCGCTTGATGATGACATTCTTCAGCGGACGATCATTGTCGTCGGTCTCTACCCGCTGGATCTTGTCGATGGTGCCCCAGCCATCCAGGACGCGACCGAAGACCGTATAGCCTCCGTCGAGGTGGGCAGCACCGCCCTTGAGCTTGTAGGCAGAGCGTTGCTCGGGGGTATAGCGCCAGTCACGCCCCTGCTCCATCTGGTCGAGGTCCATATCCGTATAGTACTTCCCCGTGACGATATAGAACTGGCTGAAGGAAGAGCGTTTCTCTGGATTCTCGTCATCCCCCTGACGGGCTGCACCGATGAAGCCTCGCTCGTGGATGAAGAGGCTGGGCATGGGCTCTGCCTGCAGCGTCTCTTCGTGAGCATCATCGGGGAGCTCTTGCTCCCGCTTGAGGTCCTTGGTCTGGAGGTTGCCCGTCTGGATCATGAAGTCCTTGATGACCCGATGGAACTGTACCCCGTCGAAGGCATGCTCACGCACGAGCTTCAGATAGCTATCTCGATGGATGGGCGTCTCATTGAAGAGCTCGATGATGAAGTTCCCCTTCGTCGTCTCGACGAGGATCTGAGGGCGGTCAGTGCTCTGAGCCTTCGCAAAAGGAGCTAGTGCTACGAGGAGCAGGAGGGCAAAGAAATAGCGCTTCATAGGGCTAAGCTAAGTAAGAGGTGATTAGGGATGGATGGGCATGCTGTCGTTAGTCGCATCGGCCGTCGTGATGAAGGCCTTGGGGTCTACATCTGTGACGAGCTTCTTGAGTGCCGCAGAGTGCTTACGCTCGATGATGATGAAGAGCACTTCACGCTGAGCACCCGAATACATACCTTGACCATGGAGGAAGGTACCACGCACTCCGATCTGCCCTACTAGGACGGCACGGAGCTCCTCCATCTTGTCCGAGATGATGAAGACAGACTTGTGGGGATTCTGGGGCTGTAGGGCATCGACGACCTTGCTGTAGACGAAGATGGCGATCCAAGAGTAGAGAGGCACTCGCCAGTCTTGGAAGACCCAGAGCCCAAGGAGTACGATCAGCGAGTCGATGAGCATGATCAGCGTCCCCACCTTGGTATTGAAGGTACGGGAGAGCACCCGAGCCAGCGTGTCCGTCCCAGCACAAGTACTCTGAGCGCTGAAGATCATCCAGACGCTCACCCCGAGGAGTGCCCCACCGTAGAAGCTACAGAGGATAGCTTCTTCGACGAGGGGCTTCCCTCCCGACCAGGTCTCGATGAGGTCAGAGAAGAAGGCTACTAGGATGAAGGTGACGACCGTCTTGATCGCTGAGAGCTTCCCGAGCCCACGCACAGCGAGCAGGAAGAGCGGGATATTGAAGACGATAGCGATCGTCCCAAGCCCCAGCTCAAGGCCGAATAGCTGACGAGCCAGCTCCCGTATGACCAGAGCTAGTCCGTAGACACCCCCAGGGCTGATATGCGCTGGAGCTAAGAAGAGGCTATAGCCCGTAGCCAGAAGGAACGAGCCTAAGACGATGAGGAGGGCATCAAGGAAGAGTTGACGCCGTAGTTTGATGGTCGGCATAGCGTAGATGTAGAGATGTTTCTAGCACAAAGATAGCGTGTATTAGTCATCCCACAGCATGATCTCATGAAGAGTTTTCGCTCGCCATGCATACCCTCCCCTAGCTACCCATTCATGGGTCTCTCGACCGACCCATGAATGGGTCACCGAGACGACCCATGCATGGGTCACCCGAGGGTGCCATGTATGGGGGATGTCTGCCCCATCATACAGCTAGCCTTCTCGACCCTGCGTGCTCTATCAAGGCGAGCATCCCTCCCCGCCCCTAATAGCCGAGCCCTCAACTCCGGCAAGCAATATAATATACAGAGAAGATGATGTCTACAAGTCATATGACCATCACCCATTGGCGAGCTCCTCTATGAGTCTCTGTAGCTCTTGGGCCTTGGGATGCTCGGGGTATTTGTCTAGGATCTCTTTCGCCTCCTCTAGATCCTCCTTTGGCTTACTAAAAAAAGCAAAGCCTACCCCAAGTATTCCAGCATAGTCGATCTCATAGGCTCTGGGATGCCTACCTGCCAGCTCTTGGTAAATATCATGTGCCTCTTGGTAAGCCTTCTCAGCCTCCTCTTTTCTCTTTTGACTCAGATAAAGGACAAAAAGGCTATTCAGGGTCATAGCCACATTTGGACTGTATACAAATGGGTTACACTTTGCTAATTCTCGATATATCTCTAGTGCCTCGTCATAGTAAGCTCGTGCTTGTCTATGCTCATTGGTAGCCTGGAGTAAGGAACCTAAGTTATTCAGCGACATAGCTACATATGACCTATAGGCTTCGGGATTCTGATTCGACAACTCTCGGTATATCTCTAGTGCCTCGTCATAGTAAGCTCGAGCTTGTTTATGTTCGTTGGTGTCCTTGAGTAAGATTCCTAAATTATTTAGGGTCGTCGCTACGTATGGCATGTATGCTTCTGGGTTCTTTCCTGACAACTCTCGATAGATCTGTAGTGCCTCCTGGTAGCAGGCTTGCGCTTGTTGAAGCTGGTTGGTGCTGCAGAGTAGGTTTCCTAAGTTATTTAGAGTCGTCGCCACATATGGCCTGTATGGCTCTGGACTCTGTCCCGCCAACTCTCGACGTATCTGTAGCGCCTCCTCGTAGCAGGCTTGCGCTTGCTGAAGCTCGCGGATATTGCGGAGTAAGCTTGCTAAGTTATTTAGGGTCATCGCCACATATGGCTTGTATGCCTCTGGATTCTTTCCTGACAACTCTCGATACATCTGTAGCGCCTCCTCGTAGCAGGCTTGTGCTTTCTGAAGCTCATAGGTGCCATTGAGTAGCATTCCTAAGTTATTTAGGATCATCGCCACATATGGCTTGTATACCTCTGGATCCTTTCCTGATACTACTCGGAGTGTATGTAACACCTTCTCGTAGTGTTTTCTAGCTATTTTAAAGTCATTGAGGCTTTGGAGTAAGTATGCATAGTTAAAGTGATGCTCAATAGTTGGAGCCAGCTCAATCAGACGCTCATAGAAGTCTCGAGCCTCACCAAAAGAGAACTGGATCTGGGCCGCCTCAATCAGCTCCTTGAGGATTCTGATCTCATCCTGTTGTACCTGTTCCTGATACTTCTTGTGGACATCAGTTAGACTCTGCTCGCTCTCCCCTGTCAGTACTTTCTTGAGCTCCTCCAAGGTCTCGGCAAGATAGTTATCTCCAGCCTCCCTTAGTAGCTTAGTTTCTTCGGAAATTTTGTCAGTATGCTCGAAGAGAAATCGTACAAATTCTAAAACGAGTCGCTTAGCACCTTCCGAGTGAATGCGCCCCTTAGAGCACATCTCCTCAAGAGCTGACTCTGTACGCTCCAGCCCTTGCTCTAGCGGAAGTTCTTTGAGGAGTGCTTGAATGTCCTGTGGGGACATATTGAGACCACCCAGTTGAGCCATTAACCCTTGTATCAACTCTTGAGTCTTGTGATGCTCTAGCAGATTCTGTTCCTCGCTTTTTGCTTGCATGTCAGCTCGGAGCATCATCAGGTAGCGGTGTGCAACGGGTTGCTCGCTCAGTCTTTTCTTGAAGCAGTCGATGAATTTTTGGGTATCCGCATCAAGAGCTTCGTAGCTCGTTGAGCTTTGGATATACCCCTCCAATGCCTTCGATAGACGGACTTTGTCGCTAGAGGTAGGCGTGTGCTTAGACCAATCATTAAGTGCGAACTCAAAAGCTGCAATAATGCCGTCATCGACCTCCGAGGTGTAGAGCTTCTTGAGTCGGAGTCCGACGTTTAGGGCTGTTTTGAGACCATATTCCCCAAGTATAGTTAGATCCATAGAGTTATAGTATTACAAGAGTTAGATGAGTCAAAGGTAATAAGTTTTTAACCTCATAGGAGAGAGGAGAATAGCTCTATCGAAATGCACATTTCCTCTTCCACCTCCCTCCCCGTCTTTAATGCAACCTAAAAGAGCAAAGACAGCTTAGCCTAGCACACATATGGAGTAAGGGGAACGAAGGGATATCCCTTACGAAGATCTAGGGGACTACCTAGCCTCATCACTAGCATCTGCCTAAGTGACGACTGCCGTAGTGATAAGGAGAAACGCTACCCCCTATCGCCCTTGCTACTCTACCCCTTGGGTACAAGCCTATCGAAGCCTGTCCTTGGGCATCCCCTGCCGAGGATGATGCTTCACCCTCGATAATAGCCTCAGCATAGCGCTCTTTGCGTATCTTTGTAGACAAATGAACCTATATATAAAGATCTATGGCTGAAGATAAGTGGCTCTTGGACTTCAAGGAGGTACAGATAGCTCGCCACGAGCACATCCTCTTCGAGGAAGTAAACTTCAGGGTCGCCGCTGGTGAGTTTGTTTACCTCACGGGGCCCGTTGGCTCGGGGAAGAGTACCCTCCTGAAGACCATCTCCGCAGAAGTTCCCCTGACACAAGGCTCGGCGCACGTGCTGGGCTTCGATCTGACCCATATCAAAAGCAAAGACCTCCCGAAGCTCCGTCGCAGGCTGGGGATCGTCTTCCAGAACTTCCAGCTCCTACCCGACCTCACCGTCCAGGACAATCTGGATATCGTGCTCCGTGCCTTCGGTGTCAGCCGTAGCTCCGAGCGATCCAGCCGTATCGAAGAGGCGCTACGTGATGTCGGGCTCGAGACCAAGAGTTACAAATATCCCCATGAACTCTCGGGCGGTGAGCAGCAGCGTGTAGCCATCGCACGAGCACTGATCGGTCAGCCCGAGCTTATCCTAGCCGACGAGCCCACGGGCAACCTTGATGCCGAGAACGGGCTGGCCATAGCCGAACTCCTACACCGCCTGACGAAGGAGCGAGGGACAGCCGTCATCACGGCTACCCACAATAGGCTCGTCCTCGAGCGCTACCCTGCACGGTGCGTCGAGATGGCCGAGCTCTAAGCCCACCCGATCCCCTAGTCTTCACCTAGCTCCCCTACTCCATTGAAAGTAATGAAGTTTGGAGGCACCTCCGTAGCCTCCGCCGAACGCATCCGTCACGTCGCCGACCTCATCACCGCCACGGACGAGGTCAAGATCGTCGTCCTCTCTGCTATGGCAGGGACGACCAATGCCCTCGTAGAGATCGGGCACCAGCTCATGGCACACCACCGCCACGAGGCCCTCACCATCCTCACCAAGCTCAAGAAGAAGTACGAGCAGGAGACTCTACTTCTCTTCCCCGACAAGCACAGCTACGACAAGGCTTGGACGCTGGTCAATGAGACTTTCTTCTTCCTCGAGCAGATCTGCTACGCTGAGAGCTTCACCCTCTTCGATGAGAAGAAGATCCTAGCTCGAGGCGAACTCCTGAGCACGGCGATGATGCTCCGCCATCTGGCCGACCGAGGGATCGAAGCCGTAGGCCTCCCCGCCCTCGAATACATGCGCACGGACAAGCAGGCAGAGCCCGACGAAGCCTATATCCAAGCCCACCTTCGGGAGCTCATCGACCGAGCCCCCGAGGACACACGGCTCTTCATCACCGAGGGCTATATCTGTCGTAATGCCTTCGGCGACATCGATAACCTCCAGCGAGGCGGTAGCGACTATACCGCTACCCTCATCGGTGCCGCCCTCGAGGTCAATGAGATCCAGATCTGGACCGACATCGACGGCATGCACAACAATGACCCACGCTTCGTCGATGCCACATCGCCCGTGCGCCGTCTCCACTTCGAAGAAGCTTCCGAACTAGCGTACTTCGGGGCGAAGATCCTTCACCCCACCTGCATCCAGCCAGCCAAGCGTAGACACATCCCCGTGCGCCTACTGAACACGATGGCTCCCGAAGCACCAGGCACCTTGATCTCCCTCGATACGGACAAGGACATGATCAAGGCCGTGGCTGCCAAGGACAACATCACGATGATCCGCATCCGAAGCAATCACCAGCTCTCGCACTGGAGCTTCATGGGCAAAGTCTTCTCCCTCTTCGAGCACTACTGTATCCCTATAGATATGGTCGCTTCGACCGAAGCATCCATCTCGCTGACCATCGAGCGAAGCACCCTCCCCGAAGATCTTAGGGCGAGCCTTCTCTCCCTAGGCTCCATCGACGTCGAGCACGATATGACGATCGTCTGCGTCGTAGGGGACATGGAGTGGGACAACGTAGGCTTCGAAGCGCAGATCCTCAATGCTCTGAGCGAGATCCCCGTGCACATGATCTCCTACGGGGGCAGTGACTACAACCTCACTGTCCTCGTCGAGGCCTCCGACAAGCGTCGCACGCTCCTTGCTCTGAGCGATCACCTCTTCTCCCGCACGAGCGGCAAGACGGCTAACTGATGGCACGCTCCTCCTCCCCCTCGCGGGCACAGCTGTGGCTTGGCCTGACGCGTCCCCGCACCTTGCTCTCGGGGGTAAGTTCGGTCCTCGTAGCGCTCTTCTACGCCTTATCGCTGGGGAGCATTGATCCGCTGAAGACGGCACTCCTGCTTGTCGTAGCCATCAGCGCTCAGATCGGGAGCAACATCGCCAACGACCTCATCGACTTCAAGAAAGGGGCGGACACCGACGAACGTACTGGCCCGCTCCGCCCCCTCTCTAAGGGGCTCCTCACCGAAGGCGAAGTACGCCGGGCACTCTACCTCTCCCTCGCCGTCTTCCTGGTAAGCGGGCTCACGCTCATCGCCCTCTCCTCATGGTGGCTACTTCTCGTGGGTCTAGCCGTTGGGCTGGGGATCTTCGCCTATTCGGGCGGGCCCTATCCGCTCTCCTATCACGGGCTCGGCGATGTAGCCGTGCTGGTCTTCTTCGGATGGGTGCCGGTCGTGACGAGCTTCTTCATCCTACGTGGGACGATCGCTGACCCCACGCTCTGGCAACTAGCCACCGCCATCGGACTCGCCAGCGTGAATATCCTTGTCGTCAACAATTACCGAGATGCCGAGGAAGATTGCAAGGCAGGCAAACGCACCCTGATCGTACGGATGGGTCGGGACTTTGCCCCTCGCTTCTACCTCACCTGCGGACTGCTTTCGCTGGGACTGCTTTACCCGATCTACAGCTTCTGGGGGATGCTCCTGATGCTTCCCTACATCGTCCTCTTCTCGGCTACGCACCGCCACCTCCAGTTCGCCGAAGGGGCGGAGCTGAATAAGACCCTCGGCAAGACGGCCCGCAATGTCTTCTTCCTCGCCCTCCTCATCGGGGCGATGCTCCTTCTCAAGGGCTAGGAAGCCCCCTCGCCTCACCACAAACGACAAGCCCCAGAGAACGCTCGTTCTCTGGGGCTTCTTTGCTTTAAAGAGGGGGCAAGGCCAAGCTAGCAGAGGGGCAAGCCTCCACCGCTCCCAGCGAAGGGCGACTTACCTTCGGTTGAGGCGGGCGACGTAGTGGAGGACAAAGGCCTTCGGAGCCAAGGGCGCAAGCCCGAGCAAAAGTCGCTCCAGCCGAGGCACTCCAGCGATCAAGCTCCTTCGCCCTCGGAGCATGGCTCGGTATCCCTGCTCGGCCACCAGTCGGGCGCTGTGGGTAAGCTGACGAGCCAGCCCTGTACCTTCGAGCTTCGCCGCTACCTCGAAGCCCGTCTTCATACCCCCGGGGAGGAGGACGGTCGCCGTCACGCCCGTTCCCCGCAGTTCCTCGCCGAGGGCAAGGCCGAGCGAAGTGACATAGGCCTTCGCTGCGAAGTAAGTCGCTTGGTAGGGGCCAGGCACGAGCGAAGCGATGGATGAGATGAGGAGGATGCGTCCGCTTCCCCTCTGGACGAAGCTGGGGAGGAAGAGCTTCGTGAGCGCCGTCAAAGCAAGGAGGTCCACGGCAAGAAGTTGGCTGTCTTCCGCAAGGGATCGTTCGGCGAGGGCGCCCTGCCCTCCGAGCCCAGCGTTATTGATCAGGTAGTCGACCCGAAGGCCAAGGCGCTCCACTTCGTCGAAGACTTCCTGGGGTGCTGAAGGCTGGGCAAGGTCCTTTGCCAAGACGTACACCCGCACGCCATACCGAAGCTCCAGCTCTTCCTTCAGCGCCCGAAGGCGTTCCTCTCGGCGGGCCACCAAGATGAGGTCGCCACCGCCAGCGGCATGCAGGCGGGCAAATTCTTCTCCGAGGCCACTCGAAGCACCCGTGATGAGTGCGGTCTTTTTCTCTTCCATATCGATAGTCATTAGGGACTCTCCCCCCTACCTCTGGCAGGGGAACTTCCCCTCGTTTAGCTGGCAATCCATGAGAATGCTTCGTGAAGGTAGGCAGATTTCCCCGCCCACGAAAGCCTCCCGCTTCCCTCGTCGAAGGCCCTCCGAAGGGGCACGAATTCCCTCCTTCTCACGACTCGCATTCCCAGCGGGTTTGCAAGGGGTAAAATTTCCGTATATACGAAAATTTATTTCCGTATAT
>ERZ773049.1714-NODE-1714-length-12420-cov-3.282653_pt1 | contig 12420 bp, 9 predicted proteins | sample MGYA00580633_ERZ773049 | MGnify/ENA primary metagenome ERZ773049 (study PRJEB29015, sample SAMEA2737991) | human oral metagenome | biome: human oral; feature: human-associated habitat; material: dental | place: China | collected 2066 ... | reverse complement strand
CACGTCCTCCTCGCGCACGCGCGTAACAGAGACTACAACAACAGAGAACACGCATAGAATACGTGAAACAACAACAGGCGATGTCCGCAGCCTTTGCGCTGCGCTCGGTATATCAGACACATCGACCGAAAATTTCCTGCGTCGGTACGGCGAAGAATGCGTGTATGAAAAAGCCCGACTCCTCGAGATCGCCATGCAGACGCAGAGCATTCGGAATCCGACGGGATGGCTTCATGCTGCCCTCAAGAACGGCTATATGTTCTCTCCCAACCGACCGCAGCAGGAGGAGCAGTCTGTGCAGAGACCAAAGGTGTATGTCCCTCCTCCTTCTGTGACCGTTTCTGCTGCGTCGGAGCAGAAGTCGAAGCCTTGTATGCAGCGTGATCTGCATGAATTTTTTTCGCAACAAGCAGACCGTGAGGGATCGGCGTTTGCACAGGAATACCTGCGCAGACACGGGATAGAGGGACGGGCAAGTCCTTGACAGTGAAGGAGGGAACTGCGTATGAGAAATCCGAATGTCGGGAGATACCTTGCCGCACAGGCAATCCGCAAAGCCTTCACAGAAAGCTCTTTGCCCATGCGACTTGAGGAGATTGAGGTGCTTTGCGCAAGCGAAACGCGCCCGCGTCTTCTTGCGGCATATCTGCGCTGGCAGCGAGCACTCATAGATCGAATCCTCGTTCATTCGCTCATGGACGATTTGCCGGAGATCGAGCGTGACTTTGTGCACTATCGCTATCGCATGGGGCGCAGTATGCAGTGGATCAACATGAATATGCCTGTATCAGAGCGGAATCTCTATTTCATGAATGACCGTATCCTGCTTCGGCTTGAGACACTGCTTTTCTACGAGCCGACGATTGCAGATGTTTTTTCGCGGGCAGTGCTCCTAAATCTTCTGCGTGTTATTGACGCGCGTCTAGCCGTATTTTCTTTGCGTGTCGATCTTCCTGCGGATGTGGGGTGGCTGGAACGGCTTGCACGGGCACGGTGCAGGTGTCATGCACTTTTACACCTCATAGACGCGTATCTTACTCCGAATGAAGACAGCCCCGCGCACAGAATCATCAGGCAAAAACTCCAAACACCGCATACTACACTGGATGAACTGTTGGATCGGACAGGAATACCATCTTCCGAACGGGAGAAGAATATGGCACAGGATGTATTGCGTAACTATCTGAGCCGCGCAGAAGCGTGTCTTGGCATCGAAAAAATACCGGACACCGAAAAGTTTGCAGTTTTTTCATTCTGCAATGTGGTTCAATAGGGAGGGATGAAATATGTTCAGGGATAGGAGAATGATATGGGGAAGAAGAAAAGATTTCCGCGCCCGAGAGAACGTCCCTTCTTGTGGTGTACGGGACTATTTGCAGTTATGATGCTGACGACGGTGGCGTTCGGGTGGCGGTTTCCGGAGCAGAATATTGTCTTTTTCAACCAAACGGCAAGTGTTCCTGTAGGCTTCTATGTTCGTGTGCCGGATCGACCGCTTGCACGCGGAGACTACGTTGTCTACGAAATGACGGAGGTCACACGCCGTTATGCCGTCGCACGCGGTTATGTGACGAAGCCGACTGAGCCATTCCTCAAGCGTGTGGGGGCGATTGCGGGTGATTCCTACAGTATCGACGCAGAAACACGCAGGTTCTTCATTGATGGGACGTATATCGGTGATGTGTTCGAGCGGGATCGGATGGAGCGTCCGCTCCCGCAGCAGGAAGGTGCATTCATCGTGTCCGAGGGAGAGTTTCTGCCGATTGGAGAGAGCACACGCAGCTTCGACGGTCGATATACAGGGACGGTTCCGACCTCACATATCATTGCGATTGTCGTTCCGCTTCTGACGTGGTGGTAAGCAATGCGGATTCGGGCATGGCGATGTAAGGACAGTATGGCTTACCGACGGCGTATAGAGCCACTGCTGCCGGCTTTTTTCCCGATGGGCGAGGCGAATCGGCTTCGTCCCGCACTCAGACAGGCTCTGCATTACACCGGTGGACGGGAAGCGGGGGATGTTTCCATACGTCTCTATCAAGACGTAGATGAGCTTCGGATTGTGTTTTGCGGCAGAGGCGCACCGCATTCAGCAGAAACTGTGCGGGAATACCTTTCGAGCATTGCCGAACATGAGGAACTCGGGCGGCTTCACTGGCGAAAATGTGCCGTGCGGATGGAATACTCTGCGCAGTGTATTTGCGAGATGCTTGCGGCTGCGGAATACATTGTGCTCGCCGTAGATGCCTTGAAGGTGGAGCTTGTCTTTCGCACAGATCGCTTGGCGTGTGAGCGGCAAAGTTTGCGGGACATGATCCCGTACTTCTTTTTGGAACGTGAAGGCGTTATTTTTTGAAGATATGAAGGGGGTTATTGTGTGCTTGGCTTTAAGCAGCCTGAAAAATATTCGGATACCAGTGTCATGAAAAGTCCTGCGACACCGGCAGAACGTGCCCGTGCGGCATACGATGAGCGGATCGGATCGGTTGTTGTGCAAAACTACAACTGGCGACGCATCGCAATCGGTCTTCTCGTCGTCTGTTTCATGCTCGGTGGCGGTCTTACAACGCTTGCGCTTACTTCGCGGGTTGTCCCCTATGTCGTAACCGTAGACAAGACGACAGGAGAGGTACAACAGGCGGGGGCACTGATTGCACAGAACTACACACCGCAGGAGGCGGAGATCCGCTACTTCCTCGCACAGTTCATCCAGAACGCGCGAAACATTCAGCTCGATCCCGTTCAGCAGGAGCGTATGCAGAATCAGGCACTCGCCTTTTTGACACAGTCCGCTGCGCAGAAATATCATACGATCCAACGTAACGAGCACTTTCGTGAACGGTACGCAAAGGTCACGGCGCAGACGAAAATCAACAGCATGGAGAAAATCCCGGATACGGACTCCTATCATGTGACATGGATCGAAGAAGAGTTTGATATTGCGACCGGCGCACAGCGGCAGCGCAGCTATCAGGGGGTATTCACCATAACCGTGATCGAGCAAAGAGACGAAGCGCGGCTTCTCATCAACCCGCTGGGACTCTACATTTCGGATCTTAGCTTCTCGGAGGAAATGAACAAGAAAAGCCAAACTGCTGGAGGAAAATGAATAACAACTAGCATTTGTTCAGATGTTCAAGTTGAACATCTGAATAATAAGCACAAGATATTCATTTAATGGAGGAAATGAACATGAAACTGTTTCCGAAGAAATACGCCCGTGGTGCTCTGCTTAGTCTTTTGGCACTGAGCTTTGCAGGGAATGTGTTTGCAAGTGAGCAGACAACCGCACCAACCAAAGAAGAAACGAATGTCAAGAAACTCTCGCAGGAAGTCACGGAGCTGCGCGGCAGCATAAGTGAGGTAACGGAATCACAGGCGTCTATCCTGCGTATTCTGGATGCACTTTCAGCGCAGCTTGAGACCATCCAGAGGGATCAGGAGTTCCGGCGCACGGCGATTCCTGCGCCGACGGATCGACAGCTTGTCAACCCGGACAACTCCTATCGCTCCATCAATACCACGCAGGATGCGATCAATGCGCAGGGCAATTCGACAATGGTGTTCACCTATGCCCCCGAACAGCTCTATAAGATTTACTGCCGTCCGGGGTATATCACCGATCTTGCGCTTAGAAAGGGCGAGACGATTAAGTTCGTCGGCGGCGGAGATACGGCGGCATGGCAGCTCGATCAGTCCGTAGTGGACGGTGTTCCCCATCTCTACGTCAAACCGGTGGTAAAGACATCGACAACAAACCTCATCATCACCACGGAAAAGCGGAGCTATCAGCTCATCTTGAACGCAAGTGACTGGTACAATCCGATGGTCTATTGGACGTATGGAACAGAAGACCATGCGGACATGATGCGTCGTCATGAGCAGGAAGATCGTCTGCGCACGGGCAGCGTGAATGCGACGAGCGTTGAAAATCTCGACTTTTCCTTTCAGGTGAAGACGAAAGGCGAAGCGAAAGACTATGTGCCGGACATGGTGTTTTCCGATGGCACACGAACCTATTTGAAATATAAGACACTGCCCAAGCAGCAAGTGCCGCTCTTTATTACCGAGCGCGGCAAGAAGACTATGACGCTCGTGAATTATCACACACGCGACGGCTACTACATCGTCGATCTTCCGTTTGACAAGGCACAGCTGCGCGTTTCCGACCGCAGCATGGTGACGATCACGCATAAGGGGTGATGGCATGGCAGGATTCAACCCGCAAAGCATCGGCAGATATCTTGCCGATTTCAAAACCTTTTTCAGCCGTAACAGGCGTAAGCGATCGGATGAGGACGATGCGGATCTTGAGATCGAGGATGAGACGCAGGAAAATCCCGGCGATGTGAAAATGAACAGCGGACAGCACCGTAATGTATACGGCATCCGCAAGAAGATTATCGGCGGTATCATTGCGTTTGGTGTTCTGGTGTTCATTGGGAGCTATTACATCTCCAAGCCGGACACACCGACCGATCAGCCCGCGCGCATCCCCGCACAGAGACTTGCGGCAGAGACACGTGAACCGGCACACACCAATGAGGATCGAAAAGAACTTTCCTATGCCGATCTCCAAACATTGGATGCAGGGCGCACCAAAAAGGCAAACGCACAGGCAGCACCGGGTGCAGACGGCAGACCCGCAGGAAGTGGGGCGGCAAATCCGCCGGGAGCGGTCACCGTTCAGCAGATTCCAACACCAAGCCTTCCGTCCGCAGCCCCGGACGCAGCCTATCCGATACCACACCCCAATATCCCACCGACACCCGTTTCTGCAGATGTGAATGCGAATGCGGGCACAGAGATAGAATCCGAGCATGAGCGTGCGGAAAAGGAGCTTGAAGCGCGTTACCACTCGGCAATCGCGTTTGCTCTTGGCGGCGGCGCAGGGGCAGATACGGCAGCAGCGGAAAGTGCTGCTGCGGGAGACATATCGGACAGCAACACCGTCCAAACGGCAGCACGCGCCTCGTATGATACAAGCAGTCCGTACATGATTCAGGTCGGTACAATGATCCCTGCGATGCTGTTCTCGGGAATTAACACCGATACGCCGGGGCAGGTCATCGCACAGATCAGCCGTGATGTCTATGACAGCGCAACCGAGACGAACCTGCTCATCCCATCGGGGACACGCCTCATCGGGACGTATCAGAGCGAGGGGGCAGCAAACGGGCGCATTGCCATCTCCTTTGCAACGATGATTTTGCCGAGCGGCGCAGCCTACAACATCGGCGGCAGCATGGTCGCCGTGGATGACAGTGGATATAGCGGAATTACCGGCAAGGTACATCGCCATCTGGATCGTGCGTTCAGTGCGGGGCTTCTCACCAGTGCCATCGCTGCACTCGGCTCGTATGCAAGTGGGGACTCCTCGTCGCAGCGCAGCTTTACGGGCGGACAGCTCATGATGCAGGGAGCGATGAGCAATGTGCTGAACTCCGTTTCGCAGATTGTACGCGACAGTACATCGACACGTCCGACCATCACCATCGAACCCGGCTACACATTCCATGTCTATGTGACACAGCCCATCTCATTCGGAGGATAATATGAACGAGCAGGAAAAGAAAGAACAGAACAAAACGCTTTTCCTCTGCCTCTTGTTCGCGGGGATCACCTATGTTGCTGCGCAGTGGCTCACAACACAGGCAATCGCCGATCATCTCGAATATAGTCCACTCCTGCCCGGCGAGATCGCCGGGCATATTTATCAGCCGTTTGCACATCGGACGTGGAGAGATGATCCGCAAATTGCCGCAGCGATTCCGCGCACACTTGCGCAATATGCGTTTTTGCCGTGGATTGTCTATCTTGTCGGCGGACTTGTGATCTACCAATTCCACAAAAGCCGTCAGCGCATGACAAGCCACGGCACAGCAGATTTTGCAAAGGAAAAGGACATCAAAGAGGCTGGACTTGCGATCCGCGAAAACGGATTCGTCGTCGGAATCAACCCTTTTAGCGAAAAACTCATGCTGCACAACGGTCCGGAACACATCTTACTCGTTGCACCGACGCGAAGCGGCAAGGGTGTCTGCAACATGATCCCGACAGGAATCTGCTGGAAGCACAGCATATTCTTCTTCGATCCAAAAGCGGAACTTTGGAACTTTACCGCAGGATGGCGCAAGAAGCACTTTGGGCAGAAGGTCATGAAATTTGAGCCGCTCTGTAAGGACGGCTCTGCGGCAAAGTGGAATCCGTTCGCAGAGATCGACTTTCAGTCCTTTGAGGAACTCACCGATGTTTCGACCATCTCGGAGATGATGGTCAAAACAGGGGACGGAGGAAGCAAAGACCCCTTCTGGGAGAACTCTGCCGCAGCTCTCATCAACGGTGTTATCCTGCATCTCCTCTACAAGCACTATCAGGAGAAGCGCCTCCTTCCATGTCCGTCCGACGTAATGAGCTTTCTCTCCTCGCCCGGCATGAGCACGGACAAGCTCTTTGCGTCTATGAAAATCTATCCGCACATCTCCAAGGAGGAGTTTTTGGAGCAGAACGGCAAGAAAAATATGCTCAAGGAGATTTACGGCGAGTATGTGGAGGATTTTCGCCCCTATAGGGAAGTCCTGCCCCGATTTTCCGAGGCAGTTGCAGCGAATGAGGAGCGCGCAAAGGCACATGAGGAAGCCTTGCAGGAGGGCAGACACGCAAAGCCGCCCAAGAGCAATCTGGAACTTTTGCGCGAGGCAATCATTGCTGCGGAGGAGGCGGGAGAAACGATTGATTTTAACGCGCCCGATTTGTCCGAATGCACACAGAAGCAGGACATCGACCAGATGATCAGCGGGCAGGATGTGACTTCCCCGTGGTACAAACTCCTCGTGCACCCGAAGGTCGCCGAAGCCGCTGCCAATATGTATAACGGCGCGGAACAGACACGCGCCTCCATCATGCAGACGGCGCAGACTTCAATGGCAGTCTATCAAGACCCGCTCGTCAAAGCCAATACGGCGGTATCGGATTTCTCGCTGCGCGATCTGCTCGACCCGTCACAGGAAGTGTCGCTCTATCTCGTCCTTCAACCCAACGACATTGACAAGCTGCGCCCAATCCTGCGCCTCTTTGTCAACACGATGCTCTCCAAACTCGTCCGTGATATGAAGTTCGCCTCGGATGGCGAAAAAGAGAAAAAAAAGCAGCGTCTTCTCCTCATGCTCGATGAGTTCCCGCAGCTCGGGAAACTCGAGAGCATCGAAAAGACGCTTGCCATCTGCGCGGGCTACGGCGTCAAAATCTGCATTGTTGCGCAGAGCATGGGACAGCTCAATAAGATCTACACCAAGGACAATGCCATTCCCGGCAACTGTCATGTGCAGATCTACTTCACACCGACCCTTGAAGACGGAGGTGGAACGGCAAAGACCCTTTCTGACACCCTCGGGGATCAGACCATATACTCCTATTCCAAGTCCTCAAACGGGAAGATGTTTGAGGGATCAACATCAACCTCGCAGATGGCGCGTAAACTCATGACCCCGGACGAGGTGCGGCGTATGCCCGCCGATCGTGAACTCGTCTTTGTTGCGGGCTTCCGACCGATCTACGGAAAGAAACTCTTTTATTTCAAGCAGAAATTCTTCACCGACCGCACCAAGACACCACCGCCGACCTTCAGCGACCTGCGTACGGAGGTCAAATCCTACGCCCAGCTCTTTGCCGTCCATCGTGCGGATCGTGCAGCCGCCGAGGAACGGCTGCGCGAGGTGCAGGAGGCACGCGCGGCGGCAATGACAGCGTCACCCGTGCCCATAGAGGAGATACCGATTCGATTGGAGGAATACGATGAACCGGCAGCCAAAGAAAATCCCACGGCTCTCGGACAAGATGAAACGTGGGATGAAGCAGCTGCAAATGCAGCCAGGGACGAAGACACACAGCCCCAAGACGCGGAAGAGATGACCTTTGAACAGAAAAAGAAGCTGCTTCTTGCAAAGAGGAGAGGAGAAGGAGAACACGATGGAACGTGAGGACAAAGTTTATGAGCGCCACCTGCAAATGCTGGAGCACAACATGGGGCGCAGCATCATGCACTATATGCACGATGACAACGTGACCGAGGTCATTGTCAATCCGGACGGAAAGCTCTGGATTGACACATTCGACAAGGGCTTTCAGGATACAGGCGTTGTTATGGAAGCAGAGGACACCAAGCGTATCATTTACGCCGTTGCCGATCTTGCAGGACAGGTCATTGACGTAAAGAATGATCCTGCGCTGCAAGCCCATATCCCGGAGTCGCGGCTTTTTGCCAACTGCCGCTTTCAGGGGCTTCTGCCGATGATTGTCGAAGCTCCCAGCTTCAACATCCGAAAACATGCCAAAAAAATCCTCACGCTGGACGAATATGTGGCACAGGGCACAATGAGCAAACGTCAGCGTGAGGTAATTCTGGAAGCGATTCATGGAAAGAAAAACATCATCGTCGCGGGCGGCACAGGATCGGGCAAGACCACACTCGTCAACGCCGTGCTCGCCGAAATCTCCAAACTGGACGAGCGCATTGTGACCATCGAGGATACAAGGGAACTCAAGTGCAGCGCAGAGAACTTTGTTGCCCTCAATACCACGGACAGCGTGGACATGGACAATCTGCTCCGCAAGACGCTGCGTCTCTCACCGAACCGCATCGTCGTCGGTGAGATACGCGGCAAAGAGGCACTCACCCTGATCGACGCATGGTCAACGGGACACAGAGGCGGCTGCTCTACCGTCCACAGCGACAGTGCGATGGACACGCTCTATCGACTGGAAGACCTCGTAAGCCGTGTCTCCATCTCTGCACAGCAAGCGGGAATTGCGCGTGCTATTGATGTTGTGATCTACATCGCAAAGCGTGCCATTCGGCGCGGCATCGAGGAAGTTCTCTCCATCGATGGCTGGGATCGCGAGCGGCACGAGTACATCACACATCGTTTGGATGGGGCTGCGGGTTGATGAAAATATAAAAGACCACGGCTTTCCGACTCCCGCCGGGGTCCAATTCCTCATGGCAGCCGGAAAGCGTGGTCGCAGAGAAGTTCTCACGCGTTACACGAACTATGCTGTGGTGTCGCAAGCAATTCCTCAATTATTTTCAGTATACAGGGCAGCCCCATCGCCGTCAATAGTTGAACACGAAATATTAACATGGAATTAGGAGGTGAGCGCTATGAGGGACAGTCTTCAAGAGCTTTTAGGGGAAGACAGCGCAGCCGTTTATCAAAGAGTGCGACAGGAGCTTGCTGCGGGAAATGAAAAAGTTGCTGCGGCGGCAAGTGTGGGCGCGGCACTCTTCGCCCTGCACGCAGCCGCATGGGCAGAGCGCGAATCACGCACAGCGGGAAGAACAGTCACGGCACCGGATTATTATAACAGCGTCGTCATTGATGCGAAAGGCGAGGTACGGGAAGGAGCGCTCAATGCACTAAGGGCAGGTGTCGATCTCAATGATATGGTTCCGGTCGTGGACATATCGGCTGCGCTGCCGCAAAAGAAACTGTCGAACAAGGATGTGTTGAACTTTATTCGCGGATTGGTGAAACAACAGAACACGGCATTGTCTGCGGACGGACAGGCGGTATTCAGCATTTTGCCGAAAGATGTACGGCATATTACCTATTCAAGCAACAAGAGAGCGACCGCTTCGGAAAGAAAGGTGAGAGAGGCAAGCATTTTTTCGATTGACAGTCTCTTGGAAAATGCAGTTCTCATAGAGAGCATTCCCAATCGAAAAACAACGAAAAAACCCAATGTGCGTGCGTATCATCGGTTTTATGTACCCGTACAGGCAAATGGAAAAATGCGTACTGTCCGCCTCGTTGCAGAGGAACAGAACGGCGCAGTGACTTTGAATCCGACAGATGTCAACCTATATGATGTAATCATAGAAAAAAAGACCCCTCGCCCCCTAGCAGGAATCTCACCTGTGATAGGGACGGCGGGAAGCCTTTATAAAATCAGTATACGCGAAATGCTCTCCGGTGTCAAGGATACCGACGGCAATTCTTACTGTCAGATTGCATGGCATGGATCGGACGCAATTTTTGATGAGTTCTCTATGGATGCCGTTGGTTCGGCAAAAAATGGCTCAGCGAATGGATACGGCATATACCTTGCGCTCAACCGAGAGCTTGCGGAAGCGTATCGGACAAAAGCCTTATATATGGTCGATATCGTTGGTGACAGTATTTTGCGCGATGCGCTTCCATTTCAAGAGCAGCATCCGTTGGTGCAGCAAAGCCTCCTTGAAATCGCAGAGAATTGGAGCAGCGTGAAGCATGGCAAAGCGAATGCGGGGGAAATCTTACAGACGATGAACGGTGAAGACATCTATGGTCGAATCCTGTCTGAGATTCAGGCAGCACACGGCAAAGAGGAAATCACCGATGAAATACATAAGCTGGCATCGGAACAGCTCTATGAATATGGAATCATGGGAAGAGAAGTCTGCAACTGGAATGAGCCTGTTATCGTGTATTACACAGAACCGGACATTGTGGCGCGATACCAACACAAGGAAGCGCAGGTGCAAGGGCAGTTTTCTGTCCTGAACGAAGGAAGCCGCCTCGTTTCCCTCTTTGAAGAAGCGGACGAAAGCACCTTTCTGCATGAAATGGCGCATATCTTTTACGACGATATGGAGCGGCTTGCACCGCGCGACGTGGAGACCTTCAAGGATCTTGCCGCTGTGGAGCGGTGGGCGGCGTGGCATGAGGGAGCTGCCGATGAATACAGGGGAACGCCGTGGGAAAAGGAGTTTGCAGCGCGTGAAGCTGCTATTTTGACCGCGCAGAGAAATGGGGACGTTAAAGAGGAGAAATCTCTCATGGAAGAATGGAGGCACGAGCGTTTTGCGAGAGGGTTCGAGATCTATATCAAGGAGGGCAAAGCACCCACGGACAAGCTCGCATCCATTTTTGAAAAAGGAAAGAAATTTCTTCGTTCTGTCTACTATGGATTTACGGATAATGGTGGTCGGGCGAGTGCCGAAGTTGAGGCTGTTATGGCGAAACTTATTACGATACCGGAGCAGCGTTCTCTAAAATATACAGAGGCATTGCCCCCTGCCGAGCAGATATTTCTCGAGGAAAAAGAAAACCTTCTAGCGCAGCATAAGAAGTGGAATCCGGTGTATACCGTCCGCACGGCACAGAAAATGGCAGAGAAGGGGATGCGTACAGAGGAGATTGCGCGTGCGCTTCAAAAACACGCCCCCGACATTCAAAACCTCCCGAGTGCTGCTCTTCGGCAAAACGCGGCTGCGCGCATCGCGAAATCTGCGGCTGGGAGCGTACGCGTGGGGCAGCAGGAGCAGAACAAGGAAAAATCCCGCTAAAAAACTTTCATCCACCGAAAAGTTTGCAGTTTTTTAATTCTGCAAGCTCTTATAATAATTTTATGTTTACGTCAATGAAATAAAGACTGCTGCCAACGCAAACATATCAGAAGCAACGATAACAGGAGGTATTGAAATGAGTGAAATGATCTATGAGGAGCAAAAACAGGAGGCATTGCCGGAGCTTCCGGTGTACGCAAAGATCTATAAAGAACTTATGGAGCAGATGGAACCCTATCTGTACAGGCGTGATAGTGATTTTTGGGTGAAGTTGCCGGAGCAGAGTCTTGCCGACGCCTATCAAAAAGTTATGGAAAACCTAGAGCAATCTATTCATACCGCAGAGGAGGAGGAGAAAGCCGCGCACGGCACCCGCACAAATACAGAGAGCGATCCCTCTTGTGTCGTTATTACACCTTTGTATCTGAATGAGGATACATGGCAGGAAGTGGAGGATGTCAAGGCACAAGTGGATCGCTTCCGCCCCCTCGGCGTAGATGATTCCCTTCAGCGTGAATTTTTTATGAATTTGAAGATGTATCAGGAGTTCGAGAAAAAACTCCAAGGCTTTGATGAATTTTTCAATGATATGACATTCATGCGGAAATATCATGAGCATCATGAGAAGCTCGGTGTTCAAATCCGTCACATCAATCAAGCGCTCCAAATCGGGGAACAGAATATTGTGCCGCAGCTCCAAGAAATAGGGGCTTCTTTTCGCGTTGGCATTTTGGAGTTGGAGCGCGAGCATCTCAGGATCTCCTATGAACGGGTCACCAAAAGACTCCAAGTGACCTACGGAATAGAGTTATCCGATCACTTTCTCCGGAATCGTCCTAAAGATGCACTTCAAATCATCGCCCCCGTCGAGCGCATCTTTCTCGCGGAAAAGGAGACGCTTCTGGCGCAGCATGAGACATGGAATCCGGCGTACACCGTGCGTACGGCGAAAAAGCTGGCGGAGCAGGGGGTTGCCGAAAAGGAGATCGTGGAGGCGCTTCAAAAGCATGCGCCCGACATTCAAAACCTCCCGAGTGCCGCTCTTCGGCAAAACGCGGCTGCGCGCATCGCGAAATCTGCGGCTGGGAGCGTAC
>ERZ773049.1712-NODE-1712-length-12423-cov-2.598318_pt1 | contig 12423 bp, 9 predicted proteins | sample MGYA00580633_ERZ773049 | MGnify/ENA primary metagenome ERZ773049 (study PRJEB29015, sample SAMEA2737991) | human oral metagenome | biome: human oral; feature: human-associated habitat; material: dental | place: China | collected 2066 ... | reverse complement strand
AAGAAAACGTTGAAAGTCTTCCTAACCGCCGCAACAACCCATTCACCAACTTTATGCGTAGTATCTTTGGGATCTTTAATTAAGACTTATACCGGCTGAGACCATCGCTCAGCCGGTTTTTTTAATACAATAAAACTTCCCATTATATCATATATGATATAATGGGGAGTTTCTTTTGCGACAATCACTAAAAAAACGAGACCTAGGGGCCTCGTTTTTTGGCTTTTAGTTAAAGACGATAACAGGTGTACCGTACTCTACGTTTTCGTAGATGGTTGCTGCTGCATCAAGTGGTGAGTTGACACAACCTAAGGAACCACTGTAGGTCCAGACGTCGCCACCAAATTGGCTTTGCCATGGCGCGTCGTGAATCCCTTGGGATTTATCATCAAAACGCATCCAGTAGTTAACCGGCACAGAGTAGTCTACCCGGTAGAACTGGTTGTAACCCTTGAGTCGGGTCCCAGAAAGCTTCTCAATGATGGCCCCTGCCCCAGGAACTGTTTCAGCTGCTGGTTGACCTGTCACCACAGGAGCTTCCAAGATTTTCTTGTGATCCTTATAGAGGAACATAGTTTGGTTGCTAATATCGACTTCCACATAGGTTGGACCGATATCATCCTTGGCGTTAGGCACACCACCGGTCGAGTTAACAGCTGGTTCCCGTTTAACTGGTTGATGAGCTAGTAGCTCTTGCTCCAATTTGTCAACTTCCTGGTCGACTTCAATGCCCCAGCCCATAATGCCCGGCGGAACTTCCACTGTCCCGCGTAAGGTGGACTTGAACTCACGTGTCTTATTATAGGTAGAGTATTTTTCATTCAAACCTTGAACGTAAGCCTTAATGGCTTCGCGGTCAAAGCTGACTTGGTTATTCTCGTCAAAGTGCATCCAAGATTCAATAGTCTTGGTTGGAATTTGAACATCATCGCCGGCAATCTGAAGGACGATTGGGTTCTCACTATATTGCTTAATTAAGCCAAGTGCAGATTTCATGGTGTCGCTATCTGCTTGAATCGCTGCCTTAGCATAGGCTTGGCTAACATCCACACTGTTCTTTTCTTGTGTGGCCGCGACTAACATATCTTGAGCCAGGCTATCGGTATCAACCTGAGTCCCGGTCACATCCGGCTTCACTTGGTAACCATCCGCTTCGCTATATTCGATGCTAGCATCTGTCGCCGCTTGGCGTTGGGCGTTATCAATACCTTTGGCTACCAAGACTTGAGCTGCCTTGGTTTTATCTACATGGACCATGTTGGAGTCTACCTTAACATCTTGGTGACTACCAAAGCTTAAGGGCCACATGACTGGATCTTGCTGGTTGAAGAGTTGACCCACCGCCTTATCCAAGTCATAACTTGGTGATAATTCAGCCAAGGTTACTTGAGCCGTGGTCTTCCCATTCTCTTGCAAGTTAATTTGGCGCTTGCCAAGTTCTTCAGCAATCTTCTCTTGGGCTTGGGCCTGAGTTAAGCCCATGAGCGGAATATCTCCAAAGTAGCTACCGAAGGTGAAGCGATCTAGGAAGAAGATCAAGCCTCCAATATAGGCCACTGCTAATAAACCCAGTAGAATCATGCTGTATTTCAAAAAGCGTTTCATTGGCAAATCCCCTATCTAAAATTATCGTTACTCTCTATTATACGTTTAGATGAAAGTTTGTAAAGTCTTAATCAACAATTGGTTGACGACTTGCGGGTTGGCTTGCCCTTTAGATACCTTCATAATTTGACCGACTAAGAAGCCAACAGCTCGGTCTTTCCCATTACGATAGTCTTCGACAGAGGCTTGGTTGGCCTCCAAGACTTGATCAATAATAGCTTGGATTTGCGCTGGGTCACTAATTTGTGCCATGCCACGTTCTTGGACAATGACCTCCGCATCGCCACCCTCAGTCACCAGAATCTTGAAGAGTTGCTTAGCAATCTTAGAAGAAATGGTCCCTGATTCAATCAAACGAATCATTTGGGCTAGGTTGTGTGGCGTCAATTGGGTCCCAGACAAGGTAGTCTTGGCACTGTTCAAGTAAGCCGACACTTCACCCATAAGCCAGTTAGAGGCTTGTTTAGGATCTGCCCCTTCGGCTACGGTTGCCTGGAAGAAATCAGACATTTCCTTGGTCAAGGTTAAGACCATAGCGTCATAGGCAGGTAGGCCGAACTCCTTGATATAGCGTGCCCGACGGCTATCTGGCATTTCAGGAATGGTAGATTTTACAGCTTCTACCCATTCAGGTGCAATAGTAATCCATGGTAGATCAGGTTCAGGGAAGTAGCGGTAGTCCGCAGACCCTTCCTTAACCCGCATGAGCAAGGTCTTACCAGTCGCTTCATCGTAACGACGAGTTTCTTGCCCAATCTTACCACCTGCTAGGAGCACTTGAGCCTGACGCTTCTCTTCGTAGGCCAAGCCCTTCTTAACGAAGTTGAAGGAGTTGAGGTTCTTGAGCTCAGTCTTAGTCCCGAAAGCTTCTTGCCCATAAGGTCGGAGCGAAATGTTGGCATCACAACGCATAGACCCTTCTTCCATCTTAACGTCAGAAACTTCGGTATACATGATTTTCTCACGCAAAGCTTCCAAGTAAGCATAGGCTTCTTCCGGTGAGCGAATGTCCGCTTCAGAGACAATCTCAATCAGAGGAGTCCCTTGACGGTTAAGGTCGACATAAGAATAGCCATCAGTGGCGTGGGTATTCTTACCTGCATCTTCTTCCAAGTGTAGACGTTCGATGCGAATACGCTTGGTTTGCCCATCGACTTCAATGTCAATGTAACCATTTGACCCGATTGGCGTATCAAATTGAGAAATTTGGTAGGCCTTAGGGTTATCTGGGTAGAAGTAGTTCTTGCGGTCGAACTTCATTTCAGGCGCGATTTGGCAGTTAAGCGCTAAAGCTGCCCGCATACCAAATTCAATGGCCCGTTTGTTGACCACTGGCAAGACACCAGGGTAACCCCAGTCGATTTCGTTGGTGTTGGTGTTAGGTTCGGCCCCGAAATGTGCAGGCGATGGGCTGAACATCTTGGAATCAGTCTTCAATTCCACGTGGACTTCAAGTCCGATAATCGTTTCAAAATTCATAGCGGTCTCCTATTCTACGGCTGCCCGTGGGGATTGGTTGACATAGTCATGTCCGGCTTCGAAGTTAGCAGCCACTTGATAGATGGTTGCTTCATCCAATGGCTTAGCCATGAGTTGCAAGCCGATAGGAAGCCCTGCTTGGTCTAAACCAGCTGGCACTGACAAGGCTGGTAGCCCGGCCAAGTTGGCTGGAACAGTCAAGAGGTCAGCCACATACATTTCGATTGGGTCTTGAATCCGACCCCCGATTTCAAAGGCCGTTGAGGTAGTTGCAGGTCCCATGATAACATCACAGGCTTGGAAGGCTTGCTCGAAGTCTTGGATAATTAAGGTCCGAACTTGAGCCGCCTTCTTGAAGTAGGCATCATAGTAACCTGAGCTCAAGCTGAAGGTCCCTAACATAATCCGGCGTTGTACTTCTGGCCCGAAACCTTCCGTCCGAGATTGCACATAGACTTCTTCCAGGGTTTGCGCGCTTTGCGAACGGTAGCCATAGCGAATCCCGTCAAAGCGTTGTAAGTTAGAAGAGGCTTCTGAAGAAGCAATAATATAGTAGACATTGATCCCGTACTTAGAATGTGGCAAGGAAATTTCCACAATCTCTGCCCCTTGGCTTTCAAAATAAGCAGCAGCTTGCTCCATACGCTCGCGAATTTCTTGGTTGATGGCTTCTGAACGATAATCCACTGGGAAACCAATCTTCAGACCAGCTAACGGTTGGCCAATCTTAGCGCTATAGTTAGTATCAATTTCAGGTAAGGAAGTGGAATCTTTAGCATCGTGGCCGGCAATGGCTTCTAAGACCAAGGCGTTATCGGCAACCGTTAAGGTCATTGGCCCAATTTGGTCTAAACTAGAACCAAAGGCGATAAGGCCATAACGAGAAACCGAACCGTAGGTTGGCTTCATCCCGACTAAACCAGTAAAGGCAGCCGGCTGGCGGATACTCCCCCCAGTGTCGGTCCCTAAGCTGGCAGGCACTTGGCGAGCGGCTACTGCTGCCGCAGAACCACCAGATGACCCACCGGGTACGCGGTTCAAGTCCCAAGGGTTGCGCGTCGTCTTGAAGGCCGAACGTTCACAACTAGCCCCCATAGCAAACTCGTCCATGTTGAGCTTCCCGACAATGATGGCACCAGCTTGGTGGAGTTTTTCTACGACCGTCGCATCATAAGTCGGTACGAAATCTTCTAGCATGCGGCTGGCAGCAGTCGTTACCAAGCCCTTGGTCACGATATTATCTTTAACCCCGATAGGAATCCCGTTAAGGATTGGCGCATCCGCCCCATAGCCACGCGCATCTGCTTGAGCTGCGGCTTCTAGAGCCAAGTCTTTGTTGAGGGCCAAGAAAGCTGCCACTTGTTCGTCTGTCGCTTCAATACGTTGGAAAGCCGCCCGCACCAAATCTTGTGACGTAAATTTACCGGCTGCTAGGCCTTCTTTCATGGCTAAGATTGTCGTTGGATATTGGGTCATCTTAGGCTTCCTCACTTTCCATGATGGCTGGTACTTGAATGAAGCCATCCTTGCTAGTTTTAACATTAGCTAATAATAGCTCCCGCTCAACCCCTGCTTGGGCCTTGTCTTCACGGAAGACATTGATGAGTTGGTTGCCATGATAAGTCGGTGCGACCCCTTGGGTATCCACTTGTTCGAGTTGCTCAACAAAGTCGATAATAGCATTGAATTCCTCGGTAAAGGCATCAATCTTGCTGTCATCGAATGAGAGTTTCGCCAATTTGGCGACGTGTTTAATATCGGCTGGTTGGACCATGCGATTCTTCCTTTCTGATACTGACTTTATTTGCTAGTTGATAGAGGCACGAGCAGACCTTATTTTAGGATTTGCGATTGATACTGGTTGCTGCCCGCCGGCTTGGTAATGACGGCCTCGGTCCCTTCTGATGACTCAATCCGCACTTGCAGGTCCAGACCTTCAGGGAAGGTATTCTGGGCGACATCTGTCACATGCTGGGTCAGGGCGGTAATTTCGGTTAAATCATAAAACTGGGTTACGATATTAATCTTAAGCGAAGCTAGGCTGCCGTTGATATTGAGGGCTTCAGCCGTAATCCCATTTAGTTTAGGGAAGAAGTCGCTGACCTTGGTCCGGAATTCTTCAAAACCTGGGTACTGGTCGTTACTACCTTGGTTGGTCCCTACAAATGGCAAGAGCGCCCGGCTTTCGTTATGCTCGGTCCAATCGGTTACCGCATTCCCCTCACGCGAGATCCCGTCTAGGACGAAGGTCCCACCTACCACGTTACTTGCGGGTGCTTGGCTGAAGATAGCCACAGAGATTGGCACGGAACGCAATTCAGGAGTTGCCCGCAAACGACCCACGATGGTGTTGGCGTAGGCTTTGCCCCGCTCCCGCATTTCCCCAATCGAGATTTCTTGACGGTGTACCACGTTATTGGAGTCGGTATATTGATATTCACTATTCATGGCCAAACCGATGACAATCCCTGATAGGGAGTAGCCATCGTTGGTTTCCACCATGATGTCTTTTTCCATGATTTGGGCTAGATAAATTGGCGTTGCAGCCGCATCCGTAATTACCTGATCATTGGAACTTGATTCTGCACTAGACGATTCTTCCTGGCTTGACTCACTACTTTGCGCCGAAATGGTGCTTTCAGCCTTACGCTGTTGCTCGGCATCATCGGGCAACGAGGATTGAGCCCTTCTGGGTTATCATCTGATTCACGCCCCGTCCAACGGGTCATGGTCTCCAGATTAATCAAGGTGCCTTCCTGCAGGAAATATTGGTTGGTTGGAAAGACGCCTTTGGCAATCCGCAGGAGCCCTTCTTCAAAGGCACGGATATTACCGGCGGAACTAAGGTTGCTGTCAGAGCTGCTGGCCACCCCTAATTGGTAGCGACCATTACTGATAACTGCCCGGTAATTCTCACTAGACAGCTGGTTCTGAGTGGTCTGAACCACCACCTGGTTAGGTCCGACCACTGGTTTTTTGGTATTTTCGGCTTCTAGGTTGTTAAGACACCCTGCCAGGGTCAGACTGACTGCCGCGAGGGTCAGTCCCTTCTGCCATTTATTTTTCATATTTTCACCACTTTTTATAGATTTGCTAAGAAACTGGCTTCGTCAAGGATGGTTATACCCAAGGACTCCGCCTTGCTTAATTTGCTTCCGGCTTCTTGACCTGCCACCAAATAATCGGTCTTCTTGGAGACACTGCCGGTGACCTTAGCCCCCCGCGCTTCTAAGAGCTCCTTGGCTTCAGAACGCGAGTAGCTTTCCATGGTCCCGGTCAGGACAACCGTTTTGCCTAACCAGAAATCATTGGCTGAGGCGCCGTCCGCCACTTCAAGAGGTTGCGGGCCCTGATAGGTCAGGTTAACGCCTGCCTCTGCTAGACGTTTAAGCATGGCTTGGCTGGATTCCAAGGCCAGATATTGCACTAGAGACTGGCTGATAATTGGCCCGACTCCTTCAATGGCCCCAATTTCCTCGGAAGTCGCCTGGCTTAATCTATTCAAATCACCAAAGACTTGCAAGACTAAGCGCGCCGCCTTGGCGCCCACATGTCGAATGCCCAAACCGAAGAGCAGGCGCTCAGCGGAGTTTGACTTACTGGCTTCAATAGCAGCCAGTAATTTCTGGGCGGATTTTTCTTGTATTTTATCCAAACTTAAGAGGTCCTCTAAGGTCAAGCGATAGAGATCATCTAATTCTGTGACTGCTTGACTGGCGACTAACTGGTTAAGAATACGTGGTCCTAAGCCCTGTATGTTCATGGCGCCCCGCGAGACAAAATGGCTCAAGAGGGCTAGGCGTTGGGCCGGACAGACTAGGTTAGGACAGCGTAAAGCCACTTCTTCACCCTGACGTACTAAGGCCGTCTGACATTCCGGACAATGGGTCGGAATGGCCAGGGGCTGACTGTCTTGGGGCCGTTTGGCTAAAAGCACTGAGGTAATCTCAGGAATAATGTCGCCCGCCTTATGAATCGTGACTTGGTCTCCAATCCGCACATCCAGGCTCTCAATCAAGTCCACATTGTGGAGACTAGCACGTTGGACCGTTGTCCCTGCCAATGGCACGGGATCCATAATGGCGGTAGGTGTCACGACACCCGTCCGCCCAACGGTCCACTCCACCTCACGTAGGGTGGTCACTGCTTCTTCAGCCGGGAATTTATAGGCTATAGCCCAGCGTGGTGCCTTGACCGTAAAGCCTAAGGCCTGTTGCTGGTCAATGCGGTTAACCTTGATGACCACGCCATCAATCTCATAAGGCAAGTCATGGCGCTGCTGGCCAATCATTTGGATATAGTCAATCACTTCTTCAGCCGTCTGACATTCGCGTCTGAGCGGATTAGTCCGTAAGCCCAATTGCTCAAAGGCCTCAAAGAGACCGGCCTGGCTCTCTGGATGAAATTCATCTGTATAGACTGCACTGTAGAGGAAGATATTGAGTTGGCGGTCGGCCACCGCACGCGGGTCTAACTGGCGTAAGCCACCAGCCGCCGCATTGCGGGGATTCTTAAAGATTTCTTGACCTTGGGCTTCACGCTCCTCATTGAGCGCTAGGAAAACAGCCTTAGGCATGTAACATTCACCACGCACTTCTACTGACAGATTTTGTCTTAAACGTAGAGGTAAGGAGCGAATGGTACGAAGATTCTGGGTGATGTCTTCGCCAATTGTCCCATCCCCCCGCGTGGCGCCACGAACAAAGACACCGTCCTGGTAGGTAAGGGCAATGGCTAAGCCATCGATTTTACATTCACACATAAAGGAGACAGGGCCCTCGACTTGCTGGGTCACCCGCTCAATAAATTGTGTCACTTCTTCTGGACTGAAGGCATTGCCTAGACTATACATGGATTCTGCGTGAGCCACTTTGCTAAAACCTTCTAGGAGCTGGTCCCCAACCCGTTGGGTGGGTGAATCTGGCGTAATCCACTCTGGATGCGCCGCTTCAATTTCTTCCAGTTCCCGATAGAGGGCATCATAGCTTGCGTCACTGACCAAGGATTGGTCTAGAACATAGTAATGGTAGGCATAGTCATTTAATAAGTGCTTGACTTCTTCAAGGCGTGCCTGAAGGTTTTGGCTTGGCATTTTCATTCTCCTTCATATCCAGGTCAGCTAGTGAGCCATGGGCCCACTACCCTATTCTACATTATAGCGCATTTGAGCGAATTTTTCTCGGAAAATGCGAACTTTTTACAAAAGTGCAATATGCCCTTGTGGCTTGGCCACCATCAAGGACATCAGTCATGCAAAAAAGCTGAGACTTCAGTCTCAGCTTGGCTTATTTTATTCATTTGCCTTAGTCAAAGGGGCATAGGCTGCCATCAAATCTTTGATGCCTTGCGAGGCAAAGGCCACGCTCAATAGTTGGTCTTTGCCAGCCTTAGCCACCTTAACGATGGTGCCCTGGCCGAAGGTCTTGTGAAGGACCTTATCACCGACCTGCCAAGTCTGACCTGCTCCACTTGCGGAAGTGCTAGCCCCAGCTACTGGCCCCTTATGACGAAGGGCCGCTTGATTCTTAAGGCGACGGTCACCCGCTTCTTGCTTGCGAATGGTCCGACTAGGCGCGACATTGACGGTTGGCTGATGATGCAAGCCCGTCCAAGAAGAAGGGCTATCAGACCAGGTCTGCTTCCAGCTGCTTTGGCCGTAGGCGCTTGATTGACGGCCAGAACCTAACCACTCGACTAAATCAGGTTGGATTTCATCTAAAAATCGACTAGGTGGATTGGTCACGGTTCGGCCATATTGCAGGCGTCGCTTGCTAGCAGTCAAATAGAGGGCGCGTTCAGCCCGGGTCATGCCCACATAGGCCAGACGTCGCTCTTCTTCTAGCTCGTCAGGATTCTCACTAGCCCGACGCAGTGGGAAGAGTCCCTCTTCCATGCCTACCATAAAGACATAAGGAAATTCCAAACCCTTGGCTGCATGTAGGGTCATAAGGGTCACCTGATCTAAGGCCTCTTCCTGATTGTCTGCATCGGTCATAAGGGAGACATCAGTTAAAAATTGGGTCAGTGGCGCCAAAGCCACTTCTTCCTGGCCCTGAGTCTGAGCCAAATAATCAGGATCTTGTTCCAAGATCGCCTCCCGCTCCGTTTGGTCAAACTGGGTGACGACTGAGGCAAATTCTTCCAAGTTCTCCAAGCGGTTGGCCGCCTCTACCGTCCCTTCTTCCTTAAGCGACTTAAGGTAACCCGTCTTATCCCAAACTTCTTCCGTTAAGTCCCGGAGTGGTAAGAAAGGCACTTGCTGGCGCAGGCTTTCAATCAACTGGGCAAAGTCCAGCAGCTTTTTCTGAACACTGGCTGAGAAATTGGAGAAATGCAGGCGCCCAATGGCCTCAAACCAGGAGACCCCCAGGGAATCCGCGAATTCAGCCAACTTGGTCACCGTTGTTGCCCCAATCCCCCGCTTAGGCACATTAATGATTCGGTTAAGGCTGAGGTTGTCATGTGGGTTGTCCAAAAGCCGCAGATAAGCCAAAGTGTCCTGGATTTCCTTGCGAGCATAGAACTTAAGTCCCCCTACTACCTTGTAGGGCATATTGGACCGCAAGAGGGCTTCTTCTAGCCCCCGTGATTGGGCCTGAGTCCGATAGAGCACGGCTACTTGGCTATAGTTGGCGCCTTCTTGGTCCCGCAAATGCCGGATAGTTCGCGTAACAAAATCAGCTTCTTCCAAATCACTATCGGCAGAATAGATTTGAATCTTTTCCCCTACTTGGCCGTCACTCCAGAGCTGCTTATCCTTACGCTGGAGGTTATTCTCGATCACACTGTTAGCGGCCTTAAGAATAGTTTGAGTTGAACGGTAATTCTGTTCTAGCAAGATTACCTTAGCTTGAGGGTAGTCCTGCTCGAAGTTAAGGATATTAGCCATGTTAGCTCCCCGCCAACCATAGATAGATTGGTCGGCATCCCCCACCACGCAAATATTCTTAAGCAACCCCGCCAGGAGTTGAACCAGGCGATATTGACTATGGTTGGTATCTTGGTACTCATCTACATGGATATATTGGAATTTCTGCTGATAGAACTGACGAATGGTCGGATTCTGCTCGAGTAGTCGCACAGTCAGCAGAATCAGGTCGTTAAAGTCCAGGGCATTGGCTGCCTTGAGTCGCTTCTGATAATTGCGGTAGATATTGGCATGAATCTCATGAATATAGCCACTATCAGAAGCTAGGAAATCATTCGGCAAATATCCTTGGTTCTTAGCCGCATCAATGACCCAGAGTAGATCCTTGTAGTTATACTGGTCACTGTCCAAGTTCAAGTCCCGCAAGACCTGCTTCATCAGAGTCTGCTGCTCGCCCTGGTCAATAATGGTAAAGTTCTTGGCATAGCCCAGCGTCTCGATTTCCCGACGCAGAATGCGGGCACACATGGCGTGGAAAGTAGCCACCCAAATAGAAGAAGCCTCTTCTCCCACTAGACGTTGGACCCGTTCTCTCATCTCGGTTGCTGCTTTATTGGTGAAGGTAATGGCCAGGATATTCCAAGGATTGACTTGGCGATCCTGAATGAGGTAGGCGATGCGATGAGTTAAGACCCGCGTCTTACCACTCCCTGCTCCGGCTGCAATCAGGACAGGCCCTTCCGTGGTCAGAACCGCCTCTCTTTGTTTTGAATTTAAGCCTTTAATCAACGTTTCTAGCGCCGTCACATGCCCAACCTCCATCTTCTAAATCTCAACTCCCATTATAACAAATCCTGAGACTAAACTCACCTTTCAAGTCAAAAACTATAGCTGGTTATATGAAATTAAGATAGCCAAAATAGCCCTAAACCCGCGCCAGCCATACCAAACTGTGTTATACTTATCAACAATAAGTCGGCTGATGACAGCCAAATATGAAGGAGTTGAACTATATGTCCCAAACATCATTACAATTTATCGGCAATACCCCTGTCTATCAATTAGACAATAGCAATATCTATGTCAAACTCGAGAAGTACAACTTGGGTGGCAGCGTCAAAGATCGTGCCGTTCTGGGTATGATTCAAGCAGCTCAAGCAGCAGGTGCAGTAACGCCTGAGACTATCTTTGTTGAGCCAAGTTCTGGTAACACTGGGATTGCAGTCGCCCTTCTGGCCTCTGTCTTGGGTCTCAAGGCAGTTGTCATCATGCCTGAAAGCTTTAGCGTGGAGCGTCGCCAACTTATCAAAGCATACGGGGCGCAACTCGTCTTGACTCCAAAAGAAGGCGGCATGAAGGCGGCCATCGCTAAGGCAGAAGAAATTAAGAGCCGTTATCCAAACGCCATTATTTTGAGCCAATTCGATAACCCAGCTAACCCAGCTTACCACCACCAAACTACAGGTAAGGAAATCCTAGAACAAGTGCCAGACCTTGATATCTTCGTCGCAGGGATTGGGACTGGCGGCACCTTCACAGGGGTCGTGGAATACTTGAATGAACACAAACCTGGCGTCTTAGCAGTGGCCTTAGAACCAGAAGATTCACCTGTTATCAGCCAAGGCCGGGCCGGCGCCCATAAGATTCAAGGGATTGGGACTGGCTTCCTGCCAGGTAACTTCAAACCTGAATTAGCCAACCAAGTCCTAACTATCAGCAATGACGAAGCCTTCGCTGAAGCCAAAGACTTTATCCGGACGACTGGTATTGGGGTCGGTATTTCGTCTGGTGCAGCCTTGGCCGGGGCTAAGAAATTAGCTGCCCAATATCCTGACAAAAAAATTGTGACCATCTTACCTGATGGCGTAGAGAAATATCTCTCCGTCTTAGACTTTGAAGGTGGGAACTACGTTCAAGTTTAATGTCTTTCTGGCAACGACTTTCCTATAATATTCAACGCGTCATGGCCCTTGACCCAGCTGCCAAGTCGCCTTGGATGGTCTTCTGGACCTATCCACATATTAAGGCTCTTAACTACCACTACATTGCCCATGCGCTCTATGCCAAGGGCCATCCACTCCTAGCTAGACTTCTGGCTAAACGCGCCCGTCGCGTGACCGGCATTGAAATTCATCCCGGTGCCCAAATTGGTCCTGGCCTCTTTATGGACCATGGCATGGGTATCGTCATTGGCGAGACGGCCATAGTTGGCAAGGATGTCACCCTCTATCAGGGCGTGACCCTCGGCGGGACCAAGTTAGACCCCGTCAAGCGCCATCCAACGATTGAAGACCATGTCCTGATTGGAGCGGGCACCAAAATTCTGGGTAATGTCACAATCGGCCAAGGAGCCAAAATCGGCTGTAATGTCGTCATCAAGCAAGATGTGCCTGCAGGTGCCATCGTATACGAAGCCCCCGCCTGGATCAAGTACCCGGGGCAAGATCAGATTGTGCCTTTTCACAAGACAT
>ERZ773049.1709-NODE-1709-length-12428-cov-3.148064_pt1 | contig 12428 bp, 17 predicted proteins | sample MGYA00580633_ERZ773049 | MGnify/ENA primary metagenome ERZ773049 (study PRJEB29015, sample SAMEA2737991) | human oral metagenome | biome: human oral; feature: human-associated habitat; material: dental | place: China | collected 2066 ... | reverse complement strand
TATTTTTATTTATTTTTGTTGCCTCTGTTAGCATCTGTCGGACGTGAATTATAAAAATTACGTTTTAGCAAGAGCTTAAAGTTCTTTAAATAGCTATTTTTAGTTTTTGTTCTACATTTTTTGCAAAAAATGTGAAGAAATGACATTTTAAGTACATTTTGTAGTTTAAAGAGATCAAAAAGTAATCCCCCGAAGAAGTTCTATTCTATTTTTAAATTAAAGACCAAAAAGACTGTTGTAGTCTTTGCCCTTTGCCCTAAATAGCTCCACAATTTTGGCTCTGCCAGAAGAGTTATAGTTATTCTTGATATCTTCTTCTATTTTAGCTCTCTTAATTGATTTTTGTAGTTCACGAACTTTTTCGATAGCCCGATAAATAATCGATCTGATTAGTTTTAGCGTTTTCTCAATATTTTTACATGACCAAATCTTAGCGAAGAAATGCTCCGGATTCCGCTTTTTTTCTGCAATTTTTACAGATTCATCAAATTCCTTTTGATATTTAATTTGTCTATTCCTAAACATAGGCAAGAATTTATCGTTCTTTATCAATCTTGAAGCTCGCACACCCAAGCGTGTCCTCATTACTGATATTCTTTTGTTGTTCAACATAAAGTGCAACCTCTCAAAATAAACCATTATTATTTTGGGGAAACAAAAACCCTAGCGGAAACTAGGGTAATTGTAAGTGCATAAATTTATTTTGATTATAGCGCAACTAAGTTTAATGTCAATACTTTTTTCTGATTATGTTATAATTTTAATAGATTTCTACGACCTCTAAGGAGTATTCCTTGGAGGTCTTTTTTATGGAAACCTATTTAAGTAGTGGAGTAATGTATGGATCTTAAAACTAGAATTAATGAACTTGAATGTCTAGTAACGACAAAGCTTTTATGCGAGCGAACTTTTGATTTTACTAAGCGAAAAATCCGTGAAGAGTTTAGTTATAGCGAATTACTGGGGTTGGCTGTTCAAGTTCTTAATTCCCTCATCTTCTCAGCTAACCTACATGATTTAAGAGCGGTTATTAGAAGGGATCAAGCGTTTATAGTTTATAGACCACTTGGCAAGATTCTAGCTGAAGTAGGTGTGATGGGAGAATCTACAGAGAACCAGATGTTGAGGCGACCTAAAATTATTATCTTCGGACGGAAAGGAGCGGGGCTCAAAAATAAAAGTCTAGAACAACTAATTGAAGAATTAAGAAGTAAGAATACTACAAGACGAATCCAGTTAATGGATAGATTTAAAACAAGGAATTAAAAAAATGGAATACGAAGTACAAGTCGCTAAAAATGAAGAAGGACGAGTAATTGTCAATTTTTATGGAATAGATTTTGATATCACCGATGAATTTGTTGACGGCAAATGTAAAAAGACAATCTTTGGGGATAGATATATTTTTGTCTTAGACAAGCAGAAAGAAGAAAAAACGAATGAATATGTAGAGAATGCAGAAAGGTCTGTTGAACCTTCTGAAGAAACTCAACCTAATAATGACAACCAACAAGAGGTCTCAGAGGAAACTCCTCATGAAGAATCTACAGTAGCTGAAACTGAACAGCATGAGTCAGAACAACCAGCAGAAAATACAGAGGAAAATCATTCAACAGATGATTCTAACAATGAGAATGTCTCAGTGGAAGAAGGTGTGATGGAAGGCTCTAAAGAAGCTGAACCTAACCCAGAAACACAGGAAGGTGAGAATTAAGCAATAAAATGCCTATAAAAAGACATGATGACGAATCTACAAACAAAGTGGTTGTTTCTAAAAAAGAAATATCCACTATTGTTTCTGTTGCCAAAAAGCCGATTCGAAAGACTGTCAAAAAAGTTGCAAAAAAGAAAAAGACCGTTAAGGTTTCTACTACTAAAAAAACCATCCATTTTGGTCGACCACTAAAGTTTAAGTCAGTCAAAGAATTGCAGAACGCTATCGACGAGTATTTTAAGAGCCTATTTGAACCAGCTTTTGATATGTGGGGTAATCCTGTTGTCAATAAAAAGACTGGCGAACAGATATTCAGGAAAACATCAGTTGCTACGATCACTGGACTGGCAGTAGCTTTAGATACCACGAGAGAAACATTGCTGGATTACGAGAATAAGAAACATGATGGAAAAGATCGTGAATTAACCGAGGTTGAACTTGCTGAAAACGAACAGATTGTAGACTTTTCTGACACTATAAAGAAAGCTAAGCTTAGAATTTATGCAGATACTGAACAACAACTCTATAGAGGTAAACCGATCGGTGCGATTTTCTCCTTGAAGAATAACTACGGTTGGGTAGATAAAACTGTAACCGAAACTACTCCAAGCGAACCTATTAACCCATTCTCTGGTTTAACGGAAGACGAATTAAGAAAGCTTGCCGGAGGCGCTAATGATTGATATGACAGCAATTGCCCAAGGTGCAAAGATTGAATTAGCTCGTCGGCATTTCTATGACTATTGTCAACTCAAATTGCCTAATTTTTACAGACCTGAGCGCACGTTTTTAAAAGAGCTAGCCGACAGATTAGAAAACTTCATTTTGAGAAGTGTAAAGCGTATTTTACTTGTTGAAGCCCCTCCTCGTTTTGGTAAGAGTATTACTGGCCAAAATTTAACCGAATGGTTATTCGGTAAATTTGGTCCTGATATGTCAATTATGACTGGCTCGTATAACGAGACTCTATCAACTATATTCGCTCGCGGTGTTCGCAACACAATTCAAACTATTAAGGCCGATCCAACTATTACGGTTTATTCTGATATATTTCCTAAGACCAAAGTTAAGTATGGCGAAGCCGCACAATCGATGTGGTCACTCGATGGAAGTAAGGTCGTAAATTATCTCGCCACCTCACCAGGCGGTACGGCGACTGGCATTGGTGCAAAATTGGTTGTGATTGATGATGTTATTAAGAACGCCGAAGAAGCTTATAATGAGCGTATTTTAGACGGTCACTGGGACTGGTTTAATAATACGGTTATGCAACGTCTCGAAGGTTCGGATTGGAAGATTATTGTGATCATGACTCGTTGGGCGACTGGTGATCTAGCTGGTCGACTTCGAGCTTCACGACCAGAAGATATTGAGTTTATAAGCTTCAAGGCTCGCCAGAATGATGGTACGATGCTTTGCCCTGAGATATTGAGCGAAGCTGATTTCTTAGCAAAAACCAAAGACATGAACGCTGATATTGTTGAAGCAAACTACAATCAGACACCGATAGATATAAAAGGACGATTATACTCAGAATTTAAGGAATGGGAAAAATTGCCATCTGGTAAGGTTATAAACTTCACTGATACAGCCGATACTGGTTCTGATTTTCTCTGTTCAATCAATGGTGTTGTATCCGAGAAGGAGTTCTATATTAGTGATTTAGTCTTCACTGATGAATCCATGGAAATAACAGAGCCAAAGGTCGCAGAGCTTTTATTCAGCGGCACAGTAAACGTCTCTCGTATTGAATCTAATAACGGTGGGCGAGGATTTGCTAGGAATGTTCAAAGACTCATGAATGAGCGATATGGTTCTAATCGTACTCAGATTGAAAGTGTTCCTCAAACACATAATAAAGAGTCTCGTATTCTAGCAAGCTCTGCATGGGTGCAAAATCACGTCTATATGCCACCGAATTGTAAAACTCGTTTCCCCGAGTTTTACAAGCAGGTGATGAGCTACCAGAGAAAAGGCAAGAACGCCCATGATGACGCACTTGATGTTCTCGCAAGTATTTATGAATTCGTCTGTGGAGATGACAGGAGACCAACATGGGCGTCGAGTAATGAGGAATCACGACTAGATCGTGCGATAAGTTTCTAGGAGGAAAAACGATGAAACGAAAAACTTTTACACTACCAAGAGGGACTCAGTTGACTGGAGACATAATTAAAAAGTTAATTGAGAAGCACAAGAAGTATATTGTTGATTATGCAAGATTGGAGTCATATTTTGATAATGACCCTAAAATTAATCGTAAGAAGCCAAATGACATCGTAGTTTATCATAATTTCGCTAGATATATAACAACGCTTAATGTGGGGCACTTATTAGGTAATCCTGTACAATATCAAGCCTCGAAAGGTGTGGATATTTCTCCAATTCTCGATGTCTATAAAAGTCAAACTATCTCTGATCTTGACTCCGAGATAGGTGAAGATTGTAGTATGTTCGGGCGTGGCTATGAACTAGTTTATCTAGATGATGATGGTAATATTTCTTCTGCAAAACTAGATGTCTATAATACGATCGTTGTCTATGATAATACTTTTCAGCACAATAAACTATTCGCTATTGCTTATACGCCCGTATTAGATTTATCTGGCAATCCTATTGCAGATAATTATGATTTGACTTTTTGGGATGAAAAATACGTAACAACAGTTAAGTTTAGTGGAGTAGATTTTTCTATTACAGAAAAGCCCGTGCAACATAATATGGGGTCAGTTCCAGTAATTGAATATGTTAATAACCGTCGCTTCACTGGAGATTACGAATCTGTAATTACCGGTATTGACGCATATAATATTTTGCAATCTGACCGCGTGATTGACCGCGAGAAGCTTATTGATGCAATTCTTGTATTTTATGGAGTTAATCTTGAACCAGAAGATAAGGCTAAGCTAAAAAGTGAACGTACCGTCGGTCTTCCTCAGGATGCTAAGGCTGAGTATGTTATTAAGAATATCAACGAGGCTGATGCTGAAGTTTTGCGTAAAACTATTGCCGCCGACATCCATAAATTCTCCATGACACCAGATCTTAGCGATGAGAACTTTGCCGGTAATTCTTCAGGCGTGGCTTTGCTTTATAAACTCTTAGCTTTCGAACAGAACGTAAAGAAGAAAGAGCGCTACTTTGAAAAAGGGCTTATGGAGAGATTCAAACTCTATTCTCACGTACTTCATCTCAAGAGTGAATTATCTAGCGAGATTTCCACTAAAGATGTCGACGCTATCTTTAACCGTAATCTGCCAAAGAATGACTATGAGGCAAGCCAAATGATTAATAATCTTCGTGGTATTGTTGATTCTGCTTTACTAGTCAGCCAGCTATCTTTCGTACGTGATGGCGAAGAAACTGTGAAACTTGCAAAAGAAGAAACTAAACCTGAATTTAACGATAATTATGCAACTGGGTTGCCTAATGTAGATAAAAATAATGCAGATAATGACGAGGACTAAGCGTGAAGAATCGTCGTGGACTGCCTTCTGACGAGTATTGGCGAGAACGAGCTGAAGATAGGCTAACAGAAGCTGAAAAGCTTTCTGTTCCCTATTTAGAAGATATTCACGCGGTTTACGATGATGCAAGATTAAAAATTGTTGAAGATATTAAGAATCTATATAAAAATTGTTATAAAGATGACGAAGGCTTCGATCAAGAGGAGTTAAGGGTTATTATCCCGAATGGCGATCTTGGACGATTTCATCGAGAGATGAGAAAAGCTGGGCTATCTGAATATCTTCCAGACAACTACAAGGCCCGCATGACAAGGCTTGAGTATCTCTATGCTGACTGTTGGGCAGAAAGTAAGAAAGCTAGCCTAAAGCATCAGCAGATCGAAACTAAAGCCCATAGGGAGACGATAAAGAATGCTTACTATAAAACTATCTACGATACTGGCGTAGGGCTCAAGGTTAACCCTGCTTTCTCTAAGTTGGATAATCGAGCGGTTGATCAAGTGCTCAATACTAAGTTTCTGGGTGGTAATTATTCTGAGAGGATTTGGAAGAACACTGACAAACTAGCTAATACTCTGAAAGAAGTTATCGGCTCTGCCATTGCAAGAGGCGAGAGCTATTCAAAAACAGCAAGAGGGATCAGGGAGAGGTTTGGTGTTACACAGTATGAGGCTACAAGATTAGTTCAGACGGAGACCTGTTATTTTCAGAATCAGGCCGAAATTGAAGCTCTGAAGACAATGGGGATTGAAAAATATAAATTCATCGCAACACTGGATTCAAGGACTTCAGATATTTGTAGAGAACATGATAAAAAAGTCTACAATGTTGAGGATGCCAAGGCGGGAGAGAACCTCCCTCCGCTTCATCCTAACTGTCGTTCTACGGTCTCTGCGTATCTTGGCGAAGAATACGAGTCTGCAATTAGAATTGCTAGAAATGAAGATGGCGAGAATGAATACGTAGATAATGTACCTTATAATGAGTGGCTAAAACGCATTGAGAATGAAACGTTAGGACGAGAATCTATAGTCGTAAAGCCCAATACAACTAACAATATTACCAATGATTCGGTCATATCACCTAGCGTTACTACTAAAACAACAAGCCAGAAAGATTATATTGGAGGTAGAAAACATCTACTTCCGTTAATCGAAAAAATGGATATAATGAAATAACTAAAAAATTTGCTAATGTTTTAAGTGGTAGCTCAAAAGAAGAGACGCTTGGAGTTATCTCTGGTAGAGCAGCAAAGGCATTAAAGGTTAAGCCAAATACGAAAATTGTATTACTAAAAAGCTATCTATTGCATATGGATAATTCAGGACACTTTACTGGCAAAGGTTATGGTAAAAATGGACATGACGATACGAGACCTTTGAGAATACATGAAATATCTTCTATACTTAGATTAATTCAAACAGCATCTAGAGAAGATGTTATTAATCTTACTCCGGTAAGAGGAAATAAAAGATATGCTATTGTTAGACAATCTTCAAGATATCACTATATAGGCGTTGAATTTGAGAAGACAAATAATCGAATAAATCTAGTTACTGCCTATAATTTAAGTCGAAAGAAGTTTTTATCCTATAAAAGACAAATGTATAAATAAAAAGACGAGATCTCCTGTGGCGGAGATCTCTGTTTAAGTCGAGGATAGAGTGTACAAGCCCTCAGTCTAACGTCCAAAACCGGTCGACTTACTTGGTTTCATACTAGCACACAATATACTTTTTGTCAATTTAATGTTTATCTCTATAATCTTTATGTTATAATGTAGTCAGATCATCTACGACTTGCATAGGTCATAGTTGGTCTTTTTTATTTGGGATTCAACGACCACTTATGCTGGTCGTTTTTTGATGGAACTAATAAGCCGAGAGGCGATAAATCGAAAGGAATTGTTGTGCCAACACCAATTATCAACAAAGACGAACCAGATAGCAATGACCAAGCTGAAAATTCTGGTGTAGAAAACCAAGGTCAAGGGCCTAAAACATTCTCTCAGGATGAGGTAAATGAAATTATCTCAAAACGAGTTAATGAAATTAACGCTAAGAATAGTGAAAAGACTGCTAAGGCTATTGAAAACGCTCTAGCTGACTACGAACGTAAAGCAAAACTTTCTGAAGAAGAAAAGGCTCATGAGGAGCAAGAACGCCTAAAGAGTGAGCTTGCAAGTAAGGAACGCGACCTGTTAATCCGCGAAAATCGTGCAGAAGCACGCGAAATATTATCAGAGAAGTTGATGCCTAGCATCTTTGTTGACTACATCGTAGACGAAGATCTCGACAAAACCAAAGAAAATATCAATAAATTCGAAAAGGTTTGGAACGAGGCTGTTGCAGAAGAAGTCAAGAAGAAGCTGGTTGGTAAGACGCCAGTTGACCCATCAAGCAGACCTAAACCAGGCGGAGATGGTGGCAAGATTAGCACACGAGAACTTCTCTTTGGCAAGAAAGGATAAAATATGCCAATTACATTAGCTGACGTAAGAAATCGCAGCCAAGACACGTTGACTGATTCAGTAATCGATGAATTCAAGACTTCCCCACTTATGAATGACTTAGAGTTTGACAACACTGTCAAACCTCAAGGTGGAAAATCTCTAACTTATTCATATAACCGCATTACCACCCAGCCTACCGCTGCTGGTCGTGCAATTAATGGTGAATATACTGCCCAAGAAACAAAAACTACCAAGATTTCTACCGATCTTAAAGTTATGGGTGGTGCATATAAAATCGACCGTGTAATCGCTACTAACGAAAAACAAGTTGTTGATGAAGTGGAATATCAATCGGTGCAAAAAGCCAAGGCAACTATTGCTGAGTTTCATAATCAGATCATCAACGGTGACTCTGGTGTTCGTCCAACCGATTTTGATGGTTTGAACAAAATCTTAACCGGTACTTCTAATGAGATTAATCCAGCTGCCGCTATCGATTTGTCAGACTCTGCAAAAATTAAAGCCAATGGTTCTGCTTTCCGATTTATGCTCAGAAAAGCTTTAGGTAAAATGGGCGGTGCTGCAACACATATCTTAATGAATGCTGATATGTATGCTGCGTTTCAATCTGTGTTCGATGAAGCTCATGGTCTTACAATTTCACGAGACGAAGCTGGTAATGAAACCGCTAAATTCGGTACTGCAAAGATTGTGATTATGGGTGAAAAACCAGGTAGCAATGATCCGATTATTGAAACTAAGAGTCCAGCTGGAGAAACATCAATTTATGCCATTCGTGCAGCTCTCGATGGCTTTCACGTCGTAACTCCAGAGGGTGATGATATTGTTAAAATTTACCCTCCAGACTTTACCACTCCGGGAGCGGTTAAGTTTGGCGAAGTCGAATTCGTTGGTGCAGCAATCCTCAAATCTACAAAGGCTGCTGTCGTTCTCCGTAAAATTAAAATCGCTTAATTAGAAAGGAAAATATGAAAGCAATCATTAAATCACCAGTTAAGGATTACATGGGAGTTTCAGCTTCTGTGGCTTTCGCCGACGGTAAGGCTGAAGCTGATATTAGCGAGTCTCAACTTGATTATTTTGAATCTGCTGGCTATACAGTAGAAATTCTTGAAGCCCCTAAGACTACAAAGAACAAAGCTGATGCCAAAGATACTAAAGAAGCTGAATCTGAACCTGAAGTTAAAACAGAAGGAAAATAGAATGCTAGATAAAGATCAGTTCATCTCGAAGTTAAAAGAGAAGCTCAAAGCGATTAACATTATTGTTAATGATGCAGATAACAACGCTTTAGTAGATTTTCTAGCTCTTGAGATGGCTGATCGTTTGTCTTTGTATCTTAATCTCACTAACGACAATAAACCTTGTTATGACGAGAGGCTAGTATCTATATCAGTTAGGATCGTTTCTTCCTTAATTCAAGAAGCTAAAGATAAGCTTTCAGGTTCTAGTACTGAAAGCAAGATTCAATCTATTTCAGACAATGGACAAACCATCACATTCTCGAATATCGCTAAGAATTACATCGCGACTGCTTCAGATGGTGAACTATTTGGAGGTGTTGCGAATATCTTGAAGCCATATAGGAGGATTCGTGTTTTTTCCTAAGGTCGCTAAAAACATTATTGCTGACATTTTCTATGACAAAAACATCTACATCTTAGACAAAACTGAATCTATCGATGATGAAGGTGGAGTTGTTAAACAAGAGGATGTGAACTCGAATATTAAGCGTAGCTTCAATGGCAATGTTAGATTCAATGAACTCGGAGCAGTTCAAAATGAAATGGGACTTATCGAGAAGATCGATATTAGTATCACTTGTAGTACTTCTGTAGAGATTAAATTAGACGATTTAATCAAAGTCGGAGAGACAATCTATCAAGTGACTAAAGTTCTTCCTTTTGATTCGCATAAGCTCATTACGGTGGTGAAATGGCGAGCATAACGATTAAGGTTTCTGGCATCCGAGAGCTTAAATCTAAACTCGATAAGTCAGTAGTAATCAAGAATCTCATTAGGGGCGTAAACTGTGCTTCAGCGATTTTGGAACAAAAGACTAAGCCTTTAATTCCAGTTAATGAACATAAAGGTGCACATGGAGGTAAACTGCGAGGCGCTCTTACTGTGATTCCAGCTGAGCTTAAAGGCTCTGAGATTGTCGGAGGCGTCATAAACCCAACAAAGTATGCAATGTTCGTTGAATACGGAGTTGGCAAGAAAGCTGTTGGAACTCATCCAAATGGTAAAGACATGACCTACCGTATGACCCCTTGGGTTTACCCATTGGAAACCAATAAAGGACTGAAGTTTATCAAGACCAATGGTTATCCTGCGAGAGCTTCTATGTATCGAGGATTAAAGATGTCTGAAGATGATATCAAGAAGCAGGTTGAAGAAGCTATTTCGGCAAGTCTAGGGAGGAAATAATGTATCAGCCAAAAGAAGAGATCTATAAAACACTAAAAAGTCTAGGATATGCTTGCCAGCAAGGCTCTCAGGCAATCTTCACCAAAGTTCCAGTAATTACCTTTTGGGTTGGTAGCAATAATCCTGAATATAACTTAGATAACCAGATTGCTAAGCAAGATATTGAAGTTGTTGTAGATATTTTCGCAGACAAAAGCACAGACCTATCCCGCATTCTTAGTGAAGTCGAGGCTAAGATGAGAACGATCAACTATCGACTAGCACATTCAGTGGATGTTCCAAATCCAGAAGGAACTTTATTCCACTCTAACTGCCGTTTTAGCGCAGTGAAATTTAAATAAGGAAAATAAACCATGGCAAAAGGTTTAACAATGGGGACTTCTCTCACCCTTAAAAAAGCAGGAAGTGAACCAAATGACCTCGTTATTAAAGGTTTGACTTCTATCGGCGAAATCGCTGGTGAAAAAGAAGAAGTTGATGTAACTACTCTCGACAGCCAAGACGGCGCTAAAGAATTCCTCTCTGGTGCTGCTGACTGGGGTACACAGGACCTCGAAGGCTACATGGACGATGATTCTCAAAACGAGAAACTACGTGCATTATTCGATAGTGGTATGGTTCGTGATTGGGAAATTTTGACCCCAGCTAAACGCAAGATTGCTTACAAAGCATTCGTTAAGAACTTCACTTACGGAGAGAAGACTGTCGATGGCGTAGACGGCTTTAAGTTGACTCTTCGTCTATCTGGCAAGCCAACATTTAGCAAAGTCGCTTAATTAAAGCCTAGTGGGAGGGCAAAATCCCACACAACGAAATTATTTAACAGAGGTATTTAAAAATGGTTCAACTAAATTACAAAGCTTCAAATATTGCTAAGGCAGAAAAAGAAAATAAACTAAACTTTTTCTCTGTTTTATCAGAACTCCAAACTAATCCATCTTTTTCTAATCTGTTATTCCTTTTTAAAGCCGGTGGTGGAACAGAGGAAGAGTTCGACGAAGTAGCTAAAACTGGTATTCCTGAAATAATGATGGCGATTATGGAAGGTATTTCAGATGCTGGTTTTTTAGGAACACAGATCGACACCAAGAAGATGAAAGCCGAGATGAAGAAAGCGATGGAAGATACAGCTCATTCATTGAACTCTGGCGAACAAGCCAACCAGTAGCTTTCAAGATAGGAATTCACCCTCAAGAATACTGGGAATTAACCATTGGTCAGTTTCTAGATTGTATTGAAGGACACAAAATGAAGCTTGAGGAACAAGATGTGATAAACCACAGACTTGGACTTTATATTAGGTCAGCATTTCATAGTAGAAGATACCTGAAAGAGCCATTCTCAGCTAAGGACTCAGAACACACAAACATCAGACGATTCACGAAATCCAAAGATTTAGATGCGTATATCGATGCACATATAGCCTAGGAGGATTCATGGCACACACAGTAGACGAAGTTAACGTGCTTATTAAGGCACAGACCGAGCAATTTCAGAAAGAAATTGATAGGGTTAATAGTAAATTAGACTCTATTTCAAAGCAAGCTTCAAAGGCTTCTGCTGGCGTTTCTGTAGGCGCTAAACTCATGGGACTTAAAATGGCTGCCATGGGGGCAGCGGTTGGTGTTTTTTCTGCTATTACGCAAAAAGCGATGACAGTAATTTCAGCTAGCACGGGTGGCGCTGTCAAGCGCTTTGATACTCTCAAAAACTTTCCTCGCGTGATGGGAAACCTTGGTATTTCCGCACAGGATTCACAATCCTCAATTGGTTATCTCTCCAAAAAACTTGAGGGGATTCCAACCGCTCTTGATGAGGCAACTACTGCTGTCCAGCGCTTCACTGCGACCAACGGCAATTTGAGAGCTTCCACTGCTATCTATCTAGCACTAAATAACGCTATTTTAGCTGGTGGTGCAAACGCTCAATTACAAGCTTCCGCTATGGAGCAATTACAGCAAGCTTACGCAAAAGGTAAACCAGAACTGCAAGACTGGAAAACCTTGATGCAGGCAATGCCGGCACAACTCAAGCAGATTGCTAATGCTATGGGCTATATGGATTCGTCTCAGCTTTACAACGCTCTTCAGAACGGTAAAGCTTCTATGGACGACTTCATGCGAGCTGTGGTGAGGTTAAATACTGAAGGTATCAATGGGTTAGGTTCATTCGAACAGCAAGCGGCAGGAGCTACTGGTGGTGTTGCTACCTCATTTATCAATATGAAGAATGCTATTGTGCGTGGTATCGCTGCTTGTATGGACGCAATTGGGCAATCTAATATTGCTGGATTCTTCAATGTAGTTAAAGACGTGATTTTAACCGCTTCAAATTATGTAGCGGC
>ERZ773049.1704-NODE-1704-length-12451-cov-15.436754_pt1 | contig 12451 bp, 8 predicted proteins | sample MGYA00580633_ERZ773049 | MGnify/ENA primary metagenome ERZ773049 (study PRJEB29015, sample SAMEA2737991) | human oral metagenome | biome: human oral; feature: human-associated habitat; material: dental | place: China | collected 2066 ... | reverse complement strand
AGCCGAAATCAAAACGCCCATATAAGTGCGGTGCGTTTTCACGCCAAGATTGTTCAATCAGATTTTTTTGTAAATCGGTGAAGCGATAGTGCTCATAATCGCCTTGTTTTACTTCATCGGCGACAAAATCCATACACATGGCATGTAATTCGTTAGTGGCATCTTCAATTTTATCGATTTCCGCTAACGTAAATTCGTAGGCGATATTGTCCGACCAATAATGCGATCCATCGGTAGAAGGCAGATTGTAATAATCAAAGCCCACCTCAAGTAGCTGTTGCACCATGTCGGGACGGGTTGGAATACCGGTGATACGTTTCATGATTAACCACCGCCACTTTTACTGGTGTTACTGCTACTAAACCCACCGCGTGAAATCGGTTTGCTGTTCGCGCTACCGGCGCCGCCCTTAACCAACACCGGTTTCCCCACAGAATGGTTACCTTGCGGTCGAATAATTTGCCCGGTTGGTGTCGAAACAGCGCGATTATTAGGGTTGTAACTCGGCCCTAGAAAACCACTCATGGCTTTGGCGATCATGTAACCTGCCGCCGCACCGGCAATGGCACTGCCGATAGAAGGGCCTTCATCGCCGCTGGCTGTGGTCGTTGGCGTTTCATTATTGTCGCCGACAACCACGTTATTTTCGCTGCCTGCCATGCTGCCATTGTTGTTTGTGTTTTGAGACTTATCCGGCTCGCATAATTCCGGTCTAATCCAGTCCGCGATGCAGTCATCCAGACTGTTGTACACATCCCGTTGCACTTCATCTTCCGAGCAACCACCTAACAGCGCTACCACGGATAATGTCACTAAAATTTGGTTTTTCTTTTTCATCATAACGTTATTAGAAAGCGTTTTACCTTCCCTCTTTTTCATCATATCTAAAACACATTGGCGTGAGAGCGCGATATCATAGCACAGAGTTTCTATGCCAATGAGTGCGGAGAAGAAAATAACCGTATCGTAAATTCGGTTGGACTTATTCACACCACAGGATTAGTATTTGCGAGTTACTTAACAAGATATTAACAATAGGATGTTTTATGAAACTTGATACGATTGCGTTACACCAAGGCTTCCATGCAGACCCGACGACCAATGCTGTGGCCGTGCCCATTTATCAAACCACCAGTTACGCGTTTAACAATTCTCAGCACGGTGCCGACTTATTCAACTTAAAAGTGCCGGGTAATATTTATACCCGTTTAATGAATCCAACTACCGATGTGTTAGAACAGCGTATGGCCGCCTTAGAAAGCGGTATCGGCGCAGTAGCAACTTCAAGCGGCATGGCGGCAATTAACTATGTGCTCGAAATTTTAACTGAAGCCGGCGATAACATTATTTCCTCTAACCGTATTTACGGCGGCACTGTCACCTATTTCACCCAAACCCTAAAACGCAAAAGTGTTGAAGTCCGTTTTGTAGATCCGAGCAAACCGGAAGAGATTATGAAACTCGCCGATACCAAAACCAAATTGGTGTTCTGTGAAAGCATCTGTAACCCAACCATTGATGTTGTGGATTTGCCGAAATTCGCAGATTTTGCCCATCAGGCAGGCGTGCCGTTAGTAGTAGATAATACGGTTGCGACCCCAATGATTTGTCGCCCATTAGAATTAGGGGCAGATATCGTTGTTCATTCCCTCACCAAATACGTGGGCGGTCATGGCACCACCTTAGGCGGCGCGATTATTGATGGCGGTAAATTTGATTGGAAAGCCCAAGCGAAACGTTTCCCGACGCTGACCCAGCCGGATGAATCCTATCATGGCGTTGTGTATGCTGACGCACTCGGTGCCGCGGCATTTATCGGTTGCGTGCGGGTTGTCGGCTTACGCAATACCGGTGCCGTCATCAGCCCAATGAGTGCTTTCATATTATTACAAGGGCTGGAAACGCTCTCCGTACGCTTAGAACGCCACTGCGAGAATGCTTTAAAAGTCGCTGAATATTTGCAAAACCACCCGCAAGTCACTTGGGTTAACTATCCTGCATTGCCACAAGATCCTCGTAATCCATTGATTCAACGGGATTTCGGTGGACGCGCATCCGGTTTGTTAAGCTTCGGTATTAAAGGCGGTCGCGAAGCCGGTGCCCAATTTATCGATGCACTCAAAATGATTTTACGGTTAGTAAATATCGGTGATGCAAAATCTCTTGCCTGCCACCCGGCCACCACCACGCATAGCCAATTAAGCGAAGAAGAGCTCAGCCGCGCAGGTGTCACCTCTGACTTAATTCGTATCAGCGTCGGATTAGAACATATTGATGACATCCTCGCCGACATGGAACAGGCGTTTGCGGCAGTAAAAGCAAAATAAACACACAGAAAAAACAGACCGCACTTTCAGCCTATTGCCCAAAGTGCGGTCGATTTTAAAAACGTTTTTTAGAAAAAACGGCGAACCTTTTAGATTCGCCGTCACTATTATTAGTCCATTTCAAAAGTTTCACTGCGTTGTCGCTGCGGTAACACCAGAGAAAGCCCAATCCCCACCAGTACCGGTGTCAGCCAAGAAAGAGAATACTCAGCAAACGGCAGATAGTGAAGGAAATCCGTTAACCACGCTAATTGATAGTGATCTGCAATGACCCCAGAAAGAGAAATTGCCGTCACCAACGCAATGGTAAGTTGCATACCAATTTTGGATAACGCAACAAATTTATTCACAATAATCAGCAACACAATGGCAATCGTGATCGGATAGAGCACTAACAACACCGGAATAGAATATTGGATGATTGCGCCCAAGCCTAAATTTGCGATCCCAAAACCAATTAAGGTAAACAGCGTGGCGTAAGTTTTGTAACCCAACTGTGGGAAACGCTCACGGAAAAACTCGGAAACCGCAACAATTAACCCCGCCGTTGTCGTAAAGCAAGTCATGGTCACCATCACGGCCAAGAAAATTTGCGCGTTAGTCCCGAAAATGGCTTGTGTCGCTTGAGAAAGAATATACACGCCTTTGTTTGTGTCAGATGCCATCACATCCGCAGGCACAGGGAAATGGTTGCCCAAATACGCCAAACCGATATACAGCAAACTAAAGCCTAAAGCCACTACAAGACTCACTAGCCATACTGTAGAAACGTATTCCCGTTTATTTCGAAAACCGAGCTGCTTCAAGGTTTGTACCGCCACCACGCTAAATGCTACGGAAGCCAAGGCATCAAGGGTGTTATACCCTTCAATGAATCCGGTGCCAAACGCAGAAGTCGCATAGTCACCAAGGGCAGAAGACGGTGTGGTATCGCCGTATTGGAAGAAGCCTAATGTGACTAACAACACAATAAGAAGGGCGAAAATTGGGGTCAAAATACGGCCGATACTGTCGAGAATGTTAGATGGATTTAACGCAATCAAATAGGCAGCAATAAAATAAATCACCGTAAAAATAACCAACCCGGTAGCGCTAAATGATGTCGGCAACATAGGTGCTACACCCACTTCGTATGCCACCGTTGCCGTACGCGGAATCGCAAAAAATGGCCCAATAGAAAGGTAAAGCGCAACCAAATATAAGGTGGCAAACCAAGGGGCAATTTTTATGGAAATTTCATACACATAACCTTTCGGGTTAAGTGCACCGATCACCAAGGTGAGAATGGCAATGCCCACACCGGACAACACAAAGCCACTAATGGCTTGCCAAAAATTCTCTCCGGACAAGGCACCTAGACTTGGCGGAAAAATCAAATTTCCCGCACCGAAAAACATGCCAAATAACAGTAAACCTGTCAATGTTGCTTTTTTTAGCATAATTTTATTCTTCTCTGTAATTAAGGTGGCGGGAGTATAACACCCTAAATAAGACCGTCAAATTTTGTACGAAAAGAAAGCTGTAATCGGGAAAAATAGGCATTTAATGATGTTTTTTTAGACATTAAAGTTCAAGAATGTGATCCGCCTCCCTGTTTTTAAATGTTATTTTTGTACACTAAAGACATATCGAAGGAGCAACAAACTCTCTATTGGGAATTTCGGTGACAGCCTAAAACAATAGGTTGCCAATGTTTTAATAGCGGGGCATGACAAAATGAATGTTTGTCATGCAATGGGTCACATCCCGAGGTAAAGTGCGGTTGGAAACCTCAACATTTTTAACCGCACTTTTTTATCAAAACTACCGATTCTGGTGGTTTTCTTGTGTAGGTTGCATGTTTTACCCAGTACATTCGCTGACAAAAACACCGTAAAAACCTACCGCACTTTATTCCTCAAATACCATAAATAAAAAAGAGCAATACAGCGCAGCCATATTGCTCTTGTGAATACTTAGATTAAACCGAACTATTTCTTCTTCGGTCTTTCCCAGTCTTGTACGTGTTTTTGTGGTACACGGGTGGTGACCAGTTCGTCGCGTTTAACATCGTAACGGATGGTGGAACCAGCGCCAATTGTTGCGCCGCTTTCAATCGTCACCGGCGCAATAAGTTGGCTATCGGAGCCGACAAAGACGTTATCACCAATAGTGGTTTTAAATTTATTGGCACCATCGTAGTTACAGGTAATCACGCCCGCGCCGATATTACAATTTTGGCCAATTTCCGCATCGCCCACATAGGTTAAGTGGTTCACTTTGGATCCCTTGCCGATTTGTGCTTTTTTAATTTCCACAAAGTTGCCCACATGGGTGTTTTCTGCCAGTTCGGCGCCCGGACGCAAGCGGGAGAATGGGCCGATAGCCGCATTGGTCCCCACGATAGCATCTTCAAGTACGGAATACGGTTTAATTTCTACGTCATCGCCAATGTCACAGTTTGTCAGCACACAACTGGCACCGATTTTCACGCGATTTCCCAATCGCACTTCGCCGTTTAAAATCACGTTAACATCAATTTCAACATCCTTGCCGTGAGTCAAGTTGCCACGCAAATCAAAACGCTCAGGATCTAACAACATCACGCCTGCCAACATCAGTTTATCCGCTTGTTTACGCTGAAAATAACGTTCCATACGCGCTAATTGTTGACGGTTATTGATACCTTCAACTTCCATAAAATCCTCAGCTTGTACTGCAATAACAGCGCGTCCATCACGATTTGCTAAACCAATGACATCTGTAATGTAATACTCGCCCTGCGCATTATTATTGTCTAACTGAGCAAGCCATTTTTTAAAACTCGCGCCGTCAGCAACTAAAACCCCCGTATTGATCTCCCGAATCTCCCGTTGTTCCGGTGAGGCATCTTTTTGCTCCACAATGCCAACGACTTTACCGTTTTCACGTAAAATTCGGCCATATCCTGTTGGGTTATTCAATACCACCGTTAAAACAGCAACGCCATTTTCAGGCTTGGCATTAATCAACTTTTGCAAGGTTTCAGGCGTGATCATTGGTCCATCGCCGTACACCATCAAAATATTTTCATCATCCGCAAAAAACGGTGCGGCCTGTTGCATGGCATGGCCTGTGCCGAGCTGTTCTGTTTGCAAAACCCAGTTGACAGGTTCGTTGGCTAAGCGTTGTTGCATCAAATCGCCACCGTGTCCGTAAACCAAATGAATATTGCGCGCGCCAAGTTGTTTCGCCGTATCGATAACGTGTTTTACCATCGGTTTGCCCGCAATCGGATGTAAGACTTTGGGTAAATCGGAATACATGCGTGTGCCTTTGCCGGCGGCCAAAATGACGACGCTGAGTGCTTGAGTTGTCATAAAAATGTCTCTTTTGTTCGCTAAAAATTGTGCGCTAGTATATCATTCTTGCCATTTCGAGTTAAGTTAAGGATAAGCCGCCATGCAACAAGAATATTATCTCGGCATCATGTCCGGCACCAGTTTGGACGGTGTGGATATCGCGCTGATGACATTTGGCGAAAAAACGCAATTTATCGCGGCACAATTCACCCCGATGCCGGCAGATTTGCGGCAAGATTTATTGCAATTAATTTCTCAAGGCAGCGCCACCTTGCAACAGCTGGGCGAATTAGATCAGCGCTTAGCCTTACTTTACGCTGAGGCGGTCAATCATTTTCTCACCCGTCACCAACTGCAACCACAGCAAATTTGCGCTATCGGTTGCCACGGGCAAACTGTGTGGCATGCGCCACAGGGTAATTTTCCGTTCACCATGCAATTAGGCGACATGAATCTCCTTGCTGCCCATGTCGGTATTGATGTGGTTGGGGATTTCCGTCGTAAAGATATGGCATTTGGCGGGCAAGGTGCGCCGTTAGTGCCGGCGTTTCATCAAGCGTGGTTTTATGATGACAACTGGGCGACAGTGGTACTGAATATTGGCGGCATCAGCAATATTTCCATCCTCTTTCCCCATCAACCGATTATTGGCTACGACACCGGTAGCGGCAATGCGCTGATGGACGCTTGGATCGAACGCCATCTAGGAAAATCTTATGATACTGACGGGCAATGGGCGCGTAGTGGCAAAGTGCGGTCAGAATTATTGGCAGAAATGCTGAAAGATCCTTATTTCCAACTACCTCCGCCAAAAAGTACCGGGCGTGAGTTATTCAATCTTGCTTGGCTTGAAAAAACATTAGAAAAAACCACCGCACTTTTGGGTGAAATTCCACCACAAGACGTGCAAGCCACCCTACTGGAATTTACCGCACAAAGCATCGCTCTTGCGTTAAATCCCCTGGAAACGCCATTACCACGCCGTGTATTGGTCTGCGGCGGTGGGGCAAAAAACGGCTTGCTGATGGCGCGATTACAAGCGTTATTACCACAATGGCAATGCCGCTCGACCAATGATGAAGGCTTGGATGCAGACTATGTGGAAGCCGCTGCCTTTGCTTGGCTTGCCTATCGTCGTTTACACAACCAACCGTCTAATTTGCCAAGTGTGACAGGCGCCCAACGTGCGGTCAGTTTAGGCGCAATTTTTCCTGCGGAGAAACAGGCATGAGCGAACACAATTTATTAAAAACGCTTGAAACGATGTTAAGCGAACAACGCAATCCAAACACCTTGCACATTGATGCCTTGTCATCGTTAGAGGTTGTCACGCTGTTAAATCATGAAGACAAACAAGTGGCCTTCGCCGTGGAGAAAAATCTGCCACGAATCGCACAGGCAGTAGAACACATCGTAGCGGCATTTCAGTCCGGCGGACGCTTGGTTTATATGGGTGCCGGCACCAGCGGCCGCCTTGGCGTACTCGATGCATCTGAATGTCCGCCAACGTTTGGCGTGCCATCAAGCATGGTCGTGGGATTAATTGCCGGTGGCGAAACCGCCTTACGCAACGCCGTCGAAGGGGCGGAAGATAATCGCGAAGCAGGTGAACAGGATTTACGTCACATTCATTTTAGTCGCAAAGATGTGTTGGTTGGAATTGCAGCCAGTGGGCGTACACCTTATGTGATCGGCGGTTTGCAGTATGCCAAACAGCTCGGTGCCACCACGATTTCTTTGGTTAGCAACCCGAACGCAGTCATGAGTGACATTGCCGATATTGCCATCACGACCGCTGTCGGCCCCGAAGCCCTCACCGGTTCCAGCCGTTTGAAATCCGGCACCGCACAAAAAATGGTGCTGAATATGCTCACCACCGCCGCCATGATTCGTCTTGGCAAGTGCTATCAAAACCTGATGGTGGATGTGCAAGCCACCAATCAAAAACTCAAAGCACGCGCTATCCGGATTGTCATGCAAGCTACCGAGTGCGACCAAACCACGGCAGAACAAACCCTCTTCACGACGCATGGCAATGCCAAATTGGCGATTATGATGCTGCTGAGCGGATTAGATAAAGTGCAGGCAGAAGCTGTTTTAACGCAGAACAAAGGACGGTTACAGGACGCATTAGCAGCGTAAAAAACTCAGAGAAAAACGACCGCACTTTAATACCATCTAAAAATAAAAAACGTGAGCTTATGGCTCACGTTTTTTATTTATCTCATACGGTTAATATAAGCTGAACGCTTGTAGATAAGGCAATTTACCGCGTCTCATCATATTCTCGATACCACTTTGGTGATCATTGCCGAAGCCACGCAATTCAAAGGTAACGCCGATGGCATTATCATAAAGAATCTCATCATTTCTTTGATTTTGACGGTTTGTGACATAACGTCTTGCTCCTACACCAACACTCCAACAGCACGTGTTATATTGCAGACCAAGGTATTGTTCTACCGGTTTTTGCAAAGAAAGATCTTGGTAATAACGCCCAACAATTGCCCAGTTATCCGTTAATTCCCAACCAAATTGAATCCCTAACTGATTAATGTCTTGGTTGTAGCCTTGAGCATTGGATGTTAAGTTTTGATCGATATATTCTCGACTTACATAACGATAATTTAACTGAATGACATTATGATTCATTGGGTTAAACTCTATACCGGTATTTGCCAAAGAAATTTGTTTTAACTGTTGGTCATATTGAAAACTCGCACGCCAATGCCATTGTTCATCAATCTTCCAGTTAGACTCCATCGCCCAAGAAGAAGATAAACCTGAGGTTTTATTACGCGGATCATCGTCAATACGTGAAGATTCCAAATAATAGGTTTGTCCGGCAGACACATTAAAACGTTCTTCTTTGTTTTCATCAAAAAAGCGCATCGTTCCCCCAACCGTCACTTGGTTAGCCGAAGCAATTCGGTCTAAACCGCTGTAACGGCGATCGCGGAACAAAGAGAAATAGTCTTGTTGCAATAGTGAAGAATCGTAACCGAAACCCAAGTACTCTGAATTTCGTTTTGAACCGATATTGCTTTGGTTTTTATAAGGGCGATACAAATATTGCACACGCGGTTCAAGGGTTTGTGTATAGCCGTCTAAGAAACTCTTATTGCTCGCCAATACAGTTTGGAAATCCGCTTTAAATTGTGGGATCACGCGAGTCACATGATGTTCAACATCCTCGGCGTCCGCTGCGTTACCCCGCTTTTGTTGGTAATGGGTCGCATATAATTTAGTTTCAAAATTTGCGCTACCATAACGATTCGACAACGTACTATTTAAACTTGGTTCAAGGTGAAAACGCCACGCTTTTGGCATGCTTGCACTGTCATTATCAAAGCGTACTGCTTGAGAAAAGAGTTTAAAATCGAGTTTATCGTCAAGCAAACCGTTCTGGTAATAATTGAAGTCAATTTGCGGTAACGCACGATAAGGCCCAACATCTACTTCATCAAAAATTTGAAATTGTTTGGCGGAAAGGGCGATATTGTAGTTCGGTTGATAATAGGCTAAACGCGCGATTTGATTCGTATAGCCGTCGGTGCTGCTACCATAGTTGGAATCAATATCGGTAAAATAACGTTTATCACTCACTTTGGTGTAATCAATATCTAAGCGCCAATCCTGTGCAAACGCCGCATTGTGTTTCCAATGGAATAAATGACGTTTGCGGTTGTCGCTGACATAATCACTTAAGCGGTCATCATTCAAATATTCACCGGCAATTTGCCCTTCACCCAAGGCACTAAGATAACGAAATTCACCGTTAACTTGCCAACCACGGCGAGACATATATTTTGGCGCAATCGTGGCATCAAAATTCGGCGCAAGATTCCAATACACCGGCTGGGCATAGAAATAACCGTCACGGCTGGAATGCCCCACAACCGGCACAAGTAAACCGGAACGACGGCGATCGCCAATTGGAAGCTGTAAATACGGTGTATAAAACACCGGCACGCCATGTACGCGTAAACGGGCATGCCACATTTCCGCATATTCTTCTTTTACGTGTTGGCGCATTTCATTGGCATAAATAGACCAAGAATTATCATCCGGCAAACAAGAGGTAAAGGTGGCATTTTTCATCACACGATAGTCATCACGCAATTCCACACTTTCTGCCGCGCCACGACCTTGGCGATCCACTAATTGATAATTGGCATTTTGAATATCTGTATCTTTGTTGTTTAAATGCACTTTCGCATCGTCACCCAAAAGATTAATTTGGTTGTCCCGGTAATCAAAACCACCACGTGCAAACGCATAACGTTGTACGTTATCGCCTTCACCTGTCTGTTGAATCTCCACTTCCGCAGATTGCAAATGACGAGCACCTTGCTTGATATCTACGTTACCTTTATAAACACCACCGTTAGATTGGTTGATTTCCGCACTGTCTGCCTCGATGTAAATCGGCAAATCATTTGGATTTTCGGACACCGCCTCACCGCTAAAGTGCGGTACGCCGGATAAACATTGTTTTGCTAAATCGGCAGCACTTGTTGCGCTATAAAGTGCGGTCAAAATTGACAGTGAAATTAAGGTATAAGCATTTTTCTTCATTGGACAACCATTTTTCTAGCCAAATAATGGCGTGATTATACGGGAAAATAAGGGGGATCGCACTGTTTAATCCGGCGATTTACAGTGGCATTGATTCCAGTGATCATTCACCAATCCCATGGATTGCATAAAGGCATAACAGGTAGTTGGACCGACAAACACAAAACCGCGTTTTTTCAGCGCTTTTGACATTTCAATAGACGTCGGCGTTTGCGCCGGAACAACCGAAAGATCGGGGACATCATTCATTTGCGGCTGATGGTTCACAAAAGACCAAATAAAATCACTGAAATTCTCACCGCACTTTTTCATGGCAAGAAATGCCTGCGCATTTTTAACAATGGCTTCTAGCTTTGCCCGGTAACGAATCAATCCCGGATTTTGCATACATTGATCAATATCTTCAGCTGTCATTTGGGCAACTTTTTCCGGATCAAATTGGAAAAAAGCGTTTCGGTAATTTTCTCGCTTTTTCAAAATCGTAATCCAAGACAACCCCGCTTGCTGCCCTTCCAAACATAGCTTTTCAAATAATTTCTGCTCATCAAATTGTGGCTTACCCCATTCCTTATCGTGATAATCTCGATAAATTGGCAACTCCTCCGACCAAGAACAACGTTTTATCATACCTCCTCCCTTTATTTCTTTTGCCTCATATTACCTCTCAAAAAAGGTCTAATCATTCTTTTAAAGGCATAAAACCTAACTTCTGAAAGAAACGACTGGTCATTCATTTCATTGATTTGAATTATAAGAAAAAACCACCTCATACAGAGGTGGTTTTTTTTGTTTAAAGTGCGGTCAGAAATTAAAGAATTTCTTTCGCTTTAGCGACCACATTATCCACCGTGAAGCCAAAGAGTTTGAACAATTGGTCTGCCGGTGCGGATTCACCGAAGCTGTTCATACCAACGATACGACCGTTGAAACCGACGTATTTGTACCAGAAATCGGCAATGCCTGCTTCAACAGCCACACGTTTAGTTACCGCACTTGGCAATACGGCTTCGCGATAAGCCTCGTCTTGTTTGTCGAACACGTTCGTACTTGGCATTGAAACCACACGGATTTTTTTGCCTTCTCCAGTTAATTGTTCTGCCGCTTTCACCGCCAATTCCACTTCAGAGCCGGTCGCAATGAAAATCAGATCCGGCGTGCCGGTGCAGTCTTTTAATACATAAGCACCGCGCGCCACGTTAGCTAATTGCTCAGAAGTGCGGTCCATTTGTGCCAAGTTTTGACGGGTGAAAATTAATGCGCTTGGGCCATCGGTTCTTTCAATCGCTGCTTTCCAAGCAATGGCAGATTCTACTTGGTCGCAAGGGCGCCATGTGTTCAAGTTCGGAATTAAACGCAATGCGGAGGTTTGTTCAACCGGTTGGTGGGTTGGACCGTCTTCGCCTAAACCGATGGAATCATGGGTGAACACGAATAAGCTGCGTTGTTTCATTAGTGCTGCCATGCGAATCGCGTTGTGAGCGTATTCCATGAACATAAGGAACGTTGCGCCATAAGGAATGAAACCGCCATGAAGCGCAATACCGTTCATGATTGCCGCCATACCGAACTCGCGTACGCCATAGTTGAGGTAGTTACCATCCACGTTTTGAGTCGCGCGAATCGGTTTAGAACCGGACCAAAGCGTAAGGTTGGAACTTGCCAAGTCGGCAGAACCGCCAAGTAATTCCGGTAACACTTTTGCATAAGCTTCAATAGCATTTTGTGAGGCTTTACGGCTTGCAATGCTTGCCGGGTTCGCTTGTAAATGCTCAATAAACGCCTGAGATTCTTTTGCCCAATCAGCCGGAAGGTTTTTCTCCATGCGGCGGGTAAATTCAGCAGCCAATTCCGGATAGGCTTTCGCATAAGCAGCAAATTTTTCATGCCATGCTTTTTCTAGCTCTGAGCCTTTCGCTTTTGCATCCCATTGTGCATAAATATCGGCTGGGATCTCAAACGGTGCGTAATTCCAGTTTAGTGCTTTACGGGTTAATGCGATTTCTTCATCACCTAATGGTGCGCCGTGGCAATCGTGAGAGTTAGATTTATTCGGGGAACCGAAACCGATAATGGTTTTACAAATAATTAAGGTCGGTTTGTTGGTTTCCGCTTGCGCTTGTTTAATCGCCTCAATAATTTGTGTCGGGTTGTGACCGTCGATTGCCGGAATTACTTGCCAGCCGTAAGCTTCAAAGCGTTTTTGTGTATCATCGGTAAACCAACCGT
>ERZ773049.1703-NODE-1703-length-12453-cov-2.559203_pt1 | contig 12453 bp, 8 predicted proteins | sample MGYA00580633_ERZ773049 | MGnify/ENA primary metagenome ERZ773049 (study PRJEB29015, sample SAMEA2737991) | human oral metagenome | biome: human oral; feature: human-associated habitat; material: dental | place: China | collected 2066 ... | reverse complement strand
CATCTGCGAAAGAGCTTGAGACGGTCAATGCGTGGGCAGAGTGGCACGAGGGCGCTCCTTGCACTCCCGTGCCTTTCCTTTGGGACGATGAACAAGTTCAGCTTCCTCACGGAGAAGGCAATCGGGGCGATGTTCAATCTCGCGCTCAAAGTCTGTGTGATCGCCTTCCTCTCGGCGGTCGCGAAGCCCTTTATCGAGGGCTTCGCTGACAAGATCATCAAGGCGGACAACCCTGCCGAGGATCTTGCCCTGCTCTTTCAGGCGGTGCTCGCATCGCTCCTCATCCTGCTGCTCGTCAAGAAGATCCCGCAGCTCGTCTCGGGACTGCTCAGCGGACAGCCCCAGCTCAGCGGCAGCGACATGACAGGTGCACTCAAGGGCGCGGTTGCAGGTGCTGCTGCGGCAACAGGGAACATCGCCGCTGCAAAGGCGGCAGCCGCTGCGACCGGCAAGGGAGGGCTCGGCGGCACACTCACACAGCTCGGGCGTAACTACATGATGAGCCGCAGCCCTGTGCGCAGCTACCGGGATGCGATCGGGAGCTTCCAGCGCACGAAGGATAACTCCGGTTCGCGTATCCTACAGGAACTCCGTACGGGCTTGGACAGCCGCAATCGGCAGACGGCGAATGCCGCGCAGCCGGGTAATAACACAAATCAAAACTAAAAATGCGGCGAGCCTTTACTCGCCGCATAAATACTATCGTTCTCTTGTGTGAGTTATTTGTTGCTCCAGTTGGTCTACTCGCTGCTTTAATGCTTGATTTTCTTCTGCTAATCCGCGAACTAGTTCACGAATTTCTCGTACAATGTTGTTGTTTTTATGTACGCCATCGTTTATGTTGCGTATAAGGAACGTAAACTCGGGAGATGCGTTCGCGGGACCGCAGCCAGTTACGTATCCTACCTCGAAAGGCTGCGTTAGCTCTTGCATTAACTTCTCGTGTTCTGTTGGTTCTCGCCGTGGCTGCGGCGCAGGTGCTTCCTTCTTTGATCCCCAGAACAGCCCCATAATCATCAGTCCTTTCGTTTTTCTTTAACGTAGCATAGTTCCCTCGCCGTGACAAGTCCCAATTTTGAGAGGAGGTTTTCGATATGCGCCGGATGTACCTGCTGGTCGCTCTCGTGCTCGCCCTCCTCTCGTTCCTTCCTGCATCCTCCGCAGCGGCGATAACGATGATCTCCCCCGTCGGTCAGCCGATGATCGTCAAGAGCCCGCAGGGCTTTCGTATCCACCCGATCACGGGCGAATACAAATATCATTCTGGCGTTGACTTTGCTGTAGATTATGGACATCCAATCTGTGCCGCTGCGGCAGGCACGGTAACATACGCGGGGTGGATGCAGGGCTACGGCAATACCGTCATCATCAATCACGGCGGCGACTTCCATACACTCTATGGACACAATCAGTCGATCCCTGTCGCTGTGGGACAGTCCGTCGCGCAGGGAGAATTGATTGCCTATGCGGGCAGCACAGGGAACTCGACGGGACCGCACTGCCATTTCGAGGTGCTTCCGAACGGCATCTATGGCGATCCGGTCGATCCGGGGCTCTATATCCCGGGGCTCCTTGCGCTCGAGCAGGCGCTGGGCGGCGGGCTAGGTCTTGACTTCCACGGGCACACAAAGGACTGGGTCGTGACGAATGACTTCGCAAAGCCCATCAGTGATCTCGTCAACAGCATCGTTGAGGTGATTACGACGGGGCTGGAGCTCCTGCAAGGCTACGTGGCGAAGATCTTCTTCGTCCTCGTCGCCATCGACCTCGCGCTCGGTGGGATGAGCAAGGCGATGACACCGACGAGCGAGGATCGGGAGGGGCTCTTCAAGTGGCTTGTGCGGCGCGGCCTCTTCTACGGGTTCTGTCTGGTGCTCCTCTACAACTGGGGGGACTTTGTCGGCAATTTGGCACTCCATGGATTCCCTGCGCTCGGAGCTCTCGCGGGCGGCGATCCGTCGGGAGCGGAGGCGGCCGTCTCCGACCCGACGAAGATCGTGCAGAAGGGCATGAACATCATCGCGCCTGTCTTTAACGGCGTCATCCACTCAAACGGGTCATCCAGTGTTATCCTCCTCCTCCTCGGCAGTACGGGCTCCGTTCTCCTCATGCTGATCTTTGCGGCGATCCTTTTCGTGCTCTTCTGCTTCATCGGCTACACCATCGCCATCGCCTACATCGAGTTCTACGCGACGATTCTCTTCAGCTTTACGGTGTTCCCGCTCGCAGGCCTAAAGCACGTACGGCATTTCGCATCGAACGGCATCAACAGCGTCTTTGCCGCTGCGCTCAACCTCATGTTCTTCTGTCTCTTTGCGGCGATGCTCCAATCGACGATGCAGCACATCGTCGTCGAGAACCTCATGTCGCAGGCGGTCGCCGCAGAAGCGGCATCCGGAGGTCCGGAGCAGAGCATCGCAGGTCGCCCGAAGGCAGAGCTCGCCTACCGCATCTCGCAGATCATGCAGGAGCGGTACGGGCGTACCCTCCATCCCTCGTGGATTTGGGCACAGCTCGCCCATGAGACGGGGAACTTCACCAGTCGGCTCGCCGTCGAGGATCACAACTACGGCGGCATCAAGGCATACGGCGACGCGAAGACCGCCGGCATCTCACCCGAGGGTGACTACTACCGGCACTTTGACAGCGATGAGGAGTTCGCGCAGTATGCGGCATCGAACTACAACGCCTACGCCGAGGACGGCATCTATGATGCGCGCACCATTGGGGAATTTGCGGCGGCACTCAAGCACGGCGGCTACTACGGCGCTACGCTCGAATCCTACACGGCGGCACTGATCTCATTCGTCGGCGGCAGCGCGGGGGTGGCACAGCAGGCGGTCGCGAACAATCTGCTGCTCCTCCAGCTGATCCTCATCGTCCTCATGTATATGTACTTTGCCGACCGCATCCACAAGTTCGTCAATACGCAGTTCGGCGGAGCGGGCTTTAAGCTCTCCGAGCGGCAGGGCGTGTTCAACTAAACGTGAATATAGTGGGGAGAATCTTCAGGTGTTCAATTTGGACACCTGAATCAAAAGGAGATGAAATTCATGTTTTTGCAGCGATGGAAGAAGTACCGTGTCAAAGTCCTGTTCGTCGCCCTCTTTACGGCATCGGCATCCGTCGGTGCGCTTGTTGCGCACATGCACGATGGTGAGGCGTGGGGCGTATGGCGTCCGCTCGACCCGCCGAACTATTTCAGCCTGACGTCGATCTCGTGGGCGGACACGGCGAATCCCAGACACTATTTCTATGGTGATGTGGCACAAAACGGCGGGAATGTCTACGACATCACGCGCGAGATCAAATCCATCCTCTTCGGCGAGAAGTTCACGCATATCTTGGAGACGATCACGGCGCAGCTCGGCATCGACATCAAGAATAAGACGCCGCTCGATGCGGGGATTCTCCACGCGACGGGACAAGTCGCGCAGGAGAAGGGTGCGCGCACGGCAGATCTCTATGAGACGATGCAGCGGGGGCTCCTCACGGAGAGTACGAGCTTTCACGACTATGAGGAGAGCACCGCGAACTATGAGGCACCGCGTATCCGCTCGCATCAGCGGCAGGAAGTCGCTGCGGCTGCGGGGAAATACGCACAGCTGGCGAGCAGTGCCCTCGCCGATAACGATACGACGCGTGAGGCGGTGCACGCGCTCGTTGCGGCAGCAGCGAATGCCCAGGGCGAGACCGAGCTGCGGCAGATCACGGAGCAGCTGAACGCACTCGGGGCACTCGACCAGGCACAGATCAATGCTCTCCTTGCAGCGAAGGTGCAGCTTGAGAACGATATGCGCCGCGTCAAGCTCGACCAAGAGATCGAGTGGGCAAAGCAGGCGGAGGACGCAAAGATCATCGTCACCGATCCATACAACGAAGAGCGCAACGCTGTGAGCGGCTACACGCGCGAGAAGCCACGCGGGTTCGTCGCCTTTAAGTAAAGAACGGCGCAGGAAAGATCGCTATGGTCTTACCTGCGCCGTTGTGGTATCATGGAGATCGAGTATGCAGGAGAACTACAACGCATAGGAGCTTGAGCAGAGTAGCTAGGAGGGGTGTCATGTATCGGAATATCGTTTGCGCAGCTGCGGCATTGATATTGCTTCTTATGGGGAGTGTGTCTGCCGAGCCGCGCGCCATGACAACGGAGGATGCGGTCATCGGGGGAATTGCTCCAGGCAATGATCTCGGCTATGTGCAAAGTATTTACGGGTCACCGAAAAAAGGTAAAGTAGAAAAGACGCAGGGGCATCGTCACTATCTCGTACACTATTATGGGAGTGGCTTTATCATCACCTACAATGTCGTTCAAAGCATGATCAACCCTCTCGTTCAGCGCATTGAGAGCACGAATAGTGCGCTCCTCATGCCCTCCGGCATCCATGTCGGCATGAAGATCGACGACGTAAAGCAGATCTTTAATAACTTGAAAGAACGTCCTGCGGTGGATAAGAAATATGCGAAGGATTATCTGACGCCGTTCGGTACGCTTACCTTTTCCTTGCCGAGTGGTGAGGAAGGCGTTCGCTTCGTTGTCTTTACGGTGGATCAGAAGGACATTGTTAAGAAAATCCTCATCACAGATACATACGCTGATGAATGAAACAGCGTAGACAAAAGAATCGGCTTACAGGATTACACCTGCAAGCCGATTTTTTGTGTCTACCGGGCTTTCGCGGACTTTATTGCCCACGCGCTGCCCTCCTCGATCTGCGCCTCGATCATCTCCTCGACTTCCTCGTCGCTCGGAATCTCGTCCTCTGCGTAGGTGTTCGGATAGCCGAGATCGGAGCCGAACATCTCGACTGCCTCCTCCTGCGTGATGATCTCGCCGCCGAGAAAGCGCGGATCATCGGGATTGACGTGGATGGCGTTGCTCTGATACTGCATGGAAACTCCTCCTCCTTTGTGCGCGATACGCCTTTTCTCAAGTATATCGGATTATCGGGAAGAAATCCATGTGCTTAGAAAAACGTGCAGTATTTTAATTCTGCATGCCTTTACAATAGAGGTATAGGCATAACAGGAGGTGCGCACATGGTCACAGCAGAAGCCCTCATTGATGAGAGGGAGCGATTCTTTCAGGAACTGCGGAACAACAAGACGCGGTTCCGTGATTTTCTCGGCGCAATGGCTGCCCACTATCGGCAGCCGATCGCGCGGCAGGTAGCGATTTTTTTCCATGCGCCGGCGGCAGGACGCGCCTATGGAGAAGAATCTCTATGGGAGCGGTTCGGCACGGATCTCCGTCACGATGCAGAGGGCGTCCCAGTCCTCAGCGCGGATGAGCGCAGCGTCATCCGTCTCTATGAACGCAGCGAGACACAGGACGCGGGACATCCGCTCTTTGATCAGCTGGTCTGGACGTATGACGAAGCACGGGACGGCGCAGCTCTGCGGCGTGTATGCGGGGCAGAGGAAGGACAGACGGCAGCAGAGGCGGTGCTCGCGGGAATGTCCCGTCTGCGTGAGGAGGGATACAGCGAGCTGGAACTTCTGGGCGCGGGCTATCTGGCACTGGAACGTCTGGGGCTGGATGCGGAGGAGCATCTCGGGCTGCCGCTCATCCTCGCACCGTATGAGAATGTCGATGCAGAGCAGCTGCTCAGCGGCATTCAGCGTGCGGCAAGGACGATTCTCGATCCACTGGCGCAGGAGGTGCGGGCGCATATTGCACAGGAGCAGGAACAGGAGCAGGAAAGGAAGGCGAATGAGCATGATGCTGTTTACGGAGAGCGAGATGGCGCAGCTGACGGCACATCTGAGGAAAGAGGCGGTGGAGCGCGAGAGAGCGGAGCAGGAGAATCAGGCGATCAGCAATCTGATGGAGCAGTACGCGGAGATGAGCTATCTGTATCAGGTCGAGGAGCTGACGCCACCGGCGGAGCAGCAGATCGAGAGCCTGCGCCTGGTGTCGTTCGCGGAGGAGATGGAGCGGTCGCAGCAGGAGGAGAGGGAGATCTCCGCACAGGACGAGACACCGCGCATACCGGGACGGTGGGCAGCGCTGCGGAGGGAGTATCTCCAGTCCTACCGTCCGAAGGAGTGGGCGACGATGCTGATGAACGGGACAGCAGCGGCGCATCTCCGACAGGTGCAGGAGGAGACGGAGCAGCGGTATCGGACGATGTACCGGCAGGAGGAAGCACGGCAGATCCTGGGGCAGAACCTGCGGGGACTGGAGGAAGTGCAGCGGAGCGGGATGATCGAAGCGCAGCTGCGGGAGATTCTGACGGCAGAACTCGCGTACTAGCAGCGGAGCAAGAGCCCTCTGCGGTGGACTTTTCGACCATCGACTATGATGCGGATATGCGTACGGCGGCAGGAAAGCGCGCCGTCTTTCGACGCAACCTTGCTGCGATTCTGACACTCAAGGAACTTGAGCGTGAGGGGCGCACAGCGACCGCAGAGGAGCAGCGTCTCCTCGCATCCTACAGTGGATTCGGCGGGCTCTCCGAGGTGTTCGACCCTGCCAATAAGGCATGGTCGAACGAGTACGATGCGCTCCAGTCACATCTGACGAACGAGGAGTACCGTGCAGCGCGCAGCAGTATCCTGGACGCCTACTATACGCCGCCCGATGTCGCCAAGGCAATCTATGAGGGCTTGCAGCACCTCGGCTTTGCCAAGGGGAATATCCTCGAACCATCCTGCGGGGCAGGGCGGTTCTTCGCGGCGATGCCTGAGGAGATGCGGCGGGAAAGCCACATCTGCGGCGTGGAGCTGGACCCGCTCTCTGCGCGCATCGCCGCCGCTGCGCATCCTGATGTACGTGTCGCAGCGCAGGGCTTTGAGACAACACGATTCGCTGACGGGAGTTTTGATCTTGCCATCGGCAATGTTCCCTTCGGCGAGACGCCGATTACTGCCGATCCGCGCTACGGCGGCGCAGGACTGCTGCCGCATGACTATTTTATCATGAAGATGCTGGACGAGGTGCGTGACGGCGGACTGGTCGCCGCGATCACGTCGAGCGGTACGATGGATAAGCTGTCGCGCCGCACGCGCGATATGCTGGCTGAGCGTGCTGACCTCGTCACCGCGATGCGTCTTCCTGCCGATACCTTTGCCGGGGCGGGAACGGCGGTCACCTCGGATATCCTTGTCTTCCGTAAGAAGGGCGATGCGCAGGCAGCCGAGGAGAAGGATATACGCAAGACGACACCGCCGCATACATGGGTGAATGTTGAGCAGAAAATACACATGAACGGATGGAATTTTTCCGAGCCGCACGTCGTCAACCGATACTATAGCGATCATCATCCCGAGCACGTACTCGGCAGATGGGAGGAGCGCAAGGGACGCTACGGCACAGAGCTGTCTGTCGCAGCAGAGGAGGGGACGGAGATCCGTGAGCGGATCGCAGCAGTCTTTGACGAGATTCCCGCTGGGAGTGTCTACACGCCGGCGGAGACGGAACTGCCGATGCCCATGCAGGCAAAGGAGCCGGATGTGCGCGCCATGGGCTTTTATCTCTCGGGCGGTGCGCTGATCTACATTGATACTGACGGCAAGGAGACTGCGCCTACGCTCGATGAGAAGGCGCGGGCACGCGTGATCTCCGCTGTCCTCCTGCGTGATGCCGGGCACGCTGTTCTCGAGGTGCAGCAGAGAGGCGGGAGTGCAGAGGAGCTGCGCAGCGCACAGAAGACGCTCGGCGAGCTCTATGACGGACACGTTAAACGCTATGGGCATATCGCCGCTGACCGCACGCTTGCGAATGTGTTCTACGCCGATCCCGGCTATAACTTCATCCGCGCCTATGAGATCAAGGATGCGAAGGGGAACTTCGTGGCCAAGGCGGACATCTTCACGGAGCGCACCATCCTGCCGGAAATTCGCCCGGAGCACGCCGATACGCCCGAGGATGCGCTCGTCATCTCCATGCAGCAGAAGGGCGATGTCGATCTCCCGTATATGAGCGAGCTGTGCGGAAAGCCTGTGCGAGAGATAGCAGACGAACTGGAATTTACGCACCTCTACTTTGACGACCGTACGAAAACGTACGTGCAGGCGGACGAGTATCTTTCGGGCAACATCCGCGCCAAGATCGAGGACATTGACGCACAGCTTGACGCCGTGCGCAGCGAGCGTGATGCACGCGTTGCGCAGGTGCGCTATCCCTCCGCCTATGCGGAACTCATGGAAGGTGCGCCGACCGTCATACCGGAGCCGCAGAACGCGCTCGAAGAGGGTATGCGCGAGATCATGGAAAGCCTGCCGACGGTCGGGCGCGCTCGTATGCGTGCGAATTTCAAGGAATACCTGAATACCATTGACGAGGCAGCGTTCCCTGACTGGCGTTCGAGTGTCGCACGATATGTGGTGTCCTTCATCAACAGCGTGGATGGCATGTATAGCAGGTATGATTCATGGCTGCCGGCCACGCTGATGGAGGATCACGCACTCGGTTTTCAGCTGATGCGCCGTGATCCCCTCTTTTTCTCACGCCGGGAGGATGAGCAATTTCCCGGGGCGGGATTCTCCTACGAGCTATATCGGGCGCAGGAGCCCGATAGAAGCAAGATCACGTTTCTGCAAGAACTGCGCGATCCCATGAAGAGGCTGTCCATGCTGCATCTGATGGATACTGCCGAGCAGTATCTTGCAACTTGTCATGAGAAGGGAGAGACGCCGGAGGTCTCCGCGCTGAAAGAGCAGTATCAAGAGTCTCTTGCCATGCAGGAGAGCAGCACGGCGGAGCGTGATGAGGAGACGGCGATCCTCGACGCCCGCATTGCGCGGATGGAACGCAACAGAGCGGCACTCGAGGCGGTTCTCCCGACGCGTGTGGAGATCGGCGACATCAGTGTCGGTCTCGGTACGTCGTGGCTGAAGCCCGCGTATGTGCAGGAGTTCATTCGTGCGCTCGGTCTTGCCGAGGTGCGCGTTGACTACGTGGAGGAGACAAGCACCTGGAAGGTTACGAAAACGGAACGTCTTTCCTACGAACTGTCCTCGGAGACGCAGTACGCAGCAGGGACGAAGAAGGCGTACGAACTCATCGAGCTCTGCCTCAATCAGCGCAATGCACAGGTGCGTGTCCCCCTGGCAGAGGGCTCGGATCAGACGGTCGTCGATGCAGAGCTGACGACGCAGGCGCAGATGAAGCAGCAGGAGCTGCGTGACAAGTTCCGTACATGGCTGCTCTCCGATCCCGTCCGCGTGAAGGAGATCGAGGACTACTATAACCGTCGGTTCAACAGCGTGCGTCTGCGTGAGTATGACGGCTCGAACCTGACCTTTCCGGGCATGTCGAATACGATTGCCCTCAAGCCGCATCAAAAGGATGCCATCGCGCACAGCCTTTTTGGCGGCAATACGCTCTTTGCCCACTGCGTCGGTGCGGGCAAGACGTTCGAGATGGTCGCCTCGATTATGGAATCCAAGCGCATGGGGCTCTCACACAAGGCGCTCATGGTCGTTCCGAACCATCTCACGGCGCAGACCGGCGAGGAGTTCCAGCGGCTCTATCCGCGTGCGAAGATCCTCGTCGCGCAGAAGAAGGACTTCGAGAAGAAGAACCGGCAGGAGTTTATATCGCGCATCGCGACGCAGAACTGGGACGCCGTCATCATCGGTGCATCCTCGTTTGAAAAGATCAAGCTGTCTGCCGGACGTGAGGCAGCGATGCGGCAGCGTAACATCGACGAACTCGAGGACAGGCTTCTTGCCCTGCGTTCGAGCGGTGTATCGGCGAATGACTTCTCCATCCGCAACATCACGAAGCTCGTCAACAATCAAGCGGCACGGCTCAGAAAACTCGAGCAGTCGAACCGCAAGGGCATGGACGATGTGATTACGTTCGAGGAGCTGGGCGTTGACAAGCTCGTCGTCGATGAGGCGCATGAGTTCAAGAATCTCGAGGTCGTGACACGGCATGCCCGCGTCGCCGGTGTCGGGACGACCGATCATGTGCAAAAGACCTGGGATCTCTACATGAAGACACAGTACATCAACGAGATCACGCAGGGCAGAGGACTAATCTTTGCGACCGGAACGCCGATTTCCAATGCTATGACCGAAATTTATACCATGCAGCGGTATCTCGCACCGCATGTACTCAAGGAGCTCGGGCTCGAGAATTTCGATGCGTGGGCGGCGGCATTTGCGGATATTGCGGTCAGCATGGAGCTGAAACCCGAGGGACGCGGGTATCAGCTCAAAGAGCGATTCGCGAATTTCCGCAATTTGCCTGAGCTCATGACGAGCTTTAAGGCGTTCGCTGATGTGCGGACGGCAGATATGCTCGCGGGCGATGTCGCTGTGCCGACCGCCGAGATCATCGTCGATAAAGCACCTGCGTCAGCGACGCAGAAGGCGATCATCGACGATCTGGTGCGGCGTGCAGAATACATTCGCAACAGACGTCCGCTGCGCGTTCAGCGTGTCGATGGGACAGCGACAGATGACAGTATGCTCCTGATTACGCACGCGGGGCGTGCGCTCTCCCTCGATCCGCGTCTCGTGGATGCAGATGCGCCGGACAGACCGGACAGCAAGGTGAACCGCTGCGTGAAGAATCTGCTCGACACATATCGTGCGACAGAAGCGCAGCGCGGGACGCAGATCCTCTTCTGCGACGAATCGACCTCCACGGGTGCTGGGAAGGGCAGATTTAATGTCTACGACGACGTGCGCGACAAGCTCATCGCAGCGGGGATCCCACGCGAGGAGATCGCTGTCGTGCAAGAAGTTGCGGACAAGGACAAGCAGAAGCTCTTTGACAAGGTGCGCAGCGGCGAGGTTCGTATTCTGATCGGCTCGACGGGAACACTCGGTGTCGGGACGAACGTGCAGGATCGCCTTGCGGCACTGCATGACCTCTCCGTCCCGTGGCGTCCTGCTGATCTTGAGCAGCGTATGGGGCGCATCGTACGCCCCGGCAATCAAAACGAGACCGTGAAGATTTTCCGCTATGTGACAGAGGGGACGTTCGATGCGTACCTCTGGCAGACCGTGGAGAACAAGCAGAAGCAGATCGCACAGATCATGACGAGCCGCAGTCCGCTCCGCAGCCTTCAGGATATGGATGAGACGGTGCTCTCCTATGCAGAGCTCAAGGCGGTCGCGACAGGGAATCCGTTCCTGCGCGAAAAGATGGAGATCGAGAACCGCCTGGGACGCATCCAGCTCGCCAAGATCGACTATGAGACCACACGGCAGAAACTGCAGAAGTTTATGGCGATTGACGGTCCCGTACGTCTCAAGGATAAGGACGCAAAGATCGCCGGACTGATGGCAGACAAGCTGCGCATGGACGATGCAGCGTTGAAAGACAGCGAGGGAAAGAACCTATTCCAGATGACGCTCGGCGAGAAGATCATCACGGATCGCGACGAGGCGGCAAAGATTCTGATGACAGCGGCAAAGGGCGGATTTACCGCAGCAAAGGCGGTCAAGGGGTCATATCGCGGGATGAACCTGCGTATTTTGATTGATCCCGTGGCGATGGAGCCCTATCTTTCACTCTCGGGTGCACGGACATACCGCATCGGCTTTTCCGAAAAGCCGGAGGTCACGATGCGCCGTCTCGATGCCCTCCATGATGGGATCGTCAAGGAGCTGAAAGCGACGCAGGAGGAACGCAGCCGCATCGCCGAGGACGTCAAGGAAGCGGAGGAGAAGATCAAGAAGCCGTTCCCGTATGCAGCCGAGGAGGCGGAGAAGAAGGCGCGGCTCATTGAGATTGTGCGGCAGATGGAGCAAGGCTCTGACGTGGCGACTGCCGCGCGTGCAGTAGTTCCCCGCGCAGCCGTCAGCGAGGAGCCGGCACGCGCCGCCTATGCAAGATAAGAAGGAGAGAGCATCATGGCAAAGAAAAAATCCGCCGGGCAGCGTGCGCCGAAAGCGGATGTCTACGCAAAGACCACCGAGAAGATCATCGCGTTGATGGAGACGGGTAAACTCCCATGGCAGCAGGGCTGGGATCGCAGCATCGGGGCATCGCTCGTCTGTCCGATCAACGGGAAGAGCGGAAAACGCTATGCACGGCTCAACAGTGTTTTTCTTTCGTTCGTCATGGCAGAGAAGGAGAGCGGAGATCCACGATTTTTCACGATGGGGATGCTCAATGCGCAGAACCGCATCTTTCGGGAGCGTGTCGCTCAGAAACGCGAACAGGGACAGCCGGTCAACCCTGAGATGGAGTGGCAGTACGGCGTCCGCAAGGGCGCGAAATCCGAGCTGATCCAGATGGCGTGGAAGCAGACGAAGGATAAGTATGGGAATCCACTGCCGGAGGATGAGCAGTACTGGGCAAAGCGGTTCTGCAACGTCTTTCACGCCTCGGACTGCGTGCGGCGGGAGTATCTGAAGGATAAGGACGGGAATCCCATCCTTAACGAAGACGGCAAGAATAAATACATTGAGCATCCACTCAAGGCGTATGTGCCCAAAGGGAGGTTCTATACACACGAGGAGCAGTATGAGATCGCCGAGGGCATCCTT
>ERZ773049.1702-NODE-1702-length-12454-cov-5.669328_pt1 | contig 12454 bp, 18 predicted proteins | sample MGYA00580633_ERZ773049 | MGnify/ENA primary metagenome ERZ773049 (study PRJEB29015, sample SAMEA2737991) | human oral metagenome | biome: human oral; feature: human-associated habitat; material: dental | place: China | collected 2066 ... | reverse complement strand
GAGCGCTTGAATGGCATTCAAGAGGTCGGCGGTTCGATCCCGCTTAACTCCACCAAGTGACGTTTTCAGGGCTTTTCAACCCTTGTCAAAAAACACCTTTCAAAGCCGATTTTTAGGGCTTTTATCACTTTTTAAGCTCTCACTCTTTATCATAGCATTTCAGTTAATTTCATCAATTTGAGTGTATATTTGAGTGTAAAAAAATCTTTACACTAACTTTTTACACTCAAAAAAGGCAGATACGAAATGGCAAGCTTTGCTAACGATTTAGCACTAAAAAGATTTACACTCAAAAATAAAAATCGTGAATGGGTAAAAGATGACGGAGTGAAATTTTTATACGTGCTTGCATACAAGACCCAAAAAGAAACAACAAAAACTTTCTACTTCAAATATCAAGATAGCGACGAGAAGCGAACAACAAAACAAATCAAAATAGGCAAATACCCAAGTATCACGCTAGCAGAAGCGAGGCTAAAAGCTCTGGAGCTGGAGAGGCTAAGAGATAGGGGCGAGGATTTACAGCTAGCCACGGCCAAGCAAAAGGCTATCACGTTTAAAGACGTAGTCGATGAGTGGATAGACAAAGAGCATAGTAAAGGGCTAGTCGCTTTTAATAAGCAAATCGGACGTATCGAAAAAAATCTAATCCCCTATCTAGGCGATAAAGAGATAACCGAGCTAAAACGCAGGGATTACGCCCACGCAATAGAGCATATACAAGCACGAGAGGCAAAAAAGGGCATAACACACGAAACATCATTAAGAACTTTTAGGCTACTCCGTAAAATTTTAGATTTAGCAGTAAATAAAGGTTACATCGAGCATAACCCAACAAGGGATATTATTTTTAATGACGCTTTCAAAACCTCAACAAATAACCACTTTAAAGCCATAACCGAGCCTAAAAAGCTAAAAGAGCTATTAAGAGCAATAGAGGACTATCAAGGCTCGTTTTGCACCAAGCAAGCGTTAATCTTTGGCGTGCATACCTTTTTACGCAGCGCAAACGTGAGAGAGCTAAAATGGCAATACATAGATTTTGAGAATGATTTAATCACATTTCCAGCCGAAGCGATGAAGCTAAGGGAAATTTTTTATATGCCAATGAGTAAGCAGGTCAAGAAGCTTTTAAAAACAATGCTAGAGCATAAAAGGGGCGATTTTGTCTTTCCTAGTGGCTTAAGTGCGACAAGACCGCTAAGCGATAGCACACTCAACCAAGCAATTAAGCGGGTAGGCTTTGGCGATGAAATGGTATTTCACGGCTTACGCACGACAGCAAGCACCCTACTAAATGAAAACATCAAAAATCACGGCTTTAGTAGCGACGTGATAGAGCTTTGCCTAGACCACAAAGAGCGAAGCAGTGTAAAAGCAATTTACGATAGAAGCCAAAGACTAGACGAGCGAGCTAGGCTTATGCAGTGGTGGAGCGATTATTTAGATAGTTTGAAAGGGGAGTAAGTGACAAAAGAACAAAAAGAGCAACAAACACTAGAAAAATTACAAAAAGAGGCAAAAGAGGAAATTATTGCTAATATAGAAAGACGAGCAAAAAAGCAATTTACTAATACCCAAAAAGACGATTTAACAAATAAAATGTATTTTTTAGATTATTTTTTAAATGCTGAAAACGAAAAGCATATTATTTTTGTGGTAGCAGTAGCCCTTTCTGGATATATACTTTTTAAAAAGAACAGCAGAATAAAAGACGATACCGACAAGGAACTAGATTATTACAAAAAAAGAGCCGAACTCTGTAAGGATATGGAGCAACATTTTTCAAGTTTTGTGAAGCGAGATATTATCGAGTTTAAAGAACTAGAACTACATGCAAAATCATTAAAAGAATATTTTGAAAGTAGGTACGATAATATTAAATTAAGCAGAACTAACGCTCACAAAGATGCAGAAGGCATACTATTTACCAACCTCATAAAGCGCGGACAAGTGCATAGCGAAAGGATAAGCCACACAGACCTTTTGTGTGCCATAAAAGATTTAAGAGTAGCGGTAAAAAAATACTCTAAATAAAAATTTACATTATTTTTGATGTAAATTTTTTATTTTTTTACATCATTTTTCAATACTAAAAAATTTTTTCTAACATCGATTTTAACGCTATTTTTCTACTAGCTATTAATATTTTTATTTATTAATATTCTCACATCAAATCAATTTAAGCATATCAAGCTTGCAAGCATTTAGGCTTAATTATTTTGAGAAATTATCAAAAAGGATAAACAATGCAAGATAAAACATTACTAAGCTCAAAAGAAACGGCGGAGCTTTTAGGCGTAGGCGTATCAACACTTTACAGATACAAGAAATTAAGCGATTTTCCGAAACCTATCTTTTTTACAAATGTTACAAAACGCTTTAAAAGAGATGAGGTCGAAGCCTTTATTAATAAAAGACAAAACGAGGGCAGACCATTACCACAAGGGGGCGAAAGATGAACGCCTATAAACCACAATATGACGATTTAAGCGAAGAGGATTTTTACTTAGGCTTTATGCTAATAGTAAAAGAGCGAATACCAAGCCTAGCCGAAGCCATAGGCAACGACGAAATAAACGAGCAAACAAAGCAGGCTTTAGATGTAGCCCTTAGCTTTTATGATACGTCGCTTTTACTAGCGAAAGACCTCAACAAACTAAAGGACGAAAACAAAAAGCTAATAGATGGCTTTTTTAAACAGCGAAAAAGGGGTAAAAAATGAAAATCAACATTACAACAGCTGGCAAAGGCGGAGCGATAATCGCTATCGAGCCTAAAAAGATAAAAGAATTTACTAGCCATTTAAGAACTTACGGCGTTTCGAGTGTGAAAGAAGCACCACAAGGGCTAATAAATATGGCTTACGATCTATTTTACATTAACAAAAACCTAAGAAAGCAAGTAAGAGAATTAACGGAGCAAGGATAAGACGATGAAAGAAATAGTAACGTTTAATAATTTAGATTTAGAAGTTTTGGAGTATCAAGACACGTGGAGCTTATCTAATAAGCAAGTCGCAGACGGATTTGGCGTTAGCGAAAGCACCGTAAGAGAACAAAAGAGGACGGGCGAATACGTCGAGGGCGTGCATTTCTATCTGTCAGAAAATCTGACAGGTAACGCAAAGCAGACTTTTTGGACTAAAAAGGGCGTTATTACTTTGGGCTTTAAATTGCGCGAAACTCCACAGACGATTTTATTCAGGGACTGGGCGAGCGATTTTATCCTAAACAGCAGTAACCGCCCTTTGGATATTCAAAACGTCTTAGCAGACCCGCGCGTATTCGCACAGCTGGCATTAAGATACGCAGACGAACAAGACAAAAACAAACAGCTAGAGCATAAGATCGAAGCTGACGCGCCTTATGTAGATTTCGCGCGCGCCGTCGAAGTTAGCAAAGGCGATTTAAAAATAGGCGATTATGCGAAATTGCTATGCAATAAAGATAAAGGGATAGTTACAGGGCAAAATCGGTTATTTAAATTGATGAGGGAGCTAAATATTTTAAAAAGCGACAATAACCCCTATCAAGAGTATTTAAATAGGGGTTATTTTAAAGTAACACAGCAACCATTTACAAAGCCAAACGGCGAGCAAGGCTTAGACCTTATCACTCTAATAACGCCACAAGGGCAAGTAAAGCTAGCCGAGAAATTGATTAATGCGATAAAAAGCAAATAGTTAAGTCAAAAAGGGCGGAGCAGACAACCCGCCCTTTAAAAGTTAATTTCAATGGATATTTTAGCAGAACTTGCAAACATTATCAACACAGCCGAAAGCCAAATTTACATAGACACCATAAGGGCGACTTTTTACAAAAAGGCTATCACACAAAAGACCCATAAAAAAATTGACCTTTTAAAATCAATCGCTCGAAAATATGGCAAAAAATGGCAAAAGCTGGATAAGCAAACAGCAAAAGCCATCAAGATAGAGCGCAGGCACGAGTTTCGAGATTATGAGATAGTAAATATTTATGCTCTTGGCGACTTGCCTATTTTTTACGCTACTTTAAAATCGTCAGGCAATGAGCCACAAAAGGCGTTATTTGAAGTTTATGGACTTAGGCAGTATAACAAGACGCCACCACCCAAAGAGTTAATAGCGGAGCTTTTAGGCGTGGTAAATAACGTTTCATCTCTTGACCTTTGTTTTGATAAGGATAGCCCCTTTAACCTTGACCCTTTTTGTGATGAGGTTATTAGCTTTGAAAATACCAAGTATCTAAAAAACAACGATGTATTAACTAGAGTGTATTTTTATGACAAGGCAAAAAAGAATAATCTAAACTTGCCTATCTATCGAGCCGAAGCCGTAGTAAGCATAAATCCCAAAAGCAAAGATAACCCCTTGCCTCTCAAACAAAGGCTAAATTTACAACTCCCTTACGCCCTAGATGAGTTTAAAACCATACTAGATAAGACCACTAAAGAACAAGACACAATCAAGCCCTACAAGTCAAAAGAGAACAAAAGAGAACTAAGAGCATAAGCGGATATTTGCAAGGAGGGCTTTAAAGCACCCTCGGTGAATTTCGCCGTAATTATACAAGCTATTTTTAAACAAATCAAGTAAAATCTATTATCAAAGCCAAGAGTATAACTAGCCTAAATTTTGGCTCATTACCTCAACGCAGGATATTTTTATGCGTTAGTCTAATTTTTGGCTTACGTAACGAAGCCCTAAATCAGCCCTAATAATGAAACCCAAACAGCCCTATTGTCAAAGCTCGAGGCTAGAAAGTGAAACGTAAAAGCTACCTATGTCAAACATAGCCAGCTTTAAAAGATGACCTAAGTTTAATTTACCTCATCGCTCCCCAAAAATGGGGAACGATAACAGCCAAAGGGGCGAATTATATCCGCCTCCATAAAAAAAGGGAGGCAGGTTATCCACAAAAAAAGGGAAAACCTAGTAAAAAAATGGATTTCACAAAAAAACGAAAACGGCTTTTATCCTTAAGCCAAAACAGCCCTTTTTTTGCTTGCTTAAGGTTTTATAAAAAAGGGTATTGCAAAGCGTTTCATTCTCTACCATTTTTTTGGCTATTTTTACCCTTTTCGCATAACCCAAAAATCAAAGCCAACACCGCAGGGCTAGAGCTTAGCACGCAAGCCACGCACGAGCGAAAATCGCAATTTAAGAAAACGAACGTATAGTGTGCCCTTGTAAAACTACCCTACAATGACCTTTTTGTTACAAAAAATCTCCCCTTATCCTTAAATGAAAAAATTAATTATCAAGGGGGCTAAAAATAATCGGGGTCGCGGTTAAAAAAATCAAGGGTCGGCGGTTAGTGCAAGATAAGCACTAGAAAGAGCGCAAAAACCCTATTCTAGGCGGTAGCTTTAGATGATGTCACAGCTGACACCCTAGGGGGTGACACGTGTAACGTTACATGTAACGGACAAACTCGTTACAAAATGATATTAATCCTCTTTGTTTTCTATCTCATCAAATATCGCTTTTATTTCATCATATCGTTTAGCCTTGATATGGCTAGTTAAAAAAGGCTCTACCCAATAAGGGATATTTTGAGAGCTACCCCAATTATTTACAGATGAGGGCAAAACTCCAAGCAAATCAGCAAAGCCCTTTTTTGATAAATTTGCACGTTTCAATAAATCGTTAAACTCTTTTTTATCCATTTTTTGCCCTTTACATAATTATTTAATTAGCTAATAATACCAAAATATCATTAAAAAAGTATATTAGAGCTTGACAAGATATTTAATTAAGTATATAATTAACTAAAAAAATACTTATTTACATACTTTTAAAGGAGCAAAAAATGTTAATCCCAACCAATTCAGACAGACCAATGTTTAAAAGGTTTCATGAGTTTGTTATCGAGCAGAATAACGGTAACACAGAGGCAAGCGAACAAACGCTTTATGATGTGGCATACTCGCTATTTTATGAGAGCCACGCGCTAAGAAGCGAAAATGCTAGGGTTTTAATACACAATGGCAAGTTTCACGCACAAAATGTCGAGCTAGAGGAGCAAAACGAGCAATTAAAAGCCGAGATAGAGCAAAGAAACCGAAAATTTGAGAAGCTGGCTAGTAATTACGTAGCCTTGTGCGATGAAATAGACGAGCTACAAAAAGAAAACGCAGAGTTAAAAAGCAAATTATCACTAAAGGAGCAAAAATGAAGTTAGTTTTTAACGAAATCAATAAGAATTTTGAGTTAGGCGTTGAAATAACTTGCGTATTAGGACAAGTATCGACGCTAATGCTAGCACTAGCAAATAAACACGAGAGCATAGACGACAATGAGAGGCTAAACGCTACTTATCTACTAAGTGGCATTTTGCTTGATATTGCCTCAACGCTTGATAATTATGCAATAAAAGACACGAAAGCGACTAAGGAGCAAAGAAAATGACAGCTAAGAGATACGTAAAGTTATACGAGCTTGAAAAGGCTCGAAGCTTTGATGAGCTAATAAGCACACTAGAGCAAAACGAGAACGTCAGTAAAGAAGTAGCCATTTATCAAGCAGGTGCTAAGGCGTGGCTATTCGTAGATTATTACATTAACGAACTCAGGCACGCAGAAGCACAAGTAAAGCACTTGAAAAGACAGCTTGGCCGCCTAAGCCCTAGCGATAAAGACAAAGAGGACTTTAACAAAAATAATCCCTTAGAAGCCAAAGGGATTTTTAAATGGCATAAGCCCTTAAAAGGTGCGAGCTTGCAAAATGATATGCAAGCAAGCTAATCATAATCTAAAGGGGCAAGCCTTGCCCCTAACCTCATCACTCCACGAGAGGATAAACAGCCTTTTTCATAAAATACTAAAAAATCAAAAAGGCTAAATCAATGCTACCAAAAGAGCTTAATACGCTAGAAACCTTTTTTAAAATCCTTGACAAGTTTTATCCAGACTGGGAGAAGCGAGCAGATGATTATTACCTAACCGAAATAGCCTTTTTAATCCTAAAGGTGTTTAATAGCCCTTACACGGACGAAACCATCATTAATAATTTAAGAGTTATGAAAGTAAGTAAATACGATAAAGAGCTAGCCAAAATTTATGCTTTGCCACTAGAGGCTTACTCGTGGATTATGCAAAACAGAATGAAGCCAGACAGAGCAAAGGCGAGCGTAAAACGATATGTAAAAAATGTGATACAAAGAAACAACGAAAAGCTTTCGCAGATGCAAAAAAACGATGTATAAAGGAGCAACAATGGCAAAAATAACAGACAAGATCAGAGAAAAAATATTAGCCGATTTTCATACTGGATTTTTTTCGATCAGGCAAATAGCAGACAGAGCAGGAGTTAGCCACGTGGCAGTCCATAAGATAGTCAAGGGCTTAACACCAAAATTTAAAGAAAAAATTAACGCCGAAGTAGCCTTTAAAGCGGAGCTAGCAGACGAAAATTTACAACAAATTAACAGCGTAAATGAGGTAATAAGTGAGGCTACAAAACACCTCATCTTTTTTCAAAACGCAGCATTAACAAATCAAAAAAGGGCTAACGAAATGCTAAAAAATGCCAAAACGATAGGCGATATTGAAGCTCACAGCAGAATAACCGCTAGAAATAAAGAGACCATACTAGGCAAAGAGCCACAAACGATCATAAACAATAACAATACACAGCAAAACCAAAAGCCCGAGCTAGATTTATCAGGGTTAAGCGATGATGAACTCGAAACACTTGACGCAATACTCTCAAAAGCAAATTAAAAACGAGCTGGCAAGACGTAGCTTAATTCATTTTGTAACCGAGATCAACCCAAGCTATCAAGTCGGCTGGTTTAATAAAGAAATAGCAAATAAGCTGGAGCGTTTTTATCGCAATGTAATGGAGGGTAAGCAACCGCGCTTAATGATATTTGCACCGCCTAGAAGTGGTAAAAGTGAGTTATTTAGCAGAGCTTTCCCAGCGTGGGCTTTTGGCAAAAATCCAAATTTGCAAATAATTGCCAGCTCATACTCAAGCGATTTAAGCACAAGAATGAATAGGGACGTGCAGCGTATTATGATGAGTGAAAAATATGAGGAAATTTTCCCCGAAACAAAACTAAACTCCAAACGTGTCGTAACCGTAACTCAAAACGCCCTTAGAAATAGCGAAATATTTGAGATTGTAGGACACACGGGCGCGTATAGGAGCGCGGGCGTAGGTGGAGGCATTACTGGCATGGGAGCGGATATTTCCATTATCGACGACCCTATCAAGGACGCAGCAGAAGCAAATAGTGCAACTTTTAGGGATAGAGTGTGGGACTGGTATGTTACAACCCTTTACACAAGGTTAAGCCCTAAGAGTGGCATATTACTAGGCATGACAAGGTGGCACGAGGACGATTTAGCAGGGCGACTAATAAAAGAAGCTCAAAAAGAGGGCGACAAATGGGAGATTTTATCTTTTCCAGCAATAGCCGAACACGACGAGGAGCACCGCAGAGAGGGCGAAGCATTACACCCAGAAAGATACGATTTAAACAGACTATTAAAAATAAAAAGTGCCTTAGGCTCTTATGCGTGGAACGCCCTTTATCAACAACACCCAAGCACTAAGGGCGGAGATATTATACAAGGGGCGTGGTTTGGTCGTTATGATGTAGCACCAAGGATTAAGCGTGTAGGCGTTTTTATGGATACGGCTCAAAAGACTGGCGAGCAAAACGACTACAGCGTTTTATTATTAGCTGGCTTAGGATATGACAATGCCATTTATTTACTAGACCTAAAACGTGGCAAATGGGACGCCATAGAGCTTGAAAATGCCACTAAAGATTTTTTTGCCAAGCATAAATCAGCATATAACGGACTAATGTTTTACATAGAGGACAAATCAAGCGGAACGGGGCTAATACAAAAGATAAAACGTGAAAATAATATCCCAGTAAGAGCCGTAATACCACAAAAGGATAAATACACTAGAGTTTTAGACGTTGTAGGTTACATTGAGAGCGGATATGTAAATTTGCCTAGTGTTGGAGCGTGGGTTAGTGATTTTGTAGATGAGTGCGAGAAATTTACCGCCGATAACAGCCACTTACACGACGACCAAGTCGATACGCTTACAATGGCAATTAGTGAGTTTAAAAATAAGCCTAGTGGTATTTGGGGGCATATTTCAGACTAAATTTTAACAATACAAGCTAAAATAATCAAAAGAAAGGGTTACAAATGCAGACATTAACCATACAAGCAGACGAAGCACTAATAAGCCAAATAGTAGCAATAAGCAAGGCTCTAGCTAATACGACTAATCAAAAGCTAATTATTGATGATGATTATCCGATTTACGACGATGGCAAGACGATGGAGCAAAGGATAGCCGATTACAAAGCGGACGTTGAAGCTATCAGACGCGGAGAGCTTGAAACCTATCCGCTAGAAACGTTAAAAGCCGAGATGGAAAAATGGTAATTAGACGCACGGCGCGCTTTAACCGCGAATTAAAAGCAGTGTTTGATTTTATCGCAAAAGATAACCAAGATAGGGCGAGGGAGTTTAGAAACGAGCTTATCGCAAAGATAGAACGCACAGCACAGACGCCTTTTATTTGTCGTAAGTCTATTAATTTTAACGATGATGAGATAAGAGATTTAATATTTAAAGGCTATGTGATACCTTACTTGGTAGATGATGAGGTTATTTATGTGCTAGGCATTTACAAGGCTAACGAGTGGCAAGCGTGAAACGTAATAAGGCGGTAATGTTTCACAAAATAACCTTAATTAAGTTTTCGAGCAAAAAAGAGATGAAAACTAATTTTTCTTAAGCCAAAACGACTACTTTAAGCGTCCGAGACTTAAATCATTTAACTTTACTACTTTACAATCCCCTATTTTAGGCACTTACAATTATTTTGTATTGAAAACTAAACTTTTCATAACCAACAAATCAAACACTTGAAGCTTAAAAAGCTAGAGTGTATAAATGAGTGTAAAAATTATTGATTTTAATTTTGTTAAAAGTCGATAAAAACGGGATTTAAAGCTAAAAACATTTTCCGCTTAACTCCACCATGAATTTAATCTCTTTTTTGCTCACAAATTTTTCATTTTTCACAAAATTTTACGTCAAATATATATAAAAATTTAGAATTCTTTCGCTACATTTACAACATGCAAAATTTAAAACAATATGTAAATGAAATTTTAAAAAATCACCATGATGAGCGTGTATTTAGCTTTGAATTTGATGGGCAAAAATTTTGGTTAAAACGCATTGAAAAGAGCATTGAAGGCAGCTTTTTAACTAAAATTTTTAAACCAAACCCTTATAGGTCATTTGCGGCCGAGATAAAAAAGCTTGAAATTTTAAACGAAGCAAATGCTCCTGCGCCAAAACTAGTGCTAAAAAGTGATGAATTTTTCGTTATAGAAGATGTTGGCGAGCCAGTTGCTAGGATATTTAAATATAGCACCGATGAAAATTTTAAGCATGAAATTTTGCTAAAAGCAGCCCGCGCATTAGCTGGACTTCACGCACTAAATTTTGCACACGGACGCCCAGCACTTAGGGATATCGCCATAAAAAATGACGAGATAAAATTTCTTGATTTTGAGTCAAAATTTTTTAGCGATGATCTAGAGCTTAGAAAGTGTCGTGACCTGCTAGTTTTCATCCACGAGCTCTACCGACAAAAAATTTCAAACGAGCTTGTAAAAGAGACGATTGATGAGTATGTTAAGGCTAATGGTAGCGAAATTTACGAGCACTCTTTGCGATTAATAGTGAAATTTAAGCCACTTTACTACCTGCTAAGGCCGTTTAAATTTTTAGACAAAAAGGATCTAAATGCGGCTATTTCAACATTTGAGCTACTTTTGCCAGCCGCAAAATCAAAAATCACATCAAGATAACTAAAAAATAATCTTCTAAATTTTATCTCTGCTTAACAAAAAATAAATTAATATTCGTTATTAAAATTAAAAGGAGATATATGCTTTTCAAGCGTAACAAAATCATTTTCAACATCCACCTAATAATCGGTCTGATCGCGACTATACCACTACTTATCATGACACTTGCAGCGCCATTTGCCTCTTATAGAGAGGAGATCAAGTCTGCGATAAATGAAAGATATATAAATTTAGCACCTAGCGAAAAGCCAAATTTAAGCTTAAGCGAGATCCTCGCCAAAGCAAAAAGTGAGATCAAATTTGACACGCTTGAAAACGTGCAAATCGGCGGCGAAAACAAAGCTTACAGCATCAGCGTCACTAAAGATAAAAAGCTCTTAAATTTCTTCATCGATCCACGTAGCGGCGAGGTGATCAGCGAGGACTTGGGCGAGAAAACTCGCATGATAATACTAAGCCTACATAGAAATTTAGGCCTTGCCCTGCTTGATAGCAAAGTCCCAGCCAACATCGGCAAGCAAATAGTCGCCATTAGCTCCATCATCATGGCGCTTCTTGCCATCAGCGGGCTCATCCTCTACGCACCAGTGATCAAGCGAAATTTTTTAAATTCGCTAAAGATCAAAACAAATGCAAAGGGCTACGCCTGCTTTTACAACCTCCACACGAGCCTTGGCACCTACGTGGCGATCCTGCTTGTCGTGATGTCGCTAACTGGTCTTTACTGGTCTTATGGCTGGGTCAGAAACAGCGTAAATAGCGTATTTTTCGAGCTAAAACCAAGCCAAGCGCAAAGAGCAATGCCTCAAAGAAATTTAATCCCAATAAGCGATGATAAATTTAAAGAGATCGAGACTGCAGAGCAAATTTTTAAAGACAATGTCACACTAGAGCTAAAATCACTCACGATAAACGTGCCTGAAAACAACCAAAGCACCTACACCATAAACTACGAAACTAGCGAGAGCCAAGTGGGCAAACTAAAGCTTGACGCTAGCGCTGGCAAGATCAAAGAAAACAAGCTTGTTAGCAAGGCTGAGAGCATCCCAGAGGCTAAAAAAGCGGGCCGCAAAGTGCTTAGCCTGCACACTGGAGAGATGTTTGGCGAGATCGGTCAGATCGTCTTTGCCATCTCTTGCGTGATCGCCGTTTTACTAATAATAACTGGCTTTTTGATGACCATAAAAAGGAGCAAAGCCATATAAATAAAAGTAAATTTTTACCTTGCTTTGGGTAAGATTTTAAGAAATTTTTACCACAAACAAGAGAGAAATTTATGAACAGAAAACGCATCTACAACCCAAGTTCAAATGAAAATTTGACCGACAGAAGAGTCTTTAACGGCAACCCACACGGCATTTTAAATTTCACCAAGGCAAAATACGAGTGGGCGTTAAAGCTGTGGGACCTCATGGAGGCAAACACCTGGTTTCCAAAAGAGGTCGATACAACAGACGACGTGCGCGACTACGCCTACAACCTCACAGAGGCCGAAAAACGCATGTACGACCTAGTCTGGAGCCAGCTCATCTCGATGGATAGCTTCCAGACAAACAACCTAGCTGACAACATCAACCCTTACATCACCGCACCAGAGATCAACGCCGTGC
>ERZ773049.1700-NODE-1700-length-12461-cov-5.236095_pt1 | contig 12461 bp, 10 predicted proteins | sample MGYA00580633_ERZ773049 | MGnify/ENA primary metagenome ERZ773049 (study PRJEB29015, sample SAMEA2737991) | human oral metagenome | biome: human oral; feature: human-associated habitat; material: dental | place: China | collected 2066 ... | reverse complement strand
GAGGGGGGAATGCCCGCCCCACCGCGTATTTTGTTGTCATTGTCAGAAGGAAATTTCATGAACGTCTCAGCCTGGTCTATCCGCAATCCGCTGGTCGCGGTGTTGTTGTTCGCCCTGCTTGCCCTCGGTGGCTGGCACGGGTTTCGTGCGATGCGGGTGCAGCAGTTTCCCGATATGGATTTTCCGGTGGTGATTGTCTCGGTGTCGCTTTCCGGCGCGTCGCCGCAACAGCTCGAATCGGATGTGGCGAAGAAGGTGGAGAGCCGCGTTGCCTCCATCGACGGGGTGAAGAAGATTCGCAGCGCCTTGCAGACCGGGCTGTCCACCACGGTGGTTGAGTTCCGGCTGGAGAAGGATTTGCAGGAGGCGCTCGATGAGGTGCGCTCCGCCGTCGGCGAGATTCGCAGTGATTTGCCCGCCGATGCGCTCGATCCGGTGATTTCCAAGGTGGGGACGAGCGGGATGCCGCTGCTCACGTTTTCGGTGTCGGCGCGCGGCATGGATACGCTGGCGCTGTCGTGGTTTGTCGATGACCGTCTGTCGCGCCGCCTGCTCGCCCTGCCCGGTGTTGGCAGTGTCAGCCGCATCGGCGGGCTGTCGCGCACGGTGGAGGTGTTGCCCGACCCGCTGCGGCTGAAGGCGCTTGGTTTGCCGATTGGTGCGGTGGCGGCGCAGGTGGCGGCGTTGCAGCGCGATGCATCCGGCGGCGAGGCGCAGATTGGCGGCGGCAAGCAGTCGGTGCGCGCGCTGGGGGCGGAAACGCAGGCGGCGGCGCTCGCCGATTTGCGGATTCAGGCGGCGGGCGGGGCGCAGCGTCTCGGCGATTTTGCCGCTATCCGCGATGGCGCGGCGGAGGCGGATTCGCTGGCGCTGTTTGACGGCGAGACGGTGGTCGCTTTTGAGATTGTGCGCAGTCGCGGCGCGAGCGAGACGGCGGTGCGCGCGGTGGTGGAGGCGGAGCTGGCGCGGGTGCAGGCGGATTTTCCGCAATTCACCATCACCAAGGTGTATGACCGCGCCACCCCGGTCGAGGAGGATTATGAAAATTCGCTCGATATGCTGGTTGAGGGCGGCATTCTCGCGGTGGCGGTGGTGTTTGTCTTCCTGCGCAACTGGCGCGCGACGCTGCTCGCCGCCGTCGCCCTGCCGCTGTCGGTGATTCCGGCGTTTTTGGTGATGTGGCTGCTCGGCTTCAGTCTGAATATCATCTCGCTGTTGGCGCTGTCGCTGGTCATCGGCGTGCTGGTTGATGATGCGATTGTGGAGATTGAGAACATCATCCGCCACCTGCGCGGCGGCAAGTCGCCCTATGAGGCGGCGATGGAGGCGGCGGACGAGATTGGCCTCGCGGTCATCGCCACCACCTTCACCCTGATTGCCGTCTTCCTGCCGACCGCCTTCATGAGCGGCGTCATCGGCCAGTTCTTCCGCCAGTTTGGCTGGACGGCGGCCATCGCGGTCTTCTTCTCGCTCGCCGTCGCCCGTCTGGTGACGCCGATGATGGCCGCCTACACCCTCAAGGCGGAGACGCGCGAAACGGTGCGCCGCGACAGCGCGCTGATGCGCGCCTATCTCACCTTCGTTGGCCTCACCCTGCGCTGGCGCTGGACGACGCTCATCGTCACCATCGCGCTGTTCATCGCCTCGCTGGCGCTGGTCAGCCACCTGCCGAGCGGCTTCATGCCGGACGACGACATGGACCAAACCCGCATCAGCATTGAGCTCACCCCGGACGCGACCCTCGATGACACCCTTGCCGTCAGCGAAGCGGCGCGGCGGGCGATTGCCGACGTCCCCGGCGTCGCCCACGTCTTCAGCGCCGTTGGCCGCATCACCGGCGACATCGGCAACAACGGCGGCAAAAGCCGCCACCGCGCCAGCCTCGAAATCGTCCTCGCGCCGCGCGGCACCCGCCCCACAAAAAGCGCCATCGAACACGACATCGAAGCGCGGCTGCAAGGCGTCGCCGGCGCGCGCTTTACCGTGGGCTTGAGTAACGGCGGCACGCCGGGCTACATCCTCTCGCTCACCAGCGACAACCCGCAACTGCTGGACGACACCGCACAGGCGCTGATGCGCGACATCCGCGCCCTGCCGAATGCGGGCAGCGTCACCAGCACCAAAAGCCTCGCTCGCGAAGAACTGCGGCTCTACCCCGACCCGCTGAAAATGGCCGACCGCGGCATCACCACCCTGCAACTGGCGGACACCCTGCGCATTGCGACACAAGGCGACTACGAACAGCGCCTCGCCAAACTCAACCTCGACAGCCGCCAACTGCCGATTATCGTCCGTCTGCCCGAAGCGGCGCGCGCCGATTTGGCGACGCTGGAAGACTTGACCGTCGGCAGCGGCGATACCCGCGTCGGCGACGTTGCCCGCCTCGCCTTCAGCGGTGGCCCGGCACAAATCACCCGCTACGACCGTGCCCGCGAAATCCGCATCACGACGCAAGTCGGCCACGGCGCGCTGGGCGAACTGGTCGATGCCATCCAGAACACCCCGACCATGCAACACCTACCGCCTGCGGTGCGCGCCAGCGACGAAGGACAGGCGGAGATGATGAAAGAACTCTTCGGCGGCTTTGTGCTGGCGATGGGCGTCGGTATCTTCTGCATCTACGCCATCCTCGTCCTGCTCTTCCACCGCGTGCTGCAACCCTTCACCATCCTCATGGCATTGCCGCTCTCCATCGGCGGCGCCTTCGCCGGGCTCATCATCCTCGGCGACGGCATCAACATGGCGTCGATGATCGGCTTCATCATGCTGATGGGCATCGCCAGCAAAAACTCCATCCTGCTGGTGGACTACGCCATCCTCGCCGAACGCCGCGACGGCATGAGCCGCTACGACGCATTGATTGACGCTTGCCACAAACGCGCCCGCCCCATCATCATGACCAGCGTGGCGATGGGCGCGGGAATGACGCCGCTCCTGCTCGGCTGGGGACGGGGCGACCCGACCTTCCCGCAGCCGATGGCGGCGGCGGTGGTGAGCGGCCTCGTCACCTCTACCTTGTTAAGTCTGGTGGTGATTCCGGTGGTGTACACGCTGATGGACGATTTGGGGCGGCTGATGCGGCGGAAGCGGCGGGCGTAGGGGCTTGACCCGCCGCCAACCTGAGCGGAGAAAAACATGGCATTCCGGGAAATCCCTGGCAACACACCCGCCGCACAACAAATTGCAAAGACATTCTGTCTGGATCAGGAAAGGGATCTTTTCTTTGAGGACAAGGCGCGCAATATCATTGCCTGTGTGAGAACGCCGCACGTCATGGAAATTGCCGAGGGAAGTCGCGCCCGCAGCGTATATCTGCAATTCCCGGCGATTACCGAAGATAATCGCTGCACATTCATAATAGAATTTGTCGATAGCAATTCCATGGACGGGCGGCAAATTCTTGAAGACGGCAGCTGTCTGTACGTATGGAAATTGCGCCATGCCGGGACAGGCAAAAATGTCCCGCGAGAAGACGCCATACAGGCGCTGAAAAAAGTCGTGACCCTGTATTCCAGCCATAAAAAGAAGCACAAATGCCGTGTCGAATGCCGTTTTGATGCGGACGCACTGCAAGGCACCGCCGTGTCACCCCACGGCAAAAAAGCGCCCAAACAAAATGAACCCCGGATAGCCGTAACAGCAGGCACGCTCATTGCCCTCGTGTTCTTCGTCGCGGCGCTGGCTGGCATCGCGGAGCGCATTGCGGGTTCGCAGGGCGGCGGTATCGAAGCCGAAATCCGCGGTCACGGCATCGCCCGCCAGCTCACCTGCAGGCGCGACGCCATCACCCCCTGGCGTCGCTGGGTATGCGAAACCGGAAACATCCATTGGGACAACCGCCAACTGCCCGATCGTGTTGTCCCGCAACAAGCGCCGTACACCGTGCTGGCCACCCGCGACCTCACCGGCCACGATACCGCCGTCACCAGCCATTTGCCGATGGGCTGGCAGACTGCGGGCGGCCTGCGCAGCCCGCCCCCCGGAGAAATCCTCCTCGCGCCAGGGCATCCGTCCGGCTCGCGTGGCTGGTGGACGGCACAGGTGTTCATCCCGCCGCTGCTTGCCGCCGCCCTCGTTGCGCTCCTTGCGGCCATCCTGATACGCCGCAGCCGCTGACGCTACTGTCCGCTCCGACAGCTCATGCGCTATGGGGCAGTTACCGTGCATGAGGTTGCCCTTGCGCCGCGCTGCTTGTCGCAGCGATACTCACAACGCTCTGTACAAGGCGCACCCTATGGCGGATTCTGTGCGTAGGGCGCGTGGCGGCTCAGCCAACACGCACGCGGGAATTTTGCATCGGAAACCGCGTGCGTGCCTGTGGCATACACCCTACGATTCCATTTTTGTTTTATGTGCAGACCACGCAGGTTGGGTTAGGGTGTGTTTACAATACCGCCCGTCTTGTCCGCCGGACGGACGATTCCTGAGTCCGCCCGCCGGTACGCGCCATATAGCGATACTCACAAAGTTCTGTACAAGGCGCGCCGCCGAAGACAGTACGCTTTTGTACGGCGAGGCGGCGCAACGCCGTACAGGGCTTTGTGAGGATTGCTATAAATCCATTGCCACCCTTGAGAGATTCCCATGAACACGCCCCGCGCCATCTTTTTCGACATCGACCGCACCCTCTACGACCACCGCAGCGATTTCGTCCCGCCTTCCACCCTCGCCGCCATCGCCGCGCTGCGCGCCCGCGGCATCGTCCCGGCGATTGCCACCGGGCGCGGTTATGCCGCCCTGCCGCCACGCATCGCGCAACTGGTGGCATCTGGCGAGATTGCGCTGGTCGTCTCCAGCAACGGCCAGTACAACCGCCTCGGCGAGCGCATCCTCTCCGCGCATCCCCTGCCCGTCGCCGATATTGAATCGCTCATCCGCGCTTTCCGCGCGCGCGACTGGGAATACACCTTCGTCTCCGAGCGCCACATGGCGGCGGGGCGCTCGCGCGGCAGCAGTCATCGCGTCCTGCGCGGCTATCCCTGCTACATCGTCGCCCCCGACTATTTCCGCGAACACGCGGTGCATCAAATGATTGTGCTGGCGCCTGTTGAGGAGGAAGCGGCATTGCAGGCGATTCTCGCCGACCACGGCGGGCGTTACCGCAGCGTGCGCAGCCACGCCAGCGCGGTGGATTTGCTGCACGCGGACGGCAGCAAGGCGCGCGGCATCGCGGACGCCTGCGCCGCGCTCGGCTTTGCACCACAGGAGACGATGGCATTCGGCGACGGTCTGAATGATGTGGAGATGTTCGCCGCAGTCGGCTGCGCGGTGGCGATGGGCGATGCCTGCGACGAGTTGAAAGCGGTCGCATCGCACATTACCGGTACGCTGGAGGAGGACGGCATCGCCCGCGCGTTGCTGGATTTGGGCGTGCTGACAGCGGCGGATTTGCGCGCGGCTGGGGCGAACTCGCTATAATGCGCGCCGTTTTTCATACTTATATCAATCATGTCGCAACTGCTAAAACACGTTTATATTGAAACGCATGGCTGCCAGATGAACGAGTACGACTCGTCCAAGATGCTCGCCGTGCTCAAGGTCTCGCATGGCATCACCCCGGTCGATACGCCGGAGGAGGCCGATATTTTGCTGCTCAACACTTGCTCCATCCGCGAGAAGGCGCAGGAGAAGGTGTTTTCGCAGATTGGCCGCTGGAAGCCGCTCAAGGACGCCAAACCGCACGTGATTATCGCCGTCGGCGGTTGCGTCGCCTCGCAGGAAGGCGAGGAGCTGCGCCGCCGCGCGCCCGCGGTCGATGTCGTTTTCGGCCCGCAGACGCTGCACCGCCTGCCCAACCTCATCAGCGAGGCGCAGGAAAAACGCGACGGCGTGGTTGATGTGTCCTTCCCGGAAATCGAGAAATTTGACCACCTGCCCGAACCGCGCGCCGAAGGACCGACCGCTTTCGTCTCGGTCATGGAAGGCTGCTCCAAATACTGCACTTTCTGCGTCGTACCGTACACGCGCGGCGAGGAAGTCAGCCGCCCGTTTGACGACGTCATCGCCGAATGCGCCTCGCTTGCCGCGCAGGGCGTGCGCGAAATCAATCTGCTCGGGCAGAACGTGAACGCTTACCGTGGCGCGCTCTTTGACGGCGGCACCGCCGACCTGGCGCTGCTCATCGAATACGTCGCCGCCATTGACGGCATTGACCGCGTGCGCTTCACCACCTCGCATCCGGTGGAGTTCACCGACAGTTTGATTGAGGTCTATCGCCGCGTGCCGCAACTCGTCAGCTACCTGCATTTACCGGTGCAGAGCGGTTCGGACAAGGTGCTGGCGCTGATGAAACGCGGCCACAAGGCGGCAGAATACAAGGAAAAGTTGGCACGGTTGCGCGAGATTCGCCCGAATATCAGTTTTTCTTCGGATTTCATCGTTGGCTTCCCCGGCGAGGAAGATGCCGATTTTGAGGCGACGATGCAGTTGATTGAAGACGTCTTCTACGACACTTCCTTCAGCTTTATTTACAGCCCGCGCCCCGGCACGCCGGCGGCGGCGATGCCCGACCGCATTCCGATGGAGGTGAAAAAGGCGCGGCTTGCCCGCTTGCAGGCGCGCATCTTGCAGATGGCGGCGCAGATTTCTGCCGATATGGTCGGCAGCGAGCAGTGGGTGCTGGTTGATGGCATCTCGAAGAAGAATGCGAAAGAGGTTTGCGGCCGCACCGAGAACAACCGCGTCGTCAATTTTCAGGCGCCGCAGTCGCTGATTGGCCGCTTCGCCAAGGTGCAGATTACCGCCGCTTACAAGAACTCGCTGCGCGGCCGCCTGATTGAGGCGGAAGGACAGCGCGCCCCGCAGCGTTACAGCGCATAAATCCATGAGTGAAAAACATACTTTGGCCTTCCAGCTTGCCCCGCAAGACCAAACCCGCCTGGGCGAGCTGGTCGGGCAGCTAAACGCGCATTTGCGCCTGATTGAAGAACAACTGCACGTGCAGATTGGCAACCGCGGGCATCTCTTTCAAGTGGAAGGCGACGAGGGGCGCTGCGCGCAGGCGCGTTTCGTCATCGAAAACCTCTACGCGCAGACCGGCAGCGGCGTGCTGAACGCCGATGATGTCCACCTCGCCCTGCGTGATGCGGGGGCGACGCTCGCCGGGGAAATCGCCGCGCGCGACGAGGGCAAGGACATCCGCATTGAAACGCGGCGCGGCACCATTAGCGGGCGCGGCTCAAACCAGCGCCGTTATCTGCGCCGCATCTTTGAGCACGCCGTCAATTTTGGCATCGGCCCGGCGGGGACGGGCAAGACCTATCTCGCCGTCGCCGCTGCCGTTTCCTATCTCGCCGAAGACAAGGTGCGCAAGCTGGTGCTGGTACGCCCGGCGGTGGAAGCGGGCGAACGCCTCGGCTTCCTCCCCGGCGACATGACGCAGAAGGTTGACCCCTACCTGCGCCCGCTCTACGACGCGCTGAACGATATGCTCGGCGGCGAGCGCGTTGCCAAGCTGATGGAGCGCGGCGTCATCGAAATCGCGCCGCTCGCCTTCATGCGTGGCCGCACCCTGAACGACGCCTTCATCATCCTAGATGAGGCGCAAAACACCACCGTTGAGCAGATGAAGATGTTTCTGACCCGCCTCGGCTTCGGCTCGACCGCCGTGATTACTGGAGACGCGACGCAAATTGACCTGCCGAAGGGCGTGACCAGCGGGCTGAAACACGCCGCACGCATTCTGGATGGCGTGGACGGCATCTCCTTCACCCGCTTTGCCGCGCAGGACGTAGTGCGCCACCCGCTGGTGCAGCGCATCGTTGAAGCCTACGCCGCCGCCGAACAACCCGACGAAAAACCGACACCATGAGCCTGACCATTGACTACCAAACCGAAGAACTCGGCAACGATGAACGCTTTCCCAGTGAAAAACGCCTGCAACGCTGGCTGGAAACCGCGCGCGAAACGCTCGCCATTGAAGAAGCGCTGGAGCTGACCATACGCCTCGTTGACAACGACGAAATGCAGGAGCTGAACCGCGACTATCGCGGCAAAGACTACCCGACCAACGTCCTCTCCTTCCCCTGCGACTGGGATTTGCCGGAAGAACCGCGCCTGTTGGGCGACGTGGTCATTGCCGCCGCCGTCGTCAACCGTGAAGCGAAAGAGCAGAAAAAAACGATGGAAGCGCATTGGGCGCACATCGTCATCCACGGCTTCCTCCACCTGCTCGGTTACGACCACATCGAAGACGAGGAAGCGGAAAAAATGGAAAACACCGAACGCGAAATCCTCGCCAAACTCGGCTACGCCGACCCCTACGCGGAAACGCCCGCGCCGGTGGAGGGCTGACGATGGCGGGCGGATTCTTCGCGCTGCTGGACGACGTCGCCTCGCTGCTCGATGACGTCGCGGCGATGACCAAAATCGCCACCAAAAAAACGGCGGGCGTACTCGGCGATGACCTCGCGCTCAACGCCAACCAGCTCACCGGCCTCCACGCCAGCCGCGAGTTGCCGATTATTTGGGCGGTGAGCAAAGGCTCGCTGCTCAACAAAGCCATCATCGTCCCCGCCGCTTTTCTCCTGAGCGCCTTTTTGCCTGCCGCCGTGCCGCTGGTGCTGATGATTGGCGGCGCCTACCTCTGCTACGAAGGCGTCGAAAAAATCCTGCACCGCCTGCTGCATCACGACGATGCCCACGCAGACACGCACGAAGACATGCGCAATCCGGCAGTAGTTGAACAAGAAAAAATCCGCGCCGCCATCCGCACCGACTTCATCCTCTCGCTGGAAATCGTCGTTATCGCCTTGGCGAGCTTCGTCGGCAAACCGCTGCTGACACAAATCCTCGGCCTCTCCGCCGTCGCGCTGATACTCACCGCCGCCGTCTATGGCGTGGTCGCGCTGATTGTCAAAATCGACGACCTCGGCCTCTACTGGCGCGGAAAACCGTCCCGGCTGTTGCAAGCGGCGGGGCGGGCGCTGCTGTGGTTCGCGCCGAAACTGCTGAAAGCGCTGTCGGTGGCAGGGACGGCAGCGATGTTTATCGTCGGCGGCCACCTGTGGGTGGAAAACATCGCCGCCTTGCACCACCTCGCACAACACTGGACGGCAGGCATGGGCGGATTCGCCGCGTGGTGGATTGATGCCGCCCTTTCCGTCGGCGTCGGCAGCGTGGTCGGCCTCGCGCTCTACGCCGTTGTTAGCGTCGCGCAAAAAATCCGCCAACCACAAGGCTAAAGCGGACGCTGTCGCAGCCGCACAACAGCACATCGCCTGCGGGGCTAAAGTTCTTGCTTTTCGGTTACGATAATGTATGATTATCCACCTTAACGTAAGTTAATCCCTTTTAACCAACCCGCTATGGAGATACCTATGCAACGGAAAAAGATGAAACCGCAATGGATGCTGTCCATCCTCAGCGTCGCCTTGCTCAGCGCCTGTGGCAGCGACACCATCGCCGGACATGACAATCACATCGGCTTCCTCACCCCGCCCAAAGGCTCGGACGCTGATCAACAACAGAAACAGGGTACGCCGCCGAAACAGATTGACAGAAATGATCCGGCCATGAACAAATTCCTGACCGATGGCCAGGACGGTATCGGCCAACAACTGAGTCCGACCGTCGTTTCCGTCGATAACAACGGCAACGGCAAGATTGACAACACCGACCGCCTCGCCTATGACCAGCCGGGTATCGTTAGTGAAATCTGCGCGAAGAGCAAATGCAGCGGATTGGCGAAAGGAAATAACCAAAATAACAAAAACAACCAGAATCAGCAGCAAGATAATGGTCTGGATCCGGTGATGATGCAGGACATCAATGGCGTTTATCACTCCATTTTGGCTTCCGGCACCATTGACGGCAATGCCAACATTCCGAAAGATGCCGGTATCAGCAAGATTACCCGCAAACGTGTCAATGGCGAGCTGCAAGATTTCGGTGGTTCCATTGGTCGTGAATTCAACGAAGTACTCCTGTTTGCCAACCCGACACTGGTACAAAACAAACAACAATACCTGTCTTCCTATTTCCGTAGCCCTTCCGCTGCCGGTTGGAGCTATCAAACTTTCGGTAACTTCTTCGGTGGTGCGAACGGCAGTTATCTGAAAAACCGTCGTGACGTTATCCTCGGCTATCAAAGCATTGGTCGCCCGACCAAAGGCAGTGAAATGCCGACCGCTGGTGGCGCGGATTACACCGGTATCACCCACGCCTATTACAACTCGGCACAAGTCACCGCGCACAACAAAATCCACGCTGATTTTGGTGCACGCAACCTGAGCTACGAAACGACTGATACTTCTGTCCTGCACGAATTTGGCGCCTTCGGTCACGTCATTGAAGACCGTCCCGACCTTAACCTGAACGGTTCAGCGTCATGGGCAGAAGGCACTGGCGACTTCAACGGCACGATGCGTGCTGCCAACGGTCTCTCCGGTGACATGAAAGGTCGCTTCTACGGCCCGGCTGCCGAAGAAATCGGCGGGGTTTACGGTCTGCATGGCCAGGATGCCAAAGGCGAAGCAGTCCACTATGTTGGCGGTTTTGGTGGCAGACGTTAATTGCCCCAACGCTTGCGTAAAAAAGGCGGGATTTTCCCGCCTTTTTTATTAACTTCCGCATTCAGTCTTTGGGCAAAACAATCTTGGCCTTTTCTTTATTGTGCCGGTAAAAAACGGCGGTATGGCCAATCTTCTGCACAAATTCTGCCTGATGCGTTTCTGTAATATGGGCAATCATCTCCGCCTGAATCTCATCGGCAATATTGCCGAGTTTGACTTTGATGAGTTCGTGACTGTCCAAGGCGCGGTTGATTTCCCGATCTACCCCTTCGCTGACACCATTGGCGCCAATCAACACCACAGGATGCAGATGGTGCGCCTGGGCTTTTAAAAAACGGATTTGGTTTTTGCTTAACATTTTTATATCCTGTTGAATTTCCGCGTATGGTAAGACAATGGCACGCAGCAAAACAAGTCAGCGCTGGCTGAAAGAACATTTCAACGATATTTATGTACAAAAGGCGCAGCAGGAGGGCTACCGCTCGCGCGCCGTGTACAAACTGATGGAAATTCAGGAGAAAGACCGCCTCATCCGCCCCGGCATGGTGGTGGTGGAGCTGGGCGCGGCACCGGGCGGCTGGTCGCAGTATGTGGCGCAATGCTTGAATGGACGCGGGCGGATGATTGCGCTGGATATTTTGCCGATGGATGCCCTGGCCGATGTCACCTTCATCCAGGGCGATTTCCGCGAACAGGCGGTGCTGGACGCGCTCTATGCCGAACTCGGCGACAGCGCGGTAAACCTTGTGATTTCCGACATGGCCCCCAATACTAGCGGCGTGCGCAGCGTTGATCAGGCGAAAAGTATGTACCTGGTCGAGCTGGCGCTGGATTTCGCGCAGAGCCGCCTCGCACCGGGTGGAGATTTCTTAACAAAAATCTTCCACGGCCCCGGGTTTGATACACTACTGCGCTCTTTGAAAAGCCAATTTTTGACCGTGCAGACGCGCAAGCCCGAAGCCTCGCGCGCGCGCAGTCAGGAAACCTACCTGCTGGCACGCGGGTTTGGCCGCAAGTCTTGAATTGAGAGGATAAAATTTTGAACGATATGCGGAAATCATTACTGGTCTGGGGCGGCTTGATCCTGCTGTTCCTGCTGCTCGTCGGCGAGATGGGCAAATTCGGCACCTCCGGCAACACGCGCGAAGTCAGCTATTCGCAGTTCCTTGACCGCGTGGACAACGGCGAAGTGCAGAGCGCGGCGATTGACCTGCAAAACGCGCGCATCAGCTTCACCGACCGCAGCGGCGGGCGCTACACCACCAACAACCCGGAGGCGACCGACACCCGTGCCCTCATCGGTGACCTGCGCGCCAACAAGGTCAACATCAGCAGCGAGCCGCTGGAAAAAGAAAGCCTCTTTACCCGTATCCTCGTCAATTTGCTGCCGATTTTGCTGCTCATCGGCCTCTTTATGTTCACCACCCGCCAGATTCAGGGCGGCGGCAAGGGCGGCGCCTTTTCCTTCGGCAAAAGCCGCGCCCGCCTCATCCCGGAAGACAAAATCAAGGTGACGTTTGCCGATGTCGCCGGGGCAGACGAAGCGAAAGCGGACGTGGTAGAGATGGTCGAATTCCTGCGCGACCCGAGCAAATTCAGCCGTCTCGGCGGACAAATCCCGCGTGGTCTCCTCATGGTCGGCCCGCCCGGTACCGGCAAGACGCTGCTGGCGCGCGCCATTGCGGGCGAAGCGAAAGTGCCGTTCTTCACCATCTCCGGCTCCGATTTCGTGGAAATGTTCGTCGGCGTCGGTGCCTCGCGCGTACGCGATATGTTTGAAGAAGCGAAAAAACACGCGCCCTGCATTATCTTCATCGACGAAATTGACGCCGTTGGCCGCCAGCGCGGCGCAGGCCTCGGCGGCGGACACGACGAACGCGAACAGACGCTGAACCAGCTCCTGGTTGAAATGGACGGCTTTGAAGGCAACGAAGGCGTCATCGTCATCGC
>ERZ773049.1697-NODE-1697-length-12470-cov-14.776077_pt1 | contig 12470 bp, 6 predicted proteins | sample MGYA00580633_ERZ773049 | MGnify/ENA primary metagenome ERZ773049 (study PRJEB29015, sample SAMEA2737991) | human oral metagenome | biome: human oral; feature: human-associated habitat; material: dental | place: China | collected 2066 ... | reverse complement strand
TCGTCATCACCCCCTCCCACAACCCGCCGCGCGACGGCGGCTTCAAGTACAACCCGCCGCACGGCGGCCCCGCGGACTCGGATGCCACCGGATGGATCGCGGACCGCGCCAACGAGCTGCTGGCCGGCGGCTGGCGCGATGTGCCGCGCACGCCGATCGCCACCGCCCTCGACGACCCTCACGTCATCAAGCACGACTATCTCGAGACCTACGTCGCCGACCTGGAGAACGTCATCGATCTGGACGCCATCCGGGAGGCGGGCGTGCGCATCGGGGCTGATCCGCTGGGCGGCGCCTCCGTCGATTACTGGGGCGCCATCGGCGAGCGCTACGGTCTCGAGCTCACGGTGGTCAACCCCGAGGTGGATCCGGCCTGGCACTTCATGACCCTGGACTGGGACGGCAAGATCCGCATGGACTGCTCCTCCCCCAACGCCATGGCCTCCCTGCGGGCCAAGATGAAGCCCGACGCCGCCGGCAAGACCCCCTACGACGTCGCCACCGGCAACGACGCCGACTCCGACCGCCACGGCATCGTCACCCCCGACGGCGGGCTGATGAACCCCAACCACTTCCTGGCCGTGGCCATCGAGTACCTCTTCACCCACCGGCCCGAGTGGCCCGAGGGCTGCGCGGTGGGCAAGACCCTGGTCTCCTCGAGTCTGATCGACCGGGTGGTGGCGGCCATGGGGCGCACGCTCATTGAGGTGCCCGTCGGCTTCAAGTACTTCGTGCCCGGACTCATCGACGGCTCCGTCGGCTTCGGCGGCGAGGAGAGCGCGGGAGCCTCCTTCCTGCGCAAGGACGGCACCGTGTGGACCACGGACAAGGACGGCATCATCCTGGCCCTCCTGGCCAGCGAGATCATCGCCGTCACCGGCAAGACGCCCTCGCAGCTGCACGAGGAGCAGGTGGCCCGCTTCGGCGCCTCCGCCTACGCCCGGATCGACGCGCCCGCCACCAAGGAGGAGAAGGCGAAGCTCGCGGCCCTGTCCCCCGAGGACGTCACCGCCACCGAGCTCGCCGGGGAGCCGATCATCGACCGGCTCGTGCGGGCCCCCGGCAACGACGCCCCCATCGGCGGACTCAAGGTGACCACCAAGGACGCCTGGTTCGCCGCCCGCCCCTCGGGCACCGAGGACGTCTACAAGATCTACGCCGAGTCCTTCAAGGGGGCCGAGCACCTGGCGCTCGTCCAGGAGGAGGCCAAGAAGGTCGTCTCCGCCGCCCTGGGCGGCTGACTGCTCGCGGTCTCGCGCTCGGGCCTGCGCAACCGGAGCTCCGGCGTCGAGATCGACATTCTCGAACGAGATCGACGGTGTCACCGTCGATCTCGTTCGAGAATGTCAATTTGGAAGGTGTGGGCACATCTGGAGGGGGCGAACGCGGGAGCTAACGGGACGTCACCATGGTCGCGGCGCTTACCCGCCCCTCTCTAGGCTCGCATGCGTGAGCCACTCGCCATCCACTGAGCCGGCCGACGCAGCCGGTGCAGCCAACGCGGCCGCCACGGCCGGTGCGACTGACGCCGCCAACGCAGCCTCCGACGGCAGCGCCTCCGACGCCGGGCAGCCGCGCCGGGTCCCGACGGCCGCACCGCAGAAGCCGAAGAAGAAGCGCCGGCGCGGCAAGCGCGGTTGGGTGCCCAACTATCACGGGGCATGGGGAATGCTCGTACTGCCGGCGGTGGTCGGCATCGTCGTAGGCGGCTGGAGCTGGATGGACGCCGTCGTCCTGCCCGCCTGGTGGGGCGCCTACTTCAGCTACTGGGTGCTGACCCAGTGGCTGCGCACCCGCAGTCCCCGCAAGCGCGCTCCGCTGCGGACGCCGTTGGCCGTCTACTCGGCGATCACGCTACTCCTGACGCTGATCTCCCTGGTCCGCGCTCCCTACCTCGTGGGCTGGGGGCTCCTTCTCGTCCCGCTCGCAGCAGTGGCGGTTCACCAGTCGTGGCGCGGCAAGGAGCGCTCTCTGCTCTCCGGGAGCGTCACCACGCTGGCGGCGTCCCTCATGGCTCTCGTCGTCTACGACCTGGGCACCGGAGGTCGCGGGGGCTGGCTCGGGCTGGGGCCGGAGGCGAGCGAGCTGCGCGGCCAGAGCCTGAACGGTTCGTTGACGGGTTGGCCGTGGATGTGGCTGCTCACCGGATTCCTCGCCGCCTACTTCGTCGGCGCAGTCCCTTATGTCAAGACAATGATACGCCGACGTGGTGACCCGCGAATGATCATCGGCTCGATCGGCTTTCACTCCGCGGTGACGGCGGCCGCACTCGGCTGCGCGGCCGCCGGGCTCATGTCCTGGTTGCACGCGCTGATATGGGTCCTGCTGCTCCTGCGGGCCGTCGCGCTTCCCCTGCTCCAGCGCAGACGCATGGACAGCGGGCGGAAGCTCCTGCCCGTCAAACTCGTCGGACGCCTCGAGGTGGTCGCCTCCCTGCTCGTGCTGCTCGGCCTGCTACTGGGCTGACTGGGCCACCCGGGACGGACAGGCCCTTCACACCGGTCACGGCTCAGTCACATAATAGAATTGTGACCCCTGATACACCGAACTCTGCTCCTGTCCCCGTCTTCATACTCGTCTTCATGCCGGCCCCCGCACCGATCGGCGAGCCCGGCTCGTGAGCGCTCCGCACCCCGGCTCCACCGATGCCGCCCTTCCAGCCGGCTACCGCGGAATCCTGGCACTGCGCGCGCTGCGACTGGGCGCACTGATCACATGCGCCGCCCTCCTGGGCCTGCTCTGCGCCTGGCGTCAGGAGATCGGCCTGCTCAACCCTCACCGGGCGCTCACAATCCTGGCCTGCGTGGTGATGATCGTCGTCGACTGCGCGGCGGCGAGTAGTGAGCGGACTGAGTACAACACGAACAACACCAGGATCGCTGGGATAACAACGATCATCGCGATGACCGAGCTCATTGTCGTGGGTGCGGCGCTCGCGATGACGGTGCGTCTGGCGCGGGCGTGGTGGGCGGGCTACCGGGAGACCACCATCACCTCTCCCGTATACCTCATCGCCGCAGCCGCCCTCATCGCACTCGCCCTGCTCGTCGTGGCCGACATACGTCTGTATCGCGCCCGCAGGCGAATCGGTGCACGACGACGGACGCCCAACGACCCGGCCCGCTGGCGGCGCCTGCGCGGACCCGCCGAAGCAGACCCGGCCCCCGAGGGAGCAAGCGAGCCCGACGCTCCGGCGACTTCACCGACTCCGGCGACTCCACCAACCCCGCTGCCTCTGCGTTTCCGGAGCAGAGCCCTGCTCGCCGTCGTCGTCCTCCTGCCGATCCTGGCCCTGTCCGCCGCCGCCCTAGTGCCGACCGCCCTGCTCGACCCGGCCGCCCGGACGACGGCCCCTGCCGACTCCGAGCCGCCCGCCCGTCCGACCGGCCCGGGCGGGGACAGCGGGAGCAACGGAAACAGCGGGAGCAGTAAGAACGACAAGAACATCGACTGGACCTATAACGTCGGCCCGTTCCTGGATGTCGCTGCGGGCACAGCCGGCCCGATCATCCTGACACCCGAGGGCGTCACCGCGCTCAACGGGGAGGACGGCTCCGTCCGGTGGACCTACCAGCGCGACGCCGACTACGTGAACGGGCGTGGGAACCAGGTAGGCCACGGCTCGTCCGAGAACCCCGAGGACAAAACCCTGATCATCAGTCCCGATGCCCGCCACGTCGCCATACGGATGAAGGGCCCGAGTCTGCACCACTCGCACATCGTCGTCTCGGTCATTCTCGACTCCGCCACGGGCGAGGTCACCGCCGAGCACCGGGGCACCGACGACGACTCCTTCCAGATAACCGATTCCCTCGCCGTCGACGGGGACGAGGCCTTCGCACTCGACGGCGGCAGAGTCCTGTGGACAATGCCGGAGGGCACATTCGGGCGGGGGCAGAACGGCTATTCGGGAACCGCCGGGCACACCGCCGTCATCGTGAGTGCGGAGAGGAGCTGCATCACCTCCAATGAGTTCTGCGCAATGACCAGTACGCTCCGCATCGCCCCCGATCACGACCCGACCGCAACCACCGACATCACCCATGTCCTGCGCGATCTCGAGCTGCAGCACAGCGTTGCGGAGGGCATCACGGTCGTGGGCGGCTGGGTGGCGCGCAGCACCGACGAGAAGGCACGAACGGTTCCGGACGGGAGTGCCGAGCCGGCTTGGGACGCGCAGGCGGTGAGCCTCGACGCCGTCGCCCTCGGCTGGGAGTACGCGCCGATCTCTCTGGGGAGCGCGAGCGGCATCAACGCGGTCGCCTCATACGCCTCCCATACCCTGGTCACCGCCGCTGCGCTCGAAAGCCTTGCGAAGCGCAGCAGTATCGACGATCCCAAGGTGAACTGGGCCGAGACGGTCTTCGATCCGGCAACGGACATGGCAACCCCGGCCGTCGAGTCCTCCGGCCTGGCCGCCGCGAAGGTGAGCCTGCGCACCACGGTCGACAACACACAGGCCATAACCTCGGTAGCCATCGACCCCGCCGACGGCAGCGCCGGGACTTCGGCCCAGATTCCACCGGGAACCCTCTTCGCCCCGCAAAGGCACACTCTCTTTCCCGAGGAGGCGGAACCTCTCAATGCGGAACGCTCGGATATCACCGCCCTGACCGCCCCCGGGGCCACGGTCATTGTCCTCAGATCCAAGTTTCCGGACGTCGACGACCCGAAGGTCAGCGTCATCTACGGCATAGCAGGAGATGACTGATGACGAGCCGCCGTCTTTCACGCCTTCGCGCACTGCTGCGATCCACGGCCTGCGTCCTCGCCGTCGTCGGGTGCGCACTGGGGGCGACCGGCTGCGACCCATCCACCAGCAGCGACGCGCAGAGTGAAGCGCCCAGTATCGAGTCTGGTCCCGCCGACCTGGTCGATTCCTCGGGCTCCGATAGCGCGGGCTGGACGACGGGATTGGCCTTGTCCAGCGACACCCCGTGGCTCATCGCCACGGTGTCGGGGCCTGTGGCGATCCTGCGCATAAGGTCCGAGGAGTATTCCGGACCCAACGATAAGACCGTTCTGGCCGCGCTCGACCCGCAGGACGGCTCGCTGCGCTGGTCGCTCACCATCACGCCTGCGATTGAATCATTGGAGAGCTCCCCCTTAAGAAACCCGTCGATTCCTCAACGCGTAGCGATGGACAATATCGAATTGGTCGGGTCTCCCGGCCCTGTCGTCACCAGTCCCAACGGCCAATACATCTCCCTCCAGCTCAATTCGAACGAGTCCTCGACAATCGCCGGCACCCGCGCCGGCATCCTGGTTCTGGACGCCGCTACGGGCGAGACGGTGCGCACCCTCGAGACCACCGGCCTGATTCTCAGCCAGGCCCTGACCGATTCCGACTTGTTCGTCCAGACCGCGCAGGACTATGTGCCGGCGGGCAGCGGCACCCTCGCCGTCGCGCCGTTGGACGAGCCTGAGGCCGAGCCGAGTACCCTGCGCACCGACCAGTGGCTCGTGGGCGCCGCCGCCGATGCCGTTCTCCTGGCGCCTGATGGCCTCTCCGGCTACTGCCCGCCGTGCACCAGCACCACGATCACCGAGATGTCCGCGAGCGGCGAGACTCTGGCGACTATTCCGTATGTCTACCGAATCCTGAGCGCCGGGCGCGTCGAGCGCTACACCGACCCGGCGGCCGCCAATGATGCCGTCAGCAGCCCCGGGAAAGACTTGGCCTGGGCGGCGAGCAGCCGAGAGATCCTTGATGTCTCCACCGGTACCACCACCGATATCACCGGTTTCGCCACCGCCCCCGACCCTCTCATCCTGACCGATGGCCCCGGCATCCTCCTCAACCGCATTGTCGAGACCGAGCCCGACAAGGACGGCTCGCCGCGCTTCGATCAGCACTCGGCGGCCTGGATCGGCGCCCCCGCCGACGGCGGTGCCGTGCACACCGAACCCGTCACCGACGTCAAGGACCGCTACCGAACCTCCAAGTTCGTCAAACCTGAGGACCACATGGACGTGACTCTCAGCCCGACCCCCATGGAGGCCCCATGACCTCACCGCCTGACCAGCCCAGTCAGTCCGTCAAGGCCCGCAGCGACGAGCGCCCGCGGCCGCTGCTCCACAAGCTGCTGACTGCGGCCTCCATTACCTGCCTGAGCGCGGGAGTGGGTTTGACTCTCGTCCCGATCGTGGCGCACCTCATGTCGGCCCTGGGCGTCCGGCCCATCGCCATGCTGGGCGGCGACCTTCCCGGCCGGGAGCGCGATCTCTTCTGCAGCGGCCTCGCCATCCTGCTGAGCTGCGCGGTCGTCCTGGCCATGCAGCTGTGGATCCGGCGGGACCCCTTGACCAGGTCCTCGGCGGGCTCCGCCGCATTCGGCATCAATCTCCTGGACTTCTCCGCCCTGGTGGGCGCCGTCGTCATCCTGGCGGACTTAGCCCCCGCCCACTATCTGGGAGCCCGCTTCCTCATCGTCGGCGGCTTCCTGTTGGCGCTCGGCATTGTGCTCCTACCGCCGAGGCCGCGGGAATGGCCACCGCAACCTCCGCAACCCGCCGACGACGGCGGGCCGAGCCCGTTGCAGATCTTCAGCCGCACCCTGCACGATCTGCGCACCCTGCACGGCCTGCGCAGTCTGCGCAGTCCTCGCCTCTGGATCCGCGCCGCGGCGGTCACCGGGGTGATCGTTCTCACCATCGTCTCCGCCGAGGTCTACAGCGCACGGGTATCGCCCACGCGAGCATTCAGCGCCTCCGAGTCGCGTCCCTCGGGCGGCGGGCCGGACCTATTCGCCCGTACCAGCGACTCGGGCACGTGGACCGTCCAGTTCAAGCAGTCATTATTCATCGACTATGCCGTCACTGCGGCGGGACCGATCACCCTGTCGGCCCCGAAGGAGGAGGACACGTCGGACAGCAGGAACAGCGCAGTATCGACATACAAGTCCCGCCGATTCGACACATTGATCGTCACCCTGCTCGATCCGACTGATGGCTCCCCGCAGTGGAGTCTGGAACTCACCAGTCCCACGAGACTATCCACTGGAGACACCTCACGTTCTGGTTCCTCTCACAATCTCTCCGACTATCTACCCACCAGTTTCCCCAACGAGGACAATCCGGCCATTGGCAGGATGGTCACAGATCCCGACGGGCGACTACTCGCCATCCGCCTCAAACCCACCTGGAATAAATCCGCCAAAGAATGGATCACCCCCATTGCCGTCATCGATCTGACGAGCGGCGGAATAGTGGGGAGCGCAGAGATCCAGGGCGAGATCGTCAGCACCGTCCTGACCTCGGACACCCTGGCAATCCAAACCGCGGACGATTCCGCCCTGGAAACCGGCGGAACCATCCTCACCTACTCCTTGAACAGGGAGAATGGTTATGCGGACTTTCAGGGCACGGCGAAGGTGAGCACCTGGCTGGTGGGCGCCACCCGCGACCGCCTCCTGCTATCCGATCAATCGCCATACAGCATTCACAACCCTAGCAGCCCTCAGGAAGGACGGGCAGCCACCGTCACCCTGGCGACCCCGGCCAGAGTAGACGAGGCATCCAAGATCACCGGTGTTCGCAACATCTTCCCGGGCGGATGGGTGGAGCTCAGCTCAGGCCCCGACCAGCAGACCCGAGAGCTGGTCGATCTCAATACCGATCAGAGAATCGATATCACCGGCATGACGGCCAAGTCTCTGGACACGAATACAGGAAACCAGGTGGAGCTCATCCAGAAGGAGCCCGGAACCAACAACAAGACCACGGTCGGCAATATCAATATCAGCACCCCGGCGACCAGTGCGCCCACTATCGAATCCCCTGAATCTCCTGAATCCCCTGATTCAGTTCTTCGGATAACCGACAAAATGAAACTGGACTCCACCTATACCGACTCGCTGATCACCGATGTATCGCGACAGCGCTTTGATCTCTACGCGATCCCGAAAGAGGCGGATTCATGAGCGACTCTCCCGACAGCGGTGCCGAGGGCGCCGAGAGCACCGAGGACACTGCGAACACTGCGAACACAAAGAGCACCGCGAGCGCCCCTGATGCCGCCGACGCCGTCGCACCCGCCGTCGAGCCCGATGCCGCCGTCGAGACTGACACCGGGGCCGACGTCACCGCCGAGACAGCGGACACCGACGCCGCAACGAGCACGCCCGCGCCCATCCCGGTATCCCCCACCACCGATCTGATGCGCGGCATTCGACAGGGCGCCGCCCTGAGCGCGGCGGCCTTCGCATGCGCAGCCTTCCTGGTGCACCGCTACATGGAGCCCGCCATTCCGCCGCCCGGCAAGGGAAGGATGGTGCTTCTGATCTCGCAATGCCTCATCGGGCTCGTCGCGTGGAGAATCGGCCGCAGCCGCTGGGAGCCCACGTCGCGCCAGATGATCTGCGTCCTGACCGGAACCCTCGGGATCGGGGCAGTGGGCACACTCATCGCCTGGACGTTCTTCTCCATCCGCGGCTCGCGGACCATCACGGGCGGGCTCGCAGCATGCGCCGTCGCCTCCCTGACCATCGCCCTGGCCCTCGACCTTCTCCTGTGCCGCAGGGCAGGCGATGCGATTCCGCACCCCAAGGGCGCGGAGGCATGGCGATCCATACCGCTGGGGCGGCGCGGTCGCCTCGGCCTGCTGGGAGCAGTGGCGGCCCTCCTGGTACCGGTGCTGGCCGCCGCGGCTCTGACACTGGTCCCGGATCCGGTCACGCGGACGACGGCGCCCGCACAGTCGGACGATCAGCTGCCCGCCACCCCCGCATCCGTGTCGGGACAGGTCGCCTGGCAGCTCGCCATGGATGAGCCCGTCGTCGATATCGCCGCGGGCAAGGCGGGGCCGGTCCTGATCACCGACAACGGACTCATCGGCCTGAACGGGGATGACGGCTCCACACTGTGGTCCTACCGGCGTGCCCGCGGCGTCGTCGGGAGAATCGGCGCGCCCGAGCCGAAAGCCAGGAGCCGCTCGTCCACGAGCGACGAGGAAACGCCTGTCATACGTTCGGTGACCAGCCCAGACGGCAGTCGCATCGCCATCGCTCTGGCGATCACTCCCACAATGGGCAGCAGCATCAGGGTGCTCACCCTTGTCCTGGATACCGTCACCGGTCGCGTCATCATGGAGCACGCCGGGAACCGCCCCCGGGAATCCGCCAGTCCCAAGACTCCCGATAAGGGCGGGCGCGCCTACGATCCCGATGAGATGACCCCCACCGAGGCCGACGACATCGACGAGGCCATGCCCGCCATTCAGATGACCGACTCGGTGGTCCTCATCGATACCCAGGCCTTCTCCCTAGCAGACGGCTCATTCATGTGGGAGTTGGACCTGAAGCAGGACTCCGACAAGCGCTACCGCTTCTCCGGGACGGCCGGTCACCACACCTTGATCACAAAGAAAGCCTGCGAGAACGGCCATGAGGACGATCCGAGACCGAGCGCATGCGACCTGACTCTCATCAACGACGACGACCCGGACTCCGAGCATCTCCTGATGAACGTGGTCGGCAGCCCGGAGGACGGACTCACCGTGGTGGACGGATGGGTCGTGCGCTACTCCGACCGGGACGCCAACGCATCGCGAGCCGACTCCGGCTCGCGTGAGACCGCCATGGAGGCCTTGGACATCGATTCCCTCAGCGGCGACGTGACGAAGACCGTCCCCGAGGACGCGCGCGTCGTCGAGCTCGGGGAGTTCGGAGGCCCGGATCCCTGGAGCTCGCGCTCCTTCATCGCGCTGCGCCGGGCGCCCAAGACGGAGGATCTCGGGCAAGGCCGTGGACTGTCGATCGCAGCACTGTTCGATCCCTCCACAGGCACGCTCACGCCAGTTGCCGAGGGCGCGCAGTACCAGATGAGTACCCATGATCATCGGCCTGCGGGCTGGGCGACGGCGGATACAGCAGTCGCCGTATCGGCTCCTTCCGACTCTCATGACCAGCCCACGGGCTTGGCGCTGACCCGCCCCGACGGATCAGCGGCGGTGACAGTGGAATCGGAGGCCCTGCTGCACGCCGGCGACTCTGAAATGAACCAGCCGCAGGCGATCGCCGCGCCTGGAGTAGTAGTCATGTGGAGCACCTTCTGGGATGCGTGGGACAGCTCCGGCAACGACACCAGCTCCAAGAAGGCCACCCTCATCTACGGCCTGCGCTGACGGATTCAGCGGGGCATTCAGTAGGCTGCCCACGTGACCCAGCAGCGCCCCTCGGAACCTTCCGACCACCATATCGAGTACGTCTCCGGCGACCCGACCCCGGAGGTCGCCTCGGTCCGGGAGGCCGGGGAGGCCGAGGGAGCAGTCTCCGCCGAAGAGGCCCCCTCGGCCGCCTCCGGTCCAGATGCCGCCCCCGCCGCGGAGCAGAGGCCGCGCACTGGTATTCCCCATCAGCAGTCCCGACCGGGCCCCGACGACGACATCATGCTCGCCACCGGCAAGCCCCGCCGCCCCGCGAGCACGCGCGCGGGCGAGACCTTCGTCCAGTCCGAGCGGCGCAAGCAGGAGAGTATCCGCCGCCAGCCGGGCCGGCGCGCCTGGGTCCCGGGCCAGCACGGCGCCTGGTCGATGCTGGTCATGCCGGCGATCGTCGGCTGGGTGGTGGGCGGCTTCAGCTGGGTCAACCTGCTGTTCATCCCGTCTTGGTGGGGCGCGTACCTCACTTATTGGGCCTGGTCGCAGTGGTTGCGCACCCGGTCCGCGCGCAAGCGCGCGCTGCTCCTCATCCCACTGGTGGTGTACACCGGATGGACCGGCATGCTCGGGCTGCTGACCCTGGTTGTGGCTCCGCACCTGCTGCAGTGGGCGATCCTCATGCTGCCGCTGTTCGCGATCGCGCTGTGGGAGGTGTGGCGCGGGCGTGAGCGCTCACTGCCCTCCGGACTGGCGACGACGGCGGCGGCGAGCCTGATCGCCGCGGTCACCTACAGCCTGGCCGTGCGGGGCGCGGGCGGATTCCTCGGGACCGGTGGCAACGATGCCGGGCTGCCCGGCATGAGCCCCAATGGTCAGCTTGTGGGCTGGCCGTGGATGTGGCTGGTGACGGCCTCGACGGCGGCATACTTCTGCGGGACGGTGCCGTACATCAAGTCGATGATCCGCGAGCGCTTCAACAACCGGCTCCTGGCAGCGACGGTGGCGGCGCACGCGGTCGTGGCAGCGAGCGCCGTGTGGCTGGCGGTCGGCGGGTGGCTGCCGTGGATGCACGCGGCGCTCTGGGTGGTGCTGGCGGTGAGGTCCCTGGTCATGCCGCGCTGGCAGTGGAAGCTGGTCAAGCAGCGCCACCGGCCACTGCGCCCCGGGACGATGGGGCTGGTCGAGGTGGTGCTCGAGCTGGTCTTCCTGATCTCGATCGCCACCGGCTAACCGGCTGCGCCTCATTCATTTCTCGAGATCGGTCGTACTCCGCGTCGAGATCGGTCCAGTTCCGGCTCGAGATCGGTCCGCTCCGCGCCGAGGTTGTTGTGTGTCAGCACATCTGAGTCAAGGTGTGTGCCTCGGGTGTGGTTGTCTTCGGTGTTGCACATGGGAGACCGGGGCCTCTGCGGGGCGGTGGCAGTTTTTTGTTGGAATGACGGGCTTTTCCAGTAAGCATTGTGCGTGGTGGTCGAGCTCCCATGTGCAGTGAGGGGGGCCTGCGCACATGGGAGCAGGACCGTGGTCGTTACTGACGGTGCTGTTCCGCATGATTCCGCGGTTCCCACCGACGCCGGGTGCAGGTGAGTGTGCAACACCCGCTGCTCCCGCTCATGCGAGCACCGGCAGAGCCGGCCCGCAACGGTCAAGCCCAACCCATACGACCCCCAGCCCTAAAAACCACCCCACACTGGACTACGACCGATCTCGAGCCGGATTACGACCGATCTCAGTGCGGAGTACGACCGATCTCGACGCGGAACCGGACCGATCTCGACGCGTGGGGAGCGCCGGAGACGGTCAGCCGTGCGGGCCCTCCCAGGCGGCTGCGGCGTCGAGCACCCGGTCGTTCTCCTCGCGCGTGCCCACCGAGATGCGCACACCCTCCCCGGCGAAGGGGCGCGAGCCGTCCCCGGCCCGGAACCAGAAATATCCTTGGAATACAGACTACTGTACAATGTGTTTCAGGAGTTTTGGATGTGGCGGTTGAGAGAATAAAGCGTGAACTTTTGCCCAAATATCCAAATGTAGACAATGTTGTGGCAGTTAATCATGCATATGGCTGTGGTGTAGCTATAAAAGCAAGAGAAGCACATATTCCTATTCGTGCATTGAAAAATATTGTGCATCATCCAAACTTTGGTGGCGTGGTTATGGCGGTAGCACTTGGCTGTGAAAAGCTTACACCGGATATGCTGCTGGATCCTGAGGATAATACACCGGAAAATGTGATTATATTGCAGGAGTGTAAAGGTTTTGAAGCTATGATGACTGCAATAATGGAAATGGCCGATAAAAAGCTTGCCATCTTAAATGAAAGAAGAAGGGAAGAATTGCCGCTTTCAGATTTGCTTGTAGGTATGCAATGTGG
>ERZ773049.1695-NODE-1695-length-12473-cov-6.971171_pt1 | contig 12473 bp, 8 predicted proteins | sample MGYA00580633_ERZ773049 | MGnify/ENA primary metagenome ERZ773049 (study PRJEB29015, sample SAMEA2737991) | human oral metagenome | biome: human oral; feature: human-associated habitat; material: dental | place: China | collected 2066 ... | reverse complement strand
AAAGTTTTTCGTGAGACTTGCAACGGTGTTGCAAACACCAAAAAGTTTTTCGTGAGACTTGCAACAGTGTTGCAAACGCTGAAAAGTTTTTCGGGGGACTTGCAACGGTGTTGCAAACGCTGAAAAGTTCTTCGGGGCACTTGCTGCATTCCTGCAAAGACCTTCTCCAGAGACAAGACGCCTCATGCTTTCGTCGAACTCACGTTACTTAATTGGTGAGATGGCCTCGTCGATTCAGTCGACGACGAGAGAGGACTGATTCGATGCGTTCCATAAGTGTGCGGGGACGGATGGGTGTAATGTGTAGTGTAGTGTTGTTCTAAGAGGGGGAGAATCCGTCCCCGCATTTGTGTCAGCGTCTTAGTCGCGATCGTTCGTCTCGTAATGTTTCTTTTTGGAGAGGATGTCGAACATGCGGTGGTTCAGTGCGAATCGGATGTGAGCCAGGTAGAGGGCACGGATGGCGTCGCTCTGGCCGAGGCCTTCGAGGAGGACGTTGACGCGGTAGCCTTCCTTTTCGAGCTCTTGCTTCATATCGGTGGCGATGTCATTCTTAGCGTGGTCTCCAGCGACGAACATGAAGGGGCGCAGGGTGACGCTCTTCGCACCGCTCTGCTTGAGCTTTGCCCGGAGGTCGTCGAACGTGGGGTAACCCTCGATGGTGGTGACAAAGCTGCGTGCGCGACCCTCGGCAGCGAGCATGTAGCCGAGCATGGCGTACTGTGCCGTGGCGGGATCGTAGCTGCCGTGGCCCACCCAGACGTCGGCGGCGCCTTCAGCGGGCGCGGGGGCGAGGGCGCGGATCACGGCCGCGTAATCCTCCGGCATGTAGAGCAGTGGGGTGCCGATACGGACCTCCTTGAAGTCGTCGGCCACGGAGGCCACCTCGCGGCGCAGGGCCTCCATCTCCACGCCTTCGATGATGTTGGCGGATTGGATGACAAGGTGGGTGAAGCCGTCGGCTTTGAGCTGCTTCAGCACTTCAAGCGGAGCAGATGTTTCGACGCCGCGATCACGGAGCCGGCGGCGCACGATGCGTGAGGTGTAGGCCTCGCGTACCTCCAGCGTCGGGTAGGCGGCGCGTACCTCGCGGGTCAGGGCATCGATGGTGAGAGCTCGGGTGTCGTCGTGCGTGGACCCGAAGTAGACCATGACAATGGCAGCTTTGTCGCCGGGTTGCATGGACTTGAGCATGTCGGAGGCGCGGAAGTTTTCGCCGTCATGCGCGTAGCTGATTGCAGTAATCATCAGTAGAAAGGCGATGAAATAGGTTCTCATTTGAATATGTAGTTAGGAGTAATAAGAAGTGGTAGTCAGAGTTGTCAAACGGCCTCACACTTTCCGCTTTTTGCTTTTGCGGCGGAGTCGCTTGAGGTTGATCCACACGCCAGAGAGGGAGACGAAGGCACCGCCGAGGCAGGCCGTCCAGATAGCGATGGTCCAGAGTGTGGGGCGCTCTACGAGCCAGCGGATGTTGAAGTAGTGCAGGCCGCTGAAGACCCACTTCTTGGCCATGCGCGCGCGGTTGAGGTGGCGGAAGTTGCCCGTGGCCGGATCGACGTAGTAACGGGTCCGGTCGGCGTTGTCCACCATCACCTTGTAGGCTGGGAGCGGGAGTGCTGTCCAGCGGGAGATGTAATATTCCTCGTAGCGGTCGATCTGCGAGATGGTGAAAGACTCACCCTTGTGCAGTGCGCCGATCGCTTTCTCTACCGTGGCGGGAGAGAGCTGAAGCGGATGCAATTCGGGAGTGGAGGCATCGAGGCTGAAGGAGGCCGTGTCGGTCGTCACGTCGTAGATAGGCACATCGCGGAAGTGGTTCCAGACGATTTGCCGCACCTCGGGGTGCAACTGCCGGACGGCGCGATAGTCCGTGTAGGCCGAGAGGGGCAACGATTTGCCGCGCATCTTGGCGTCCGACACGCGATAGTCGCCGTGCGTAGGGATGACCCATTCGGGGATGCGTTGCAGGGCCATTGCGCCGCTGAAGGCAAAGCCGACGAGCACGATCCCGAACACGAGTCCGGTGACGTGATGCATCCGTAGCCATACCTTTTTATAAGGGCTGCCGAGCTTACCCCGTGCCTTCCGGTTACGTCGGAGCATGATGAGGCCGACGATGATACCGGTGAGCACTGCGATGAGCGCCACGACACCGCCGGTGGTCAGGCTGCGGATCCAGACGTCGTTGTCGCTGCGCAGGATGGGCAGGTAGAACTTGTGCGGGATGGCGCCGACGTAAGCCCAGAGGCGACTGCTGCGGTCGGTGAACTGGAGCACTTCACCCGTGCGGGTGGAGATGTAAAGCTCGTGACCCGCAGCATCGTCGAAGTAGCACTTGGCGATGGGCATCTCGTCCAGGTAGCGGGAGTACATGATCCATTGCTCACGGCTGTGGAGCGTGTCGATGCGCGCTATGGGGACGTCGACCCAGCGGCGGGCCACGTTGCGGATGGTCTCCGCGGTGACGGGCCGCCGGACCTCGGAAGAGTCGGCGCAGAGGGTGTAGGTCGTGTCCTTCGTCTCAAAGTCGAAGAGCGTTTGGTCCTGAAAGCGCCTCACTGTGACCGTCCGCACCTTCGCCGCCGCGCCCTCGGGTAGCCGCTTGGCTACCGAGTCGACGGCGGGAAGGGAGTCGGGCAGCGGCTCCATGCGCGCTTGCAGGTCGCGCTCATCTACGTTGGGGAAGGGGTGGTAGACGAGCACCAATCCCGACAAGCACCACATCAGAAAGAACAGTCCGACGACTGCGCCCACCCAGCGGTGGATCCGAAACAGCCACTTATTCATCAATCCTCAGTTCGTTGATACCGTTTATTCCTCGATGCCCACGATGCGTTCGAAGTGGTAACCCTTGGCGATGGTCATGCCCTTGGTCACCTGGCCCGACGGGATGTCGTAGATGTAGATACACGTAGGTGCGTCCTTCGGGTTGACACCGATGTAGGCCTTGTTACCGAGGACGAGTGAGCGCTGCGAGAAGGTACCGCTGCTGAAGGGCAGGTTGGTGCCGTTGTATTGGATCTCGGTCAGCTGATCCGTCGTCAGGTCGAGGATGGCGTAGTAGCAGTTGTAGTCAGCGCCCCAGCCCTTGGCTCCGGTGTGCTCCGGATCTTGGATGTAGAGCAGCGCCTTGGTCGGGGAGAGACAGTCGGCGGTAACGATCTTGCCTTTGGGGTGGTTGTAGCCGCGGTAACTCTTGTCGAACTCCGTCGCTCCCTTCTTGATGCGCAGCAGGGCACCGTGCTGTTGGGTGTTGCTCTTGGCGCCGGCGTTCACACTGTTGCAAGCCAGATAATAGTCGCCGTTGGGGGTGAAGAAGCTCTTGTGCTGGAGCAGTTCGCCGTAAGCCGTGCCGGCCATGAACTCGGCGCGCGTCTCCTTGACCACCTTCTCCGTCTTCATGTCCGAGGCGTTGATGAAGGCCAGCTGGAAGTAAGAGCGTTCGTTGTTGTAGACGAAGGCGTAGAGGATCTTGCCGTCACGATAGTTGGCGATGCCGGAGGTGTTGAACTTGTCTTTGTCTGGCGGTGCAGGCAGGTCGAGCTCGCCTTCGTCGAGGATCGTCATGTTCTCGGTGTCGATCTTAATCCAAAGGATCTTGTCCGACTTGCCATTCGAGCCGATCAGCACCAAAGTGTGGTCGTTGATCCAAGCGTGCGTGTAGCGACGGTCCTTCAGCGTGTTCTTTTTGAAACTAACCTCCTTGACGATGGCGATCTGGTGCGTCCCTCCGGCATCGACAATCTGATACTTGCCGAAGCGATCCTTCTCCTGCGGAATCTGGTAGTAATACTTGCCGCGGATGATGGTCTCTTGATAGAGCTTCTTCGTCACGTCTACGCCCGAGCCTTTGAAGTCGAGCTGCGTTTGTGCGTCGAGCGACTGGGTACTCTTGACTAACAACTGTGCCGTGGAGGCCATACCACCCTCTTCGCCCACGGCCACCCAAAGGTCGAAGTGGGCTTTCTGCGTAGGATCCGGATTCGGTGTCGGCTTCGGATCATCATCATTACATGCCGTGAAAACGGCCGCTGTCAGCGCCATAATCAGCGCCCAAGCGTAACATTTGATTGCTTTCATCTCTGTGTCTATTTATTGGTGTAAGTCAATTGTCATTCTTAATGGAAGGGCTTCGGTCAACCCTCTGCCCTCTATTCTATTCTACTCTACTCTACTCTCTGCCCTCTATTCTACTCTACTCTACTCTCTACCCTCTACCCTCTATTCTCTACCCTCTAATTAACGAACACACGGAACTTGCAGAAGAAGGCTCGGCCCGGCTTCTGGAGTTTATAGTTGTCGTAGAGCGTACGGTCGAAGAGGTTGTTGCACGAGAGCGAGACGTTGTAACGCTCATCGGCCAGGGAGACGGAGAGGGAGACGTCGTGGCGATACTGCGTGGGGATGCGCGACTTGCTGTCGAGGCTGCCGTAGCCCTCCCAGGTGAGGAAGAAGCTGCGGACAAAGTCGAAGTTGTACGTCAGCCGCACCGTGCTGCGGGGGATGAGGACGTCGCGCCGCTTCAGCGTCGCCTCGACGTGGGCGAAGAGCCACGGGCGATTGGGGATGCGGTTGCGATAGGTGATCATCTCCTTGCCGTCGGGATAGTAGCGGGTCATGCTGCGAGCGTCCTCCCAGCTGCCGTTGGCCACGACCTGCAGCAGGTCGGCGTAGGCATAGCGGAGTTCGCCCTCGAGGCCCCGGATGCCCACGCCGGGCACGTTGTCGTACTGGCTGGTGCCTTCGGTCTCGGAGACGACGAGGCGGATGTAATCCTTCACGTCGCGATAGAAGGCGTTCAGCTCGTAATCCAACCGGTGACCGGGGGCGGGGCGGAGCGCACCGAAGAAGCCGAGGTTGATGTTGTGACTGTTCTCCGGACGCAGACGTAGGTTGGCATAGACCGTGGTGCCATTGCCGAGCAGCTCCCGCGACATGGGCAGGCGCAGGCTGTGTTCGTAGGAGGCTTTCACGGCGATGGCGTCGGAGGGGAAGGCGTAACGCGTGGCCAGGCCGTAGCCCGTATGATTCTTTGTCGAAGGGCCCTGCACCTCACCCGAGCCGGTGATCCAGGGGAGTTCCTGCTGCCCTACCTTCAGGTAGTTCGTGTAGTTCTTGACGAAGAACGTGTTCTGCCAACGGTCCTCGACGAGCAGCTGGCTGTAGGAGAGGCCGAGGGTATGCTTGGCGAAGATGTCGTCCGAGGGCGCGAAGTCCGAATCTACGTCGTCCGTGCGACGGTTGCCGGTGCGGTTCATGAGGTAGTTCAGGTTCAGCGTGTGATGCGGGTTGAAATGGTAATCCAGCCCGAGGCGGACGAGCATCAAGGGGCGGCGATAGTGTCGGTGCATGCGGTCGCGGCCTAAGATCTCGCTGCGGGCGGACTCGATGTAGGAGCCGTCCCAGCGGTATTTGCGGAAGGTGGTGTCGATCGTCTGGGCGTGATCCCAGGTGTGAGAGGCCGAGAGCGAGGCGTTGAGTCCGGGCAGGAAGAGGGCCTTCTTGGCATACCGCGCGGCGATGTTCCAGGCCTCCGTCTGACGCTCGGCGGCGCCGTAGACGATGGTCTGCATGGCGCCCGTCTGGAGCTGCTTGCGGGTGGTGGAGTAGGAGGCGGAGACGAACAGCTCGTCGGCCCAGGTGCGGCGGCTGACGCCGGCCTCGAGCTGCATCAGGGCGGAGAGATAGTCGTCGTGGAAGCGACGCCGATCGGTGAGGCGAAACTCCTGCGCCGCCTCGTCCCATAGCTCCACGCCGCGCACCAGGTAGTCGTTCTTGGAGAAGTTGAAGCCTGCCGCAGGTCGCACGATGATCCCCGTGCGCCGATCGACGACCTGCGCAAAGAGGTCGGCCTTATGCGTGTGGAAGGAGCCGATGCCGTACGAGGCGTCGAGGTAGTTGCGCTGCTCGCGGCGGGTGATGATGTTGATAGCGCCCCCCAGCGCGTCGGCGCCGAGGTAGGCCGGGACGACGCCTTTGTAGATCTCCACGCGCTCGATGAGGTTGACCGGCAGGTTGGCGGGCGATACGCCGCTGCCCTTCGTGGCGAGCGGCAGGCCGTCCATGAAGTAGCGGATGGAGTTGCCCGAGAGGCCGTTGATCGATAGCTCGAAGTCGGAGCCGACGCCGCCCTCCTCGCGCACCTTGACGCCGGCCGTGCGGCCGACGAGGGTGTTGAGGTCGTGCAGCTGACTCAGCTGTGCTTTGACGTCGGGGGCTGCGGCGGCGAAGGCGCTCTCGCGGAGACGCTGTGCGGGGCTTTTGGCGTAGACCTCGACAACGTTGAGTGTGACGGCGTCTTCCTCGAGCACAAAGTTCTGCGTGGAGGTCCGCGCTGCGTCCACCTCGGCCTTAACGGTCTTGTAACCGACGGACGAGACGGTGAGCGTCGTGCGTCCGGCGGGCAGTTCGAGGGCATAGGCGCCGCGGTCGTCGGTGGATGTGCCACGCTGAGCACCGGCAGCGACCGTGGCGGCCACGACGGGTCTACCCGCAGCGTCGCGCACCATGCCTCGCACCGTGCCCTGTGAGGCGGCGTCGAGAAGGTAAAGCAGGCCGGCAAGCAGCATCAGGGCGCGCCGCAGTGCGACGTCCGACAGGCATCTTCTATGTGTCTCGTATGTGTGAAACATTCCTTTTGTAACCTCCGACCCTTGACCCCGAGGGGCGGTATACGTGTTGTTTCCGGCAGGTTTCCTGACTTCACCCTTGGGGAGGAGCTTGGCCTTCCCGCCGCTCCGGGGGCGGCAGTGGCATGGGGGGGATGCTCTCCCGTTTGATTGTGGTGTTACAGTAGCGGGCACTGTTCCGGTGTTTCACCGGATTCCCTTTTTACGCCGTGGGCCGGACGGCCTACGATGCGTCACCGAAAACGGCGGCAAAAATAGAATCAGAAAGCAAAGCAGAAAGGGGCGTCTACGGACGCCGGCGAATTTGGCCGGGTACAAAAAATGGCGTGTACCCATGTAGGGGCGTATCGCATACGCCCTACCACACGGCCCCGCGGGGCCGAACGATCCATGCCAACCGGGCACAAAAAGGGCACCCCCATCTGTTTGGGGATGCCCTTTAATCATTCCGGAGTGTCCGTGGGGCGAATGCAATTCGCCCCTACAACCGGTTACCCTATTCCTCCGGCAACGTGATGTCGGGATTACCGTCGTCACCCGGTTTCTTCGGATCCTTCGGTTTCTCGCCACCCGGTTTGGGCGGCTGAGGCGTCTCCGGCTGCTTCGGATCCTTCGGCTGATCGGGAGTTTTCGGCTCCTTGGGTTGCTTAGGATCTTTGGGGGTCTTGGGCTGATCGGGAGTCTTGGGATCCTTGGGTTTCTTCTTTGCAGCAGCCCGCTTCTGGGCGAGGCTCCGATTATAATCGGCATCGATACGATCGGCCAGCTTGCAAAGGTTCTCAGCCAACGTCGCGATAACCTCGGGGTCGATCGGCGTAGCACCATTGAGATAGTTCCACTGTAGGATGAGGATTACGCGGTCGTAGATGGCATCTGTTTCGGGGCGGATCTTGCTGGAAAGTGGAAGTTTCGCACCCGTGTCGGACGTCATGCGCTTCGTATATAAGTCGTCGAACTCTTGGTTCGTCGTTTCCAGTTTTGTGAGCATCGGCGTGAGTCCGAGCTTGGCTATATCTGCTGCGTTCTCCGTCTTTTTCAGGTCGGCCACCAGCCCCCTGATGTCCGCCGTTTCACGATCGAAGCCTTCGTTCTGCATCCCGTTGTACGGTTTGACTACCGCCGCAATACGAATCGCAGCCTCTACGATGTCCTTATCAGGCAGGAACTGGGCATTGCGAATGGTGCCCATGATGTAAGTCAACAGCCCATCGCGTTCCCCATCTTTCTCCTGCATCAACCTTGTCTCAGCGCTTATTTGCGAGACCTTGGTGATGTCCGTCTCGATACTCTTATTGCCGTCCCACTCGACCATCAGCTCGTTCGGGATGCCCAGTTTAGTGATGTCGGCACCCTTAACCAGGCCATAGGCTAAGCTGTGAAATTGCACATGCAGGGAATTGTCCAATTTGCTCATTCCCGGCTTCCTGATCTCTACTGTCTTTTTCATTGTGTGTACTTTTTAGTTCGCGTTTATGTCGTGTATTACTATGCTGCGTAGTGGGGGGCTCTATTTCTGTTGCGCCCCGGGTTGCTTTCGCCAAAGTTGCCCGAAATGGACCTCGCCCCGGGTTGCTTCCGCCAAAGCTGCCCCAAATGGACCTCGCCCCGGGTCACTTTCGCCAAAGCTGCCCGAAATGGACCTCGCCCCGGGTCACTTTCGCCAAAGTTGCCCGAAATGGACCTCGCCCCGGGTCGCTTTCGCCAAAGCTGCCCGAAATGGACCTCGCCCCGGATCACTTTCGCCAAAGCTGCCCGAAATGGACCTCGCCCCGGGTCACTTTCGCCAAAGCTACCCGAAATGGACCTCGCCCCGCAGCGGCGGCGAAAGTAGAAAGATTCGAGAAAGGGGGCGTGTGAGCCCCCCCACGTTTTCGCTTGCGGTCAGACGTCGTCGTCGAGTGAGGAGAGGTATTTCTCGATGAACTCGTTGGAGATGCTGGTCAGCTTCTCTTCGCGGTCGGCCAGCTCGCGCATCTCGTTGAGGCGGAGCAGATGCTCACAGCCGGCCTCGCGGAAGAGACTCGCCAGACGCGAACGCTGGTCGATCTTGGAGGCGAAGAAGGTGCTGAGGCGGTCGATGCAGAGGTAACGCTTGTCGAGGGCCTTGAGGCCGGCGTAGCTGGAGAGGATCTCACCCTCGGGCGTGTGGTCGTAGGTGATGAAATAGAAGGTGCGGATGACGATCTTACGGTCGCGCGTGAAGTCGGCAAAGAAATACCCCACCCGGAAGCTGAAGACGCTGAAGGAGATCAGCAGCGAACCCTTGTACCAATCCACGTCGAAGGAGGTGAAGCAGAAGTTCATGTACGTATTGACCACGTTGGGCGAGAGGCCGTCGACGCGCTCGAACATGCGCTTGATGGCGTGCTCCTGGATGTAGACGTCGTAGGGGCGGTCGGGGTCCAGCTCGGGGATGTAGGGGTTGTGGGGGATGCAGGCCGAGAGCCAGCGGAGGCCGTCGTTGAGGATGTCCGGAAAGCCGACGCGGAAGAGTAGCCGTCGCTCGCCCTTGCGGTCGGTGCCCCAGATGGATTGCGGCTTGCAGGAGGAGAAGTCGACCGTGCGCCCGACGCGGTTACGCAACATCTCGAAGTTGCGCTTCTTGAACCACAAGAGGTGCATGCAGGGGTTGGAGAGCTGGAAGATGTAGGTCATCAGGGTGCTGGTGTACTGATACTCCATGCGCACCAGCACGCGGTCGAACTCGGCCGAGAACTCGTAGGGGTTGTTGATGCCGCGCATGGAGAATCCGCCCGCCTCGATGATGTCTACAATGCGGGCGTAGATCTTGTCCTCCGGATACTTGGGCTCGCGCAGGAGGTAGAGCGAGAGGGGCATCCAAATGTCGTAGAAGTCGAGGGCCGAGATGGTGCGTTTCTCGCCCTCGCGCAGGGTGAAGGGCATCTTGTCGAAGTCCATGTAGTAGTAGAACTCGCTCTTGATGATGTCCAAGTCTTCCTTGTTGAAGATGGTCATATCCGCGGCGTTGATGCGGAGCAGCGTCGGTCGAGCGGAGTAGAGGACGCGCAACATGGAACGGTCGATGTACTGTATGGCTTCACTATACCCCAGTTCGCGGAGCAGGTTGAAGACGCGTTTCTTGTAGACGTTGTATCGTCGTGCCTCTTCTTCTTTTCGGGCTTGGGTAGCAGCCGCTTTTTTCTTTTTCGCCATGACTATGTATCTATATTTTGAATAGGTGAAACTTGCGCTTTCGGGTGAACCCCCGGAAGGCGCTTTTTGTGGGCCTCCGGTGGATGCCCACGCTCGCTGTGGGGGCATCGTGGCTACGTTTGCCACCTGTAAAATCACGCCCCCTGTTTATGAATTACGTTTATCTCTTATCCCTTTTGCTTCTGGCCCTGCCGACGGCCACGCATGCGCAACAAGACGTGTCGGCCTTCAAGCGTGGCCGCATGCGTGGCGACAGCCTCCGCACGGAGCTCCTGCGCCGCATCGAGGATGCACGCCCGGATTACAATGCCGACAGCGTGCGGGCGGTCATCGAGAGCGGGCCATACTTCGGCATCTTCCGCGACAACTACTTCATCGGCGGCATTCCGATTGGCGGGCCTGTCCGCCGCGACAACGCCAACGTGAAGTTTCAGATCAGCATCATCCATCGCCTGACCAAGAGTCGCCTGCCTTTCGACACGTATCTCTTCCTGCAATTCACGCAGAAGACGATCTGGAACGTCTTAGAGGAGTCGCTCCCGATGCGAGATCTGAACTTCAATCCCGGCGTAGGCTTGGGCCACCTCATCGTCTACCACAACAAGTACATCGGTCACGCCCTCTTCATGTTGGAGCATGAGTCGAACGGCAAGGACGGCCCCGCGTCACGCAGTTGGAACAAAGTCTCGCTCAGCAGCACCCTCCTCCTCAATCGCCACATGGAAATGCAGCTCAAGGCCTGGATCCCCATCGTGGACGGCGAGAACAATCGCAACATCCTCCGCTACTCGGGTCTGGCACAGATGGGGCTGCTCTATCGCACGGACAATCGGCGTGTGCAGGCAGGCATGCTGGCCACTTGGCGGGCGCACTCCTTCAGCTTCAACACCCAATGGGAGCTTAGCCTCAAGATCAGCCGTCACGCCAATCAGTACCTCTTCTTTCAGTACTACAACGGCTACGGCGAAAACCTCCTCGACTACGACCGTTTCAAGAGTGTCCTCCGCCTAGGGATGGTGATCAAGCCCGAAGGCTTCTCCATTTACTGAGGCCGGAGGATGGCGGTTAGAGTCGGGCGAGAGGTCATCCACCTCTCAACGCGCCGCTCTCCACGCGCTACTCCCGATCGACCACGGACGTCAGTTCGCGGACGAAAGTCTCTTCGGCCGAGAGCAGCCAGCGGCGGAAGGTGTCGTGATCGAACGTGCGCGGAGTCTGCATAAAGTCCAGCAGGTGCGAGAGGTCGAACGAGTCACCCGTCGTGGCGGCGCCGGGGATCGACGAGGCGTCGGCGGCATTGATCTCTTGTTCCAGGTGCGCGGGGATGAGCATCACGGGCTTATTCAGATAGAGCGCTTCGCAGACCGACTCGAATCCGGCCGTGGTGATGTAACCGCGGCAGCCAGCCATGTAATGGAGGAATTGCTCATCGTCGATGCGGTGAAGCGTCAGCGTGTCGTCCACCCGGAGTTCCGCCGGGGCGTCGCGTTTGTCCCAGAAGAAATGCAGGCGGACGTCCGGGTGGGCGTCGTGCCAGCGGCGCACTTCGTTCTCAAAGCCCTGATTGAGCATATAGCCGAGGATGTAATCCCCTTCCGTGGCTTGCAGGTCGAGCACCTCACGCCTGAGGAGCGGCGGAACGACCACGATGCGTTCCCTGGCGCATGACTTCATCGGATAGAAGGATAGGGCCAAGAGCTTCGTGGCGCCGATACCCGTCAGCAGCGTGTGCAGACGCAGGATCAGGAGGCTCTGTGCGTCGCCCGTGCCATGCCGATAATCGGGGTGGCGCAGCAGGTACTGATGGGCGATGTTGACAAAGGGGATGTCCGTGCGGAAGCGCAGCTGCGCCAGGGCGGGAAGCATCTCGTAGAAGTTCACCACCACGTCCGGCTGCTGCTTCTTGATGCGTCGGTGAATCATCTCAATGCTTTGGCCGTACTGCCGGAGCTTTCGCGGATTGCCGTTGTAAAAGGCCGTGCGGAGCTTGTCGAGACGCTTATGATCCTTCTTATAGATCAGCGACGGGGCTTCGTAGGCACGCACCGGCGCTTTGATCTTGGCGCGAAAGAAGGGAGGCACCTCGCGCCCATGACTCTTACCGACCAGCACCTCCACGACCTCGTGGCCGTGGCGCCGCAACATATCGGCGAGTGAGAGCGCTTGCGTCAGGTGGCCGCGCCCCTCGCCTTGGACAATAAACAGGAACCGCAGTGGGCGGGTTGCTTCATTCATTGGAGTAGGGTGGTCAGAAGTAGTTGGGGGGTAGTTGAAGTGGTGAGGCATAGGCCTGTTTTTTTAGCGGATAGGCTATCCGGTCTAATCCTCCACGGCTGCAAACTCCATAAGGTACGCCTTGATAAATCCATCGATCTTACCGTCCATTACGCCGCCCACGTCGGAGGTTTGGAAGTTCGTCCGGTGATCCTTCACGCGGCGGTCGTCAAAGACGTAGCTGCGGATTTGCGATCCCCATTCGATCTTCTTTTTTCCGGCCTCCACCTTGTTTTGCTCCTCCATCCGATGCTGCATTTCGCGGTCGTAGAGGATGGATCGAAGTTGACGGAGGGCGTTCTCGCGGTTCTTCGGTTGATCGCGCGTCTCGGTGTTTTCGATGAGGATCTCCTCCTCGGCACCCGTGTACGGATCTTTGTACTGATAGCGCAG
>ERZ773049.1693-NODE-1693-length-12474-cov-33.929866_pt1 | contig 12474 bp, 9 predicted proteins | sample MGYA00580633_ERZ773049 | MGnify/ENA primary metagenome ERZ773049 (study PRJEB29015, sample SAMEA2737991) | human oral metagenome | biome: human oral; feature: human-associated habitat; material: dental | place: China | collected 2066 ... | reverse complement strand
TGGACAGGGCGTCGGCGAAGCGCAGGTCGATCTCGTTCTGGCCGGGGCCGCCCTCATGATGGGAGAACTGCACCGAGATCCCCATCTGTTCGAGCATGAGGATGGCGTGGCGGCGGAAATCGTGGGCGGTGCCGCCGGGCACGTGGTCGAAGTAGCCGGCGTCGTCGGTGGGTCGGATGCGCCCATCGGTGTCGCGGTTGACCAGGTAGAACTCGATCTCCGGGTGGATGTAGCAGGTGAAGCCGGCCTCGGCGACGCGGGCGAGCTGGCGTTCGAGCACGGAGCGAGGGTCGGTGCGGGCGGGCTCGCCGTCGGGAGTCAGGACGTCGCAGAACATGCGGGCCACCCCGTTGGCTCCGTCTCGCCACGGGAGCATCTGGAAGGTGGAGGGATCGGGGGCGAGGAGCATGTCGGACTCGAAGACGCGGGTCAGGCCCTCGATCGCCGACCCGTCGAAGCCGATACCCTCTTCGAAGGCGCTCTCGACCTCGGCCGGCGCGATCGCCACCGACTTGAGCTGTCCGGACACGTCGGTGAACCACAGGCGGATGAAGCTGATGTCGCGTTCCTCGATGGCTCGGAGCACGTACTCCTGCTGCTTGTCCATGGTGCCTCCTCAGCGTGGGGTGGAGCCGCGGATCGACGGCGCTGCCGGCCGCACATCCGCCTGAGACGTTCTTGCCGCCACCAGCCTAGTGCGCGGGTGCGTCAGGCAGGTTTCGAAGATCGCCTCTGGTGAAGGGCTCGCACCGATCCGCCTCTCGGCCTCGGGCAGCCCTCGGGTAGCCTCGGGCCCATGGCTACACCCGAGTCCCCTTACGGATCCTCCGTCGCCGTCGGAGGTGGCAAGCCCGTGCGCGTTCATCACCTCGCCGCCGCCAAGAGTGACGGTGTCAGACTCGTCATGCTCACGGCCTACGACGCCGTGACCGCCCGGATTCTGGACGCCGCTGGCACCGATCTGCTGCTGGTGGGCGACTCGATCGGCAACGTCATGCTCGGACACGAATCGACGCTGCCGGTGGAGCTGGACGAGATGGTCGTGGCCACGCGCTCGGTCGCCCGGGCGACCACACGTGCGCTCGTGGTCGCAGATTTGCCCTTCGGCACCTACGAGGCCGGCCCCGAGCAGGCGCTGGCCAGTGCGGTGCGGCTCATGAAGGCGGGGGCCAATGCCGTCAAGCTCGAGGGCGGCAGGCCCCGGGCAGGGAGTGTGCGCGCCCTGACCCAGGCGGGCATCCCGGTGGTGGGGCACCTGGGATTCACTCCGCAGAGCGTCAATATGCTCGGGGGCTTCCGGGTCCAGGGGCGCGGCGCGGCCGCAGAGGAGCTGCTGACCGACGCGCAGGCTCTGGCCGAGGCGGGGGCGATCGCCCTCGTTCTGGAGATGGTGCCCGAGCCTCTGGCCGCGCGCGTCACCGAGTCGCTCGCGATCCCCACGATCGGTATCGGCGCGGGCGCACGCTGCGACGGCCAGGTACTCGTATGGACGGATATGGCCGGGATGACGGAGTGGTCACCGCGCTTCGCCCACCAGTTCGGCCAGGTCGGTCAGGCGCTGCATCAGGCGGCCGCCGACTACGGCGCTGCGGTGCGCGAGGCGTCCTTCCCGGCTGAGAGGCACTGGTTCTCCTCCTGACCGACTCGCGCCCGGACGCCTGCAGCGAGCCAGTCGCGGTCCGCTTCTCGGCACCTGGGGCTCAGTGCCGGGCATCCAACGTGAGCTTCGCTCCGAACCCGATGAGCAGACCGCCGGTGACGCGGTCGATCCGGCGCGTCAGACTGGCTCATGGCCTCCCGCCCCCGATAGCACGAGGATGAGAGGCGAAAGTGACAATACCCATAGCGCGATGGTGGAGGTCCTAGAGGCTCTGGTCGAAAGGGGAGTCCCGTGAAGTGGACGCCTGCTCCTATGCTGACCTCATGAGTCATCCAGCTTCCTCGGCGTCCTCGGCCTCTTTGGCCGACCGTGCGCCACGCGGCACGCTCACTCCAGGGACGCTCGGTCCGCAGAGGCATGTTCCGGCCTCCATCGAAAGGCCCGAGTACATGTTCCACGATGGTCCCGAGCGCGTCTCGGCCTCCGAGATCAAGGACTCTGAGACCATCGAGCGGATCCGGGTGGCGAGCCGACTCGCCGCCCGCGCCCTGGCCGAGGCCGCCAAGGCGATCGTCCCGGGAGTGACGACCGATGAGCTCGACCGGATCGCGCACGAGTACCTGTGCGATCACGGCGCCTACCCCTCCTGCCTGGGCTATATGGGATTCCCCAAGTCGATCTGCACCTCGATCAACGAGGTTATCTGCCACGGTATCCCCGACTCGACCCGCTTGAACGAGGGCGACCTCATCAACCTCGATGTCACCGCCTATATCGGAGGGGTCCACGGCGACACGAACGCGACCTACGCCGTCGGCGAGGTCGACCCCGAGACGGCACTTCTCATCGAGCGCACCCGCACCGCGATGGAGCGGGGCATCAGGGCCGTCAAGCCGGGACGCGAGGTCAACGTCATCGGGCGGGTCATCGAGGCCTACGCCAAGCGCTTCAGCTACGGCGTGGTGCGCGACTACACCGGGCACGGCGTCGGCGAGGCATTCCACTCCGGCCTCATCATTCCCCACTACGACGCCGCTCCCCTGCACGACGACGTCATCCAGACGGGCATGGTGTTCACCATCGAGCCGATGCTCACACTCGGCGGCATCGAGTGGGAGCAGTGGGACGACGGCTGGACGGTGGTCACCAAGGACCGCTCCCGTACCGCGCAGTTCGAGCATACGCTGGTGGTCACCGAGGACGGCGCCGAGGTCCTCACCCTCCCCTGACCCTGCTCGAGGAGCCGGGGAGAACTCCCCGTTCGCTTTCATCAGCGCCCGTTGACGTTGCCTGACGACGATGTGACGACGTATCGTCCGTGGACAGTGGACGTGTCGGTCCCGTTTCAGGCGCCGCGCATCGAGTTCCGCCCATTTCCCCTTCCGGAGGTTCACATGGCTTTGCGCTTCAATCCACCACCGAACTGGCCCGCACCGCCAGAGGGCTTCGAGCCGCCTGCAGGCTGGCAGCCCGACCCCGCCTGGGGCCCGGCACCTGAAGGCTGGCAGATCTGGGTGGACGACTCCGTCGCTTCCAGCGGCTCAGCTGCTTCGGCTGCGGGCGCGGCCACAGAGGCCGACCCGGCGTGGGCACCGACCCAGGCAGTCTCGACCGCCCCGACGGCTCCGGTGGGTACCAACGCTTCGGTCGCCGATCCGACCGGCATGTCCGCCTCTGCCCCCTCGGGCGACTACGCCGCCCAGACGGCCGGCGCCAGCCCGTACGCGGCCAACATGGACTACGCCCAGTCCCCCACGCCGTTCCAGAGCCAGGGTGCTCTGGGCGGCTCACAGCCTCCGGTGGGCGGTTGGCAGCCCGGTGGCATCGGCGGGCCGGGCGCTCCCGGCGGCTCCAAGCCGGTCACCCAGCAGTGGTGGTTCTGGACCGGCGCCGCGGTGCTCGTGGTCGTGCTGGCAGTGAGCGGCATCGTGTGGGCCATGAGCGGCTCCGACAACGGAGGCGACGACAAGGCGGGGGGCACATCGACCTCCCAGTCGAAGAGCGGCAAGTCCAGCAACTCAGGGAGTAACAAGGGCAACAAAACGACTAAGACGTCGGGCGGCTCCGGCGGCTCCTCTTCAGGAAAGGGCCCCGGAACCAAAGAGGACCCCATCGACCCGTCCTCCGGGCCAATCGAGGTCAAGGCCGGCAAGACGAGCACCGACCCCAGTGCCACCGTTGAGATCACCTTCAAGCCCGTCGAGTGGAACCTCTCGGCGAACACGATGAAGAACGGTGACAAGTATGCCTCCTACGAGGAGCCGCCTGCCGGCCAGTCGTATATGCGAGTCCCCGTTGACATCACCTATCACGGTGATGGCCAGTTGAGTAGCTTCGACCTTAATATCGACTACTCCTACAACGGGACGACTTCCGAAGAGAAGAGCTACATCCTTGACAAGGGGGCACTGGAGAATCAGTCCATGCCGCGAGACGGCGGAACGGCCTCGGGATATCTTGTCTTCATCGCAGACTCCTCCACTCAGAATGACGGCAATGGCGTCTTCGTCGTCTCACTGGGATTCGGTGGCGACGAGGTGTATGTGAAGGCTCAGTGAGCAGCCGCAGATCGCCAGATCACATCATCAGGGGCGGGGGCCGTAAGCACTGCTTACGGCCCCCGCCCCAGTTGTGTTCCTAGACAATTCGGCCCGATTGAAGAGAAGAGGGACGAGCCGACCTGTACGCCGGGTTCTGTTGCCGCCGGCCGTTACCGGCCTGACGGTGGCGACCATTCATCTTGGACCATTGTCACCAATGGCCTCATGCGACCTACCCGCTGACTCGGGCGAGCAGCCTTCAGGCGCCAGCTGTGCGGTCTTGCTCCGGGCGGGGTTTACCGAGCCGCGGCGGTCACCCGTCGCGCTGGTGGGCTCTTACCCCACCCTTTCACCCTTACCCACCGGCATGCGGTGGGCGGTCTGCTCTCTGTGGCACTGTCCCGCGGGTCACCCCGGGTGGCCGTTAGCCACCGCCCTGCTCTGTGGAGCCCGGACGTTCCTCAGCCCCTGACCGCCGTTACGGCGACTAAGGTACCGCGGCCGCCCGGTCGGCTCGTCCGCAGGAATCAGCATAGCGGCATAGTGCCCTATCGAGGCTCGAGTACGTCGCGAGGCCTTGATCTGCTGGCGACCACGCCACGGCCTATCATGTGCGGGTGCTGATCCTGCTGCCTCCGTCCGAGGGAAAGACCGCTCCGGCCAGTGGCCCGTCACTGGAACTCGGCTCGCTCCTGGATGCCGAGCGATTGACCCCACCGCGCCGCGAGGTGATGTCGGCGCTGGCCGAGGTGAGCCGGCGCCCGGATGGCCCCTCTGTTCTGGGTCTGGGACCTCGTAGCGCAGAGCTGGCGGAAGCGAACCTGTCGCTGGAGGCATCGCCGTGCGCTCCCGCCTATCAGCTGTTCACCGGGGTGCTCTACGAGGCCGCCGGGCTCGACTCGATCGCCAGGAATACGGCCGGACGTAGAGCCCTGGAGCGCCACTGCGTCATCTTCTCGGGCCTGTGGGGAGTCCTGTCCCCCGCCGATTCGGTGCCGAACCACCGTCTGTCCATGGGAACATCCCTTCCGGGGCCGGGGCGACTGTCATCCTTCTGGAAGCGGCACCTTGCGCCGTCGCTCACCGGCATGGCTGCGCACGGACTGGTGGTCGACTGCCGCTCGGCCGACTACGCGGCCGCTTGGAGACCGTCTGTCCGTGACAGCATCGAGGTCATGACGGTGCGCGTGGTACGAGTCGACGATGACGGCTGCCGCAAGATTGTCTCCCACATGGCCAAGCAGGCTCGGGGACTGCTCACCGGAGAGCTTCTCAAAGCCGTGTGCGCCCAGTCCTTGCCCGCGCAAGCGCAAGCCGACGACGTCGCGGACGTCGCCGGCCAACTGGACGGCGTTCATGATGTCGAGGTGTCTGAGCCGGACCGACAGGGCCGGCGGGTCCTCACCGTCGTGACTCGCTGATAGTGATGGAACCGATCGCTCGGCACCGACTCAGCATGCCTGAGGGCCCTGTCCGGGGACATGTCGGGGTTCAGATATCCATTCGTACGACGATGACGTCGTTCTCCTCGGCGTGGATGACCTGGTCCTGCGGAGCGGCGACGATGCGCGCCAGTTCCTGAGGGCTGATCTCGACGGCGCCACCCTCAACGGTGCGTCCCCGCAGGGCCACCGCGCCGAGGCCGCCGGTGGAGGCGCGGACCGCCTCGTAGTCGCTCAATAGCGCCGTCTCAACGGTTCCTGCCAGGTCTGCCCGCTGCTTCTCCAGGGAGTCGATCTCCTGGTCGAGTCGAGCGAATTCGGCATCGCGCTTGGCGGTGAGTTCACGCCCGGCGACGCGGATATCGGATTCCTCCTGCTTGAGACGCTCCGACTCCTCGCGGGCGGAATCCAGCGCCTCCATCGCCGCGATCTGAGCCTCCTCCAGAGCCGACTGGCGCTGCCCGAGCTGGTCGATCTCTCCCTGGATAGCCGACAGGTCGCGGGCCGCGCTGTTGCCGGAGTGGAGGCGCTCGCGCAGCACGTCGGCGCGGCGGACCACCTGGCCAACCTCGTCCTCGCTGCGGATGACCCGCGTCTTGGCCTCGCTGAGAGCGGCATCGGCCTGGATGGCCGCGCGCTTGTTCGTCTTGAGACGCTCGATAACCGACTCGATGCGGCCGAGGACTGGAAGGTGCTTGCGCTCGTGACGCAGCCGCGCCAGGCGGGAGTCGATGTCCTGGAGGTCGATGAGAAGGCGCTGCTGGGCGATCGGGGCGCTTGTCACGGCTGAGGCTCCTTCGGGAGGGGACAGGTCGGTGTGACGAATCCTTTCACGATCCTCTCACGCCCGATCAGTTCCGGTGGACAGGCGCAGCGCCCAAGGGTCCGTGACAATGCGGGAGACCCGGGCGGTCAGTGATGATCCCTGAGAACGGGCTCCCTCCTCGAGCCGGCGGGCGAGGGGCTCCAGACCCACCCACTCGGTGGCCCAGTGCGTCCCGCACAACAGGTAGGGGCGGCCTCCCTCCAGGTGCTCGGAAGTGGGATGGTGTCGCAGATCGGCGGTGATGAAGACATCGGCCCCAGCCTCCCTGGCGCGTTGCAGGAGCGAGTCGCCTGCCCCTCCGGATACGGCGATGCGCTCGACGACGGCGTCGAGATCTCCGCCCACGAGGAGGCCGGGAGCCGAGTCGGGAAGGACTGCGGCGACGTCGGCAGCGAGCCGGCGCAGTGCGACGGGTTGCGGAAGCACGCCGATTCGGCCGATGCCCTGGTCCGGGAAGGCAGGGTCGGGCTCGAGGGGGACGGTGGAGGTCAGGCCCACGCGATCGGCGAGGGCCTCGGCCACTCCCCCGTGGGCGGCGTCGAGGCTGGTATGGGCGTTGAGGAGGGCGATGCCTGCGCGAATGAGCCTGTGGACCGAACGGCCCTTGGGATCGGTGGCCGCAACGTGCTCGGTTCCGCGCAGGTAGAGCGGGTGGTGGGTGATGACCATGTCGACGCCGGAGTCGATGGCCTCGTCGACGACGGCCGTCACGGGGTCAACGGCCAGGAGGATGCTGCGCACCGGATCGGAGGGATCGCCGCAGATGAGTCCGTTGGAGTCCCACGAGGCGGCCAGAACGGGGGGTGCGGCAGTCTCCACGAGACCGACGATGTCTCCGACGCTCAGGGAGCCGTCCGAATTGCGCCGTGCGGCGTTAGAAGATGCGGGTGCAGGCGTGTGGCTCATGCAACCAGGCTAGCGGCTAGGCCGAGAATTACCTGTGACCCGCTGACATCGACGCGGTCCGGAGCGGCCACCTGGTGAAACACAGCCGAGAAAACGACCAGAGCGGTCCTCATCTGGGGTAGCCTACTTCCGCGCAGTCGGGACCTCCGGTGCTGGCAGCGCCGGCCCTCTTCGACGCCATCGGCGTCACGGCCGCGCCCCCATAGCTCAGCGGTTAGAGCAGCGAGCTTATACCTCGTGTCGTGCCTGATAAGCACAAGGTCCTGGGTTCGAATCCCAGTGGGGGTACCACGATAGCCTTACCCAAACCCAGGACATGAGTACTGTGCTCTGGGTTGTTTGTTGAGGATGCGAAGCGCTCACCACCACTGGTGAGCGCTTTGTCGTTGCAGACGGTGTTGGTGACCGGGCAGTCGACTTGGTTGTCCGGGTTTTCTTGCGGGTTGTCTTGCAACAAGGTCGCACGGTGCTGTCGTGCGACCTTGTGCACCGCGCGGCTGGTCAGCCAGTTGAAGGGCTGCCGGAGGTCGGATGCCACGGTGGCATTGCTGCTGGCATCGGCTAGGAAGCGCAGGGTGGTGGTGTGCAGCACTGGCCCGTCGTCCTCGCCTATTAGGCAGTTGCCGTCCGCTGCCGTATCAGCCACCCGGGCGGCGGGGTCAGGATCGAATGCTCCATCGGCCGCGCCACCGTCTCCAGTCATGTCGCTCGTGCCATCGCCTGTGCTAGGCAGGATGACCCGGCCCTCCTCATCCACCGCTGGATTGACCAAGATGCGCTCGAAGAACACCTGGTTGAGCAGCTTCTTCAGGTGCGGTGGGGCGGCTTGGTAGAGGCGGTGGCAGTCTTCGAGGAGATCGAGGGCCTGGGTGAGGCGCTGCCGCACCTCGGTTATGTCGGCTTGGTAGGCGGCCAGCTGGCGCTCGATGTGGTCGAGCTCGCTTGTGAGCTTGGCTTGTTCCTCCTTGAGGAGGTCAAGGGGGACGGCTCCTTCGTAGTGGGCGTGCATCAGGCGGCGGCGCTTATCTTCGATGTTCGTCCGCCTGGTGGTCAGGGAGCGGATCGTCCGATCTTTGTCGCGCTCAAGGCGGCTTATCTCCTCCCGCACGTACTGCTCCACCAGCTGGCGATCCTGGCGGCCCAGCTGGATCGTCCGGTATAACGCGTTCATCTGCTCTTCGACGACGTCGATCAGGACGGCGCGGAAGGCGCAGTCGTGGGTTCGCTGCCGCCTGGCGCAGATGAAGTAGGGGTAGAGATCGCCTTTGCTGTTGCGCGTGTTCTGCACGAGCAGGCGGGCACCGCAGAGGCCGCAGTACACCGTCGTCTTGAGGTGGTGGTTGTGTCGGCGCTCCCGCTCGCCGAAGCGATGGGAGTCCAGCACGGCCTGCACCTGGCTCCAGGTCTCTTCGTCCACCAAGGGATCATGTGCTCCGGGGTACTCCACGCCTTGGAAGGAGATGGTGCCTTTGTAGTAGGGGTGGCGCAGCATACGATGGAGCTGGGCACCCGATACCGCCTTGGCCGGCTTACGGGCCGTCGGCACGGTCGTCAGCCCGCGATCGTGCAGGTGCGCAGCGAGCCTCTTCGTCGTCCACTGCCCCGTCGCATACTCCGTAAACGCCAGCCGGATGAGCGGTGCCCGCTCCTCATCCAGGGCAATGGTGCGGACTTCTCGGCCGTTTTCATCCCTGGCGCGGACGTTGAGGTAGCCGAGTGGTGCCTTACCCAGCGTCCCACCATTCCTGGCTTTCTCACCCATCCCCTTGATGACCTCATTAGCCAGGTTCCGGGAGTAGAACTCGGCGATGCTGCTCATAATGCCGTGCAGCAGCATCCCACCAGGCGTCTGGTCGATGTTCTCAGATGTAGAGACCAACCGCACACCGGCGTCCTCGAAGGCCCGGTTAATCTCAACATCATCGGCACGGTTCCGGGCTAGGCGGTCCAACTTGTGGACGATGACGTAGTCGATGCCACCGTCTTCTTTGAGGTAGGCCAGCATCTTCTGCAGCTCAGGCCGGTTCGCAGACCTAGCAGACTCACCCCGGTCGGCAAACTCTTTAACCACTAGGGCACCCATTGACTGGGCCTTGCGCTTGTTGGCTTCACGTTGGGCCGGGAGGGAGAAGCCCTCCTCCGACCCACCACGCTGAGCCTGCTCCCGAGTAGAGACGCGGATATATGAGACAGCTCGTTTGGGAGTGAGTTGGGCGGCCATGGCGGTGAAGGGATCGGGGGCGAGTGCGTCAGGCATGGTGCACCTCCTTACTGGGTTCGGTTGGTTCACTGGCGTTGCCGGTTCGACTGGCCTGGTTGACCTGGCTGTCCGCGCCGGTTTCGTTTGTTTCGCGGGCATCTGTGCCATCGCTTACTTCATCGGCCTGGTTGCCATCGCTGGGCTGGCTAGCCTCCCCAACCTGATCTACTTCATCGACTTCGCCGGTTTCGCCAGGCTGGCTGTGTTCGCTGCTCTGCTCGCGCTGCCTATGCTCTTCCTCTCTGAGCGCGTCGAGTTGGCGCATCCACGCGCCCTCCTCGTCGTTCCACCAGGCTGGTGGGGTGCCGTCGCCCGGCTGCCAGGTATTGAGGCTGACCAGGAGGGCGCCACTGGCCGCGAGCTGCTCGGTTACCGCGTCCGCTTCGGTTGTGGTGAGGTTGGGGGTGGGCCAGCCCGCCGTGATGACGTACGCCACCCCACCGCGCTGGCAGGCCTCCAGCAGCATCCTCAGCCCGTCCTGGCGCTGCTGTCGGTCATGGAACTCGGTGACCAGGTTGAGACCGGTCGCGTCGGCGTAGTCCTCGACCAGCTCCCGTTGCCGGGCCAGCTCGAAGGGGTAGCGGGCCGCGCCGTAGAAGATGGCGATCGGCCCGGTGCCCGTCTGGCCGTCCAGCGCGGTGGCAGGTACCGCCTCCAGCACCGCCGCCGGCTCATGTGGCTCATCTGGCGTATTCGTTGTGGTTTGTGTTGTCATCGGTGTCCTCCTCTCGTCATATATTGCTATTTCACTGGTTTAGTGTTTCTCCTCTTTCTATTGACGCTCAGATGGACGGAAAAGTCCAGTCCGGTTTCATATACCCCCGAAAATCGATCTCACTGACCCCGCACGAGCGGCTGTTCCGCACCATTGCGCCATGTTCTGTCGATACTGCATCATTTTTTTGCGGCACTGTTCTCTGTGCGGAGAAAGCGGCGCGCTGAGAACGCCACGGTGGGTGGAGTGTTTTCGCTGTGTCATGGGCCGCGCTGGATCAGGGCGGCGAGCTGTTCGGGGGCGGCGGTGATCTTGAACAGCCCCGGGGTCAGTGTCTGGTCGGCGGCGATCTGCTCGGCCAGGCGGCCGGCTCGTGCTTGGTTGGTCAGCAGCCAGACCACCTGCGGGTAGTAGCCGTGCTGGGCCTGGAAGGTGCCGCTGGCCAGGTGGGCCTGGTAGTCGTGGCACTTGGCCAGCAGCCGCGCTGGATGCTCGGTGTCCAGGTCGACCTCGAGCAGCCAGTGATCTTCTGCGCCGGTATCCGTTGCCGTGATTGCTTCCAGATCCGGCTTGAGCCAGCCCAGCGCCCCACCGAGCCGCAGCCAGGAGCGCCAGCAGGCCGGCTCGGTGCGCAGCCGGGCCAGGTGCCCGCCGACGGCGTGGATGGCCTGCTCGATGACGACCCGCGCCTGCGTGATCGCCAGTGTATGGGCAAGGAACAGCGGCGACGGCTCCTGAAAGCGCCGCCGCGCCCCGCGCCCTTCGCCTGTCAGGCGCTGCCCCGCTGCTGTCAGGTACCAGACGTACCCCGCGGAGCCGGCCCGTGTGCCACCGATCCGCCGTGCCAGGTGATCGACCAGTCCCAGCCCGTGCTGGCGCCGCAGCCGCCGACTGGTCTGGCGCAGCGCCGAACGGGCCGAACCGTACTGCCCTGAGAGCTCAGTGATCTGCGCCAGCTGGCGGGTTGTGGCATAGCGATGGGCCGCCAGCAGCGCCAGTAGTGCCCGATCGGTGGCATCGAGTTGCTCGGCGATCGTCTGCAGCTGGGCGCGGCCAATCCGGGCCGGAGCCTGGCGCTGAGACTTCGCTGCCTCTGTCGTCGCTGCTGCCTTCATCGTCGTTGGTGTCGTCGCGGATGTCGGCACTGCCAGATCGGTGCTTGTTTCGACGCTCGCGTATTCCGATGTCGATGTGTTCATGGCTGTTTCCTCCTGTGTGATCGTCATGTGGTTGATCGAGTCGCTGCTGCGAGCCAGGGGCTGTGCAGTGAGGCCGGGGGTGTTGTCAGTGGTGATGGGATGGCCACATGGGGCCATCAGTCGCCTCCCGTAACCGAGCCGGTGCCGCACCACCGCGCCGATAGCCCTGCCTGCTCGCTGCAGCGATGCGTCTGGCGATTCGTCCTCCGACGCGTCTCAGTAAGCCAGTGGTGGAGACAAGCGCAGGGGCCAGATAGGGGCGATACTTCGCAGCCCGCAAGAGTTCCAGAGGGAGAGGGCCGGCGCTGTTCTTGGCGGCAGCGCTGACGGGGCGTCCCTCAATCCGCAGGAGTGTGAAAACCGATCGTAATGAGCGGTTTTCAGCCCAGCGCAAGCGGTCGATACTCGGGGAGTGTCGACCCTTATAGCGTTCCGGAGGAGGGAGGGTGGCCAGGCAGCGCGTGCGACCAGGCCCAGGAGACTGGCGATGGCCTCCCCGCGGACAGCCGGTGGCTCCTGGGATAGCACTTCTGCGCGAGGGACGGCCCGTCAGCACAGCCGACGTAATGCGGAGAACACGCTCAATCCCTCCGCCCGTCATGCTGTTCCTCCATCCCGTCCAGGCCTGCGGCCGAACACCACGCCAGCCGTCGAGCCAGGTACGCCGTTCACTGGCCCGCCGTCTCCGCCCGTCGCTTCTCCCCCGAGCTCACCCGTCGCGCCGTCCGTTGCTATCCGAGCCACGTCATCACCGGTCATCTCGCCGTTCTGCCCGATTCGCGCCAGCAGGGCGGCCTCAACCTGCGCGGCGTCCTGGCCGTAGCGCGACTGGCTGGCGGCGCGCAGGGCCAGGGCGTCCTGCACCGGTGGCGTTGGTGGCAGGGTGGTGGCGTGGCACCAGGGGTTCTCCCGCCCGTGGTGCATGGTGCGCGCGTAGACGCCAAAGCGCGGCAGCAGCTGGAAGTCGGCCGCCTCCAGGCCAATCG
>ERZ773049.1691-NODE-1691-length-12481-cov-4.298407_pt1 | contig 12481 bp, 10 predicted proteins | sample MGYA00580633_ERZ773049 | MGnify/ENA primary metagenome ERZ773049 (study PRJEB29015, sample SAMEA2737991) | human oral metagenome | biome: human oral; feature: human-associated habitat; material: dental | place: China | collected 2066 ... | reverse complement strand
GCGGCGGACGATCGCGTCTGCGTCCTTCCCCTCTTCGAGAGAGCGCACAACGGTCAGCCCCAGCTCATTGAGCTGGAAGTAGCGGCCCTGCCTGCCGTCAAAAAGGACCGTGCCCTTCTCCGTCTCAAGAACCGAGACGCCCGGGGCCAGCGACAGCCCGTCCGGCGCCGCGTTCTTCTTTCCTTCTTTTTTACCGAACACTTCGGATCCACCTTTCAGCGGCTACCAGCCTTTTCAATTCGAAGAGGAACTCGCTGGAGACCGTCCGCATCGACAGCTTCGCTTTGAGGGCGCTGCGATCGATCAGGCCCAGCTGCCCCACATATCCATGCGCGAGCTCGTCCACGAGGAACTCCCGGCGAGCAAAGAACGTCTCGTACGAGTCCTTCGTGTACTCGCCCTTCGTCGCCCTCGCGAAGATTTCGCGAGGCATCAGCCCGCGCATGGCGCGGTAGAGGGAAGGCTTGTTGATATAGGGATGCAGCCGCATCTTCAAGGGAAGGGCGAGAGCCGCGCCTACGACCCCGGGATCGACGAAGATCGACGTCCACGTTATGCCGCCCCGGCCGAACATGTCATTGACCTGGCGGATGATCGCCGCCTGCCCCAGCAGCGACTCCAGGGCCTGGTTGACGGTGCGGTCCTCGTTCAAAGGCTCGAGTCGGCCGACGTCGAACGGCGCGCGCACGAGCTCCTTCGCCTCGTTGAGCATATAGGAGGGGAAGGAGAATCCGCCCGACCACGACAGATCGTCGTTTGGCGTCGATCCTTTGGAGGCGAGCTCGCGCATCGAGCGGCTGACCCACCGCCCGTACCTGACCTTGCTGGCGATGCTCGGAATCCCGCGCCGCAGGGGTATGCGGTTGTTTCTGCAGTAAGCGATCGCCAGACGGGGCGCCCGCAAGGGCGCCTGGTGCGCCAGGGACCACGCTATCGTCGGCAATGGGGCAAACAGCTCGTCGCCGCCGAGCCCCATGAGTTGCAGACGAACAGACGGCGGCGGGGCGAAGTGCTCGGCATGGTGCCTCCCCCGCCGAATCGGCCGCCTTCGGGCGGGCTCCGTCCGATCCGCCAACGCCTTGGCGTATCCTTCGGTGTCGCACCACATGACGGGCGTCTCCGGAACATAGCCGTTGGGGAAGGCCGCCCCGGCGTCGAAGGTGAGCCCTGTCGATCCGAGCGCGGGATAGAACACAGCCGACGCGCCGACGTCGTTGACGATGCGCCTGGCCCACATGTCGTCCAGGTTGTACTCAGAACTCGACGAGGCGTGCGTCGCGTCGAAGTCCATGTGGAGCGCGCGCAGAAGATAGGCGTTCGCAGCCGAGTCGACCCCGCCGGAAATGTCGCAGGAAATCACGCCTTCTTGCCCGGCGCACCGCCGATATGTCGCCTCCACCAGCGCTTGGCGCAAAGCCCTCACGCCTTCGTCTACATCCCCCTCATCCTCGCCGATCGGCTCGATGCGGGGAGAGACCTGAACGGGCCGGGCGTTGACGCTCGAATCCCTCAAATCTCTGTCTGCCCGGAGCATTTCGAAGGGCGCGAGCGCCTGGACGCCGTCCCACGGAGAGATTCTGGACATCACGCCGAGGGGAAGGCCGTCCACCAAGAAGGAGGCGAGGAAAGCGCGGTTGACGTCGGCTCCTATCTCCTTGGCGATTGAGCGCGCCGACGTCGACAGAAGAAGAACGCCGTCTTTGGCCGCCCAGTACAGGCTTTCGCCCGACCACGCCGGAACCAGGGCGATCACCTCCGTGCCGTCGAAAAGGACGGCGACGCCCGGACTGTCGGTGCGCACAAGCTCCTCCGCCGCCCGGCGAATGGTCGCACGGTGCGGCAGCCCGAGAACCGTCTCGCGCATAGACTCCGGGACGTCGAAACTGACGTCGGAACGGCTAAGCCGTTCGCGTCGGCGGCCGTCGGCGACCCACCACTCGAGATATGGCGAAAGCTGCACCGAGACGAGGCGGCGCTCGTCGGGTCGGAAAGTCTCCAGCAATGTCTGCATCGGTCTTCGCTCCTAGTTGAAACCTGGGTGTGAGCCAGAACGCTGGCCCACACCCAGGGATGTGCCGTTCAGGTGGGAATCAGAAGAACGTCTGCGTCCGGCGACGCGGCGCCCGGCCACAGCCTTCTCGCAGCCGAGCCTCCGCGGCGGACAGCTTTCGCCGTCCAATCCCGCCTTGGCTGGGTTTCGCTGCGCTCAGGAGCGCGACGGACTCACCACCAGGGCACGGGGTACCAGCGACCGCCGCCGAAACCGCCGCCGAAGGCGTCGGCCCAGCCGAGGTAGTATCCCCGAGTGGTGTCGGTGTAATCGGCGATCTCTTCGATCATGGGAGAAACGTACGTAGCCATTGAGGCCACCTCCTTTGTTTGTTGTTTGTGACTTAAGCCGTTCCACGTGTTTCGACGAACGATTCCTCTATTCGGCAGAACAATGTGACAACGACTTCCATACCCGTCACGCCGCGGGCGCCACGACTGGCAGCAACGAGTTGGTCTTTCGGCCCCCGAATGGGAAACCAAGCCTGGGAAACGCGCTCCGCGTCTAGGGCGGCGAACGTTTAGAGAAGAGTTGACGAGATCGTTTAAAGAAGAGTTGACAAGGTCAGAGTGGCAAGGGGAGATCGAAGAACAATGCATTTGACGACATGCACAAGGGTGTGCGCACCAGGTTGACGGAAAGAACGCCGCCAGAATGGAAACGTCCTAATAGAAGCCTCTGAGTAGAGAAAGCATCAGTCTCAGTCGTGATAGGTCTTCTATCTGGTTGTCGTCAAGCTTTCCCGGTCGCGATCGCCGATCGGTCCGCTTGAGAGGTGAAGGCTTGCGAAGCATCGATTCTCTTCTGTCGAATCGAGACTCAACCCGATGCTGTACCAGGGCACCGTCAGCTGTGTTCTTTAGTCGTATTTACTTCGCTTGGTTTGAAGACTACTAGCGAGTATCGATCGGCACAAGCGCGACCAAGGGTTTACTCACACCATTGACAAACACGTTTGGTCCCGCTATCGACACCTTCTTGCCCATAACTTCCGATCAAATTCGAAGGCCAATGAAGCGCATGAAAAGGAGGAGAACCGCTGACTCTATCAGCGAGCATACGAACTGCGCCCAAGTTCCTTTCAAATGGCACGCACAATATCCGAGACGACGAATATGAGTCGATATACTGTGAATATTTCAAAGCCCTTTATAAATGAATTTCATTCCTTGCTTTGCCAGTACAAAAATGCATATTTCCCATCTTTGGAAACGCAAGCCAAACGTCAAGATTATCTTTCGCACCTGAAAGTTTTATATAGAGAAACTTTCGATTCTGTACAAAAGTCGCTTGAGAACGCAAAAGACAGTTCGAAACCTCCTGGACTTGAGCGTGGAAGAAACGGCCGACGTCGTCGCCCTCTGCTTTGGATCTAAGGCTTTCCTGGCAAACGAAGACGGAGGAAGCGCCCGTCGACGCCGCCGGACCTCGAAGACAGATGCGCATGTCGACGTCTACGGGCTCGTCGCCAACAAACGCGCGCCTATGGACGACGAGGGGCGAGACTGCCGTTCGACAGCGCCAACCGCGGCTCACAGATGCGCGCCTATGGAGTCGCCAACCGTTGCGCACCGAAGTTAGCCCACGGACGGGGACGGGCTGCAAACAGGCTTTCGAAAGGGGAACGGGCCGACATGGAAGTCAAAGGCACGGGTCCTGGATGAGGAGAAGCGGCTTTGCATGTTTATGGATGCATCATTCTTTATGGGTGCATCAGCCGCATACGCTGTGCGTCTGTGTTCAAACCGTATCGGTGCTCAAGGGGGGAGTTGAACCCCCACGCCCTTTCGGGCACACGGACCTGAACCGTGCGCGTCTGCCTATTCCGCCACTTGAGCTTGGCCGCTTGCGCGGCGACCTACAGCATATAGGCCGCCGCCGGGTTTTCCAAGTCCGACGGCGATGATCCTTGCGACACTTCGCCCGTCGGACTCGGCCAGCCTCGTCCGTCTTTTCGGAGCCGTTCCAGGCATGCTTCTTCTCCGTCGGCCTCGCTTCCCGGATTTCGCCCCGCCGGTCTCGCTTCCCGGATTTCGCCCGTCGGCCTCGGACGCCTTCCGCCTACTCCCTTTCCGTCGGCTTCGCTTCTGCCTTCTTCGGCCTCAAAACGCCGAAACCAAGGATTGCGAGGGCAATGCCGAGAACCACAAGTCCGACGCCGGCAAAGAGAGTGATCGTTCCCACCGTCCACCAGCCGTAGGCGTTGAGGAGCATGCCACGCACCGAGTTGCCCTCAAACAGGGTCTGGCGCAGGTCTTTGAGCTTCGCCTCCTGGTCCGCCGAGACCTTGCCGCGCGAAGACATGTACTGCCCGGAGACCTCCTCGAAGGTCTTGCCGCCGGAGGCCTCGAGCATGTGCTGGCGGATGTAATGGTCGGCAAAGGCCTTCGCTTGGGGGCCGGTTGTGAGCCTCTGTCCGATGTAGGGGCGAAGCTCCTCCTTCGACTCCTTGTCTTTGAGCGCCTCGATGCCGCCCTTGGAGGGCATGTCGATCCTCTCCTGGGCGAGTTGCTCTGAGACCGTCGAGTGGGCGATCTTGCCTCCGACGATCGCGGCGGCGCCCGCTGCGACCAGCACTGCCGCGAGGACCTTCGCGAGCGCAGAATAGATTGCCTTGGACATAGTTTCCTTTCACGATGGCGACGCCGGGTCGCCCCGGGTCTCGAACAGACGGGCATCGAACAGATCCGATGGGCCGGAGCCTGCATCTGCGCCGATCAATGCGAACGAGACCTCCTTGGCGGGCACTCCGACGTCGGACCGATTGGCCTTGAACATCTTATTTCATATTCAACTACCGTTGTGTTAAAAAGTGTCACATCCCACAATTCGCCGTCGGTTCGCTGTTACGTTATCGGCTTACTCGGTGCCCCGAACGCGGCCAAGCGCCGCAAATCCAGTGTGTTCGCCGTCAAACCTTTGGGGAGAAGGCCCGTACGATGATGCCTTGCGGGGGATTTCGCCGTATCGTTAAGACTGATGTTGCGTTGATAGGAGGTGTCTTGTGGGCGCATTCGAAAAGTTCGAAAGGGGCGTGGAGAGCGCGGTGGCATCCGTCTTCTCGCGCGCCTTCCAGTCGGAGCTCAAACCGGTGGAGATCACGTCTGCAGTCAAGAAGGCGATGGATACGAACTCTGCCACGATGAGCCGCGACCGCATCATCAGTCCAAACGACTTCGTCATCCGGCTTTCGCCGAAAGACCGGGAGACGATGGCTCAATGGAGCGAGGACGCCCTGACCGAGGAGATCACCTTGGCGGTCACCTCCTACGCCACAGAGCAGGACTACACCCTCCTCGGCCCGGTTCGGATCGCGTTCGACACGGACGAGACCCTCAAATCCGGCAGCCTTCAGGTCGAGGCCCTGATCAAACGAGGCGCGGTCGCGCCGGCGACCTCGTCGGTCCAATCGGGCCACCCGATCATCGCCATAGGCCCCGACCGCTATCTCCTGACCGGCGCAGTCACCGTGATCGGAAGAGGGTCCGAATGCGACATCACCGTCGACGACACGGGGATCTCCCGCCGTCATCTCGAGCTCAAGGCGACGCCCAACGGCGTCATCGCAACTGACCTCGGCTCCACGAACGGCAGCTTCGTCGAGGGCCACAAGATCACGGCCGCCACTCTTGTGGACGGCAACACGATCACGATCGGACGCACAAACATAATGTTCTGGAACTCACCGGGAACAGCATGAGCGCACTAGTCCTCACACTTCTTCGCCTGGGCTTCCTCGCCCTGCTGTGGATCTTTGTCTTCTCCGTAGTCTTCACGCTGCGCCGCGACGTCTACGGAACCCAGGTGCGCGATCGCCGCGCACTCGTCAAGGGACGGCGCGCCAAGGCTTCGAAGGCCGCGCAGCAGCCCCGGAAGCAGGCGTCGTCGGGCCGCGAGCCCCAGACGCCTGCGAAACAAGCCCCGGCAACCGTCTCCGCACTCACCGTGACCGCGGGGCCGCTGACCGGCACGTCGCTTCCGCTGGGAACCTCTCAGATCATCGTGGGACGCTCACCCGATTCCGCCCTCGTGCTCGACGATTCCTACTCATCCTCCAGGCACGCCCGCTTCTACCAAGAGGGCGGCCAATGGTGGGTGGAAGACCTCGATTCGACCAACGGCACATACATCGGAGGAAAGCGCATAACCACGCCCACGCCTGTGGGGCCGGGGGTTCCCGTCGTCATCGGGCGCACCACCATGGAGTTGCGTTAATGGGTATTCAGCTTCGATTCGCCGCGTTCTCCGACGTCGGCCTGGTTCGGTCCAACAACCAGGACGCCGGATACGCCTCGCCCAATCTCCTCGTCCTCGCCGACGGGATGGGCGGAGCCGCCGCCGGGGACGTCGCCTCTTCCGTCGCCGTGGGGCATCTTGCCTCGCTCGACGACGACGTCTACGGCGCAGACGACCTCATTCCGCTTCTGCGCACGGCCGTCAACGAGGCGCACACAGACCTCGTCGACCGCGCCAAAGCGGACCCCGAGCTCGGCGGAATGGGCACGACATGCATCGCGCTCCTGCGTTCCAGCAACAAGCTCGGAATGGTCCACATCGGGGATTCTCGCGCTTACCTCTTGCGCGACGGCGTTCTCACGCAGGTCACGCATGACCACACCCTCGTCCAGTTCCTCGTCGACCACGGCCAGATCACGCCCGAAGAGGCGGAGAACCACCCGAAGCGCAACGTCATCATGCGAGCGCTCGGCGACACCCCCGGCGACGTCGAGATCGACGAGTCAATTCGGGAAGCCGTTCCAGGCGACCGCTGGCTGCTCTGCTCCGACGGACTGTTCGGCGTGGTGGCCCACGACACGATTGAGTCGACTTTGGCGGGCATGGACATCGTCCACGCCGGCGAACGCCTCATCGAGCTGGCGTTGGCGGGCGGAGCGCCCGACAATGTCACCGTGGTGCTTGCAGAGGTCGTCGACGACAAGAGCACCCACGAGGTGCCCCGCAGCCAGCATCCCATCGTCGTGGGTTCGGCCGCGGTCGACTACCGCAAGCCGACCCGCGGCGGCACGTCCGCAGCGGCCAAGGCCGCAGCCTTGACCTCGAAGAGAGCCGTCAAAGACACGGCGGAAAACGAATCGGAGGCGTTGCCCGAAGAGCCGCCTCGTTCGCGCGCCGCCGCGAGGCTCGCCGTCGTCTTCGCCGTTCTGGCCATCGTGTTCGGGGGCCTGTTCGCGGCCTATCGCTGGACCCAGGGGCAGTACTACGTCGCGGTCGACGGCGGCAAGGTGACGATCTACCGGGGGATACCCGAATCCATCGGCCCGATCTCGTTCTCCTCGGTCTACGAGCGGACGAACATCCCGGTCTCGCAGCTTCCGTCGGTGGCCCGCGAACGGCTGTCCTCCCCGATCACCCGCAGCTCGCTGGGCGAAGCCCGCGCCGTGGTTTCCAATCTCAGGGCCCAGCGCAGCACTCCGAGCCCGTCTCCCTCGCCGAGTCCTTCGGCGACGACGCCAGCGCCCACCGCGCCCGGGCAGGAACAGCCTGGGCAACCTGGGCAGCCCGGGCAGCCGGTTCAACCGGGTCAGTCGAACCAGCCGGCGCAACCCGGCCAGCCCGCTCAAACTTCCAATCCGACGCCGGGGGCCAATCCATGAGCGTCGTCACCCAAACTTCCCCACGAAGCGGACGCCTTCCGGAGGCGGTCCTCTTGGGCTTGGCCCTCTTCTCAGGGCTTTCTGCCTACTGCCTCGTACATTTGGGCGTCGGAGAGTCGGGCCTCCCGCCCTCCTTCCCCCAGATCTTCCTGGTCACCGTCCTGACCACCGCGGGCGCGCACGTCGTCGTCCGACGCTTTGCGCCCTACGCGGATCCGGTTTTCTTCCCCGCCGCCCTCGCCCTCAACGGTCTGGGGCTCGCCATGATCTACCGGGTAGACATCGCCGAGGAGACCGACCACGCTTCGAACCAGCTCTTCCTGTCCTTCGTCGCCATTGCCCTCATGGTGGGCACGGTCATCGTTTTGCGCAACCATCGCACCTTGCGCCGTTTCACGTGGACCAGCCTCATCGCGGGCATCGTCCTCCTGCTGCTGCCGATGGTTCCGGGGCTCGGACGGACCATCAACGGCGCACGCATCTGGATCAACATCGGAATGTCCTTCCAGCCGGCTGAGCTGGCCAAGATCTGCTTCGCCGTGTTCTTCGCGGGATACCTCGTCACCGAACGCGACAACCTTTCGTTGGCGGGCCCGAAGTTTTTGGGCATTCGCTGGCCGAAAGCCCGCCATTTCATTCCGATACTCGCAGCCTGGGCAGCGTGCATGGCCGTCCTCGTGATGGAGAAGGACTTCGGAACCGCGATCCTCTTCTTCGGCTTGTTCGTCGGCATGCTGTACGTAGCGACCGAGCGGGTTTCCTGGATAGCCATCGGCGGCCTCCTCGCCGCCCTCGGCGTCGCCGTCATCGTCAGCCAGGTCTCCCACGTTCAGGCCCGTTTCACCGTGTGGCTGCACGCCTTGGATTCGGACGTCTACGACTCCGCCCACGGATCCTTCCAGCTCGTGCAGGGGCTTTTCGGCATGGCCTCGGGCGGATTGTTCGGCACCGGTCTGGGCCAGGGCTACCCCAACAAGGTTTATGCGGCCAGCTCCGACTTCATCATCGCCTCCTTCGCGGAGGAAATCGGTTTGATCGGGCTTTTGGCGCTTCTTTGCATCTACCTCATCATCGTCGTCCGCGGCCTGCGCACCGCGGTCGTCCTCCGCGACGGCTTCGGCAAGCTTCTGGTGACGGGCATTGCTTTCACCGTGGCCATCCAGTGCTTCGTCGTCGTGGGAGGCGTCACCCGTCTCATCCCGCTCACCGGACTCGCGATGCCTTTCCTTGCACACGGAGGCTCGGCGCTCATGACAAACTGGATCATCATCGGCCTGCTTCTGCGCATATCCGACTCGGCCAGGCGCCCGGCCACCGCCGACCCGCTTCCCTCGGACGATTTCCTCAAGACCATACCCGAACTGGAGAAAGACAGTTCCTCGAATAAGAACGACGCCCTTGAGACGCAGGTGGTGAAACTGTGAATCGCCCAATCCGCAGAATGGCCTCTCTTGTCTTCGCCATGTTCTTGGCGCTCATGACCATGGCCACTTACGTGCAGTACGTCCAGGCGCCGAAGCTGAACTCTGACGCACGCAATGCCCGGACCCTCTACCGAGAATACGGAACCGAACGCGGCCCGATCATCGTCGACGGCGAATCCATCGTGGTCTCGACCGCCGTCGACGATCCGTATAAGTATCAACGCGAGTACAAGGCGGGAAGCGCCTACGCCCACATCACGGGCTACTTTTCAACCGCCCACAATTCGATGACGGGAATCGAGCGGGCAGAAAACGGAGTGCTCGGCGGGTCCGACTCGGCATTGACCACCCAGCGGATCCAAGAGATGATATCGGGCTCGCACCGCAAGGGCGGCGCAGTTTCCCTCACACTCAACCCCGCGGCGCAAAAGGCCGCCGCCGAGGCCCTTGGAAACCAGCGCGGCGCCGTCGTCGCCATCAATCCGAAGACCGGTGCGATCCTCGCCCAGGTCTCGACGCCCTCCTACGACCCCAACCAGCTGGCGACCCACGACTCGAAGGCCGCAAGGGCGGCTTACAGCCAGCTGAGCACGGACAAAACCCGCCCGCTCGTCAACCGCGCCCTCGGAGGCGACCAGTACGCCCCCGGCTCGACGTTCAAGATGCTCACGGCCACGGCGATGCTCGAGAACTCGGACCTCACACCCGATTCGATCGTCGACGCGCCCGACACCTGGACCCCTCCGGGGACGACCCACAAGATCGACAACCCCGGCGAGCGCTCCTGCGGGGACGGGTCCGGACGCGTCTCCCTGCGCCAGGCCTTCATCCAGTCCTGCAACACTCCTTTCGCAATGGGAGGCGTCAACGTAGGCGGGGAGAAGATGATGGCACAAGCCAAGAAGTTCGGCTTCGGGAAGACGTTTGAGACGCCGCAGAAAGTCAGCTCCTCGCGGTTCCCGGAGCCCTCCGGCAAATCCGCGCTGGCAATGGACAGCATCGGCCAGCAGGACATCCGGGTCACTCCGATGCAGATGGCCCTCATCGGCGCCGGGATCGCCAACGACGGCGTCGTCATGGAACCGCACATCGTCAAGCAGACCCTCACATCGGACCTCGACGTCATTTCGAACACCAAACCGAAGGAATTCGGCCGTGCGATGTCGAAGACGACGGCGAAGCACATGCAGGAGATGATGGTCGCCGACGTCGAATCGGGAACGGGACACAGAGCCGCGATCTCGGGCGTGAAGGTCGCCGGAAAGACCGGCACCGCCGAGATCAACGCCTCGACGCCGCCGCACGTGTGGTTCGTGAGCTTCGCACCCGCCGACGATCCGAAGATCGCCGTCGCCGTGGTGGTCGAGAACTCGGGCAACGCCGGATGGAACGGCGACGGCGGCTCGGTGGCCGCGCCCATCGCACGAAAAGTCATACAAGCGTACTTGGGGTCCTCATGATGACGGCGTCCCCAATCCACAATCACTGCGAGAGAAAGGTGACGGCGTGACTGACATCCCCCGCATCTTGGGCAGCCGCTATGAGATCGGCGATCTCATCGGACGCGGAGGCATGGCCCAGGTCCACCTGGGCTACGACACCCGGTTGTCACGAACGGTTGCCATCAAAATCCTGCGCACGGACCTGGCTGCGGACCCTCTGTTCCTTGCGCGCTTCAGGCGCGAGGCCCAATCCGCCGCCGCGCTCAACCATCCGTCGATCGTGGCCGTCTACGACACCGGCGAATCCCCGGTCACAACGGCCACCGGGCACGAGATCTCGCTGCCCTACATCGTCATGGAGTACGTTAAGGGACGCACCGTCGCCTCCCTTCTGACGACCGGGGAGCCCGTTCCGATCGCGGAAGCGGTGCAAGTGGTCACGGGCGTCCTTTCGGCGCTCGAGTACTCGCACCACGAAGGCATCATCCACAGGGACATCAAGCCCGGCAATGTGATGCTCACACCGGACGGCAAAGTCAAGGTCATGGATTTCGGCATCGCGCGAGCCATCGCCGACTCCGCGGCCACGATGACCCAGACGAACTCGGTTGTGGGAACCGCGCAATACCTGTCGCCAGAGCAGGCTCGCGGCGAGGTCGTCGACGCCCGGTCCGATCTCTATTCGACCGGCTGCCTTCTCTACGAGCTTCTGACCGGGAAGCCTCCCTTCACCGGCGATTCGGCGGTGGCTGTGGCTTACCAGCACGTCTCCGAAGCGCCCAAGCCGGCCTCGGAGATGTTCCCCGACATCCCGGACACGATCGACCGGGTCGTCATGAAGTCCCTGGCCAAGAATCGCGATGAGCGCTACCAGAACGCCGCGGAGTTCAGGAGCGACCTTCTTTCGGCGGCCCGCGGCGAAGGGGTCAACGCCCCCGCCGTCACGGCGGCCATGAAGACCGTGCCAATGCCGGTGAATCCGCCGACCCCCGCCACTCAGGCGACGACGGCGCTTCCGCGGACTTCGACCTCGGCCCCCGTCATCTCCTCGGGGCAAACGGGCGTTCAGCCGGCCGTAGGCTCCGGTGGGACGAACAACAGCAGGCGAAACCGCCAGATGATGTGGATCGCCGGAGTCCTTCTCGCCATGGCCGCCGTCATCGGACTCTACGCGCTGTTTTCGGGCGACAGCCCGGACCCGAAGCCAACGAACACGGCGTCCGCCGACAGCACCGACAAGGTGACCGTTCCCAAGCTCACCGGCATGACCGAAAAGCAGGCCAAGAAGGCGCTTGAGGAGGAAGGGCTCGTTTTCGTCAAGGGCAGCGACCAGGCTTCTGACACGGTCAAGGCCGGCCAGTTCGTCAGCTCGTCGCCTTCCCCCGGATCGACGGTGAGCAAAGGGGAGAAGATCACCGTCCACTTCTCGTCCGGCAACTCCGAGATCACCGTCCCCGACGTGACCGGAATAAGCCTCGACCAGGCGAAGAGGAAGCTTGACAGAGCCGGCCTGAAGGTGGGTAAGATCACCAATTCGAGTGGCAACTCAGCCACAAGCGGCACCGTCGTTTCGACGTCGCCCGAAGCGGGCGAGTCCGTCGAAGAAGGGTCGAGCGTGGACATCAAGGTCTCCGGCGGCGGCGACTCGGACATTCCCAACGTTTCGAATCTTTCGGCCGAGGAGGCGCAGAAGAAGCTCGAAAACGCGGGATACAAGGTGAACGTAACCTACGTTCCGGTCTATTCCGAGGCTGAAGACGGGAAGGTCATCGGCAGAAAGACCGACGGCGCGGGCAACGTCACCCTTCAAGTCGGCAAGTACACGACGAACATCCAACAGCCGACGGAGAGCCCCACTCACAACAACCCAACGACGCCGGCGCCGACGCAGAGCCCCACTCACAACACCCCGACGACGCAGCCCCCAACCGAGGGGCCGACGCCCGCGCC
>ERZ773049.1683-NODE-1683-length-12518-cov-5.303458_pt1 | contig 12518 bp, 1 predicted proteins | sample MGYA00580633_ERZ773049 | MGnify/ENA primary metagenome ERZ773049 (study PRJEB29015, sample SAMEA2737991) | human oral metagenome | biome: human oral; feature: human-associated habitat; material: dental | place: China | collected 2066 ... | reverse complement strand
ATGCAGGGCATCCGGCGCCGACACCGGTTGCTGCCGGTAACGCGCATGATATTCCCGGGGCGACGGATAATCGTAATGTAACGGGGAATAAGCTGACAATTAATGGAATATTATTGAGCAGAGATGTCATTGGTGGGTATACATTGGGGAGTGGTGATACCACACACAATGAAATCATCTTAGAAAATGGGGCATACCTTGATAATAACAATGAAGGTTATGGTGGCTGGTCAGCAAATGGGAATGCGACGCATAATACAGTTACACTGGATGGTGTGAATCCTATAATGGGCGGTCTGGCATATCTGTCGGGCGGTCGCAGTGGAAATACGGCTGCGGACGTAACGACAGGAAACATGCTGCAAATAAAGAACAAGGATAATGCAACATATGCCATATCGAACTTTGAGAAGATGAAGTTTGTTTTAGGATCCGGAATAGCTTCTGGGGATACCATGCTCACCGTAAGCTCAGATTCATCGTGGCATTGGGGGGCGGGTACGAAACCGCAGACCTTTGATTGGGGAAATATCGAAGTTGAAAATGCAGCGACTTGGGGGACAGGGGCAGGCGTTTCCAAGCGTGTGACCCTCTACACGGGGGCTGCTCTGACCCTGAACAACTATAGTATTACGAGTGCAATGCACACGGCAGGTAATTTCGAGTATGGATTAAGTACGAATACGACGACGCCGACAGCTTCGACGGTCAGCGCAACACAAATATACTTTGACCGCAATCAGTTCAAAAACGGACGAGAGGAGATTACATCTGCCGGGACAGGCGTTCGTTACGGCGGAACGTCGACGATGGGGAACACGACGACGGGAAATCGGTTGAAGCTTTCGGGGGCGTTTCTATGGCCTAATGATGTGATGGGGGGATATACACAGTCGCAAGTGGGCGACGCCACCGGCAATGAAGTCATCATAGAAAATGGTGCGGGGCTCGCCAATAATATCGAAGGTTATGGTGGATTTTCGGCGAACGGGAACGCGACAAACAATACGATCACCTTAAATGGCACACATCCTTCAATGGCCGGTTTTGCATATCTGTCAGGCGGACGTAGCGGGAATGCAGGTGCGGATGTAACAACGGGAAACACGCTACAAATTAAGAATAAGAATAACGGCGCATGGGCCATATCGAACTTTGAGAAGATGAAGTTTGTCCTGGACTCTGGGATAGCATCCGGGGATACCATGCTCACTGTAAGCTCAAATTCAATGTGGCATTGGGGGGCGGGTACGAAACCGCAGACCTTTGATTGGGGAAATATAACCGTCACGGAACTGAGAACGTGGGCAACCGCCCTTGCTGCGAACAACGTCAATACACCGACGCTTACATTGTACTCTGGGGCGCCTCTTACACTCAATAACTATGCGCCAACGATCGTTGGAACCCGTGGCGACTATGAGTTCGGGAAAAAAGCGAATACTGCGGGTACGGGCACAGTCAGCGCCTCTATTCTCTCTGTCGACGGCAACCGCTTCCAGAACGCAGGAATCGGACAAAATGTGACAACGCCCGGGGCAACCCCGCGCGATACCTATGCAGGTCTGTCCGTCTATGGCAACACGACGAATCATAACGAACTTAACCTCACGGGCGGAAGTCATCCAAATGCCCGCGCAGGCTATACGGATGCGCAGAACGGCGGCTCGGACTTCAACACGCTGAACCTAAAGACGGGTGGTTCTGTGGACAATGCCTATGCGGGCTATACGACAGGCGTGCATCTCCTTGTCAATCCCGAGGATGAGGAGCATCCGGAGCTGGTCGACACCACAAAGAACGCCGACGCGAAGAACAACACCGTCAACATCAACGGCGGTACGCTGAACGCGGGCGGCAAGCTCTACGGCGGCTACATCGCCCCGAACGCGGCACTCACGCCGCCGAACAACGTCTCGGCGGGCAACGCCTCGGGCAACACCATCAACATCGAAGAGGGCACCTTTGGCGGCAATACGGAAATCTACGGCGGCTATACGAACGGCACGGGCAAGGCGACGGGCAATACCGTCAACCTTGGCAAGAGTGACGGCACATTTAACGCGCCCACACTCAACAACGTATTCATCTACGGCGGTGCATCGAGCGGCTCTGCAAGCGACGTCATGACGGACAACACACTGAACGTCAACACACAGAACATCACGGCACGCGGCGTTACGAACTTCGGCAAGACCAAGTTCAACCTCAACAGCACAACCACGGTCGGCAACACACTGCTCACCATCGGCGGCGGCGCAACCTCGGGCCTCGACTGGGCGGGCGTCGAAGTAAACCCCGGCAGCTTTACCTTTACGCCGAGCACGTACAACGCACGCCTCTTTACGGCGATGCACAACGGCAGCGGCATCAATTTCAGCAACTATGCGCCCTATGGTGCCAAGGAAAAGATCGTCGGCGATCTGGAATACATGATCGACACGGACAACCACACGGGCAGTGCCGCACAGGATGTCTACATCGACGGGCATCAGTTCCGGAACCACACGGCAACCTACAACGAAACACCTTCCCACACGGAAAGCTGGGCGGGACGCACGGCGAGCGGACAGACGGTCACGGACAACAAGCTCACCGTCACGGGCGGCACGCTCACGACAGCAGCATACGGCGGACTTGTTGAAAACAAAAAGCACAACACGGACGGCACCTTCCAAACAACTGCGGGCAAGGCGGAGCGGAACACGCTTGAGGTCACGGGCGGCAGTGTCGCCAATGCCTACGGCGTCAAAGTGAACGTCGCGGGCGGCAGTGCGGACAACAACAGCGTCAAGATCACGGGCGGCAACATCGGCGGCTCCGCTTATGGTGCGGACCTTTCCGTTGGGGCAGGCACGGGCACAGGAGCAAAGAACAAAGCCGAAATGACGGGCGGCGCCCTCACCGGCTCCCTTTACGGTGCGCATACAGCGGGGAGCGGTTCGCTCACCGAAAGTGAAGTCAGCGTCACGGGCGGCAACATCGGCGGCTCCGTCTTTGGCAGTGACGTCGCAGCGGGAGCGGGGGATGCGACCGGGAGCAAAATCACCATCTCCGCGGGCAGTGTCGGCGGCAACGTCTACGGCGGCAGAGCGGCAGGCACGGGCGCGGCGACGGGGCACACCCTGAACCTCTACGGCGGCAGTGTCACGGGTGACGTTTTCGGCGGACACAGCGCATCGGGCGCAACCACGAGCAACACCGTAAATCTCGGGAACGGCACAACGAACGCCGTCACCACCGTTACAGGTACGATCGCGGGCGGCAACGGGGCGACGGCTACCGACAACGTCCTGAACGTCAACACCAACGCCACAGCGGGCAACATCTCCAATTTCGGCATGGTGAAGTTCAACTTCAACAGCACCTTCAATCAGGCAAACCCCATGCTGAACCTTGTCGGCGGCAGTGTGACAACCATCGGCTGGAACAAGTTCCAGCATACGGGGAATGCCCCGAGCGGCACGTCCATCCTCATGCAGAACATGACGGGCATTAACATCCCGGACTACACCGGCGCGAAAGAAATCTCCTCCACGGGCACGCACGAAGTCACCGTGGACACGGACACGAACACGGGGACAGCAAAGCAGATCCTCCTGGGCGGGTACCAGTTCAAGGACGCCGACGTGACACCGACCACAGGAAACGCATCGGCGGACATCTGGGCGGGACGCTCCGTCCTCGGCAACACCACCACCAACAACACACTTACCGTGAATGGCACCACGCACCGTGACGCATACGGCGGCTGGACGGCGGGCACGGGCACAACGGCGGCGGCAAAGGACAACAGCATCCGGAACACCGTGCACTTTAAGACCGGCAGCAACGTCCGCAACATCTACGGCGGCTTTACCGCTGCGGCGGGCGGGAACGCCACGGACAATAGCGTCAACATTTCGGGCGGCACCGTCGCCCCCGTCTCCGGCGTCGGCGGCAACGTCTACGGCGGGTATCTTTCCCATGCCTCGGCAACCGGAAATGCCACGGGCAACACCGTCACCATCACGGGCGGCAGCATGGGCGACGTCTACGGCGGTTATACCAATGGCACGGGCGCGACCACGGGCAACACCGTGAACCTCGGCACCGAAGCGGATGCCGTTGCCGCGGGCACCAGTATCGGCACCATCTACGGCGGCAGCAAGACGACCGCGACGGACAACACACTCAACGTCTACAGCACCGTCACGGCGGGCAATATTGCGCACTTTGACACCGTCCGCTTCCAGGTGACAAGCCCGGCGCACGTTGCGGCGGGCGGCAGCTTCCTGACCCTGAATAACGGCAATGCCACGAACCTTGACTGGACTAAACTCCACGTCGACGGACTCGACAGCGTCACGGCAAGCGCGACTGACGACCGGATCTACACCCTCGTGCACAACGCAAATAACATCAACCTCAGCAACTACAGCACCACGGGCACACGCGGACGCATCCAGTCGAATGACTACGAGGCGGACATCACGACCGACGGTAACAGCGCCACCAGTCCGAACGTCTACCTCAAGGGCTACCGCTTCCAAAACAACGACACCAACTATGCGGGCGGCAGTGCGACCGACGCGTGGGGCGGACGCTCCATCATCGGCAACAACGTGCAGAAGAACAAACTGACGCTTACGGGCGGCAGCGCGTCCCTGAATGCACGCGGCGGCATGGTCGAGAACACCGAACGCGACAGCTTCGGCAACTTCAAGACCACGGGCGACGCCACAGAGAACAAACTCGTCCTGCATGCAGGTGCGGCAGCGGGCAACGCCTACGGCGCCGAGGTCCGGACCAAGGCAGGAAACGCCACAAAGAATACGGCTGAGATGACCGACGGCACGACCGTCCACCTCTACGGCGCGGCACTCACGGCGGCGGGCGCGACAGGCGCGGCGACAGAGAACAAGGTCAGCATCTCCGGCGGCAGTGTCACGGGGAGCGTCTACGGCGGACAGATCGCGGACAGTGCGGCGACGGGCAATGTCACGGGCAGCGAAGTGCAAATCGCGGGCGGCAGTGTCGGCGGCAACGTCTATGCGGGCTACAATGCCGGTGCGGGCGATGCAAAGAACAGCACCGTCACCGTCACGGGCGGCACTCTTGCGGGCGACCTCTACGGCGGCTTTGCAAATGGCGCGGGCGCGACCACGGACAACACCGTAAGCCTCGGCGACGGGGCGCACAGCCTTGCGGCAGGAACGAACATCGCGGGCACCATCTACGGCGGCAACAAGGCGACGGACACGGGCAACACCCTGAACGTCAACACCAATGCCACGGCAGGCAACATCGCGCACTTTGAGAACCTGAAGTTCAACCTCAACAGCAGTGCGCTGAATGCCGCGAACCCCATGCTGACCCTTGGCGCGGGTGCAACGAGCAACCTTGACTGGGGCAAACTCACCGTGGATGCGACAAACTTCAGCAGCGGCATCAGCACCTATGAGGCATACAACCTCGTCCTCATGCGCAACGCGTCGGGCATCGACTTCACAAAGAACAGCACCGACACGTATACAGCAAACGGCGGGGTCAAGGGCGTTACGAGCGGCAACTTCGAGTTCAGCATCGACACGCTCGGCTCCGGGGTTTCCACCACCGAAGTGCGTGCGGCAGGGTATCAGTACAAAAACCACACAGGCGCAACGTACAACGAGGCGACGCCGCACACCGAAGCATGGGCGGGACGCACCGCCGTCGGCAACAAAGTGGAGAACAACAAACTCAGTGTAACGGGCGGCAGCCTCACGACGGCGGCGTACGGTGGACTCGTCGTCAACAACAAGCCCTCCGCAACGACCGGAGATGCCGCAAAGAATACCGTCGCCATCTCCGGCGGCACGGTTGCCAATGCCTACGGTGCCGATGTGCGCACCAAGGACGGCAATGCCACGGAGAATACCGCTGAGATTACGGGCGGCACCGTCACGAATGTCTACGGTGCGGCACTTACCGCAGCGAATGCAACAGGTAAAATTGAAAAGAGCAAAGTCAATATCTCTGCCGGCAACGTCACCGGAAACGTCTACGGCGGCTCGATCACCAACGCAGCTGCAACAGGCAGCATCACCGAAAGCACGCTCAACCTGACGGGCGGCAGTGTCGGTGGCAATCTCTACGGCGGTTATAACGCCGGGACGGGCAGCACGACCGGCAGCACGCTGAACCTTTACGGCGGCGCGGTCACGGGCGACGTGTACGGCGGTCATACCGCAAGCGGTGCGACCACAGGCAATACCGTAAACCTTGGCGACGGCACCACCAATGCCGTGACCGCAGTGACGGGCGTCATCCACGGCGGCAATCAGGCGACGGTCACGGACAATACACTGAACGTCAAGACCAATGCACAGGCGGGCAACATCGCGCACTTCGACAAGGTCAAGTTCGACCTCAACAGCACCATCAATCCTGCGAATTCCCTGCTGACGCTGAACAACGGCAGCCAGACCACAGGGCTGAACTGGGCGAAGCTTGAAGTCGATACATCGGGTCTTACGGGTGCGGGGATTCGGACCTATGCGCCGTACCGCCTGAACCTGATGGACAATGCGGCAGGCATTGCGACAACGGGCTATACGGGAGCCAAGGACAGCGGAACGGACAAATTCGAGTACATCATCGACACGGACAGCCATGGGGCAACGGCGACGCAGTACATCACGCTGGAAGGATATCAGTTTAAGGACAACACGGCAGCCTCTTACGATGCGACGGACGGCACGCACGCGGAAGCGTGGGCGGGACGCACCAAGGTCGGCAACAAGGTCGAGAACAATAAGCTCAGCGTCACGGGCGGCAGCCTCACCACGGCGGCGTACGGCGGACTCGTGGAGAACAACAGGACCGGCGGCACCACGGGCGATGCCGCAAAGAATACCGTCGCCATCTCCGGCGGCACGGTCGCCGATGCCTACGGTGCCGACGTACGCACACGCGCAGGCAATGCGACCGAGAACACGGCGGACATTACGGGTGGCACCGTCACGAATGTCTACGGCGCATCCCTTACCGCAGCGAATGCGACGGGCACGGTCGACAAGAGCAAAGTCAATATCTCCTCCGCAGCCAACATTACAGGCGACGTCTACGGCGGGCATATCGCACAGGCAACGGCCACGGGCAATGTCACAAACAGTGAAGTAAACATCACGGGCGGCAGTGTCGGCGGCAATCTCTACGGCGGCTATCACGCCGGGACGGGCAATGCCACCGGCGGCCGTCTGCGGATTGCGGGCGGCACGATGGGCGACATCCACGGGAACTATGCCGCCACGGGAAGCGCCACGGGCGCGACCGTCGACATCACGGGCGGCAGCATGGGCGACGTTTACGGCGGCTTTACGGGCGGCACGGGCGCGACCACGGGCAACGTGATCAACCTCGGCACGGAAATGGACGCCTTTGCGGCGACCTCGGTGGGAACCCTTTGGGGCGGCAACGGGTCGAACGTCACGGGCAACACCCTGAACGTCAACAGCCGGAATGCAAGCGCGGCGGACGTGAAGAACTTCGAGAACGTCAACTTCGACGTAGCGCACAACGTCAGCCACGGGGATACGATGCTCACGCTTACCAACGGGGCAAACACCTCGATCGACTGGGCGAAGATGCAGCTGAAGAACATCGACAGCGTCACGGCAAGCCCGACGGGCGACCACATCCTGACACTTCTGAACAGCGCAAACGACATGACGTTTACGAACTACGACCCGGCGCGTGCGCGTGAGACGAAGCGGGACGGCGACTACGAATACGTCCTCAACACCGACACCGAGACAGCGACCGCGAAGAAGGTCGACGTCACGGGCTACCGCTTCCGGAACAACCATGCAACCTACAGCACCGGCAGCAACACCGAAGCATGGGGCGGACGCAGCAAAGTCGGCAACACCGTCGAAAAGAACTCGCTCGACATTACGGGCGGCACGATCACAGCCGCAGCCTACGCCGGACTCGCCCAGAACCTTGAGGCAGGCGACGGCGTGGACGGCTACAAGAAAACGGGCGACGCGGCACAGAACACACTCATCCTGAACAGCGGCGCAACCATTGCGGACGGCTATGGCGCGGACGTGCGCACCGAGGCAGGAAATGCCACCAAGAACAGCATCGACCTGAAGGGCGCAACCGTCACAGGAAACCTCTACGCAGGAGCCCTCACACACACCTCAGCCAGCGGCTCTGCCACGGACAACACCGTGAACCTTTACAGCGGCAGTGTTGCAGGGGATGTCTACGGCGGCTTCGCGAGCGGCAATGGCAAGACCACGGGCAACACCGTCAATATCGGTGACGGCGTGAGCGACGCGAATGTCAACGTCACGGGCAAACTCATTGGCGGCAACAAATCTGCTGAGGGCAACGTCCTGCACATTCAGAGCAAGGGCGCACAGGCAGGGGGCCTGCAAAACTTCGACAGGATCACATTCCGCCTCGGCAGCAACATCGGCGATGGGGACACCGTACTGACCCTGAACGCAGATACGGCGCTCACCTACAACACCATCGAACGTCCGACCGGCACGAACGTAGCCGACTGGCTCGGCAACACAATGGAAAAGAACGTCCATCTCTTCCGGATGGCGGCGGGCAAAACCCTCACCCTCAGCGGCTACCACCCGGCAACGGGCAGCGAGCGCACGGGGGATGCCGAGTACAGCCTCGTCACCGACAACAACACGGACACCACCACGGGCGGCAGCCTCGACCTGACGGCGTACAAGTGGCAGAACGCGGATGTTGAGATCAGCGGAGCCCTGACCAACGTCTTCGGCGGAAAGACCGTCTACGGCACGGATGGCGCGACTAAGAACAACAAGCTCACCCTCAAGACCGGTGCAGCCGTCACCAACGCCATTGCAGGCGACACACAGACCGACAGCGGCACCGCGGAGGAGAACGTGCTCACCGTGGCGGACGGCAGTACCGTGCATGCCTACGGCGCAAAGACCAAGGCGGGCAAAGCGGCAAAGAACCGGGCCATTGCCGCAGGGGGCACCGTAACGAACCTCGTCGGCGCACAGAGCCAGAGCGGCCCAGCCGCAGAGAACCTTGCGGAGGTCGGAGGCGGCAGCGTGACGAACGCGTACGGCGCCGAGACCCTTGCGGGAGATGCCGAGCACAACAGCGCCGTCATCACATCCGGCAGCGTTACGGGCAGCCTCATCGGCGCAAAGAGCGCGGGCAGGGCCGTGAAGAACAGCGTCACCGTGCGTGGCGGTGACATCAGCGGGGCCCGTGTCAGTGGTGCGGAAGCGGCAAACAATGCCGAGGAGAACACCGTCACCATTTCCGCAACACCCACGTCGAACGCCGCAACCACCATCACGGGCGGACATGCGACGGGCGGCGACGCCATCGGCAACATCCTGAACGTCCATGCCAATGTTACGGGAGATCTCTACGGTGGACGTGCGGCAAACGCATCGCTGCGCAACACCGTGAACATCGCGGACGGCATCACCGTCACGGGCAATGTCTACGGCGGGGCGTGCATCCGGGCCGAGGGCAATGCCATCCATATCGGCAGGGGCGCCACCGTCACCGGAAACGTCGATGCGGGACATGCCACGGGCACCAACCGTGACAACATCGTGCACCTCACGGGATCGCGCGTAAACGGCACCATCACGGGCGGCACGGGCGCGGGCGCTACAGGAAACACCCTTGCCATCCACCATGACACGGACCACACCTCCTATGCGGGCGACTTCACGGGCGTACAGAACCTCCACTTCTACCTAGGAGAAAGCATATCCACAGCAACCCCGACCCTCCTGCAGCTCGGCACAACGAACAAGGACATCACCGGCATTCACGTCGGCGTCGGCGTCAACGGACGTGCCCCCGCGCTCCGGGTCAGCGACGTCATCAGCCTGATGAAGGTGAGCGGCGGAACCCTGACCACCGACGCGGACCATGCCGTACCGCCCAACCCGGGCACCATCGTCAACCACGTTGAGGGCATGCAGGGCGTATCGCTGCTCTACGGCTTTGACCTCATGAAGCGCAACAACGATGAGCTGGTTGCGATGGTCACCAAGGCGGCGATCAGCGAACAGGCGAAATCCTTCGTCGAGACCAGAGCCGCCGCCACCGACTTCATCAACCGCGGTGCGGATCTCCTCGCGGGATCCGGCATCGCCTCCGCCGGGAAAGAGGCAGCCATCGGCAGATCGGACAAGGACGTGCGCGGCTACCACCTCTGGGCGGCCATGCAGCAGGGCGGCATGGAGACGGGGACCGGCTCCTATGTCGATACGAAAGGCTGGAACCTCAGCCTCGGCTGGGCAGCAGAGACGAAGAAAAAGAACGCGACCATCACCTTCGGTCCCTTTGTCGAATACGGCAAAGGCAAGTATGACTCGTACCTGGACGACGGCACGCACGGCAGCGGCAACGTCAGCTATCTCGGCGTCGGACTCCTCGGACGGATGGAGAACGACAAGGGGCTCTGGGCGGAGGCGGCGCTGCACGGCGGCCGGACACGGAGCGACTACAGGGGCTCGATCTATGCGGGCAGCACATCGGAGTATGACAGCTCGAACGCGTACTATGCGGCACATCTCGGTGTCGGCAAGGAGATGAAGACCAACGACAAGGACAAGCTGAACACGTATCTGCGGTACTTCTGGTCGTACCAGTCGGGGATGCAGACGGACATCACCACGAACCGGCGGAGTTCGGACGCGGAGACGTACGACTTCGGTGCGGTCAGCTCGAACCGCGTGCGTCTCGGCTTTACATACACGCACAGGGACAGCGAGCGGAGCGAAGTCTTTGCGGGACTTGCGTGGGAGTACGAACTGAGCGGGAAGGCAGGTGCATCGTACCAGGGGTATGACGCACCGAGCCCGAGCCTCCGGGGCGGAAGCGGGATGCTTGAGATGGGCTACCGGTTCGCACCGAAGGACAGCCGCTTCTCGTATGACCTGCACTTTGCGGGCTGGCTCGGCAAGCGTCAGGGCTACACCGGCGGCGCGCATATGAACTGGGCGTTCTAAGGAAAAGAATTTTATCGGATTCCCCAATAACGGAGGAAAAAATAAGAGCACGGGAGAATGATCTGATCTCCCGTGCTCTTTTACGTTGTTCAGTCGTAGCGCGTCAGCGAGTCAATTGAAATATTACTGCCCCCTGTGGGGTGGGCGATATTTGGTGTCCCCTTTGTCGATGGCAGTCCTATACGTGCGACGATACTGCCGAGGCCGACGCCCGCTGCCGGAGCGTTCTTCTCATTGGGATTCCCCGGTGCTGCGTCCGGTGAATCGAGCGGGGTGAATGCGACCTCGAGGGTGTCACCTGTGCGGATGGGACTGGTGAAGTCCGCCTTGGTCCCGTTCACGAGGATGGTGAAGGTGACACGGCTGGTCGTAGGCGGAGGCGTAAAGCCGACAGCAAGCAGTGCCTCGCTCACATTTGCGCTGCCCGTACCCTTTTGATAGGCGATAACGGCTCCGTCCTCAACCACCGTGCCGGAGGTTGCCTCACGTCCGTTGATCGTGAGCGAGAATCCGGAGGCGGGTACAGCATACTCTCTGCCCTCATAGATGATCGTCACGTAGGAGGATAGGTCAGAGAGGTCAAGTACAGATTCAACCGTTGGTATGGAGGTCTCCGCGTACTCAATGACATCGCCCTCATACAGCATCGTGGAGAGCGGTGCGGGCGCATCGTTGAGCGTAATCTGCGGCTGGATGGAAAAGCGCCGTGTCTCACCGTTGAGTGTATAGGAGATGCGCCGTCCCGTGGGCGGGAGATTTGCTGCGCGCAGTACCTCGCCGAGGCTGCGCTCCCGCCGCAAGACAATTACATCGCCGTCGCGCAGAATGGGATCTTCTTCAGGAACGCTGTCATTGATGAGGATACTTGCGGTGACCGTCGTCTCCTCTCCATTGAGAATAACCGTATAGCTGTCAATCGTGCCGATGATATCGCTGAGGTGCACCTCGGGCTGTATCCCATCCTCGCCTGCGACGAGCTTGATCCGACAGTCATCGTGGATGGGCGAATCGAGGCTCGCAATCTTGTCGTCGATGGTGATCTGTGCGAGTGTGCCCATTGTACCGGGAAAGCTGCGTCGCTCGCCGTTCACCGTGATAATCAGTCCCATGCCGGGACGCCCGTTGTATTTTCGTAGACTGATGCCGGCAGCGAGCAGTGCATCGGAGACGTTCAGCTCGCGGAAGTTAAAGAGGCTGTATTCGATGTCATTGATCCAAACAGCGAGGAAATGCAGCGTGTTGATGGAGGCAATCTTGAGGATGCCGAGCGGTGTGACCGCATCGGGCGCGTGGAGCTCGGCGGGCAGATCCGCAACACCGTCCACCTCGTTCGGCTGACGCACGGCAACGCGCGCTTCGGGGATGCCGAGTGCCGCAGCCACGAGCTCCGGCATCATGGGCGTGCGTGCACCGCCGCCCACAAGCATGACCGCCTGCGGCGGCTCGCCGTTCAGCTCCAAGATCTGTTTTGCAATCGCGTTTGCAAGGTTCTCGACGCCCGGTTTGATGGCGGTG
>ERZ773049.1680-NODE-1680-length-12550-cov-3.507403_pt1 | contig 12550 bp, 8 predicted proteins | sample MGYA00580633_ERZ773049 | MGnify/ENA primary metagenome ERZ773049 (study PRJEB29015, sample SAMEA2737991) | human oral metagenome | biome: human oral; feature: human-associated habitat; material: dental | place: China | collected 2066 ... | reverse complement strand
ACTGTCTAATGTATCTGTGGGTGGGTATGTCAAGCTCATCAAGGGATTCAATAGCCTGATAGGTAAGATCGAGAAAGAGTATATCAAAGAAGACAAGTCGACTTCCCAATCTCCTGAGTATACTCAGCCTGAAGAGCGATTTATTCGTTTCCTATCGGTTAAGATGCTTGGCTACTTCTCGGGGGATAAGTACCGTAAGGGGATCAAGGAGCTTCCCTTAATAGGTAATGAATGCGTACTCTTAGATTTAAACGAGTATAAGAAGATTCATAGCTTTGCTCAAAAAGGAGAGTCCAAGATACGCTTAGGCTCGTTGATAACTGATGAGCGTGTCTCCATTGACGTATCCGTTTATCGACTCTTTGCAAGCCATATAGGTATCTTTGGGAATACGGGGAGCGGTAAGAGTCATACATTAGCGACGCTCTACAAGAACCTATTCCAGGAGTTTGGAAAGCAAATGAAATTCCAAGAGAATGCACGCTTTATCCTTTTTGATTTCAATGGAGAGTATACGAATGCAACCACTATAACTCCCCTCAAGAAGGTATATAACCTGTCTACTAAAAGCGATCCAGCTGATAAGATTCAGTTATCTTCAGAGGATATCCTTACTCCAGAACTCTTCTTTATCCTTGCAAGTGCCACGGAGAAGACACAGCAACCTTTTATTAAAAGGATGTTACGGCTTTATCAACGTGTGCACTAAAAGACTAATCCCACAGCATATACTCAAGGGATACTTAAAGATCTTTTGAGTCGTATGGTCGTAATGAAGGATTCTCAGAATGGAGCGCTTGTTTTAGATTATATGAAAGCGATCTTGGAGAATGAGGAGGATGAAGGGGACAATTTTAATGATATTAAATGGCATACGGTGAGTAAGTGCTTCTATTCCGAATTTAATGGAGGGGAAAGGGGATATTTTGAAGGTGATAAATTGTCTGTTGTAAAGAAAACGAGCTTTTATAAAGCAATAGAGAAATATAAGGAGGATGATGACTTTATTGATAGAGCTATCAAGTTTTTATATATCCAACTGATCAAGGATCTTATTGAGAATCGTGCGCAGAATGAGCATGTAGCTCCTGCAATCAATAAGCTGAAAAGCTTGACTAAGGAGTTCTCTAAGGTGTTTTCTATCCCGACTGATAAAGAAACTCCTAGTCTATGGGAGGACGGAAAGCCACTAGCGGTGATCAATATGAGTAAAGTCTCTGTCTCGATGAAGAAACTGATCCCGCTACTTCTATCCTATAAGTACTATCAGGAGCATAAGAATAAGAAGTCTGATGTAGTCACTAGTTCGCTGAATATCATCATCGACGAAGCTCACAACATCTTATCGTACGACTCGACACGAGAGAGTCAGGACTGGAAGGACTTCAGACTCGAGACGTTTGAGGAGATCATCAAGGAGGGACGTAAGTTTGGCGTCTTCCTGACTATCGCTAGTCAGAGGCCTTCGGACATATCAGCGACGATTATTTCTCAGCTACACAATTACCTCATCCATCGTTTGATCAATAATCGGGATCTAGAGATGGTGGAGAAGGCCATTGCCTATCTTGATAAGATCTCAATCGAGTCGCTCCCGATATTACCTGCTGGCGCTTGTGTGCTCTCGGGTATCATGGCCGATCTTCCCCTGATCTTGCAGGTCGATCGTCTCAGCGAGGAGGAGCAACCCGAAAGTCAAACGATCGCCCTCACAGAATCATGGCTAGATAAGTCTACCGAGGAGGGAGAGCAGACTACGGAAGAGGAAGGGGAGCCGACTATGGAAGATAAAGATCATACTATGGCAGAGGAAGACCTGACTACGGCTGATGCTAGCTCCGCTGACCAGGAAGATCTCTCTTCTTAGCTGAGCTTGACACTCGATCATAGGGTGACGATCCCTCACGGATGGGGTAGTCGCTCTTACTTTATAAGGAGCAAAATTCGGAGCTGGATATTCTTAAAGTTTGTAGATTAAGAAAATAATACTACCTTTGCAGTGCAAAAAGATAGCGCGGAGTGGAGCAGTGGTAGCTCGTTGGGCTCATAACCCAAAGGTCGTAGGTTCGAATCCTGCCTCCGCAACAAGAGAAAATCAGTGCCTCATACTGATACCTGAGCCTCCCCTGGATCAACAGTGGAGGCTCTTTTGTTGCTAACGCTGACTTAAAAACGTATTCGACTCAAGCGAATAAGTCGCTGGACCTGTCCAAACTCACTACAGGGCTCGTCTGAACTGACTACAGTGTGCGTCTGAACTGACTGCAGGGCTCGTCTGAACCGACTGCAGGGCAGGATGGAACTAGTCGCTGGATTCGCTCGATCTTATCGCAGAACGGAATGAAACTCGTCGCAGGGTGGCTTTTCACTCACTGCAAAGTCGGGGAAAACTAGTCGTAAGACAGCTTCGGGCTGGTCGTAAGGCTGGCTCCGACTATCCGAAGGACCGGCTCCGACTACCCGCAGTCGGCTCGCTAGCGACTCGGTCAACGAAGGTAAACTCCGTTGAGGCACGGCGCTCACTACACTTACTCTACCTACATCTTTAGTAGCCAAACGAAGCTTATGGCCCAATCCAAACCCTGTCCCTTACGTGAGGATATCGACAAGGAGCATTTACTTGACTTCCTGCTACGCTATGCTACGACCCAGACCAGCGTCGGGGTGCAGACCAATCGTATCGTAGTCAATACCACCCGTATCGCTCATGCCTATGGCTACGAGCCGACGATCATGACCTTCCAGCGGAATATGACCATGACGCTTACCCCTGTCCTCGGCGACGGGAAGCATTCGTACCGCCCGCTGGATCCGCATCCTGTCTCGGGAATGCTCCAGCATCGCCACGGCCCGCTCAATTTCTTCTTCAACGCCGAACTAAGTCGCCTCTCCTGGTACACCTACGACCACCATCCTAGCCTCGAAGAACTCGAAGAGCGCTTCCAGAAGATCATCAACACCCCGCCGATGAATCGCTGGCTGATGCTCTATCTCATCAGCCAGGCGAATATGGCATTCTGCCTGCTCTTCGGCGGTGATCTCGTCTCGGGACTCTTTGTATTCCTCGGGACGTTCTGCGGGTTCCTCCTTCGCCAAGAGCTAAATCGCCGGCACGCTTACCACTATCTGACGGTGGTGCTCTCGGCGCTGGTGGCGTCGTTCATCGTAGGTGTCGGGGCAAAACTAGGTTACGAGGAGTATCCCAAGATCGCTCTCAGCGCCAGTGTCCTGTACCTCATCCCCGGAGTGCCCTTCATCAACGGGATGATGGACGTACTCGACGGCTACGTCCTCAATGGGATCTCCCGCCTACTGACCGCAGTGATGATCGTGGTGAGCATCACCGTGGGGCTGAGCTTCTCGCTGATGTCGCTTGGTCTGTCGCTTCTCTAGTCCCTTTTCCCAATATCTTCCTACCGTATGGACTTTGTGCTTATTCTCGAAAAGGGCTTTTTTGCTGCCATCGCTGCCCTAGGTTTCGCCGCTGTCGGCAATCCTTCGAAGGCCGCCTTCCGATACGTCCCGATCATCGCTTTCTTGGGGAATGCGCTACGCTTCTCGCTGATGACCTATGCAGGGATGAATATCGCCATCGCCACCTTCTTAGCTTCGGTCTTCGCTGGCTTCATCGCCGTGGGCTTTGCCTACCATGCTCGTTACCCGATCGAAGTCTTTGCCTTCCCAGCTCTCCTGCCGATGATCCCGGGCCAATTCGCATATCGCTCGATCCTGGGCATGATTCGCTTCATGGAGTCGACGCAGGAAGTGGCGCAAGAGCAGTATCTGCCGGGGATCATTTCGAATATGATCACGGCGCTTTTGACGATGTTCGCCCTCGGTGTGGGGGTAGCCATTCCGCTATTTATGTGCTATAAGGTCTCCTTCCGCATGACGCGTGGGGAGGCGAAGTAGGGAGAAGGCGAGCCTTCTGAAGGCACTTCCTCTGGGAAGTACAAGGACTTCCCTCCCGAACTAATCACATTGCTTGGGGGAACTACTAGGTCTTCTCATCCGAATTGCTAGCACTTCCTCTGGGAACTAATAGGGCTTCTCATCCGAACTTCAGGTACTTCGCTCGGGTTGTTATATTACTTCCCAGGCGAAGTACCTGAAGTTCGCTTCGAAAGTAATATAACATTCGGCGAAAAGTAATATAACCTTCCGACGAAAGTAATATAACATTCGACCGAAAGTAATATAACATTTGGGACCCCCTTCAGAAACTCAGCTACAGAGCCTTCTGAAGCGCCCGTCCCAAGCCATAGAATCTTATGGATCCATTAGACTTCAAACCGATCCTTCCTTCCTCTAGAGAAGAGGTCACCTCCTTCACGCTCCAGAGCCATTCACGGATATGTGACTTGGCCTTTGCGAACCTATTCGGCTGGGCCGTCAAGTACGAGACGTGCTATGCCATTGCGGACGACACGCTGTTTATTCGCTTTACGTCGCCCGCTCGCTCGCATCCTGCCTACCTGATCCCCATCATGCGGGGCGGAGGATGTGTCGATGCTTCGCTTGATCGACTGAAGGCCGAGGCCGAACGAGGGGGGTATCCGCTGGTGATCATGGGTATCACGCCCCGGTGTCGTGAGCACTTGGAGTCGGTCTTGCCCGGTGCCTTTACCTTCCTCGAAGATGAAGGCAACGCCGACTACATTTACCTGAGAGAGCGTTTAGTAAGCCTTTCGGGCAAATCTCTTCAGTCGAAGCGGAATCATGTCAATAAGTTCGAGAAGCTCTATCCGAATTACAGCTACGAACCAATGACTAAGGCCAACAGCGCTGAATGCTTGGCCGTCGAACAGGAATGGCTCCGCCAGCACGGAACTGAGGAAGGCGAGGACAAGGAACAAGAAGTCATCCAGCGCCTCTTCGACCACTTCGACGAGCTCGGACTATCAGGCGGGATCCTGCGTGTAGATGGTCGGGTCGTGGCCTTCACGCTGGGATCGCCGATCAATGAGACGACCTTCGGCGTACATATTGAGAAGGCGGACCGAGATTACGAGGGGTCGTACACGATGATCAATAAGCTCTTCGCCTCGACGATACCAGAGCAGTATGTTTATGTCAATAGAGAGGAAGATTTGGGGCTGGAAGGTCTGCGCAAAGCTAAGCTATCCTACAAGCCCGAAACAATACTCCAGAAGATAGCTGCCGTGCTGCGCCATGACCCAGACAAGGAGAACTAAGACCGAGGGAGCTCGTCGGCTGTGGCAATTATGCTTCGGTGACTCGGACGAATTCCTTGATCGCTACTTCGATCGGCTGTATCGGGAGGAGGATGTATTGCTAGCTGAGGACGAGGGTACAGCCATCGGGCACCTACAGTTCCCTCAGTTGGCGCTCTCGCTAGGGGAAGAGACCCTGCCCGCAGGCTATGTCGTGGCCGTCTGTACCCATCCCGACCATCGGGGCAAAGGGATCATGCGCCCGCTCCTTCAGGAAGCGCTCCGCCGAGAGAAGGCTAGGGGCGACGTGGTCTCCGTACTCCTTCCCGCCGAAGAATGGCTATATCGCTACTACACTTCTACTGGAGGCTATGCACCTGTAGTCAATCGGGCTCGGAGCAATAGGCCGGAGGACGCCCTTTGTGAGGAAGATCCCGCCGTCACTGCCTCTTCGCTCGTGGACTATCTCCTGAAGGTCGAAGCGTCACAGCAAGAACCAAGCCTGCTACATAGCCGAGCTTTCTGGGAAGTCATCACGGAAGACTTCGAGCGAGAAGAGGCGCTTTCGCTCCTGGTACATCGCACCGAGTCGGGCCTCATCGATGGGGTGCTCTTCCTCGTCAAGGGAGAATCGGAGCTCCTTGTACAAGCTTTGTACGGGACCAAGCCGGTGCGGGAAGCGCTCCTCACGGAAGTTGCCGACCAATCTGCACTACCTCTGAGCTATCTTCTTAGATCTAGCGGAGGCGGGATACCTGAGACTCGGGCGATGATGCGTATTCTTGACGCCCCACGCTACTTAGAGGCGCTCGTGAAGTATTACCCCGAGCTAACGCTTTCCTTTACGTATCGGGACGAACTTTTCCCAGAGAACGACGGCGACTACCTGCTTTCGGCAGGGAAAGTGCAGTATCATCCCCGAGCAGAAGAAGGTAAAAGCGCTCCGAAGAAAAGCCTTTCGCCCGCCGAACTCATAGCTGCGCTCTCCGACGCTCTGGGCAGGCCACTCGCTTGCTCCGTGCGCTTGCTCTTCGAAGATCCTTATTAGTCTTCCCAAACTGCCTCTTCTCGCCGAGCCTTCTGCCTAAAGAAAGCGAGCATTCATCCTAGAGAGGGCAGACGAAGTCCAAAAGAAAAGGGCTGTACCACACCGCGTGTGGTACAGCCCTTTCGCTTTATGATCGAAGGGATCTCTTAGAGAAGCTCTTCGATGGCCTTCTTGAGCACGTCCTTACTTTGAGCACCGACCATCTTGTTGACGACCTGTCCCCCCTTGATGAAGAGGATAGTGGGGATGTTGCGTACGCTGAAGCGACCTGGCAGATCATTGTCTTGGTCGACGTCGCACTTGCCGATGACTACCTTGCCTTCGTATTCCTGGGCGAGCTCTTCGATGAAGGGACCTACCATCTGGCAGGGACCGCACCAAGTGGCCCAAAAGTCTACGACTACGGGTTTGTCGCCAGCGGCGAGCGTGTCAAAGTTCTGGCTGTTGATTTCTAGTGCCATGACTGTTTCCTTTCTTTTATGTTGATACTAAGGGTTTATTTGCATCACTTGACTGACATCTGGATATCGTACTGCCGACAGAAGTCGAGGAGCACGGGTGTGGGGGCTATGGGGTGATCGTCATAGGTGAGAAGCACGTCATTGCGCCCTGTACCGTCCGTGATTTTGATAGATAACACGGCAGATCCGGTATTGTTCTTGATCAGCGAGCTCAGTTCGCCGATGACCTCATCATTGACAGTGCGGACATCTATATCAAGATGGACGGCGGAGATGAGGCTGTCGACGACCTCGGAGAGTAAGTCGATACGCTGGACACTTAGCTCCAGTTCGTCGCCGTAGCGGCGCTTCTGGACGACGCCCTGCACGAAGATGAAGAGCCCCTTCTGGCAGAACTGTGAGTTATTCACATAGCTTGAGCTGAAGAGCGCCAGGTCAAACGAGCCGCTCGTATCTTCGATGGTGATGCGAGCATAGGGATCGCCCCGCTTGGTCGTACCGAGGAAGACCTTGGAGACCATACCACCGAAGGAGACTTGTCGCCCTTCACCCACAGCGTTGAGATCATTCATCGCCAGGGCATTCGTAGGACAATAGCACTCAAGTATCACCCGATAGGGATCGAGGGGATTGCCTGAGAGGTAGAGACCGACGAGTTCCCGCTCCCGGTTCAGACGCTCCAGATCCGATAGTTCGCTATAGGAAGTCGGGGGAGTAGGTCGTGGGAGCTGGAGCGCTTCTTCGTCGCCGCCGAAGAGGGATGATTCATTGAGACTCTGCTCTGCCTGTATCACCTGACCGTAGCGAATGAGGGCAGCGAGGAAGGTATCATCATTCCCCTGCTCCATAGCAGTCGTGTAGAGCTCTCTTGGGTGGCCAAAGCTATCGAAGCTCCCTGAGAAGACGAGGCTCTCCAGCGTCTTCCTGTTGATGACCGACATAGGTACTCGCTCGAAGAAGTCATAGACATCCTGGTAGGGTCCATTGGCTTCTCGCTCCTGGATGATCGCTTCGACGGCGGAACTAGCTACACCCTTGATCGCATTGAGCCCAAAGCGAATGTTGCCCTCCTGATTGACGGAGAACTTGAAGTCGGACTCATTCACATCGGGATTAAGTACACGGATGCCCATCGTACGACATTCGTCCATGAGCTTGACGATCTCCGTGATATTACTGAGGTTACGACTCAGCGCTCCTGCCATGTATTCGGCGGGGTAGTTAGCCTTGAGGTACGCCGTCTGATAGGCTACCCAGCTGTAGCAAGTAGCATGACTCTTATTGAAGGCATAGCTGGCGAACTTCGCCCAGTCCGCCCAGATCTTCTCTAGTATCTCTTCCTTATAGCCCTTCTTCTTACCACCGGCGAGGAACTTGACCTTTAGCTCCGCCATCTTGTCGGCGAGCTTCTTACCCATTGCCTTACGAAGACCATCCGATTCGCCACGTGTGAAGTCAGCGATCTCACGGGAGAGTAGCATCACCTGCTCCTGATAGACGGTGATGCCATAGGTATCCTTGAGGTAGCGCTCCATGCACTCCAGGTCGTAAGTGATCGGCTTGCGACCATGCTTACGATCGATGAAGTCGGGGATATAGTCCATAGGCCCCGGGCGATAAAGTGCATTCATCGCGATGAGGTCTTCGAAGGTCGTGGGCTGAAGTTCACGAAGGTACTTCTGCATCCCTGCCGACTCGAACTGGAAGGTACCGACGGTCTTCCCCTCGGCATAGAGACGGTAGGTCGTCTCGTCGTCAATGGGGATATGGTCGATGTCGATGTCGATCCCTCGGCTCTTCTTGATGTTGGCGAGAGCTTCCTTGATCACCGACAGGGTCTTCAGGCCAAGGAAGTCCATCTTGATCAGTCCCGTCGATTCGATGACCGAGCCTTCGTACTGCGTGACGAGCATACTCTCGCCCGTAGCCTTGTCTTCGGCCGTGCTCAGTGGTACGACGTCGCTGATGTCCATCTTGCCGATGATGATCCCACAGGCGTGGACGCCGGTACTGCGGATATTCCCCTCCAGCATCTGAGCGTACTTCAGCGTGTCGTGAAGCAGTGGGTCGGGGCTAAGCGAAGCCTGCTTCAGCTCGGGGACATGCTCGATGGCTGCCTTGATAGACACATTCTTGACGTCGGGTATCTTATCGGGGATGAGCTTGGTCAGGCGGTCGCTCTCCGAGAGAGGAAGACGCTGTACACGGGCTACGTCCTTGATAGCGCTCTTGGCCGCCATGGTGCCGTAGGTGACGATATGTGCCACACGTTCGTATCCATATTTCTCCGTGACCCAGTGTAGGACGTCGGCACGTCCGTCATCGTCGAAGTCTACGTCGATATCGGGCATGGAGATACGGTCGGGATTGAGGAAGCGCTCAAAGAGTAAGTCGTAGCGAATCGGGTCAATGTCCGTGATGTTGAGGCAATAGGCTACGGCAGAGCCTGCCGCTGATCCACGCCCTGGGCCTACGAAGACGCCCATATCACGAGCCGCAGCGATGAAGTCCTGCACGATGAGGAAGTACCCAGGGAAGCCCATGCCCGAGATGGTGTTGAGCTCAAAGTCAATACGCTCACGTACCTCCTCGGTGATCCCCTCTTCGCCATACTTACGGCGAGCGCCTTCGTAGGTCAGATGGCGCAGGTAATCATCGGCGGTAGCGAACTCTTCGGGGATGGGGAAGTCAGGCATCAGCGGGTCGTGCTCGATGCTGTAGATCTCTACCTTGTCGCAGATCTCCTGCGTGGTGGAGAGGACTTCGGGTACGTCGGCGAAGAGTTCGTTCATCTCGAGCGTCGTCTTCATCCACTCCTGCTTGCTGTAGCGCATGCGCTTGGGGTCGTTGAGGTCCTTACCCGTGCTGAGGCAGATGAGGCGGTCGTGCGCTTCGGCGTCCTCCTCATTGAGGAAGTGAATATCGTTGGTGGCGATCACCTTCACGCCGTGCTTCTTGCCTAGCTCGAGGAGGACGGCATTGACCTGTTGTTGCTTCTCGTAGGTCTCCTGATTGCCCAACGGGTTATCCGTCTTGTGACGCTGGAGCTCTAGGTAGAAGTCTTCCCCAAAGAGATTCTTGAACCACAGGATGCTCTTCTCCGCCTCTTCGATATTGCCGTACATGATATGCTGTGGTATCTCTCCCCCGAGGCAAGCCGAGGAAGCGATGATCCCCTCATGGTACTGCTCGAGGAGCTCCTTGTCGATGCGAGGGCGATAGTAGTAGCCATCGATCCAGGAGCGAGAGACCATCTTGATGAGGTTTTTGTAGCCGGTGAGATTCTTGGCTAGCAGTACCAGGTGCCAGCCACTGTTGTCGATGGACTGGTTGGGGCGGTAGGGGTTGGGTACGCTTGCTTCCTTGAGCAGTCTGGAGCGTCGAGCGCAGTAGACCTCACAGCCGAGGATGGGCTTGAAGAGCGCCTTTGCTTCGGCTGCCTGGAGGGCTTCTCTTAGCTCGGTGAGTGAAGCTTCCTCTTCGGGCGTCCTGCTCTCTTGCTCCTCGAGGGCTTTGATCTTCTTCTTGAGCGTCTTTCGTTCGCTCAGGAGAGGCCCATTCTTCTTGGCTACGTAGTCAAAGAACTCCTTGATGCCGAACATCGCCCCGTGGTCGGTCAGAGCGATACCGCTCATCCCGTCGCCGATGGCCTTGTCCACCAAGCCCTTGACCGAGGCTTGACCGTCTAGGAGTGAGAACTGAGAGTGTACATGCAGGTGTACGAAGGGTTGCATATCGATGAAGCTAATAGTGTCTGAGGCGAAGAAGGGGCTCGCCTCAGAGAGGGCGCCCCTTATGTCTAGACAAAGTTAGGGCAAATCACCCAGACGGAGGGAACGATAAGTAGGGTAGGGACGGAATAATTTGAAGGGCCTTTTCGGAGGCCCTCACAAGCCCTCTAGAATAGCGGGCTGTGAGGGGTGAAAAAAACGACCTACGGTAGATCGCTGAAAAAACCTACTGTGGGTCGTGAAGACGACCTACCGTAGGTCGCATCGACGACCCACAGTAGGTTTTGTTTGGGGGCTTCCTGAGCGCTGTCTCAGAGGGCTCTCCAGAGGAGGATCAAATACCGGGGACACTGAGGTGAAACCCTATGAGTTGTTACAAAATATAAATCCTTATCTTTGTAGTAGAGAGAAACAAGAAAACAGAGCCACGTTGTCGATTGGGAAACTCATCGTACATAGTTGAAAACCGAGACAACCCTCTCCTCCAATGGCGGGCTACAACAGGCGCTTCGGTGTCTGTTCGCCTTGGGCGATACAGTAGATTACAAAGGGGGCGAGGTCCTCAAATCCTGTTTTTCGGAGTTTTCACTTAATCCGCTCGTGGCTCCTCATAGAGAAGGTCACTCACCTAGCCGAATCAAGGCTGGTGAGTGACCTTCTTCTTTGTATAGCCTGCTCGGGAGGGGCGGGCTAGAGGTAGGGGAGTAGCTTACCGAGATGGATGCTATTCGACCCCTTGACGAGGATCAAGCTCTTGGTGATCGGGTGCGCTTCGATGTGGGCGATGAGCTCCTCGACATTGGGGTAGACTTGGGGCTGGTCTCCTAGCTCTTCCTGCCAGTGTGGTCCGCAGAGATAGATCTCGAGTGGGGGCGTGGCGGTAGAGGAGAGCTTCTGGTAGAGCTCTTGGTGGGCCTCGTGGCTGGAGGCGCCGAGCTCATTCATGTCGCCGAGGATGACGATGCGTGGTCGGAGAGCGGGCTCGATAGCGAGGAAGTTGGAGAGCGCCGTGCGCATGCTCGAGGGATTGGCGTTGTAGGCGTCGGCGATGATCTGATTGCCCCGCTCGGAGTGGATGAGCTGAGAGCGACTGTTGCTAGGGCAGTAGCTGGTGAGCGCCTCGTCGATCTTGTCCGAGGGGACATCGAAGTAGAGCCCGATAGCGATGGCAGCAAGGGCATTGGCCAGATTGTAGTCGCCGACGAGCTGGGTCTGTACCTCCCGAGCGCTCATCTCGAGGATAGGGCAGGACCAGGAGAAGTGGAGGAAGAGGCTCTCTCCTGTGCTGGGCGAAGCGACTCCTTGGACGTAGGCCTTGGGGCTCGACCCATAGCTGATGCGCTCCGTACCGAGGCTCATCTGGCGAAGCACCTCGTCCTCCTCGTGGTAGAAGAGGATACCCTCCCGGGTACGCACACTGTCGTAGAGCTCGCCCTTGGTGCGACGGACGCCCTCGAGCGAACCGAAGCCTTCGAGATGCGCCTGCCCGATGTTGGTGATCAAGCCATAGTTGGGCTGGGCGATAGCGCATAGCTCAGCGATGTCGCCCGGCTTGCTCGCTCCCATCTCGATGAGGGCTAGCTGATGCTCCGGGGTCAGGCGAAGGAGTGTGAGGGGGACACCGATGTGATTGTTCAGATTGCCCTCGGTGTAGAGTAGGTGATAGCTCTGGGAGAGGACGGCGGCGGTCAGTTCCTTGGTCGTCGTCTTGCCGTTGGTCCCCGTGATAGCGATCACAGGGATGCCAAGCGCTCGGCGGTGATGAGCGGCTAGGAGCTGGAGGGCCTGGAGGGCGTCGGGTACGAGGATGGTACGCTCGTCGATCAGCTGGTCGGCTTCGTCGATGATCGCATAGGCGGCTCCAGCCTCGAGGGCGGCACCCGCATATTTATTCCCATCGAAGTTTGCCCCACGCAGGGCGAAAAAGAGGCATCCCTCAGGGAGCTTGCGTGTATCGGTGCTTACGATGGGGTGGCTGAGGTAGAGCTTATAGAGGTCTTCTATCGTGATCATAGGTCGTCAAAGTGGAGCTCGGGAGATCGCTCTCGGATGAGGCGCTGTCGAGCTCGAAGACAAAGGTACGACATACCTAATTATTATACCGCACGAAGCACGGTACGAACCCCATGGAAAAAG
>ERZ773049.1676-NODE-1676-length-12567-cov-6.870444_pt1 | contig 12567 bp, 26 predicted proteins | sample MGYA00580633_ERZ773049 | MGnify/ENA primary metagenome ERZ773049 (study PRJEB29015, sample SAMEA2737991) | human oral metagenome | biome: human oral; feature: human-associated habitat; material: dental | place: China | collected 2066 ... | reverse complement strand
ATTTTTTAATTATTATAAAAAAGCCTTATCACTTATTTCTCGTATATGATTATATACAATGGACCAAAGGAGCGGTCCTGAAACTATGCCTTCCTAAATGTGATGCAATACATTGGAGTAAGCATCACAGAAGAAGAAATGGAAGCAATGCCAGATTTCACTAGCTTTATTAAAGCTGAAACAAGTATCAGGAAAAAAATCAAACAACTGAAAATCGTGAAACACGACAACCATATTGATAAATGGATTGCACGAGGTCAGTATGTTATTTGATATTCTGATACTTATAATAGTAAACTATCAGAAGCTAGTCGTCAGTATTTCGATGGCAATGAAAGAATGTTTTTCATCTTCGTTGAAGACCTTGGAGATTGCTGGAAGATTCTCACAGCACAAGGAGAGGAACACGGAGATGGTGGTTACGAATACATGTTGAAAAAAGACATTACCAAAGTAACCTCAATGCGAAGAATCATGCCTTAACTTTTTATATGAATAGAATACTTGCATTAGATATCGCAACGAAAACAGGATGGAAGACTGCCAATGCTTCCTGAACCTGGAACTTCAAACCGAATCGAGGAGAATCGAATGGCATGAAGTTGATTCGTTTTCGAGCTAAACTCAAAGAAATAATTGAACTAGAAAACATCACAGTTATTTCTTATGAGCGTGCAGCCTGAATGCACAAAGCCTCAATCATCGCTGAATCAGAAATGATTGGAGTGTTGAAACTTCTCGCAGAAGAATTGAACATTCCTCTCGCCTGTTATTCAGCAACAGAAATCAAACGATTTGCCACAGGAAAAGGAAATGCAAATAAAGAAGCAATGATGAAAGCAGCCATTGATTTAGGGTATAATCCTATTGATGATAATGAAGCTGATGCTATTCATCTTTATAACTTAACTCTTTCTGACATTGGCAAATAACAATAACAAACATATCAAAGTATATCGAGAATACTTTGGAGAAGACCTACGTTGTGAAGTATGTTGAACCATGATAGGTTGACTTGACATCCATCACGTAGAATATCGTTCATCTTTCTGAACCAAAAGAAAGGATGAACAGGATGACATCACAAATCTTATTTGACTTTGTCGCAAGTGCCATCAACACGCACACTGACCAAAGTCAGATAAAAGATATTTATCAAAGGAAATGTTGAAAGAAATTATTAGTCAAAGGTAATTTCTTTTTTATTTGACAAACAAAAATATATTTATATTATACCCATATAAAGTATAACTATACTTTATTTTATTTCTTTTATTTTATTTTATATGAGTACAGAACTACAAAACATTAATCTAGCAATGCTAGACATGGCAGTAACAGAAGACACAGCTGGTTATCAATCAGTGATGTCAGCACTCTCAACTGTAAAGATTTATAACCCAGCACCTAACGAAAAGGCAGACCCAGCAAAGGCAGGTAAGATTCGTATCAAGCTTAGTGGCACAGCAGAAGCAGGAGGTGGGAAAGAAGTCTATATTGATGGACCACTTATCTTCACACCACTCTCAATTCAGTTTGTATACAATGGACAAATCTTCCCTCGAATTGATGGTCGAGTGGCAGACGAAGAAGTGTTTTTCACAACTTCTGAATTCCATAAATATACAAAGAAGACTGACATCATTGGGCTAGCAGCCAAAGGTCAGGTAATTGGATTCTTTGAAAAGGGACAATTCGAACAAATGATTCGCACACCATCCCTCAATGGAAATCGAAATGAATTCTACAAGGAAAAGGAAGACATGAAAGGTCGACCATATGATGGTTCACGACTTGATAAGAAAGTTATTATCTATGGACTTATCACAGAAGGAGAATACCGAAATGAATTCTTCCGCATGTATATCAATCCATCAGTGTTTGGTAGAACATTTGACCCAGAAACAAAACAAACAATTGAAGCAGAGGAAGGAACTATTGAACATGCAATGGCAGTGGCATTGCCTAAACTCAATGAAATCCTTACTGCAAACAATCGTAAGCCTGTTCAGTCAATTGAACACCGCCAAGTTGATATGGCATTGACTGTTCGCACAAATGATAAAGGGAACTTCCTACCAGTGTTCTCATACCATGGACTTGTTGCTATGCGTGGCGTTGATAACACAGAAGCAGTGAACTATATTAAAGAACTTCGTGAAGAACACCATCGTTCAATCTTTGGAGATGGAACACCAGCTGTAACACCAATCATGATTATTGATGGACAGGCAACAGCAACTATTCAACAGGTTAAAGTAAGTGAAGAGAAGCAAGCGATGAAACAACTTGAAGAAGCTTCTGAAGTCTTTGCTGACAAACATTTGGATGCACCAGACTTTTAATCCAAGGGGGCTTAGTCCCCTTTTATTTTTTAATGTAAATCAAAATGAACTTACAAGAGTTTTGCAAAAAGAATTGATACAAACTTTTAAAAGAACTCCCAGAGAATTGGGATAGGTATCACGATTGACTACCAAGTATCACAACAATTCTTTCTCTCTTATATGATAAGAATTTTGAGTACATTAAAAAGAACTATTCAGAAGCTTTAAAACAAGCAGTAAATCGCTGAACAAAAATGCATAATGATGCTGAAAAGTTTTTTGAAACATGAGGAGAAATCAACAATCAAATTCTCAAATTTCACATCCTTTATGATGTCGACATTATAGCAAAGGAAATAAATATCCGAAAGGATTGTCAATGAACTATTGACCTTGTCGCCTCTTTCTCTTATAAGGGAAAAAGGGAAACAAGAAACTTTGACTATAAATCATCTATGAATAAGAGCGAGAAGTATCGATTACAACTCGCATGATATAAATATCTAAATGGAAATGATGGTGCATTGATATATATAGACACAAAGAAAAATACCATGCACCTCGATGTCTTTGAAACGGATGAATACTTACCAGCATTCATTGAGCTAAAACAATATTTCCTATTATTGTTATCACAACAATAATCTCTTTATATTTAACTTATGAATCAAGAACAAGCATTTGAGGTACTACTCACGAATAAGAAAGTATTTCTCACTGGTAAAGCAGGCACAGGCAAATCATGGCTTACTAATAAATACATTGAACATTGCCATGATATTGGAAAGAATGTCATCATTCTTGCACCAACAGGAATTGCCGCCATCAACATTGGATGAGCCACCATCCATTCGACATTCAAAATGTTCGGAACTTATCTTTACAAAAAACCAATCAAACATCAATCAGTGGATTGGAAACACATTGACACCATCATCATTGATGAGATATCAATGGTTGGTCCTGATTACGTTGACTACATTGACTTCCTACTGAGGAATGAAACAGGAAAACCACTAGAACCATTTGGTGGAATTCAAATGATTTTCGTTGGAGACAAGGCACAGCTTCCGCCAGTGTACACAGCATTCGATGATGAAGCAAAACAAGAGCTTGCCGACCTTAAAAAGAAATATGGTCAACTCACATTTGACAAAGCATATAGTTATCAAGACTTTGTTGAATGTGAACTCACAGAAATCAAACGACAGAATGATGATAAATTTATTTCTATTCTGAATCGATTGAGGGATGGAGATATGTCAGCACTCAATGAACTCAAACAAGGGCGTGGTGGAGATGATTATACTTCACTTAAACCATTTAATACCATGGTTGATAAGCAGAACAATCTTATGTTCTCAAAGTTGCCAGGAGCAAAGCACACATTTGAAGCAGACATCACTGGAACATTCAACTTGAAGAACTCTATCACACCACAAGTACTAGAACTAAAAGTGGGAGCAAAGGTTATGATAACCAAGAACATGCAGGACGAAGGACTTGTGAATGGAGATATGGGTAAGGTTACAAAGATTGGAGATGGATATATTTCTTTTTATTCGGAACGCCTTGATATCGAAATTGATATCGAAAGGAAGAAATGGAAAGAAATCAAATATGAAGGAACAGAAGAAGTGGAGGTAGGTACATTCACTCAATATCCTATGAAACTTGCCTATGCCCTATCAATCCATAAATCACAAGGACTAACCCTCAATAAGGTATCAGTTACTGTTACCAAGAACCTTGCAAAAGAATTAGTGTATGTTGCCGTATCACGAGCAACGAATATGGAACATTTATATATTAACCAAATTTAATTATGTCTATTCAAGTATATGACTTAGTAGTTTACCTTCCAAATAGTAAAGATAAAATTGTAGACGCAAGAGTCTTTGTACAAAATGAAGAAGAGCTAATGGACTTTAAGGAAAGAATTGTTATGGTATTCCTAACACTCATTAGGACAGGCATGATTACAAAAGATATAGAAATTGAAAATCTTGCAGAGTTTGTAACTCAAATGGTATGAGTTATGGGAAGTTATAAAAATAACACCATTAAACTTTCAGCAAAAAAAGACAAAACCATTGACGACATTGTTCAATCAACACCAGTCAAAGAGGAAGATTATGATGAGGAAGACAAATTCCGAATCAAATCACTTGAAGCAAAAGACTCAACAGTTGAATCATTATTTTCATAGTATGAACTATTTATTAAACTTTATTCCAGGCAAAAACATATCAACCAAATCAATTCATGATATGGTTGTCTCTTGCCACTTTGAAGTGTCAATGAACTTTGATAGCAAGAAGTTCATTGACAAACCTCTTGAACTTGTATTCAGAAAAATAAATGAAACAGAAGAACAATTTCGATTGGATTGTTATTTATCATCAGAAGGAAATTCATATTATTATTCTGGACAGCATAAGAACTTTTGTGTGAAACTTGATATTCAAATACATGATTCATTGATGGTAGGATACATACTCTCAAACGAATATGAAAAGAGTCTTGAACTAACAAAAGACAAATAGTTCTTTGTCTACAAAAACAGACTTTATTGTGCAGTACATCAAGAGGTTTAGTAAAAAATCTTTTGGTATGTTATACCATTTAATTATTAATTTATTTCTATATGGATAAGTTTTATACTGTTGAGATAGTCTGAAAAAATAATACAGAATTTATCAAATTCAAATCAGAGGTTGAAGCTTTGGATTTTATCAAAGATAAATTCCTTGTTCGTCTTGACACTGAACGAGAAGTGTACAACTCAATCTTTTTTGAATTCGATATATTCATCACACAATATCGTTTGAGAAAACTTAAAGTCAATAACGACCTATTCAATTATGATAATGTTACCATTCATGATGATGGGCGTATTGAATATAAAAAAGGAAATAAAAACCTTCCAAAGAAGATGAAAGACATCACACCACTTCGAGAGAAAGTGTATGAAGAACATTATTACACACTTACAAAGCATGGTAAATATTACAATGGCTTTGACTATTATGATACATTTGAAGAGCTTAAAGAGGAGGAAGTGTGGTCAGAATTCTAACTATTAATTTTATGAGAATAAAAAAACCACCTTAATGTATTTTCATTACAACACTTTCAATGCCTAACAATATTATTATTTTTATAAATCGTACCGAGAGTATCGGGCGTGTTAAAGAATTAAAGGACAACCACTTGCTTTGTATCCCTGAATATAAAGCAAGTGTATTAGGCATTGAAAGTTTTCAGGGAATTATTATTTAATTTTTATTTATATGGAAACACAAGAAATTCTTGATATGATTTCTCACAACCTTGATGAGTATTTCTTTGAACTCAATGAAGGAGTGATGGCAACCTCTGATATTGAACAAGAGGGAGTAACAATGGAAGAGCTTAAGAAGCTTGAAGAAGAAGGGAAGATTGTTATTGAGGAAGTTCTTCTAACTAATCCAGAAAGTGCCAATAACAATAAAGTGTATATCGAAGTTGCATATCTTCCTGGTACACCAATATATTATACTGAACATTAATTTTTATCTTATATGGACAAAGCAATGAAAATAGAATTATTTATGCTTGCAGTATTTTTCTGTATAAATGTTCTAGCATTAATTCTAAATGTATTAATGATTCTGAAACATCCAGAAAATGAAATATTTCATGCAATCTTAATATTGGCACACCATGCCATGGTATATTTTGTATGATACAAATATTTAAAACTTATTTAATTTTTATCTTATATGAAAAATAAAACACTTTTACAAATAGCATTTGTGATTGTTAGTATTTCAGCACTTATGTTAAATATTTCAATGATGATGAAGTATCCTGATTATCGTACATTCAATATTATAATGGTATTGCTACATTTTACTATGATATATTATGTAGCATATAAAAGTATTGAAGCAGATTTTAAAGACCTTTAATTTTATTTATTCTTTAATTTATAAATAATATGTCGCATTTTAGCGTTTTAGTTATTGGGGATAATGTTGATAAACAACTTGTCCCATACAATGAAAATATCGAAGTTGAACCTTATGTGGAATACACAAAGGAAGAACTGATAAAAAAATGAAAAGAGGAAATTGAAGAATATAAAAAAGGAACATATGCAAAATATCTAGAAAATCCAGAAAAATATATTGAGGAAAATAAATGAAAAACTGAACACATTAAATATGTTTCTGAAGAATTTCCAAAAAGATTACAATGGACGGATGCAGAGATTTATAATCATCAAATTCAGATTTATGAACCAGAACAAATTGGAGAAAATTGAGAAGTGTACTCAGCATATAACCCAAAATCAAAATGGGATTGGTATGAAGTATGAGGAAGATGGACTGGTGAATTGATTGTAAAACAAGGAGTAAAGCCAGAAGCAATCAAGTTTTCCCCATTTAATAGCGATGAATTCATTGAAAGAATGACGAAGGAAAATAGAGCAAATACCGCTCTTATGAAAGATATTGATATGGATAAAATGAAAGAAAGTGTCATAAAGGATTTAGAAAAAAGATATAATGAAATTGAGAGTAATTCCCCATATGCAATTTTCATTCCACGTACAGAAAAAGATTATGTTAACAATCATACCAAAGAAGAGTATATTGAAAAATATTATCCAGGAATATTTAATTTTTCTGCAATTGTTAAAGATTGAGAATGGTATGAAAAAGAAACTATGCATATGTTTGGTATGACTTCTAATCATTCTGAACCTGAAGATTGGAATAAGCAAGTTGAAAAACTTATTTCTAACCTTCATCCTGATACAAGATTGACGGTTGTAGATTGTCATATTTAGGAAAAATAATCCCCTCATTGTGAGGGTGGTGGTGAAAGGAATAGATAACACATATTGGGGATTATCTGTGGCGTCTTCAAGTTCGCCACGACGCAATATCCAAAAAATGGTTGACCGCAAGTTGAGATACTTGCCACCACCATCCTCACTATAAGAATTTATTTATAATTCATTAAACTATGGAAGATAAATCACAAATATCAGATGGTTACCACACATTTGCAGAACTTTACGATTATCGTAGAGTGTATAATGCAATGCTTATGAATGAGTATGCGAAGCAAGGTTTGTATAATATTCATAAATCCTGGAAGCATAATGATGGACAAGAATGCTTTGGTGGTGGTTGGTTTGTGGTTCAGATGGATTTACCAACTGGGCAAATATCAAACCATTATGAAGAAAAATACTGGAACGAATTTCAGTGTGAAGAACGAGAAGTTGCTGATGCTTGGGATGGACATACACCACAACAAGCGTTAGAACGAATGATAAAATTTCTTAACCTTTATAACAACTATGCTAACACGGCAAGAAAAAATTGATACAATCTATAATAAGATTGCAAGAAAGGATTTGGATTTTGGTTGTATTGTTGAAAGCAAATATTGAGAAAGTATATATCTTGACACAAGACCTTGACAGCTTTATAACATATACAGACCAAATTATAGAATTACAGATAAAGAAAAAGAAATGAAAATTATTGGTCATCCAGTAATGATTGGCGATATCATTAATTGGATTGAAAACGAATGAGAAAATAAATTTCCATATCGAGAATCAGCAGAAGAAGCTGGCAAACTATACAGTCATATGCGAGATTATTTCCATAATCATATTTCACAATTATTGAATTTATGGACAAAAAAACAATTCCCAATTGAAGAACAATCTGACGAATGTATCGACTTTATTTATAATTTAATTTCTAAATAATCATTAATTTATTCTTATATGAAAAATACATTAACTATTTTAGCTTATGTTTTCTTTATTGTACTAATGCTTTTTGCAACAAATTTTTTAATTAAAGATACATTTAAAAATCAAAATAAGCCTTGCGAAGAATATGCAAACGTTATGATAGAACGGATTCCAGCAAGGTGTGTAAATTATTTTACTAAACTAAAACCATGGTAATTCTTTCATTTATTTAAACTTTAATTTCTAAAACATGAGAGAAATCAAATTTCGTGTTTATAACAAGCACATAAAAAAAATGTATGAAGTAGAATGATTATCATTTCGACATAATCTTCTCATAGTTTCAGCTAAGGAAGATTGGGAAAAGAAACAAAAATTATCAGACTTTGAAATCATGCAATACACTGGGTTAAAAGACCAGGAGGGAAAAGAGATTTATGAAGGAGATATTATTACAACCACCGTACTACACCAGAGTGTTCCCAAAGGAACAACAATGGTTATTGTATGGGATGATACAGAGTTGTGCTTTTTCGCAGAATATATTCAGTATCTAAACCAGAAGTGATATTGCAGACTGAGAGTAACATCAAATAAAAAATTCAAAATCATCGGAAACATTTATGAAAACCCTGATTTACTTAATAACTAATTTAATAAATAATTTCTATGAATACAAATGTTTTAGATACTTTAATTGTCATTGTAGTGTCCTTAGTAGTGTCCTTACTCATTACATGATGAGTAGCTTTTTTCCAAAAAGTAACAAAAGTGCCAGGAGAATATAAAACAATCACTGAAAAAATTTCTTCTGGTGGTAATTGTGCTGTATACAAAGAATATCAAGTTTGTGAAAGAGATAGATATTGTGTATGAAAAAAAATGAAATACCCAGTATACTCACTAGTATGCTATGATGGTCAAACTAAGATAGAAGAACATGTTGTAAGGCTTCAATAATTTAATTCCTAATTTATTCTTATATGAAAGATATAAACTTTTGAAAGCCACCATTTACAGTGCGCTATGATTATATGGATGATGTTGGTTGTGTGTATGATGCTCAAGGTCAGCTCTGCTTCCAATTCGATTTCAATTCATGAGATTCCAAAGAAGATGAAAAAGCATACAAGAAAATCGTTGAGATTTTAAATGATAAAACAAATAAAAAAATGATTAACACATTTAAAATTATTGATGGTTTTCAAATATATGCTAATGGTATGCTTTTTATCACTATCCGTGGATGGGGACGGCTTACTGGATGTGGTAATGGAATTTGTCTTCATGCTGATACAGCAAGAGAAATCCAAAACAATTTAGCAAAATGGATTGTAGACAAGCTCACTAAATAATCTTTTACCTTTTATTTATATGAACAATAATGAAATAAAAATCCCTTATAAAACTTTTATAGAAATGCAAAAATTCATTGGATACATTGATGGATTTATTTCATACAATGAAAACATTGATGTTAAGACAAGAGATAAGATTCTTAAAAAAATCAACACTCTTGACGAAATACTTAATGGGATTGAAGCAGGTGTCAAGCTTCAAGCATTACCTTTCTTTAATGTTAAAAGCCCTATTTTCAATGGCATTGAAACCGAAGAAGAAACTGAGATTCGGAAATGTGTACAAAAATGAATGGAATTTGCTGAGAAGATTTATAAAGAAAATCATAATCATGATTGGGTATATACTCGTAAAGATATACCACCAAATACTTATCCTAAAAAATAATTTTATGAACAAGATAGAAGTTAATATTCAACTTTCCAAGGAAGATAGACAAGCCTTGGAAGGAACAATGTGGGAACATAAATCTCTAATCGTTATGGACCGCATAAGAAAAGAACTCAAAGAAGTTTATGATAGAGTTGAAAGTCAGAAAGACAAAGACTTCTATTCTCTTATGGAAACCAAATGGATTGAGCAAGATAAATAACTTTACTTTATATGGACATTTGAAAACTTAAAATTGCGTTCTGTGGAGCGCATGGAGTTGGAAAGACAACTCTCATTGATTCGCTTGATATTGAACCAAACAAACGAATCAAAGAAATTGCCAGAGAACTTCTCAAAGAATTTTGAGACTTACAATCAATGGCAACAATCTCAAAACTCAGGTTTCAATCCAAATGCTTCAAGAAACAAAAGGAAGCAGAGGAGCGTCTTCGAGATACATGATTTGTTTCTGATAGAAGTATACATGACATCTACGTCTACACACACATGGTTGACGTAGAATGGGAGTTTGCCATAGAATTCAAAGAATATATTTTGAAAGCTATGCATTATGAAATCAAACAAAACAATTATGATATTGTTTTCTACATTCCCATTGAATTTGAATTGGAGAATGATGGAGTTCGTAATATGGATTTACAATTCCAAAAAGATATTGATTCAATGATTCATAACTCATTGATAATCAATAAAATTCCATTCATCACATTGAAGGGAACAATTGAAGAACGAGTTGCACAGGTCAAGCAAGTCGTTAATATGTGTAAGCTTTAACCTCTTTATTTCAAAAATTATCTTATGAATAAATTTCAAAACTTTAAAAACAAATACCTTAATAATATTAATATTGTATTTCTCATTATTTTGGTCCTTGGTGCTGTTGTAATCTTCTCAATGAAGCCTGATAAGTATCAGGTATTAAACGAAGAATTTGAGGCATTAGAAGAAAGAATTAGCACCTATCGTAAGCTACGTGAAGAAGCACGTCAGCAACAAGAAGAGAGATACAAAGCCTGGCAAGAAGCCGACAAAGTATTCAACAACAAGATTGAAAAGGATAAGGAACGGCTTCGTGCATTATCAACACTAATTGATAAGCAACCAACTATCAACCTTATCCCCACAGCACAAGCTTCATGAACGGCAGACAGCACGCCAGCAAGTGCTGATGCCAGTTATGATTATAAAGATATTGATATTCTTCATAGCCGTATTTGTGCTAAACAAAAAAATTCGCCACTTTGTAGCGACAAGCAATTGCTAAAACGTTTAGAACAAATCACAAAAGAAAGAAGCGATAAGGAATATCTTTTCCCTATGCTACTTGGTATCATCAATTCTGAATCATCTCTTGGAACAAACTTTGCACCACATGAAGGTTGTAAGAAATATAACAACTGGGGATGAATCAAATGGCGAAAGACAGATGATAATCAATCCATCAAAGACCAACCAATCCCACAAGCAGATGGTTGTTGGTTGTATCAGTTTGACTCTATTGAAGACTACTGGATTTCCAAAGTCAATACCATTCGCTTTGGATATGCAGGTTGTCTTGGTAATAATCCAACAGAAGCATTACAATGTATTTCCAGATGCTATGTAGGAAATACGAAAAACATTAAACACAGCTGGGTTAATAATGCTTCTATATTTATTAATTAACTTTTTTATTTATATGCGAACTTCAAGTCTTAAACTTGCTAATACTTTTACAGCAAAAGAAAATCATAAACAAGCTCTCGCTGGTGTGAGAGTTATTGATAATGTAATTCTTGCAACAGACACACATCGTGCTGTACGAATCACAGAAAAGGAAAATAGTATTCATATCCCTGATTCTCTTAACGAACAATTTCCAGAACTTACTGATAAGAAAGTGGAAGTGAATCTACCAACACTTTATCATCTAGCAAAGCTAGCAGTAGAAATGACCACAGATAAAAAAAGAAGTGTAATTTATTTCTGGAAAGATACAGTTTCCTATTTAAATGAACACAACTATTATCAAGAGATGGTTTTGAAAAATCCTTTTAAACTTAGCAATGTTAAATTGAATGCTCAATATCTTTTGTCTGCGACGAAAGAACTTATGAAAAGAGGATTTAGAAATATTGATGTAGAACAAAAAATGCCTCACGACCCATTCCTCATGATAGCAGAAAATGCTATTGAGAAAATTGAAATCATTATTATGCCTATTAAATAATGTTTACAGAAGAAAGGCTTGTGTAAAGCAAAACAATATTTTAGAGGGACACCAATGTCCCTCTATTATAGAGAAATTTAATTCTTAATTTTTTTCTTATATGAAAAAATATAAGTTATTAAAAAACCTTCCTAACTGGGAGACAGGGACAAAATTCATCTTGAAAGAAGATTGAAATCTTTATGGAACAAAAAATGGAAAAGAAGTAATGGTTTACTCTTCCAAAACCCTTAAAGAGCTTGACTTTCTAGACCTTGAAGAATGGGTTGAGGAGACTACACCAAGACCTAAAAGTATTTGGGGCTTGAAAGATTGAGATTATTTTTGGTATATTTTCAAAAATGATATTTACGAAGACACTATTTTTGACTTGGAATTTTTTAAAAATAATTACTTAGAAGTATGAAATGCTTTTCTTTCTCAAGAAGAAGCGAAGCAAGAATTCAATAAACGTAAAGCTATTTATAGAATAAAGAAATACTGTTATGAAAATAATATTGAATTATTCTCTGATA
>ERZ773049.1674-NODE-1674-length-12570-cov-5.978026_pt1 | contig 12570 bp, 10 predicted proteins | sample MGYA00580633_ERZ773049 | MGnify/ENA primary metagenome ERZ773049 (study PRJEB29015, sample SAMEA2737991) | human oral metagenome | biome: human oral; feature: human-associated habitat; material: dental | place: China | collected 2066 ... | reverse complement strand
GTGGTTGAAGTTTTCATAAACGAATTTGAAGCAAATATGAGCGGATATAACAGCGACAACACAAAGGGCAAGATAAAGATCACTCTTAAAATCCAAAAAGGCGATCAAAGTATCATTAAAAATATCTCAAACAATCAAACCAAATTTGAGCTAGTTCGCACTGGCGGAGCATTTAAGCCATTCTTAACAGACATCATTAATGACGCTGTTAAGCGCTCTGCGATTGCTATCTTAAATAGCTGATGTTTTGTGCGTTTTGCAAGAGCTTTACGCTAAAGACATTTTGTAAAACCTGCTCGCAAATTTTAAGCGAGCCAAGCCCTGTAGTAAGAGAGCTAGAGGGCTTTAAAATTTATAGCTTCTATGGCTACTCTGAGATCAAAGAGCTCATCCACTCAAAGCACCAAATGCACGGACTTTTTATCTATAAAAATTTAGCCAAATTTGCATTTAAGAAATTTGCTAAAAGCTTTAGCTTCCCAGAGCAAATTTACGCCCTGCCGATAGATGATAGAGTGTATCATGGCTACTCGCATACGGCTATTTTGGCAAATGAACTTCGTGCTAAAAACCTTAAACCCATCTTTCACGCTTTGCATGCGACAAGCAACGTCAGCTACAGCGGCAAGGATCTTAAATTTAGACAAAACAATCCAAGAAATTTTAAAATTTTAAAAAAAATCACTGCGCCAGTTATCTTAGTCGATGACATCGTAACCACTGGCACAACGATACTAGAAGCTAGAGATACGCTTCAAAAAGCAGGCGTTGATGTGCTTTTTGCACTTGTTTTAGCAGATGCTAAAAACTAGGTTTTATGTTTATTTTTTATGTAATTTAAAAAGATGAAAAAGTAAAGCAATGTCTTATTTTCAGGTTGTTTTTTTGACAATGCCTTTTTTTAAGCTATTTTTAAAGAAATGCTAATTATAATACGACTTCTTTTAAGTGTTCCGGATTAGCTCAGCGGTAGAGTAGGTGACTGTTAATCACTTGGTCGCTGGTTCGAACCCAGCATCCGGAGCCATTCTTTTTCAAAATATTTTTTAGCCCCGATTTTAACGATGTTCTAAGAACTTTAAGTTTTTTTGTATTTTTCCCCTTTATTTCCCCTCAGATTTATTGCTATTTCAAAGTATATTGTCCTGATTTGCAGTCAAAATGCTATTAGATATTCATCTTTGGCGAAGTTAAAATAAATTTTTATTCATTCATCCTAGCTTCATTTTAGGCTTTTATAATGCGCTCATCCAAACGAAAGTTGGAAATCAAAAATAAAAGGATCAAAAATGAAAAAGGTATTAGGTACGGCACTTTTAGCAGTAGTTTTAGGAGCGACAAGTTTGCAGGCAGCCATCACATCAAAGGATGCTTTAAATATAGCCGAGAAAAATTTCCTAGGATCAAGCGTCAAAGATATCGAGATGGATGTTAAAAACGGTGTGACATTTTACAAGATAGAGTCTTTTAAAGACGGCGTCAAACAAGATATCAAGATCGATGCTAACAGCGGACAGATCGTTAAAGTAGAGAATAAAAATAAAAAACATATCTTGCCGATCGAAGCGGTAGATTTTTCAAAATTTGCTCTTAGCATCGACGAGGCTGTGGCTAAAGCTCAAGCACTCGAGGCTGGCTGGAGCCTTGATGAGGCAGAGCTTGATAATAAAAATGGTGCTTGGATATATAAAGTAGAGCTTAAGCGCGACAGGAGTGAGAAAAAGGTGATCATAAACGCTCAAACAGGCGAGATAATCGGCAACTATACAAAGTGATCTAGCGCCCTTTTTGGGCGTTAAATTTTGTAAAGGTGAAAAAAGATGAGTGAAAATTTAGATCAAAATTTAAACGAGAAAGTTAGCAAGCAGGGTTTAGAGAAAAATTTGAGCGAAAATTTTAGCCAAAGCGCGAGAGAAAATTTAAGTAAAAAAGCCAAGTCTGGCGTTTATAAAAATAGTTGCGAAAATTTAGGAGAGAGCGAGCAAATGCCTGAAAATTTAGATAAAAATCCTAGTGAAGAAAGCAGTAGCACAGAAATTTTAAGTCAAGCTACCTCAAAATGCAAAGCTCAGAATTTATTTAAAAATGCGCTTGAGCTTTCGCTTCAAGGTGCAGCGGATTTGCTCATCTACGCTGGCAAGGCTGGAGTGTGGCTATCAAACGCTTCAAACTGCCTAAAAGACGAGGCGCAAAGGGCGGAGCTATCAAAGATAAATGAAGAGCAGGTCAAATTTGAAAGAGTGGCTTGCATCTTGCCAGAAAGAGTTAAAGAGCTCATTTTAGAGCGCTTAAAAACAAAGCCAGAAGAGGTGGAGTTTGCGCCGATCTATCTAGCGAAAAAACAAAGCTTTGGCGCGCTTGGAGCGGAGTATTTTTATGACGCAAGGGCTAAATTTAACGGCTTTTTATATGATTTTAAGATAGGCGCAGCAAATGGCGAAATTTTAAATCTAAAAATAAAAAGCCAAATTTGATAAAATAGCTGGCAAAACCAAGTGAGGCAGGTAAGGCGGGGATGAAAATTTTAGTCGTCGAGGACGAAATAGACCTAAATAGCGTCATCACAAGGCACCTCAAGAAAAACGTATATAGCGTTGATAGCGCGTTTAACGGCGAGGAGGCGATGGACTTTACTGCCGTCGCGCACTACGATCTCATCGTGCTTGATCTTATGATGCCAATGATGGACGGACTTACATTTTTGCAAAGATCGCGCGCCGCAAAACTTGCCACCCCTGTGCTGATACTAACGGCAAAGGACGATGTAGACGACGTTGTAAAGGGGCTTGACACGGGCGCTGATGACTACTTGGTCAAGCCATTTGACTTTAAGGAGCTGCTAGCTAGAGTGCGCACGCTCATTCGCCGAAATAGCGGCAACGTGGCTAGTGAAATTTGCGCAGGTGAGCTCAAGATCGACCTTTCTAAAAAGTCAGTCGAATTTAGCGGCGAGCAGATCGAGCTAACTGGCAAAGAGTATGAAATTTTAGAGTTTTTGATGCTAAACAAGGGCAGAATTTTAACTCGCGACCAGATCAAAGAGCACGTCTGGGACTTTGACTACACGGGCGGCTCAAACGTCATCGACGTACTTATAAAAAATATAAGAAAAAAGCTTGGCGAGTGCGAGGTGATCCAGACTAAAAGAGGGCTTGGCTATGTTGTTAAGGATTAAACAAGCGCTTGCAAATATCCCGATAACGGCGCGCGTAACGCTTTGGTACTCGTTTTTTATCATCGTTATCGTGGCGGCTCTCATTGCTATCTCGGCGGTCGTGGCGGATGAGGTTTTTGAGGACGTGAGCCAAAAAAAGCTAGCCAAATCAGTCACCAAAATTGCCAATGATATGAATGAGTTTGAGCCATACGATGATGGGATATTTTTTATAAAATATAACGCAAAAGGCGATGTGATCGGTGGTCTAGCGCCAAAACACTTTCAAATTTCACTTAAAATGAACAGCGGTGCAGTGCGCCTTTTTGAAAACGGTGAAAACCGCTTTTACTACTACGATATCGCAGCTAAAGGCAAAGGTGTCTGGGTCAGAGGCGTGATAAATGCGGAGAAATTTTTTAAAAAAGAGGGGCTATTTTTACTGGCTCTTGGCGTTTTTGTGCCGGTTCTGTTTATTTTTGTGCTTTATGGCGGCTACAAAACGATAAAAAATGCGATGAAACCAGTCGCTACGATGTCAAAAACTGCGCTTGAGATAGGCAGTAGCCGGGACTTTTCAAAGCGCATAGACCTGCCTGCTGGCAAAGACGAGCTGCACGCGCTTGCGAGCGTTTTTAACCAGATGCTTGGCTCCCTAGAAAAGGTCTATCAAAGCGAAAAACAGCTTACATCAGATGTCTCGCACGAGCTGCGAACACCACTATCTGTCATCATGGCTGAGAGCGACTACGCTGCTAGCTATGCGAAAAATTTGGACGAGGCTAAGGAGTCGCTGGAGGTCATCTCTAGGCAGTCAAAAAAGATAACCTCGCTGATAGATCAAATTTTGGAGCTTTCAAGGCTGGAAGCTAGCAGAAATTTGGAGCTAAAAGATATAAATTTAAGCTCTATCTTGCAAAATTTAGCTACCGACTATGAAAAGCTAGCAAGCGCAAAGGGGCTAAAATTTAGCTGCGTGGTAGCGCCAGATGCCCAAATTTTAGGCAATGAGCTGATGATATCAAGGCTGGTGGATAACTTTTTAAGCAACGCACTAAAATTTGCAGAAGCTAAGATCGAGCTAAATTTAACCCTCACAAAAACGCATGCATTTTTGTCTGTAAAAGACGATGGCTTAGGCATCTCTAAAAAAGATATCGAGCTAATCTGGAATAAATTTTATCAAGTTGAAAGCTCAAGAAACAAAAGCCAAAACAGAGGTAGCGGTCTTGGTCTTGCCATCGCTGCAAATATAGCTAAAATTCACGGCGCAAGGCTTGGCGTAAAAAGCGAAGCAGGAGCTGGAAGCGAATTTTGGGCAGAATTTGAACTTGTAAATTTAAAGCAAGTGTAAATTTAAGCAGTTTGCTAGACAAAATTTACGCAAGAGAAAAACAAATATAAGAGTGAATTTAAATTTCACACAAAACGGCGTCTATTCATAAGTATAAGACTATCAAAGATACAAGATAGATTAAGCTAAAGCATTAAGATGTGTAATTTAAGGCCCATTTAAAGAGCTTAAAAAGAGTTTGTAAAAAGATGTTTTGCAAAGTAATGTAAAGAAATTTTCGCTACTTCGACACTTTGACTACGAATTAACCGCACTTTTCTATGCCTTTTATAACTTTGATATCTAGCAAGCTTTACAAAATTTAGCCAAGAGCTATGAGCCGCAAAGCACACGTGTCGCAAGCCACAAACCACGCAAGCTACAAACTAAAAAGCAAAAAGCAAAAAAAGACACTAAATTTAGTGTCTTTTATCGTTATCTTTCGCTAAGCTTCCCGCATGCATCAGCGCGGCACCTACTGCAGTGCGTCATCTGCTCTATATCGCCGCCTATCGATCTTCTTATGCGGTGGATCTCATCAGTTGAGGGGGACTTTAAATTTTCAAAAGGGGTGTCATGCACCGGTATCATCGCCATGCAGTTCATTATGTCAGCTCCCCACTGCTTTGCCTTTGCCGAGATGCTTTGGACGTGATCCATATTGACTCCAGGGATGACTACGGTGTTTATCTTTACTAGCATGCCAGCCTCTTTTAGCTTGCGGATGCCCTCGTCCTGGCGCGCTAGCAGTATCCTAGCAGCCTCCTCGCCGTAGTAGTTTTTATCCTCATACCTCACCCACGAATATACCTTCGAGCCAACATCTGGCGTCACGGCATTAACAGTCACTGTCACGTGGCTCACGCCAAGACGCACGATCTCATCCACATGCTCAGGCAGCGCTAAGCCATTAGTCGAGAGGCAGAGTAGGGCGTTTGGGAAGTGGGACTTGCACTTTTCAAAGGTCGCTAGCGTCTTGTCAGCGTCGCACATCGGATCGCCAGGTCCAGCGATGCCGATGACTGAGATGTCTTGTCTAAATTTAAAGAGCTTTTCTAAAAATTTCACCGATTCATCTGGTGTTTGCACCTTTGCCGTTACGCCAGGGCGATTTTCATTAGCGCAGTCATATATGCGGTTGCAGAAGTTGCACTGGATGTTGCAGTGAGGGGCAACTGGCAGATGCACGCGTCCGTAGCTAGTGGAGGCCTTTTTGTTAAAGCATGGGTGGTTATCTAGATCAGCTTTGGTGCGAAAGATCATTAGCTCTTTTTCCTTCCAAATTTAATGGCATTTGCATGGCAGACATTGAGGCAGTCTCCGCAGTTTGTGCAGTTTATCTCATCAGGTCTTGTCCCCATTTCGCACTTGCGCAAGCATGCGTCGCAGTCGTCACAGGCACTTGTTTTATAGACGCGAAATATCGAAAATTTACGCAAAATTTCAAGCACACCACCTGATGGGCAGACGAAGCGGCACCAAAGGTTGGCTATGATTAGCGAGGCTAGCATGACCGAGATGATGATCGCCGTGCGAGTGACCCACTCCCATTCGCCAAAGCGAAGTGACAAAGTAACGGCAGTTAGGTACTCATCGCTCGTTCTTATAGGTATCATCATGCGTGGATTGCCCCAGACGAAATAGACCCAAAGGCTGATTGCTATGGCAATTAGCATGCCTATTTGAGCGATTATTAGCTTTTTGCTGCGGATTTTTAGCTTGAAAAAGGCAAATTTACCAAGCATTTGATTGACAAAGCCTGCTGGACAGACCCAGCCACAAAATGCCCTGCCAAAGAGGATGACAAGCGCTGGGATAAATAGCCAAAATCCAAAAAACAGCGACGTGATCCGCCCCCAACAGGTGATGATAGGGCAGTTTTGGCAATTTACAAATGGCACTACAAAAGGGCATCTAAAAATGCCGTAATACGCCCATTGACCGATACCTGCTATGAAGATGAGCTGCACTAGGCGTCTTATCTTTGTTGTGGGAGAGTTTTTGCTTTTCTTTTTTAAATTTACGTTGCCGCATGCACTGCTATTAGAGCATGCGCTATTACAGCTACTACACATCTTTTACACCAAACCTTTCTATAAGCTCTAGCCCACGCGCTGAATAAATGGAGGTAAAGCCATGTTTTTCAAAAATTTCTTGACCCTCAGTGCTGCAAACAAAGTCTGCAAAGTCATTTGCGAGCCTTTCATCTTTTACATATTTCATTATATTTAGCGTAAAAGTGAGCGGTCCAGGTGGGATGAGCTTTTCGTCGATGGGCATATACTCGATCTTATCTTTAAACCTATCGTGTGTTGTTAGGCGCTTTTCGATGATCGAAGCGTCACCCTTGCCATCAACTAGCTCGCACATCATATTTATGACGCATGATCCGTTTGCGACCATGTTTTTCATCACCGCATCAGTGAGGTTTGAGTTTTTTAAGATCCCTTTGACTGGGCCACTGCCAGGGGGTGATGATCTAAGAGGCAGCATCACTCTAACTCCTGGCTCAGCAAGGTCCTTTAAGTCGCGAATGCCTGCAGGGTTGCCTTTTGGCACGACTAGGACGTAGTCTGTAAAGCATAGTGGTCTAAAGTGTAGGCTAAGACCAGCTTTGCGAAGTTTTTTAGAAAGCTCTAAAACCCTTGCTCCAAAGAGCTCGGTCGTGCTTTGAAGTGCTAAAAGCGACTTGCCAAGAGCGCCAGCAAAAGCGCCTGTGTATTGGATGTTGTGTCCTGTTCTTGACTCGTAAATGGCATTTAGCTCGTTAAAAGCTTCAGACAAGCCTCCACACGACCAAACCTGAAGCGAGTCAGACTTAAATGGCGTAAAGCCAGCCAGCATCGTTTGTGGCGTGGCAGCAGCCGCTGTGGCTAAAGCACCTTTTAAAAAGCCACGGCGTGATATACCGGTTTGTTTTAATTCCACGAAATCTCCTTTTGGGATTTAAGAAATGTAAATTTGATATTTTCGGCACGCGAAACTTGTGAAATTTGACTTTTGTAATTTGCAAAAATGGTAGTCGAAGATAAATTTATGCAAATGTAAATTGCGACCGCAATCTAAATTTGAGTGATTATAGCCAAATGCTAGCTTAAAAATCGAGATAAATTTAAAAAACGCAGGGGCAAATTTGCTAAAGTAAATTTATCGTTTAAAAAATAATTAAGATTTTAATCATCAAAAGACTTAAAAAGGTATATAATGCCTTTTTGCGATTTAAATGGAATTTATCTTAAAAATGGAGGTTTATCTTGAAAAATAATCTTAGCATTTCTCTTATTTTATCAAGCATTTTATGTAGCTGCTTAGACGCTCAGGTCATGGATATAGGGACAAATTTTTATAGAGATTACCTTGATCTTGCACAAAACAAAGGCATCTTTAAAGCTACAGATGCACCACTAGAATTTACGCAAAGAAACGGCACTAAATTTACGTTTAATAAGATCCCAAACAACAACGCAAGAAACAATAAAGGCAACTTTACCTCCCTTGGACGAAATTTTGTAGTGACGGCAAATCACACACTTCTTGCCTCAGCTGCTACAAATTTTAATGAAAACAGAGGCTGGTTTGGCAACACACTTTATGAATACGCGACAAATTCTACGCAAAAGCTTTATGGCGCAGACACAACGTATCTTCGCACTTCAAAATATATAGTCGAAGGGCAGATCGATCCTTTGGATGTGCCAAATTTGGAGATCTCTAGCCAAGATCAAACAAAAGATGAGGCTAATGCAAAAAAGATAGAAGATCGTTTTAGAGATATAAAAAATAGCGGCGGAGCTAGCGGCGAGAACATCCTTGCATACGAGGCTGGCACAGGCTCACTTGCTCTTGAAAAGCCAAAAAGCGATTCAGATGGCTTTGCTGAGGTGATGAGCGCTACTGAGTTTGAGAACCAAAATATAGTAAATAACGCACTTGGCGCAAGCGTAAATGAGATAGGAGTGGCGTATTCTGCGGTTTATAAGAGTCATTACTCAAGTGTAAGTAAGCCCGGAGTTTATCTATTTATGACTTCAAATAGAGGTTTTAGAAATAGACTTTTGCCAGGAGATAGTGGCTCTGGGTTTTTTGTCTATGACACGGTAGCTCAAAAATGGGTCTTAGTAGGCGTTTTAACCGGAGTTGAGGATAATAAAAACTACGCTTCTATCGTTACTGCAAGAGATTTTAATGACTATAAAAAAGAGTATGAAAATTTAGTAAGTGGCGTAAATGTCCTAGGCAGCGCGCTAGTGCAAAATAAAGATAATATATTTAGCAGCGCAAATGGCTCAAACATCACGCTAAACTCTAACCTAGACTTAGGACATGGCGGTATCGTCGTAAATAGCGGAGATCTTACGTTAAATAGCACAAATGGTAGCAAGATAGCAAAATTTGCAGGTTTTGACATAGCTGGGGGTGCAAGTTTAAATTTAAACGTCGTTTCAGACACAAGCGTGCATAAGCTAGGTAAAGGTAGCTTAATAGTAAGCTCAAGTGGCAACAAGCCACTAAGGCTAGGTGAGGGCGTGGTTGAGTTAAGAGCTTTAAATGCCTTTGATAAAATTTATATAACAAGTGGCAGGGGGCTCTTAAGGCTTGGCGTGAATGAAAATTTAAATGATAAAATTTTCTTTGGCAATGGCGGCGGAGCGCTTGATCTAAATGGCTTTGATCAGACTTTTGACAACATATCAGCCAACTCAAGCGACGCGAAGATAACAAATGAAAACTCGCAAAGATCAACCCTTCAAATAAATGGTAAAAGTGACAAAGATACGATATTTCACGCAAGCATCGATAAAAATATAGAGCTAAAACATAGCGGGCAGGGCAATGAGCTTGTTTTTGACGGAGGATTTGACATTGATGGTGCTTTGAGCCTAGAAAACGCCAAAGTTACGCTCCAAGGACATCCAAAGACGTACGCCATTGGCGATGCTAGCGTTTTAACTCCCCTAGCAAAGAGCAAGATGGCCGCAGCTGGTCTAAGCGAGCCAGCCTATATGGATCTAACTCGCCCATCCACACTCTCTCAGCCTGACTGGGACGAGAGAAAATTTAGTGCAAAAGATGGCATAAAGCTTAAATCATCAGAGCTTACCATAGGCAAAGATGCTAAGCTAAATGGCGACATCACGGCTAAAAACTCGGTCATAAATTTAAGTGGCGAGCTAACTCACTATATAGATAAATTTGATGGCTCAAATACCTATGATGACGGCTTAAAGTATCGCCAGGATATTGAGAGTAAAAATTTGCTTGTTAAAGACGTTAAATTTGACAATAAAATCGTCATGGATAGCGATAGTCTGCTAAGAGTAGGAGGCGGCGCAACTAAGCTAAAAGAGCTAGTTATAAACGGCAAAGATACGCCTTTAGCTAAAGATGTGCTCTTAGGAGATGGTAAATTTGAGGTAGAAAATTTAGAGGTTAGTGGTGCGCAAAAGCTTGGCTTTGAGCCTGATAGCCTCATAAAAAAGAGCCTAAAGATAAAGAGCTTTGGCAGTGAAAATGAGCCGGTACTTGACTTTAAAAAGGTCCTAACTCTTGGCGCTGGGATGAAATTTGATGTTGATTTTACTGCAGCACTTAAAGGCGGCATGGCGCTTGATAAAACATATACTTTAGTAAGCGCACAAAATATCATAAATGAGGGCGCTATCTTTAACAACGAACAAAAACTTGGGGATTTGTTTATGACCTACGCCATAAGTGACGGCAAGATCGTGATGAAGCTAAGCGACAAAAAGGGAGAAAATCCGGCCGTTTCGTCCAATGTGGTGCAAGAGAGGGTTTCTAAATTTAGCCAAAGAGAAAATAAAATCCTAAGCATGCTAAAAGGCACGCCTGAATTTGTGCAAGCAATCTCAAGCGGTGACGACGAGGCGCTAAGAAAACTAGCACAAAAAGCAGATAAAGATATGAAAGAAATTTCTACTTCGTCGCTTAAAGTGAGCATGAAAGCCTTGCAAAACAGCAATGAGCTGATGAACTCTAGGCTATTTCAGGTCACGCAGCTAAGGGCAAAGGCTGATATCTCGCAGTTTAAGCTAGCTGGACTTGAAAGTGACATCATGCCAAGCGCGAAGATCGCTTACGAAGCAGCAGAAGCTAGCAGGGAGAGAAACAACTTTTGGGCAAATGTAAATGGTGCTTATTTTAAAGATAAAAAAAGCGATGGCGACCTTAAATTTTATGGTACAAATATCGGCTATGACAGAGGTTATGACGAGTTTATCTTAGGGGTAAGCGCTGGAGTAAGCAAGGCTAAATTTAGCTCAAATGTATTAAAAGACGATGCTAAAATTTATAGTTTTGGTGCGTATGGGCTTTTTGAAAGAGGAGCTCACGAGATACAAAGTAACTTAAATTTTGCCTTTATAAACTCAAAACGCAGCCTAGATGAGGCGCAAAAAGCTAGCGCAAAAGGCAGAGGCATCCTCTCGAGCAACTACTATAAATATAAAATTTCACTCTCTAAAAGTGACGAGTTTGAGCAAAGCATAAAGCCACTACTAGCACTAGAGCTTGGCGCTAACGGCATTGATGGATTTAAAAATGACCAATATGATCAAAAGAGCATAAATGACTTTAATGTGGCTGTAGCAGCAGGAGTAGAATACGCTTTAAGCAGCGATAAAAACGCCTTTAGCGTGCAATTTTTAGTAAAGCAAAGTGTGTATAACTCAGAAGATAAATCTTATGTTTCGCTTAATAATTCAAATGAGTATGTTGATTACAAACTTGATAACAATAAGCTAAGCTATAAGCTTACTTTAAACTCAGATACCAAGCTTAGCGAAAATTTAGTTCTCTCTTCTCAGCTAAGCGGCATGCTTGATAATGATAAAAACTACGGCATAAGTGGTGGTTTGAAGATCGAGTATAAATTTTAAATTTATGTCAAAGTGGATTTAAATTTCACTTTGACGTTGGTAAAAACAGTTAAATTTAACTAAGTTTGAGATCTAATAAAAAATGGTGAAATTTAAACTTGAAAGTAGGTGGTGGGTTCACCAGGACTCGAACCTGGGACCATCCGGTTATGAGCCGGATGCTCTAACCAACTGAGCTATGAACCCACAGTTGAAAGAAAATCGTATTATACAAGAAAAAGCTTATCTAAATATAAAAAATAGCCTTTTTTATGTGGTGTATAAAACGAGCAAATTTAAAAGAGTTAAGCCCTAAAATAGGGCTTATAAATTATTTATAATTTTTTATCGCAGCGTCTAAAATCTCTTTTGCAGCGTTTGCGTCTTTAAATTCTTTAACCTTTACCCATTTGTTTGGCTCAAGAATTTTATAAGTTTCAAAGAAATTTTTGATCTTATTTAGTGTCGCAGTTGGCAAGTCTTCGTAGCTTTTTATCGCCTCATACCTTGGATCGATCTTTGTAACTGGCACAGCCAAAAGCTTCTCATCCATACCTGCTTCATCCTCCATCACCAAAACGCCTATCAAACGGCAAGGGATGACGCTACCAGCTTGGAGCGGATACTCGTTTAGCACCAAAATATCAGCTGGATCGCCGTCAGCTGCAAGTGTGTTTGGCACAAAGCCGTAGTTTGCTGGGTAGAACATAGCTGAGTAAAGCACGCGATCAACTACGACTGCACCGCTATCTTTGTCGATCTCGTATTTGATATTTGAGCCATAAGGTATTTCGATTACGGCATTGATTTTGTCTGGATTTGAGCCAAATTTGATCTTTGAAACGTCCATATATTCGTCCTTTTTATTAGAAATTTTCGTGATTTTAGTATTTTTTGCATTAAATACTCGTAAATTTAACTACTTTACAACCTCTACGCTATCTACGTCGATCTTCGTTTTTGTAAGGTCTTTATCCACCTCGCCTCTTATTCTTAAAGGCGTGTCCTCGTTAGCTGTTACATTGCCCCATTTTTTGTTATCGATCTCAACAACGATAACGTCGCCATTTTTATCAACAAATTCATATTTGTCTGATTTGATGTGTGACTTTATCTTGCCCTCAAGCACGACTTTAGCATCGTCATTTAGTTTTAAAGCCTCTTTTACGCTTATAACATTTTCGCTTTTGTGATTTGAGACAAAGCCT
>ERZ773049.1670-NODE-1670-length-12607-cov-3.699649_pt1 | contig 12607 bp, 9 predicted proteins | sample MGYA00580633_ERZ773049 | MGnify/ENA primary metagenome ERZ773049 (study PRJEB29015, sample SAMEA2737991) | human oral metagenome | biome: human oral; feature: human-associated habitat; material: dental | place: China | collected 2066 ... | reverse complement strand
CGAATTCGCTCTGGACCGCCGCCGCACAGGTATGGCGATCACGTGGAGTGCTATCCTCGGCGCTGTAGCTCGTCTGCGCCCGATCTTGATGACCTCGCTAGCGATGATCGTAGGGCTCCTACCACTGATGTTCGCTAGCGGTGTCGGCGCCAATGGGAACTCCACCCTCGGGGCAAGTACCGTCGGAGGGATGCTGATCGGGATGATCCTGCAGATCTTCATCGTCCCAGCCCTCTTCGTCGTCTTCCAGAGCCTACAGGAGCGGTTCAAGCCCCTACGTTTCGACGACATCATCACTTCGAAGCCCTCGGGTGAGGTCCTTCAGTTCTCCAACACCTCCAAGACCGAATCACAAGATGACGCTCAAGCATAGCCTCCCTCTCCTCGCCCTCAGTCTCACCCTCACGGGCTGTGGCGTCTACAAGAAGTACCAGCGTCCCACGGTAGATACCTCCGTCTACCGTGGCGACCAGATCGACACGCTGCGTAGCGATACTTCCTCGTTTGGTCAGACGCCCTGGCGCACGCTCTTCACCGATGCATCCCTACAGGCACTCATCGAGAAGGCGCTCCAGCAGAACGTCGATCTCCTCACGGCTAATCTCTCTGCTCAGCAAGCCGAAGCACAGCTCAAGTCCGCCCGTCTCTCCTTCTTCCCCTCGCTCTCCCTCGCCCCGTCGATCTCGGCAAGCAAGACGGAGGATGTGCCCGCGACCTACAGCTATACCCTCCCTGTACAAGCCAGCTGGCAGGTGGATCTCTTCGGTTCGCTCCTCAATGCTTCACGCTCTACTCAGGCTCAGCTCCTACGAGCCCAAGCCTACCAGCAGCTCGTGCGTAGCCGAGTCATCGCTAATGTGGCCAATAGCTACTACACCCTGCTGATGCTAGACCGCCAGCTCCAGCTTAGCCGCACGGCAGCCACTCTGGCTGCCCACACTCTCGAGGTAATGCAGGCGCAGAAGGACTTCGGTCGCACCATGGAGTCCTCCGTGCAGTCTGCCAGAGCCAACCTCCATCAGGTAGAGGCTTCGATCCCCGAGATCGAGCGCCAGATCACCACGACGGAGAATGCCCTGGCACTCCTACTCGGTGAGTCGCCCCGCTCCTATAGTCGCTCGACGCTCGAAGCGCAAGAGCTTCCTACGAGCTTCGCTGTCGGCGTCCCCCTTCAGCTCCTATCGGCTCGCCCCGATGTACGTGTGGCGGAGATGGCTCTGGCTAGTTGCTACTACCAGACGAATAGCGCTCGCTCGGCCTTCTACCCTTCGCTAACCATCAGCGGGAATGCCGGCTGGACGGGAGCCCTTGGGCAGGCGGTATCCAATCCGATGAAGTTCATCGCTTCGGTCCTAGGTTCCCTGGCTCAGCCCATCTTCGCTCGGGGCAAACTCGTCGCTGGCCTCCGTGTCGCAGAGGCCGAAGAGGAGAAGGCTCGCCTTGCCTTCCAGCAAAGCCTCTACAATGCCGGTGCTGAGGTGAGCAATGCCCTTGCACTCTACCAAGCCTCTGAGGCCAAGGTCAAGGCTGAAGCCCTCCAGGTAGAGAGTCTCCAGAAGAATGTAGAGATCGTCGAGACCCTCTTCAAGACGGGGAAGACCTCTTCTTACCTCGAGGTCATCACCGCCCAGCAAGCGCTCCTTCAAGCCCAACTCTCCCAAGTGCGGGATAGCTTCAGCAAGATGCAGGCTGTCGTCAACCTATACAACGCCCTCGGTGGAGGCGCTCACTAACCCACTATGATCCCAACTACAATGATCAGTCCACAAGCCTATATAGCTCCTGGTGCCAAGATCGGGGAGCGTGTGAAGATCTACCCCTTCGCCTATATCGAGGACGATGTAGTCGTCGGTGATGACTGCACTATATATCCCCACGTCAGCCTGATGAACGGTACCCGTATCGGTCAGGGCAACACTATCTACCAGAACGCTGTCCTCGGAGCTTCTCCTCAGGACTTCACCTGGCAGGGAGAGCCTTCGACGCTCATCGTCGGCGACCGCAATGTCATCCGGGAGAATGTCGTCATCAGCAGAGCATCTCGCAGGGACATCTCCACCCAGATCGGCAGTGAGAACATCCTGATGGAAGGGACCCACATCTCGCACAACTGCCTGATCGGCGACCGCAATGTCTTCGGCTATGCGGTGAAGATCGCCTGTGACTGCACCATCGGCTCTCAGGTGATCTTCAGTAGCAACGTCACGGCCAAGCCCCAGTGTCGCATCGGTGATCTGGCGTTCATCCTCACGGGCTGTCGCTTCGGCGAAGACATCCCTCCCTACATCACTGTCAAGGACAATCCCGCCGTCTACGCAGGTATCCATGCGGGGATGCTCTCCAAGACGGGAGGCATCGACGAGCGTACTCAGCGTCATCTAGCCATGGCCTATCGCCTCGTCTTCAACGGGAAGATCAGCCTCTACGACGCCATCCTTCAGATCAAGGAGCAGGTACCCGACGGCCCTGAAGTTCGCCACGTCATTGAGTTCCTCAGCACCTCGAAGTCCCTCATCACGAAGTGATCCATCTCCCTCGGGTAGCCTAGGCGAGTCCCCTAGGTCTCAGCCCTTCGCTACCCGCCTTCCCTCCGAAGGAATAGTAAGGTCCCGCCCCGACGGCTTCGTCGGGGCGAGACCTATTCTTTTGTCCTTCGTCCACGGCCCTTCTCCTCGGGGCTTTTCCCCTCAGCACCCCACCTCACTCCAGCCCGCTTGCTAAGCGGGCTAGCGCACCCCCAAAAACAACCCCACCATAGATCGCCGAAAAAACCTACTGTAGGTCGTCAAGACGACCCACGGTAGGTCGCATCGACGACCTACCGTGGATCACTTTTTGCCCCTTTCCCAGAGCCGATTTAGGAGGGGTTGAAGGAGCCCTTCCCTTCGACCCAAAGAAGTCTTCCGTTAAGTCCTTAACCGCCCTTCGATGCGTATCTCGGGGGAAATCTCGACCTTTGCAGAAGAAAAGAGGGGGAAGCACACGTACTTCCCCCGCCATATCATCACCCGCCATTCATATGAAACATCTGATCATGACCCTCATCTCTACCCTGGGCCTTTGCTCGGGATCTGCTACCGACGAGCCTATCCAGCTCCTTGCCCCTAAGGCGTTCATCGCTGCTGCCCAGGCAGACAGCACCGCTGTCATCCTCGACGTACGCCGACCCTCCGAATTTGCCGAAGGTCACCTGAAGGGAGCTATCCTCCTCGACTGGCTGAGCGACAAGACCTTCCTCGAAGGGCTGGAGAAGCTCGACAAAGAGCGCACCCACTACATCTATTGCCGGAGTGGCAAGCGTAGCCATGCGGCCGCCACGCTGATGCAGTCCCGTGGCTTCAAGGTCGTAGAGATGGAAGGAGGCTACCTCAACTGGGTCTCCGAAGGTCTCCCCGTAGAGAAATAAGCCCTCAGCACTAGAGCCCTATGATCAAGATCTATGGAGTAGCCTCCTGCCCCGACTGCACCCACGTCTGGGAGCAGGTCCAAGGGGACGCACGCTATGAGATCATCGACTTCGGCCTCGATGTTCGGGAGCTGAAGGCCTTCCTCAAGCTAAGGGATCACCTCTCCCTCTTCGACGAAGCTAAGAAGCGAGGAGCCGTGGGCATCCCCTGCTTCGTCCTAGAAGATGGCTCCGTGACCCTCTCACCCGAAGAGGCGGGACTGCAGAGTCGCTCGCCTCTGGAAGGCACCGCCTGTAGCCTCGACGGCTCAGGGTGCTAAGCATCAAGATCGCCTCATCCGCTGGATGGGGCGATCTTCTTTTATTCCCTCCACGCTTGTAGGTAGATGACTTCGTAGTCCCACGGGCGGGATCTACCTATATGTAGGGAAATTTGGAACTTACGAATCAGGAGCATCGCATTTACGTACTTTTGCATATCCCTTCTACTTCAGAAGGTCTTCCCCCGGTCATACCCTCTCAAAGCTAAGAGAAGCGGGGTATGACCCTTCACTATACTGATGACTTCATGATATCCAGACATCTATCCCTCATGCTCGTACTGGGAAGTATGAGCTTACCCGCTCTAGCACAGACCGAGGCTACCGACCGCACCCTCGATGGGGTCACTGTCGTCGGGACACGTATGCCCGAGGTCAAGCAGAATGCAGCTGCTAGCATCACCATCATCTCTGCCAAGCAGATCCAAGAGATGAGCCAGATCCTACCTGACATGCAGGCGATCGTCGGCTACTTCGTCCCTGGCGTACCTCCCACGGGGAACTCCGTCAACGAGCGCTACAATACCCTCCGAGGGCGTAGCATCCTCGTCCTCATCGACGGCATCCCTCAGTCCACCCCGCTCCGTGCTACTAGCCGAGACCTACGCACCATCGATCCCTCCGCCGTCGAGCGTATCGAGGTGATCAAGGGCGCTACAGCGATCTTCGGGAACGGGGCCAATGGGGGGATCATCAACATCATCACCAAGCAGAACAAGGAGCATCGCCCCCTGGGCGGGATGGCTACCCTAGCCTATACCGATCACAACTTCTTCAAGAGCTCGGAGAAGACCTCAGGCTACCGAGCCGGCGGTCAGATCTATGGTGAGGTAGGAGACTTCAGCTATCTAGCTAGCGGTACCTTCACTCAGACAGGCTCGCCGATCAGCGCTAATGGCGTCTACCTCTCACCACGCTACGGGCTGGGAGACACGAAGAGTCTGAATGCTCTGGTGAAGTTCGGCTATGCCTTCAGTGAGCGTACCCACCTTGAGGCGATGTACAATCTCTTCCGCTCCGAGCAGCAGAGCCCGCTCATCGCTTCGGGAGGGAAGTACCTCGTATCGCCCCGTATCGGTGTGCCAGGGAAGCAACCTGCAGAAGCCATCCCCGAAGGGATACCCCACAACCACAATGCCTATATCAAGCTGACCTCTCAGGAGCTATTCAGCCACACAGACCTCGAAGTATCGCTCTTCGCTCGTGGTGTCAAGGTCGTCACCGACTACCGCAAGCACAATCCTAAGAGCCCTCGCTGGGAGGAGACCAGTGGACAGGCACTGACCAAGGCGCTACAGACGGGTGCACGGGCACAGCTCCTCTCCCGCCTTCGTCTAGCCAGTGAGACGACCCTCCATCTCCTCTATGGCGTAGACTTCCTCCTCGACAAGACCAGCCAACCACTAGTCGACGGAAGATACTGGGTACCCGAACTCAAGGCGTATAACTATGCGCCCTTCGCCCAAGGGAAGCTGAACCTGGCCGATCACTTCACCCTCAAGGCTGGTGCACGCTACGACTGGATCAATGTCCAAGTCCCCGACTACGACGTACTGCGTGTACGTAAGACAGACCCTCAGATACACGTAGCTGGCGGGACCCTACGCTATCGCAATCTGTCGGTGAACGCTGGGCTGACCTACAACGGCATACGCTCATTCCAGCCCTACTTCGCCTACTCCCAAGGCTTCTCGATCTATGACCTAGGGCGCACCCTGCGCTCCGCTAAGTCCGATGTCCTCGGTAAGATCGAGACCGACCCCGTACGTACGCACAACTATGAACTAGGCTTCTACTCTCCTCTGGAGCATCTCTTCGGTGAGGGGACACGCCTAGATCTCCAGGGAGCCGTCTACTATACCTATGCTGCCCTCGGGAGCGACCTCAAGAGTGAGAGTGGCTTCTGGGTCGTAGACCGATCCCCACAGCGTATCCTAGGCGTCGAGCTCTCTGCTGATGCCACGCTCAGCCCTAAGCTCTCCGTAGGAGCTACCTTCTCTGCCCTGGAGGGATACAAGGAGACGAGTAAGGGAGCTTGGTCTACCTACATGTCTGGGCAGTCCATCCCTCCGCTGAAGGTCACCGCTCATGTGACCTACCGTCCGATCCAGGCGCTATCCCTCCGACTCTACGGACTACATACGGGTCGGCGTGCTCGGTTCGCCCCTGCCACCCCAGGAGGGAATGACTACCAAGAGGCCGAAGGTCCCGTCCAGCCCGTCACCCTCGTAAGTGGACAGGCTAGCTATGCTCTAGGACACTTCACCCTCGGGGTAGGTGTCGAAAACCTCCTCAACACGAGCTACTACCCCGTCCAGTCACAGCTCGTCGCCCGTGACGCTGAGTACGTCCAGGGCAATGGGCGTATGACGACCCTCTCCCTCAGCTATCGCTTCTAGCATACTCCATATACACCGTGGGGCAGTCTCCTCTAGCTGGAGACTGCCCCACGGCGTGTATATATGGGTCGGGAGAGAAGGGTCTACTCCGAGTCGATGACTTGGAACTCCGTCCGACGATTGAGTTGATCACAGATCGCCTGTTCCTCGGGAGAAGAGAGTCGAGCGATGAAGTCCTCCGTCAGCGTACTCCCTGCTGGGAGGAAGGGATAAGCGTCAGCCGTCCGTCGGGAGACGACATAGGGACGAGACTTCCCATAGCCCTCTGCTCGGAGGCGCTCTGGTGCTATCCCGTGCTCGGTGAGGTAGCGAACGACCGCTTCGGCTCGGCGCTGGGAGAGACGAAGGTTGTAGCCCGCAGATCCATGGCGGTCGGTATGAGAGAGGAGGCGGATAGACACCTCAGGATTATCCACAAGGAGCTTGTAGAGCATCCGAAGCGCTGGTTCGCTCTCGGGCAAGACTTCTGCCCGATCAAAGGCATAGTGCACCTCCCTCAACTGCTCGACAGCAACACGAGAGGCGAGGTAGAACTCCACTGAATAGGTTTCGCTCTCCTCACTTGGATCGGTGCTGAGGCGCACATACTGATTGAGGTAGTTCGGTGCAGAGGCCAGCATGACATACTCCGCAGCTGGGCGGGCAGGGAGACGGAAGGCACCCACCCCGTCCGTCGTGACCACTCGCTCCATCTCCTCGGCATGATTGCCCACCAGATGGATCGTAGCTCCTGGGATGGGCGCCCCCTCCCGATCGAGGACAAGCCCCGTGATCGTCGTTGTGACCTTTGCCCTACGGAACTCATACAGATGCGGGCGACCCCGAGCATCGTCCCTTGCTGAGGCGAAAAGCCCCACTTCGGCAAGGTCTTCACCTTCCCCACGAGGCCACGCATCGGGGACGGGGCTAGGGGCAAAGGCGAAGTCATCCGAAGGGCTATTGATCGGAGCAGGAAGAGGCGTCACCCGATATACCCCTTCGGGGGATAAGACCGCCCGATAAATATCGAGCCCACCCAGTCCGCCAGGTCTGTCCGACGAGAAGTAAAGGACGCTATCCGACTCGGCATAGGGGAAGAGTTCGTCCCCCGAGGTATTGACCTGAGCACCTAGAGGGAAGGGCTCACCGACACGCCCGCCATCGAGGCGCACTTGATAGAGGTCTTTACCTCCTAGTCCTCCTGGGGCATCACTGACGAAGAAGAGCACATGCCCCGAAGGGCTCACCGAAGGATGAGCCACGAGGATCGTGCTATCGGCGAAGAGACGGAGCTCCCGACCTTCCCGCCACTCGCCCCGCTCTCCTTGCTCGGAGACATAGATCTTCGGGACATTGCGCTTTCCCCGATCGAAGCCGACCATGCTGTAGTAGAGCCTTCTCCCATCAGGGCTGAGGCTTGGCGCACCCTGCTCTACCCTCGGAAGGCTCAGCCCCCTGAGGCTATCGGGACGCACCGCCCACGACCCATCGGCACGCTGGCTAAGAGAATAGAGCGCTCCTAGGGGTTCACCCGTCACAGGCGAATCGTCCTTCTTTGTGCCGTAGCGCCTTCTATTGCTTCCAAAGAGGAGGGTCTTCCCATCTGCGCTGTACGTGACCCCATAGTCGCTATATGCGGAGCGCAGAGTCTCGAAGGGGCGCACTTCGTAGGGAGAAGGCCCCACCTGCTCCGACACTGGGGCTGGCTCGGTGGATAAGCGTACTCGCTCTAGGGGCTCTCGAAGCAGACTGTCGGGGAAATGCAGGCGCTCCGCTGCCTTCAGGAGGTTCAGCGCCGTAGCATACCGCCTTCCCTCTAGGGCAGCGATCCCTGCTTCGTAGGCAAATCGCCCTTTATCCTCCACCTTCCTCCGTGGAGTACTCGCATACAGACGTTTATAGAGTTGCTCCGCCTGATAGTATGCCCCAGCACGCTTCGCCTCCTCAGCCTCACGCAGTACCGAAGGGGCACACGAAGCGAGAACAAGGAGCAGGTATAGGGCTTGCAGTCCGTGACGAAGCGAAGGCATGTGGATGCGGGAACTAAGGGATGTGGATAAGCTTGTGCATCTGTAGGCTCAGTTGCCATTCGGGATGCTCCAGCACGTACTTCACGCAGAGCTCTACGGCCTCACGGTCGACATCATTCTGCGTCTCTCCCACGAAGATCGGGCTCACAAGGTACGCCCCCGCAGGAGGAAGGTCGCTGATGGCGGGGGGCAGATCTATGTCACGACCGATAGGGAAACGGAATTCCCCCACGCCCTCGGGGAAGTTCTGGTGCAAGAGGCGCATTGCCTCTCTTTTGGGACTACAGGTGATGTAGTCCAGCCCACGAGGGGGGCGTCGTGTGCCGTTGGTCTCTATGGACTGGTAGTAGCCGAGTGCCTTGAAGTAGGCGACGACCTCATCGGTGAGCTGGAGCGTGGGTTCTCCGCCCGTCCAGATGATGCGCCTACCTGGGTAGGCGGCGATGGTATCACGGATCTCCTCCAGAGTCATCTCGACTCCCGAGTCAAACTCTGTATCACAGAAGCTACAGCGGAGGTTGCATCGGCTCAGGCGGATGAAGATGGAGGCCTTCCCCATGTGTACCCCTTCGCCCTGCAGGCTGTAGAATATCTCATTGACAAGCATAGTATTCTTTTCGTTCATCGTAGACAAAGATACGACGACTCCCCCAGCCCTTACGTCCCAAGGCCTACGCTCCTCCCTCCCGAAGGCTGGAGACAGCAGGCTCTTCGCCCCTCATTCAGCCCGCTCCGCCACCTCCCTAAAGTATCCCCCAAATACGACCCACCATAGGTCGCCAAGGTGACCCATTCATGGGTCGATCAAGTACCCCATTCATGGGTCCCTCCGCCGACCCATGAATGGGGTACTAGTTCGCCCCGCCGTGAGGCCCTCCAGAGCACCATCAAGGCATAGCGAAAGGACTGCACGACAGCGATTTGGGTGTATCAATAAATATTGGTAATTTTGCGCTCTAGAAGAAAGTAAAAGAGGAATCACGATCTCCAATCCAATCACACCGAGGTGTTTGACTACACACTTCGTTGAGAGTAGGGGGGCATATTCCTAAATGAAGCATAAAACTTACCCTTGGCCTCGCATCATTGATTATCACAAAAGTCAACCCAATTGCGACGACGAAGTAGCCAGTCAACATAGTACACCAAGTGCCACAAACCATATCTAGCAACGAGCAACTGACTGCGCCAGTAGCTCCAGCGTTATCCCTATTCGAGTATATCGTTGCCAAGCTCATCGGAGCCGACCAAATTCCCCCAAAGACTGTAAAGGAATGCAACGACGAACTCAAGCAGTACAGTATGACGAGGTATATGAAGACCCTCTACTTTCTCTGCTTAACTAGTTGCACCATCCTACAAGAAGATGATGCAAAGGAAGGGCAGCCCCCCCAATACCAAAGTGAGGGTCTGTATGCGAGGAGTCTATTCAAATCATTTAAATTTACGACATACCCTAAGGGGCCAGTAGCTCACGAAGTATATGCCACTCTGAGGGGAGAAAAACCGATGCCTGAGAATATGCTATTCAGTGTTGACGATGTATTAAGTCTTAAAGATAATCGTAGTCTACCTGAAGTATGTGACAGTATAAAGGAATTTGAGACTACACATGAGAGCATGGCCAATTTAGCTAAAAGATCACTCGAACGACTTTTTGGAGGAGAATACACTCCGTTGCGGAATCGGGAAGAAACAGGTCTTAAGGCAATCAAGTATAAAGACTTTGACACACAGATGCTCACAGATGTTTCTCATTCCTTCCCTGCTTGGATCGAAGCAACTAAAAGCATTAAGAACAAACTATATACCCTCAAGGGGGTTAGAGCTGTATTTGACTTCATTAACAGCGAAAATATTGAGGGAAACATCTCCAAACTCCTGCAGAACGACGAGAATCTATCTATGGAGATAGCAGCTTTCCAAGAGTTTCGAAGAAAGAAGCAGAGCAATAGTTAATCTCTTCCGAAGTCACAAGGTCAGACTATATGCAATCTGCAAATAGTCTGGCCTTTTAACATTGACTTCTCTAAAAAACACCATGAGCAATAAGCGCGACCCATACATCATAATGCTAAGGGAGTTGGTTGAGGAGCTGGTACAACTCAGCCCAAGCTCCACAGAGAATTCCAATTCCAGCTCAAAAGAAGAGGATCCACAATTAGGAGAGCACGACTCTCCAGACAAACGACCAGACTCAGAACCCAGAGAAATCTCTAGGATAGATGAAGTAGAAGAGGAGTCGCAAAATGAGGGGCAAGAATCTTCAAAGAAAGAGAGGAGAGTCTCCGCCATTGTCAAGACATGGCTATTCTTTGCGAACTCGATCATGAGTGGAGAATTCTTGGCTTATTCAGACTACTCTCGAGAACTGGATAGCATAGTAAGCGCTATTCGAAATGCCTACAGTAATTATGCAGATGGAGACCCTACAAATCCCACCTTGTACCTTCATCCTGTCCTAGCTGTTATCCATGATTTATGCTTCGAGCTACGCACCCAATGCATGCTGATGCGCATCCAGATCAAGGTTGAAAAAGAGAAAGAGAGAGTATTAGCTATCTCCTCCCCTCTACCCCATCAATGGAGCAGTACTAACGGGGAAAATAAAGAGATCAATCGCCTAGTAGACTGGCTACGGCAATTGACAGAGGGACTCATTGAGATGACCATGATAGACTTCACTTGTCACACGAATAAAGAGAAGATCAAGTCACTACACACCTTATTTGACGCTTGTGAACAAACGAAGAAAGTAACAGCTCTTCGTGGGGAGGCGGAGTATACCCCTTTTACTGAAGCCCCACTCCATGACGACCTCCCTATAAGAATACCCTATGGCGAGGACTTACTGAACACCATTCGTTGTAAGTGCTCTCTACTTGCCTATCAATCTATATTCAAGATTAAACAGAGTGAAGAAGAGATCTTATTTTCTTCATCCGAGCCCACCTCTCTGGTATGGGATGAGTCCAAGCATAAGGATAAGGAAGCTCCATACAAGGCCGTAGAGAAAGCTCTCCTTATCATCAATGGAGATCGTCTCTCAGTACTAGAATTGAGCTCAGACACTAGGTCTCTTTTTGGTTTTTGGAAGAACCAATTATACTATTGTAATTATGAAGTAAGTCCCTTCAACAAGGAGAAGCACATCATACAGTACAATGAGTATATCAAAGAATCTCAAAAAAACAGGAATATATTCTCCAAGGCTGTTACCCGGATCCGAGAATTGGGACACACTCTAGATATAGAGACACTTGCCACGATCATTAACCAATCCCAAAACGAGAGATATCGATATCCTCCCTTTGAGTTTCTTCTCACTTGCATGCGTGCTATCGAAGGCATGGAAATCAAACCAGATAATGATCAGGATCGCCATACTAGAGTCAAGCTTCTAGGAGATCTTTTACTTCTGCTTCATGAGCTCAAGACAAGGTACGAGTATATTAATCAGCCCTATGAGCAGATAAGATTTTTTGAAAAATCCTTCTTCTGCTGTGATCCAGAGCGTCCAATTCCATTCTTTGTTGCTTCCCTAGGGTGCAAGTACATCAATCATGCTTGGCTAGACAAGCTTGACATTCACAGCAACAGACTACTGCGCCAGTATCGCATACAAGAATCTGGAGCTGTACTATCTTCCGCCCAAGACACATTCGAGGAAGTCAAAACAATGAGATCTACCCTCAAGGATCAGCAGAGAGATTATCTGACGCTCCTCGGTATTTTTGCAGCACTCATTACCCTTTCCGTTAGCCTAGTTGCGAGCTTCAATTTAGCAAAGACCATCTGGGACTACATGGTAATGCTCGGTGGTGCCTATGTCCTAATTGGCCTCCTAGTCATAGTACTATACCTAACCAATAGAGATGACCACAAAAAACCTAACTATCTAAGGAGGGGTATCATGGCTGCATCTATGATTATTGCAGCTGTCTTAGGGGGGTATGGGGTAGCAGTAAAAAGTGGGTTCATTGACCTCAAGGCAGAGGGAGGAGGGAGCTCCAAGTCCGAGGAGAGAACTACTTCTGAAACAAGAGTCAATTCCAGTGAGACTTCTCCAACGACAATAGTCAACCAGATGCAATTAGAGCTTCCAAAGAATTCACACTCCACCCATCCTCGTCGAAGCAAGGAATCGAAAGGGTTGAAAAAGCAGGATAGTATTCCTCCTTGCTGAAAAAGCTCCTCACACTAGGGAGTACGGTCTTGAAGGGAAAGTCTAAGCAGAGAGTATCTATTCCAAGAGAGTATCTATTCCATATGGGTTATAATAGAAGCAAGGCCAACCTTGAAGCGACCCCAAATGGCACACCTCCCTCATCTTATCGCTTGGATATTTGCTTATATTGAGAAGATATGCTACCTTTGCACCGCAAAGAAGGTGGCAAATACTCTTCCTTAGCTCAGTCGGTTAGAGCATCTGACTGTTAATCAGAGGGTCCTTGGTTCAAGTCCAAGAGGAAG
>ERZ773049.1667-NODE-1667-length-12617-cov-4.687709_pt1 | contig 12617 bp, 11 predicted proteins | sample MGYA00580633_ERZ773049 | MGnify/ENA primary metagenome ERZ773049 (study PRJEB29015, sample SAMEA2737991) | human oral metagenome | biome: human oral; feature: human-associated habitat; material: dental | place: China | collected 2066 ... | reverse complement strand
GAGGCCGACTCTTCAGGGCTGACCGTATCTTCGTCCTCGATAAAGTCCCCCAGCACCGACTCCTCCGAGTCGTCGCCATCGCGCCCCACACCAGCATCCAGGCTGCTAATGTCTTGCTTGATCTTCATCACATATTCAACCTTATCCGGCTCCATATCGAGCTCTTTGGCAAGCTCGGTAATGGTTGGCTCGCGGTTGAGGTCTTGGGTCAAGCGGCGCTGGGTGCGCAGCAGCTTATTGATCGTCTCCACCATGTGGACAGGAATGCGAATAGTGCGCGCTTGGTCGGCAATCGCACGGGTAATCGCCTGGCGAATCCACCAGGTGGCATAGGTGCTGAATTTAAAGCCCTTATCTGGGTCAAACTTCTCCACCGCCCGCAGTAGCCCCGTGTGCCCTTCTTGGATGAGATCGAGAAAATCGAGGCCACGACCACTGTACCGCTTGGCAATGCTTACCACCAGTCGCATATTAGCCTCGGCCATTTTGTCTTTGGCACGCTTATCGCCCTGCTTAATCCGGTAGGCCAGGTCTATCTCTTCATCAGCACTGAGCAGTGGGATCTTGCCAATCTCGCGCAGGTGCAACCGGACCGAGTCGTCGCTAATATCATCAAAGTATTGGTTACTGTTAAGAATCTCCTCTGGCGTGTCTTCTTCCTCAAGTGCCGCGAGGTCAGGTTCCATGTCGTCGACGGCTGGATCCATCATCGGTGGCTGGGCATCGGGTGGTGCTGCCTGAGCTGTGGTTGCTGGTTTTTTTTGCTTGGTATCCTTATCGTCGGTTGCCACGCGCTATCTCCTTGATTAATTGGTTCAGTTGCTCGCGCAAAGCGGCGGCGGCAGTCGTATCGCCGCTCTCTTCTGCTTGGCGCAGTTGGGTGGTGAGATGATGTTTGTGTTGCTGCTTGTGTTCGGTTTCGATTTGCCGCAAAAGCCGGGCGGTCTCGTAGTAGCGATCGGTCTCGCTCCACGAACCATACCGAGCGTCGGCACGTACCCGCACCATTGTAATATACTCGTCAAAATTTTGCAATAGCGGCGGCGTACTCCTCAGCGGCTGCCCATGGTGCGCCGCATAGTACTGAGCCAAAGCCTGGCGCGCCTCCCCCGCAAAGAGCTGCCAGTCAACTCGCCCAAACAATTCCTGGCTCGGCCCATCGAGCGTCGCCAGTGCAAGCACATCGTCTTGTACGAGGTAGCGATTACGTGGCGCGGCCGCGGCCGCCTTAACGGCCTTGCGGATGGGTGCGGACGGTGCGGTTTGCTGCGCCTTGGCCTGCACAGCCTGCACACTAGAGCCCACCGTTTGAGCAATCTGCCGCTGGTAGTGCTCACGCTCAACCGGGTCACCCAAACGATTAACAAGTGCCAGCCCAACCGTCGTAAACTGCCGCTTACCCGCCGCTGTGGTAAGATCAAGCTGCTGCCGATACTGCGCCAGAAGCCAATCCACCGCTGGCTGAGCCGCCGCTATCGCCTGCTGCCAGGCCGCTACCCCCTGCTGCTGAATAAGTTCATCGGGGTCTTTCGCTTCCGCCGGCAGTGACACGACCTTTAGCTCCACCCCCGCTTGGGCGGCCAAACCAATCGCTCGCTCTGTGGCGGCCCGCCCAGCGTTATCACCATCAAAACTCAGCCGAATATCGCCCGCCAGTCGTTTGAGCGCCCGAATATGCTGCTCCGTCATAGCAGTGCCCGCCGTCGCCACCACTGCTGCTTCGCCCGCCTGATGGCTGCTGATCACATCCATATTACCCTCGACAATCACCGCGTAGCCCTGGGCCCGAATCGCCTGCTTGGCCTGCATCAAGCCAAAGACATGCCGACCTTTATCATAGAGCAGTGTCTGGGGTGTATTGAGGTATTTTGGTGCATTGGGCACATCAGCAATCAGGCGCGCCGTAAAACCAATCACCTGCCCACTCGCATCCATTAATGGTACCATCATCCGCCCACGAAAAAGGTCGCCATCGTAGCGGTTCACCAAGCCCGCCTCGCGCAGCTCTGCCAGCGAAAAGCCTTTTTTCTTAAGATACGTTACCAGAGCCTGACCATCACGCGGCGCATAGCCAATCTGAAACTGCTGGACGATCGCCTTGCTCAGCCGCCGCGTCCGAAACACATAGGTCAGCGCATCCTGGCTCCGCACCAAACAATGCTGATAAAAATTCGCTGCTAGCCGATGCGCCTCAAGCAGCCGTTGCTTACGCCGTGCTAGGTCGCGATTACCCTTCTGCTCATAGAGTGAGAGATCCACCCCCGCCTTGCGCGCCAGCAGCTCCAGCGCCTGCCGAAAGTCTAGCCCCTCCACTTCCATAATAAAGCTAAAGACATCGCCGCCCCGCCCACTACTAAAGTCATGCCAAATATTCTTCTCCGGGCTCACAAAAAAGCTCGGCGTCCGCTCACTGGTAAAGGGGCTCAGGCCTTTGTAACTCCGCCCCGCCCGTTTGAGCTGCACATACTCGCCCACCACATCCTCTATATTTAAGCGCGCCCGCACCTCTTCTTTGGCATCCATAGGTATAGTATACCGCATTGAGTATGAGCCAATCGAACCGCACCAATCGCCTATCTGACCATTCTTACCTACCCCGAAAGCTACTCCACTCACACGACCGATCATATACAGCAACAAGCCAAAAATAGAGACTAATTTTTATATAGTATATAGGGGTATAGAGTATATAGTATAGAGGGGTATATACTATGCATAATTCATCCATCCGACCTCTGTTAGATATTATCCTCTTTACCCCTGTTAGTGGTTGTGTTTAAATGGTATTATAGTAACTATGAATCCACAGCAACCATACACTCCCCAACCGAATGGTTCGGCCCCGCAGCCCGAGCAACAGCCCCCGCAGCCCAATGCGCCGGCAGCTGCTCCGTATGTCCCCTACTATGCTACCCAAGCGGCGTCACACGGTGCGCAGGATTATGGCTATGGTGCATATAATCCGGCAGCGCAGAGCCAACCAGCCCAGTCACCGTATCAAGAGCAGCCCGCCCCTTCATCACCGCAGCCTCAAGCCACGCCCTACCAGCCGTATCAGCCACCACACAACCAACCAGCTGGCCAACCAGCCGCCAGCTACGGCACAGGTCAGTCATATCACTACGCGCCGCAGCCCGAGCAGCAGCCAGCCCAGCCCTTACAGCAGCCGCCAGCTACGACGCCCCAACCAACTAACTCACCCAGTCCACACACTGGCGCAGACCCATCACAAAATTATGCGAGCGCTTACCCAAGTCAACCCGCCGCGCAGCCCTACCAGCCACAACCAGGCAATTATAATAGCCAAATCTACGCCAATCCACAGCAACCACTTGGCGCGACTGCCATGGCTGCTACCAGCGCAGACCTTGGTGCAGCAAGCGAGCCAGACACCTCCTTCCCGGTAGATTACCTCAACGAAATCGCACCTAAACCGCAGCCAGTGCAGATTAACCGCTTTGCGGTATTTGGGCTAATCGGCGGCGTACTCTTGCTCGCCTTTAGTGCCGTCATGATGATGGTCAACAGCCAGCCCAACTACACCAAGCAAGCCCAAAGCACGCTAGCTCGCATCGAGACCTTGCAAGCGGCCACCAAGGAGCAGCAATCACGCCTGACAGAGAATGAACTCTCAAGCATGAACACCACACTCACCACCTCGCTCGGTAGTATGGGAGCAGAGCTCAAGTCGTCACTCAAAGATGCAAAGATCAAGACCGAGCTAGTCGGCGATGCCAAAAAGACCGAAAAAGCCTACTCCGACAAACTCTCCAAAACACTCGAAGACGCTTACCTGACTGGCGCGCTCGACCGCGTCTACGCACGTGAAATGAGCTACCAGCTATCCATCCTCAAGAGCTACCTCCAAAAGCTCAAAACCGCCAGCGGCAACCGCAAAGCCATCGCCGACTACGTCGCCACCAACAGCAAGACGCTCGACGCCGCCACCAAGTCGTTTAGCAACTTTACCTCAACAAAGTAGCAACGCGCTTACCGCACCTAACTCTGCCAAACCAGCCCGCCTCCCTGGCGGGCTTTTTAGTAATGCGCTGGCGTATAAAAATACGCGCGCCACCATACAATAACAAACAATAGAAAAGCGCCCACACAACATGAGCGCTCCTATACTGACGATTCTCCTCAAAAGAAACGAGCGCGCTACTCCGTCACCAGCCGGTAGCTGAGCCGCGCGAGGTCAATCACCTCATCATCACTCAACTGGCCGCTGCAAATAACAGTGATCCAATGTTTTTTGTTGAGGTGATAGCCTGGCTGGACCGACTCGTACCGTTCGCGCAGGGTGCGGGCTAGCTGCGGGTCGCACTTAAGGCTCACCCTTAGTGGTTGCGACCCTTCGGCAATAAGCGCAAACATTTTCTCCTGCTGGCCAGGCACATCCTTGTGCCCTACCTTGTACACCGCGATATCGTCCCCAAAGGGATAGTCGAGCCACGCTCCGGGCAGGCTGAGCAAAAATTCTTCGAGCTGCTTGTGTGTCATAGCACTATGATACTACAACCACTTATGCCGCACAAAATACCCCACCATCGCTAGTGGTATGAGAACGATCAGGCCGATCATCAGCCAGAAGGCGACATCACTACGAAATGGCAACTGCACGAAGTTCATCCCGCCCAGGCCCGTCAAGAATGAGACCGGCATAAAGACGGTGGCAACCAAGGTGAGGCGCTTCATCACATCGTTCATACGGTTAGACACCACCGAGAGATACATATCGAGCGCGCTGGTGAGAAGATCACGCATCGTATCAATAAGCTCGTGGACGCGCCAGGCGTAGTCGTAGCTGTCGCGCACATACACCGCGCATTTTTTATCAAACAAGGCATAGCGACCGTTACTCAGGCCATTGAGCACATTCATCAAAGGGAGCACCACCTTGCGCAGGTCGGCTAACTGACGCTTGTACACGAAAAGCTGCTGGAGCTGCCGATTATCTGGGGTGCGAATCATCGTATCCTCCAGCTGGTCGGTCACATCGTCGATATGGTTAAGCAGCGGCATAAATTGCTCAATAGAAAACTGGGCAATAGTCGCCAGAATAAGCGATGGCGTTGTGTAACTAGGCCGCAGCGCGGTAATGCGCTGAACGAGCTCATCGTCTAGCTCGCCCTGGTGGAGCGTAATAATCTCGGTTTTACTGAGCAAAATAGTAATGGTATGGTACTTCACATTGTGCCGGCTGACGTATGGTATATCCAGCGTCAGCAGCAGCCACGCCTCCCCTTCTATCGCCTGCGGCAGCCAGCGATGCTCGCGCACCATGCGGGCCTGCAGCTCAGGCAGGTGCAGTTCACCCAGCAGCGCCCGCCGCTGCTCGATTGTGTCGATCGTAATATCGCGCCACAGCTCGGGCATTACAGAGCGACCTTTTGTAGATAATAGCGCAGCTCCATAATACTACCGCGGATATCCTCCAGCGCGCGGTGGTCTTCTGGCTTGGCAAATTTCTTGCCGTATTTGCCCTCCATCACCACCTTCCAGGCGCTCACATCGAGCATGCGGTAATGCAAACGCTGCGCCAGCTGCGGCCACCAGTGATCGATAAAGTGGCGATCTTGGTGGATGGAGTTCCCCGCCAGCAATATCCGCCCCTCGCCAGCACACTGCTCATCACAAAACGCCAACAGCTCTTGCTCGACCTCTGTCAGCGGCTTGCCCTGGGCATTCTGCTCCTCGAGCCCACGCCGCGCTGCCGGGTGCTGATCCCAAAAGCTGGCGTTGCCATCGAGGAGGCGCTTAAGCTTAGCCGCATCATGGCGCACCACCCCTTCGTACGTTGCAATCTCGGCAAAAGTCCAGTCCGTCACGATCGCCGCCACTTCTAGTATTTCGTCCACAGTAGGGTTCAGCCCCGTCATCTCTAAGTCGACCCACAAAATCCGTTTTGGTTTGAAGCTTGGTTTCATGCTTCTAGTATACTACGTTTTGCGATCAGATATAATCACGGGCATATCGATCAGGGACTTGCTTCATCAACCGTGCAACCTCCTCACTGTCTTGCTGTGTCAGGCCATACGCAAGCGTTGCACGTGCCCCTATAGACGGTTCAAACTGAACGCACTCGACGAGCTGCTGGTAGAGCGATTCAACCGTATCATATGGCATATCAGGTGCAAGGCCAAACCGCCGCAAGTTCGCAACATACTGCTCAGCAACCGGATAGCCTCGCTCAAGTGCTTTATCAAGCTGTAATGCCTGCATAAAGTAATCATCCGTTGGATCGCCATAAACATCATGGCGCAGATCAAGTCCCTCGATCCGCGCCTCAGCAATACCCTGGGTCTGCAACTCAGCAAGTAACCGCACAGCCTTGAGTGCAAGCTTACTCCCAAGATGATGGTGCGCATTATGCTCGTAGTACGTTGGCCGAATGATATGCTGAGCCATGTCAATAACTGCCTGGGTTGTTGTATAGAGAAGCCATTCGTGGCGCTCTTTTGTCAGCAACACTTGGTTGATCGTAAAATCATGTGCACCCATATAGTCATCAATCGATCCAATATACTCAGCCCCATACCCATACTGAGCATCACGCGGCGAGCAGTGCGCAGCAAGCGCCTGAGCTGTTTGCTCAACCACTGCGGCATCACAGCCTTGGCGATCCACACTATCACCAAGCACGACAAGATCAATATCGCGTGGTGGTGCGAGCGGTGCAGTATGTTCAATCAGCAATGCCAACACAGTGCGTGCTGCACCACCCTTGATACCAATATACTCAGGGATATCATCAAGCGGTACCTCGAGCGACGCGCGCTGCATCTGCTCAGCAGACACAGCATACTCATATATCTCATGAGTGCCTGTCTCCCCCTCAAAGCGACGGCGTGCCGTTTGGAGTAGTTGGAGCGCTGGGTCGTGATTGAAAGATGGCAGTATATCTTTAGGTGTTCGCATCATCGTGGTCAAACCGTAAAAACATAGTATACCACACAAAGAGCGATACCGCTCATTTTTTCACTACACATCCCCTTTACTAATACGCAAGTTAGTGTACTACTTTTTTATTCAGGTGTCTTTACCCGCCTTCCCACCTCCTTATTCCAGGACGTAATTATGAGGTAATTCCTCTCTCCTACCCCTGTTATTTCCGAATTATTCAATCATATGTTCAAGCTGAGTAGGTGTTTGGGTAGTGCGCAAATTTATTATTCACCATAGAAAAATCACACCCGGGTGGGTGTGATTAATCGCTCTAAGGCTTCTCGCCTCTTTAGTCTTTTTTCTTGTCCAAGCGGTCGAGCTTGAGCAGGTGGATGATGAGGTAGATGACAAATGCTGTGGCGATCAGGGTGATCAGCGAGCTCACGAAAGCTCCCCACGCGAAGTCAGCACTGCGGCCAGCAATCTCGATATGCGTGCTAGCAGCCTCGAGCCCCTTCTGCGACCCCACGATGAACTGCACCACTGGGCTAATGAACCCCTGAACTAATTTTTTAACCGTATCGCCAGCAGCAGTACCAATCGCCAAACCAACAGCCAAGCCAACTACGCCCTGCTCACGGATGAAGTCGGCAAAACCGCCGAGGTGGCTATTCTTCATCTTCTGTTCCATCGCTTGGGCAGCAGCTGCAGCCTCTTGGGCAGCCTTGCGTGGGGTGCGGCGTGCAGTAGGCTTCTTTGCAGCAGCTGCTTTGGTTTTGGTTGTTTTTCGTTCTGCCATAGGTTCTCCTTATTAACCATTGTTTATTCAAATTATAGCATATTCTGCATTAATTGCTAGCGCTCTTGTGTTGGTGGTGTTCTATGGTGCGAGGACTTCGCTAATCGCTTCTCAATCTTCTCTTTGTCTCGCTTGGCAGCTGCGATCCTCTCCATGCGCGTCTTCTCAAACCCACGTGATAGCACTGGCTTACGCGCCACCACCCGCCCTACGCTCGCCAAGAACTCGTCATTATCAGGCGGTAACTTAAACAACTCATCATCATACTCTTCTATCGCTTCGTCTATCTTCTTGGGATCACTCTCAGCTTTTGCAATCCTGCGTAGTGTTTCACCCTTAAAGAACCGACTCTCCGAAGTATCGTCGGGCAGCAAGCTTGCCTTGATCACATCCGCTAAGGCCAGGGCACTATCCCCCATATGCCGATCGATGAGTTTTGTGCGCAGAGCCTTTGCATGCTCAAGCTTGTTGCGTGGATCAATGTCTGGATAGATACCAGCAAATTGATCAATAATATCCTCACTCGCAGCAACTGGATCGGGGTTATTGCTCAGTGTATTAATAATCACATTATGATACAGGCGCAGCATTTCGCGGCCCGGCACTGATGGCATAGTAATAAGCTGCAGCTGGCTATGGAGCAAATAGTCATACACATCGTCATCTCGATGGCGGCTGTCTTTATCAAAACTCAGCCAGAACCGCTCATTTATGAATTTTTGGCGCTTACCTGGATCATCTATATCGACTTTTCGTAATAATTCACTAGTCTGCAAGGTATTAATCGCGCGCAGCTCACCACGCCATAATTGGTCAAGCGGGTCTTCACCACCAACCGCCTTGGTCGTTTCTTGGTAAAACTCCTTGGTTGCAACATCGAGCAAAAACGAGCGCTTGCTTCCACTCGTGCGGTCAAACAACATAACCACTGCATGCTGGTTAACATACCCAACATAATGCTCCACCCCTATTTGATCCAGGCACTCCGATGCCACAATGGTGTAGCCATAGCAATTAGCCTTCTCGCGTTGCGCGAGGAGTTCTGCAGTCAACAGTGGTGTTGCTTCATCCATGTCTTCGAATTCAAGTGTCTGCCGCACCAAGTGACCCACAAGAATAGCTGCTTCGATCGCGTCATCAAATGTCAGTGGCGACTGCTCGTAGGCTGTGCCGATGATCTTGAGCTGGGTAGAATCGGGCAGGCGCTGGCGGCCAATCTCAGGGTTGCTCTCCGCTATACCACGTCTTGGTGTCTTGAGCCCTGCCATCAGCGACTCATCTAAGATAGATGGATTGGTGTGCGGCGTACGCTCGCCCACTACAGCCGCTCCGGCGCTTCGATACCGAGCAGAGCAAGACCAGCAGCCAGGGTGTCACGGTAGCGCTGCACCAGGCTCAGGCGCTCGGCCTGGCGCGGGCTGCCAACGACACGGTTTTTCTCGTAGAAGCGGTTAAATTCTTGGGCAAGCTCATAGAGGTAGTGGCAGATGCCATGCACAAGATACTCGCGGGCAGCCTTCTCGACGACCTCTGGATATTCGCTCAGCTTGCGCAGGAGGAGGCGCTCGTCATCAGTGCAATCGGTCGGCTCAGCAGGCTCGGCACTCGCCTTGGCTAGGATGCTACAGGCTCGAGCATGAGCGTATTGAATGTAGGGGCCAGAATTACCCTGCAAACTCACCGTCTCATCCATATCAAAGGCGATATCATTGCCCATGCGATACTTCGCAAAGGCGTACTTGATCGCCCCCAAGGCCACCTGGCGCTGCACCACTGGGTCTGTGGTGAGGTTTGCCACACGCTCCTGGACGATAGCCAGCACATCAGCCGCTCGCGCCACATTACCCAGGCGCGAGCTCATCTTGCTGCCATCACCAAAGCGCACCGTGCCATTGGTCAGGTGGGTCATCCGCCCAGCTAGCTCAGGCCGGAATAGCTCTGCCGCAGCGTATACTACGCGCATATACTCCTTTTGGTCGTTGCCAGTGATGAGAATCCGGTGGTCAAAGTGGTAGTCTGCTACTTCTTTCCAGATAACGCCAATGTCCTTTGTCTCGTACGTCGGCAGGCCGTTGGACGTCACAAAGACGCGGGTGTGCAGATGCTTCGCGGGATCACCGACGAAGACCACTGCCCCCTCAGAACGCTGCAAGTTCCCTCGCTCCAGCTGCTCGTGTACCACGGCGAGGCCAATTGGTGCAGTGCTACTCTCGGGGATATAGTCAAGATGATCAACCTGAATCATCGTATAGAAGGCATCGAAGTAATCCAAACTCCACTGGCGCGTCGTCCAATAGATCTGAGCGAGCGGCGTATTATACTCATCATGCTCGTGGTAGCTGTAGACCAGCTTGTTGAGCTCGATGATCTCTTGCTTGGCTGTGTCGTTATCTTCATATGCTTTAGCACCGATCACATAGGCCTGGCTAATCCACCGTGCCCGAGCAAAGACATCACTCTCTACCTCTGTTAACTTCTCTGGTAGCTCACCACCTAGCGTATGACGCATCCCCCATAAGCACTTAGCAACGTGCAGGCCAACATCACCACCAAAGCTGGCACGGTCTACCGACGCGCCAACCGACTCGATGATCCGCGCCAATATATCGCCATACACCGTCTGGTACAAGTGGCCAGTGTGCAACTCTTTAAAGGCATTGGGGCAGCTGTATTCCAGCGTGTAGCGCATGCCGCCATAGATCTGCTGCGGTGCGGTATTGGCCGCCTGCCACAGCGCTTCATCACTTAAGCGGAGATTAATAAAACCCGGGCCAGCCACGCTCACATCAGAAAACTGGCCAGTCTGACGTAGCACCGCCGCCACCTCCTCGGCAATCTCGCGCGGCTTCTTGCCCAGTGGCTTAGCAAGCTTGAGTGCGACATTGGTCGCAAAATCGCCAAACGTCGGCTCCGGCCGCGTCAGCTCCACCGGCGGTGTTTGTTGATAAAGAGTATATACTGCATCACGAATCGTCTGTTCCATGATTATAGTATACAACAGATGCGGCGCAAGAATAGCGTAAGCGTAGCGAGAAGGTTTACGCCTTGCCCTTCTGCATCCGCTTCTGCCGCTCCAGCGCCGCCTGCACTAAACCAGCAAAGAGGGGATGAGCTCGGAATGGCCGCGAGGTAAACTCTGGATGAGCCTGAGTCGCAACAAAGTAGTCGCAGGTCGGTGCCTCGACAAACTCGACCAGCCTGCCATCGGGTGACGTACCCGACACTACAACCCCGCCCGCGTTAATAGCAGCGAGATGCGCTTGATTCACCTCATAGCGGTGGCGGTGACGCTCCACAACCTCTGTTGTCCCATATGTTTTGGCGGTGCGCGAGCCAGCCCGCAGCACCGCTGGGTAATTGCCCAGGCGCATCGTCCCGCCGGTCGATTGCTTGCCCTGCTGGTCAGGCATAAGGTAGATAACGGCATCATCCGGCGCTGCGCCGCACTCCGCACTGCCAGCCTGGGCCAGACCACCGCGGCGAGCAGCGGCAATCACTGCGACCTGCATCCCCAGGCATATACCAAGATACGGTACATCGTGCTGCAAGCAGTAACTCGCCGCCGCAATCTTCCCTTCTACCCCGCGCTTGCCAAAGCCGCCGGGCACCACCACCGCATCCACAGCGCTGAGCGCTGCGTCGGTCACTGTCTCGGCATTGATCCATTGGATGGTTACCTCGCTGCGGTGCGCCCAGGCGGCTGCTTTGAGCGCTTCGGTGATAGAGAGATAGGTATCGGCATTATCAACATATTTCGCCACGAGGCCAATTGTCAGCCGCTGGCGGTAAGTCTGGCTATCGTGCCGGACGAGCTGCTGCCAACGCGTCATATCTGGTGCCGTATCATTACCGGTAAAGCTCGCCAGCACCGGGCCTAATTCGCGCGCCACCATCAGAGGTACCTTGTAGACTGTATCGACATTTGGCATCATAATGATCCCCTCTGGCCGCACCCCGCTAGCAATGGCAATCTTGTCCGCCACACCACGCGGCGGCGCAATACTGCCCTCGGTGCGAACTGCCACGACATCGGGCATGATGCCAAAGCCACGCAGGTCGGCCATGGCATTCTGGGCTGGCTTGGTCTTGTACTCCTGGCTGGTCGCAAGAAACGGCACATACACCACATGGACAAAGAGACAGTGCTCGCGCCCCACCTCTAATGAGAACTCGCGGATTGCCTCGACAAAACTTAGCCCCTCATAATCTCCCACCGTGCCACCAATCTCCACAATATGCACCTGCCCCGCTGCTGCCTGGTGGATGGCTCGCTTGATCGCTTGGGTGAGGTGCGGCACCAGCTGCACCGTCTGGCCGCCAAACGTCCCGGCCCGCTCATCGGCGATCAAGTCACGCAGCAGCCGCCCCGCCAGCGTAGCATTGCGCTGGGTTAGCTCAAGATCTAAAAAACGCTCATAGTGGCCAAGGTCAAGATCGGTCTCCGCCCCATCTTTAGTAACGAAGCACTCGCCATGCTCCTTGGGGTTAAGCAGCCCAGCATCGACGTTAAGGTATGGGTCGCACTTTTGCACCGAGACAGATAAGCCCTTAGCCTGTAGCACCGCACCAATACTGGCCGCCGTGATGCCCTTACCCACCCCAGAGAGTACCCCACCGGTGACAAAAATATACGTTGGTTGGTGTGTCTGTGTCATACAATCTCCCTCTCGCGTTCTATTGTAGCATGTATCCATAAGCAGTATACCAGCAAAAAACCAGCCCGATCGCTGGTCTTTTGCTGGTTATTGATACGCGCCACCTATTGGCAGCCCTCGCACATGGTTAGCTCCGCTGGATCTGGCATAATAACAGGAGTGCCACTCGCCGCTGCTTGGTCAACAGCAACTTGCTGAGCAGCCAGCAGTGCCTGCTCGATAGCGTCAAGCTTTTCCTCCAGCGTCATATCGTCCGTCAGCTGGGGCTTGGTAGTCTG
>ERZ773049.1664-NODE-1664-length-12629-cov-20.573883_pt1 | contig 12629 bp, 8 predicted proteins | sample MGYA00580633_ERZ773049 | MGnify/ENA primary metagenome ERZ773049 (study PRJEB29015, sample SAMEA2737991) | human oral metagenome | biome: human oral; feature: human-associated habitat; material: dental | place: China | collected 2066 ... | reverse complement strand
AGGCCTGTTTGATTCAGACGAGCCGTAAGACTCAAAGAAAGGCCGTCTGAAAACCTTATTTCGGGTTTTCAGACGGCCTTTTTGCATATCGTGCGGTTTTACACGTCGTAAGTACCCATCACGCCGGCACTGGCGAGGATGTGCCCCTGCATGGCGAAGTGCAGGTCGTTGAAGCGGAACCCGCGCGGCAGGTTCAGTTTGGTGTCGAGGGCATAGACAATCAGTTCGTAACGGTGGCGGCAATTGGGCGGTGCCATGCCGCCGTAGCAGGAGGCCTCTTCGATGTCGAGTTTGCCCAGCACGCTCGCCCAGCTGTTCGCCCCTTGAACGTAGTCGGTAGCGCGCAGGCTTTCGTTTTCGGCAACGGAAGTGCGTTGCAGGTCGGCAATCAGCCAGTGCGTCCAAACGAAGCCGCTGGCGGTAATCGCATCTTTGTCTTCCAATACGACGGCGAAGGATTGCGTGCCTGCGGGCGCGTCGCTGATGTCGAACGGGATGGAGTAGGTCGGCATGCCGTTCGGGCTGAACTGGCTGCCGCGTTTGCCGAAACGGTCGGTAAATTCGCCGTTGATGATTGCGCTGCTGTAAATTTGCATGTTGATCTCCTGAAAGGTCGGTGGGGGACGACTGTGATATGGAGATAATATGCCGTCTGAAAAGGTGGGAGCTTTGTAAAAATGCGTATGGAATTTTATATTTAAAATTATTTGGTTATTTTGAAATTTTATACTTTCAGACGGCCTGGGGCGGTAATGCAGGACGAATGCCGGATTCGGACAAGACTCCAGCATTGCCATAAACGGGTTTCTTTTCCGCATGCATAGAGGGAAGAACGGGATGTTTTTTCAACCCTACATGGCTGGAACGAGAAGGAATGGATATACGGGAAGGACGGGTTTCGGCCCGCATATTCATATCTAGTAGATTAAATTTAAATCAGAACAAGACGACGAAGCCACAGACAGTACAGATAGTACGGCAAAGCGGGGCAACACTGTACTGATTTTTATTAATCTGCTATAGCGGTAAGGGCTGCAAGCATGCCTGTGTATGGGCAGCGTCAATAACGGAACTTCAAACAGTTCGCCGGTATGCAGATAAGGGCGGCGACGGGCGTAAGCACCGCATCGGCCGCCAAGGCCAGCGGCGCGAGTACTGCAACCTTGGCTATCTGGCCGCCGTTGGTGGTTTTTGGGGCGGTTTGCAGAGAATACAAAATTACGGGGACATGCTGTTCAAATTTTTTGGCATCCTTGGGCAGGGTGATGTTTTGCGGCCGGTAGATTTTGCCCCATATATTGTTAAATCTTTGGGAATAATAAATCCGGTCGGCATTGACCCTTTTAAAACCCAGCCTTTCCAATTCCGCCATTTCGCGCTTCCTGACCGCTTCCGGCAGGGTTTCCACTATGGTGTACTGCAAAACCAACCTTGTGGCAAAGGTGTTTGGATTACTGGAAAAATACAGGGGGATGGAATTATCAGTGTGATCGGTTGAAAAACGTTGGCTCAAATCGGCCTGCAATATGGCCAGCAGTTTGGCCGATTGTTCGGAATCGACAACATAGGCATATTTCTCCCCCATCATCACCAAATGTTCCGCCTTGGACGGGCTGCCATTTTTTTCATCGGACAGCCTGATTTTGCCGAATAGGAAAACTTTGTCTTGGCCTATTTCTTTGGTAACTTGGCGTTCCGGCGTGGTGAAGTCGGCATTAGTAATCAAAGAGGCGGTCAGGCAGCCCGACAGGGTTAAAGTGGCGATTACGGCAGCCAAAGGCATAAAAAAGTGTTTCATCATTATTCCTTAAGGTTTGAGACAGAAACAGGGCGGGGAGGGGAAAGTTGCGGGGCAGCCCCGCCCGTGGCAGCACATATTTTACATAGTTTCTTCGCCAAATACCTGATGCCACAATTCGCGCACGGTTTGGTAGTGCGCCGCCAATTCTTCGTCGTTTTCGGCAACGGCGGTGTCGCGCAGTTTGGTGTCGTGCTGGCAGGCGCGGTAATGGCGGTAGGCGCGGCGGGCGCGTCCGGCCAGCGCGGGGTCGATTAAGTCGTGCTCGGCGGCGGTTTCGAGCAGGGCGATGTTGCCGGTGTTGTCCATGAGTGCGGGACAGTCGGCGGCGTGGGCGAGTATCAGGTATTGGACGATGAATTCGACATCGACGATGCCGCCGCGCGCGTATTTGATGTCGGTAGGCAGCGGGGGATGGGCGGCGGTGATTTTTTCGCGCATGGCGAGTATTTCCCGCCGCAGGGTGTCGGGGTCGCGGCGGAGGCGGAGTATGCGGCGGCGGGTGTCTTCGAATTGGCGGCCGATGTCGGGGTCGCCGCAGACGAAGCGGGCGCGGGTTAAGGATTGGTGTTCCCATGTCCATGCGTTTTCGTGCTGGTATTTGTCGAAGGCGGCAGTGCTGTGGACGGGAAAGCCGTCATCGCCGTTGGGACGCAGGCGCAGGTCGATGTCGTAGAGCGTGCCGGCGGCGGTGCTGCCGGACAGCCATGTGGTCAGGCGGTTCGCCAGTCGGGCGTAGGTCTGCCCTGCCTCTTGGCCGGGGTCGTCAAACAGGTAGACCAAATCCAAGTCGGATGTGTAGCCGAGTTCTTTGCCGCCGAGTTTGCCGTAGCCGATGATGGCGAAGGCGGGTTCGTCGCGGTGTTTTTTCGGCATCTGCCGCCAGGTGTGCTGCAGGGTTTGGTTGAGTATGGTGTCGGCCAGGTGGGAGAGTTGGTCGCTGACGGCTTCAACCGTCCATCTGCCGGACAGGTCTTGTACGGCCAGTCGGAAGGTGTGGGCGTGGTGGAAGTGGCGCAGGGTGTCCATTTTGGCTTCGGCATCGTCGCAGGCGGCCAGTGCGGCGGCCAGTTCGGCCTGCTGCTGCGGCCAGTCGGGTCGGTTGTCGGTCAGCTGCGCGCTCAGGAGTTCGTCCAGCAGGATGGGGTGCTGTTGCAGATAGGCGGCTATCCACGCGCTTTGGCTCATGAGTTCGGCCACGCGGGTGAGTTCGTTGGGGTATTCGAGCAGGAAGGCGAGATAGGACGGGCGGCGGCTGACGGTTTCGAGAAAGCCGGTCAGGCGGGACAGGGTTTCGGTCGGGCGGCGTGTGTCGGCGGCGGCCTGGATGATTTGGGGCATAAGTGCGTCGAAACGGGGCTGGCTGCGCGGCGACAGGCTGCGGTAGCGCGTGCTCAGCCTTAGGGCGTGCAGGCGGCGTATGGTGTCTTCGGCTTCGAATCCCGCCTGTTGCAACAGGGGGATGTGCTCTTCGGCAGGTTCGGGCCACAGGGCGGCAAAGCGGGCGGCAGGCTGCTCTTCGGGTTCGGAAAGGATGTTGTCGAATTCGGCGGTAACGGCGGCGCGGTGCGCGTTCAGGCCGTCTGAAAAGGCTTCGTAGTCGGTGTAACCCATGCTTTCGGCCAAGAGTTGCCGCTGTACGCCATCTTGCGGCAGGGTTTGGGTTTGCAGATCGTCCCAGTATTGCAGGCGGTGTTCGAGTTGGCGCAGGAAGCGGTAGGCTTCGAGCAGGGTGTCGGCGGTATGGGCGGGGATGATGTTTTGGACGGCGAGTTGGCGCAGGGTTTCCTGCGTGCCTTTCAGTTGCAGGGTTTTCAGACGGCCTGCGCGTATCATTTGGAAAATTTGCGCGATGAATTCGATTTCGCGTATGCCGCCCGCACCGAGTTTGATGTTGTCTTCCATGCCTTTTTTGCCGACTTCGTTTCGGATTTGGCGGTGCAGGCCGCGCATGGCTTCGTAGGCGTTGTAGTCGAGATACTTGCGGAACACGAATGGCCGGACGATGGCGGCGATGTCGTTTTTATGCGGCGTAACCACGCGGCCTTTGCACCATGCGTAGCGTTCCCATTCGCGGCCGTGGGTGATAAGGTATTGTTCGAGTGCGGCTTCACTCCACACCAGCGCGCCCGCGTCGCCGTCGGGGCGCAGGCGCATATCGACGCGGAATACCTGGCCGTCGGGGGTGATGTCGTTCAACAGCGCAATCAGCTTTTGCCCGACTTTGGTGAAAAATTCCTGATTGTCGCGTTCGCGCCGCCCGTTTGTCGCGCCGCCTTCGGGGTAGGTGAAAATCAGGTCGATGTCGGACGAGACGTTCAACTCGCCGCCGCCCGCCTTGCCCATCGCGACGACGGTGAGAAACTGGGCTTCGCCGCTGTGGCGGCCCGTGGGCGTGCCGTAAAGCCCGGCGTAGTAGCCGTAGGCATAGTCCAGCGCGGTATTGACGGCGAAATCGGCAAAACGGGTGATGGTTTGGGTTACTTCGTCCAGGCCGCTCAATCCGTTCAGGTCGCGCACGGCGATTTGGGCGGCGACGTGCCGCCGCAATATCCTGAGCTGCCGCGCCAGGCCGGCTTCGTCTTCGTTTTCCCGTAACGCCTGCCAGTCGGCGAAGTTGCGGAAGTCGTCTTCGGACAACCGCCGCGCCGTCCAGTCGGCCAGCAGGTTCAAGTCCAGCAAGTTGCCGTCGAGGCAGCGGGCGAGAAAGCGGGAATGGCGGCGGGCATGGGCAAACAGTTCGGCGGTGTTCACGGCGCGGTCTTTCGGTGGATGGGGATAAAACGGGATTATAAGGCCGTCTGAAAACGCCGTCTGCGGTAAAACCGCCCAAACCGCACCTTTTAACCGCCCAAGCGTCCTTCCCCTTCCACCGCCTGCCAAACGGCTTCGGTCGGAATCGCCGTCAGCAGCGAACGTTCGTCGCGCGTGTCTATCCGGTCGGGATGCGGCAGTTCGCCGTAGTCGCCCGCCCAAATGACTGTGGCGCGGTCGGAATACGGCCGCCAGTTTTCCAGGCGCGTGGGGCCGAACAGCGCGACCTGCGGCTTGTCGAGTGCGGCGGCGATGTGCATGGGCACGGAATCCACCCCGACAAACAATTCCGCGCCTTCAATGGCGGCAGCCAACTCACGCAGATTAAGCGTACCGTCCAACACAAACAGCGGCGCGTCTTCAGACGGCCCGACCTGCCGCCGAACCGCTTCCAACATCGCATGTTCGCGCGCGTCGGGCGCGGCGGTCAAAACCACCGCACGGCCGCCGTCAATCAACCTTTGCACGATTTGCGCCGTATTTTCAGACGGCCAGCATTTGAAAAACCAGCGCGATCCCGGATGCAGCAAAACATAATCCTGACCCGCCCAGCCCTGTTGCGCCAGCTTCTGCCGCAACGACGTGCGGACGGCATCCGAAACCGCCATCCGCACGCGCCCCGATTCGGCAGCGGGCAGATTCAACGGCGAAAGCAGATGCAGATTGCGCTCGACGACATGCACGCCTTCCCGCTGCCGCAAAACCAAAGTGTGCATCTGCCGCCAAAGCCCGTTGCCGCCGCGTGCGCGGGGATACGCCAACCGTACGGGCGCGCCGCTGAAAACCGCCGCCAAACCTGCCCGCCAACGGTCGGAATAATTCAAAACCACATCGTAGCCTTGGGCGCGTATCTCGCGCAGCAGCGCATACTCCTGCCGCAGCTGATACCCGGCACCCTGCTTCTTCCAATTCCTGTCCACCGTCAAAACGCGGCGGATAAGCGGATTATCGGCAACAATGTCTTCCATACCCTTGTACACCAGCATATCGACCGCGCAATCGGTTTCGGCCTGTTTCAAAGCATCGGCGGCGGCAGTGGCCAGCAAAACATCGCCGTGGTGCATAAGTTGGATAATCAAGATGGTTTCAGACGGCATAATCGGACAGGTATCGGATAAAAGGGCGTGCAGATTACCGCCGACCTGCCGTCCGGTCAAATACGGCACAATTTCCCGCCAATAAACCGCCCGTATACCTGCCTGCCCGCACCCATGAAACAGTGCTACAATCCGCCCCTTTACTCCGCAATCCGACCGCCCGACCAACCGCCATGAAACGACCTGCCGCCCTAATGTTGTTGCTTGCCCTCAGCCTGCCCGCCACCGCTGCCGATACGCCGAATAGCGATTCAAACGGCCAAAACGAAGCGGACAAGCCCACACTTGTCGAACGGGTAAAGTCGAAATTAAGTCCAAAAAGCGACGAAGCCGCGGCCGTTCTCAAACCGAAATATCCGGTACGCATCGAGGCGCAGCCGGCCGACGTGAAAGAAATGCTGCAGGAACACCTGCCGCTGATTACGCAGCAATTGGAAGAAGAGCTGGATGCCGAACAGATGGAATTTCTGGCGGAAGAAGCCCCCGAACAAGTGCTGACCATGCTGAAAACCAAAGGCTACTTCAACGGCAAAGTAACCGTCAGCCGCAAAGGCATGGGCTATCTGGTGAGCGTAGACAGCGGGCCGCAAACCAAAATCGACAACGTCAGCGTCGCCATTTTGGGCGATGTATTGCAAGACGAAAATTTGGGCGCGTATTACCGTTCGGCGATGGAAAACTGGAGCCTGCCGGTGGGCGCGACATTCAGCCAAGAAGAATGGAGCGGCAGCAAAAGTTCGGTTTTGTCGGCAGTACGGCGGAAAAAATACCCGCTGGCCGAATTTTCCTCCACCCAAGCCACGGTAGACCCGACCAAACATCAGGCCGATTTGTCGGTATCGGTGGACAGCGGGCGGCCGATTTACTTCGGTGAATTTGAAATCAGCGGCAACAAACGCTATCCCGTCGGCGTCGTGCGCGGACTGGCGCAGTTCGACACAGGCTCGCCCTACGATTTGGACAAACTGCTCGACTACCAACAGGCTTTGGAGCAGGACAGCCACTATTCCGGCGCGTCCGTGCAGGCCGATTTCGACCGTCTGGAAGGCGACCGCGTGCCGGTAAAAGTAACCGTGTCGGAAATGAAAAAGCACAAGCTCGAACTCGGCCTCAGCTACGATTCCGAATACGGTTTGGGCGGCAAGTTCGGTTACGACTACTACAACCTGTTCAATAAAGGCTACACCGGCTCCTTCGTCGCTTCCGGCGACAAGTACGAACAAACCGTGGCGCTGGGCGTCAGCCAGCCGCGCCAAAACAACGGCCACTACTGGACAAGCTCGCTTGCCTACAACCGCAAAACCACGCAAAAGCTGGAAACCGAAACCTGGTCGGCAGGCATGTGGTATGTGCGCGACCGCAACAACATCGAATCGCGCCTCGGCATCGAATACGTCGGCGACCAAGCCCGCATTCCCGATGCGCATGTGGACTTGGGACACTCCTACGCCACCATGCTGACGGCCTCGTGGAAAAAACAGAGCATCGAAACCCAAATGCGGCCGGAAAACGGCTACTACCTCGATGTCAAAGGCGGCACCACACTGGGCAAACTGCTGTCTTCATCCTCCATGCAGCGCGTACTCGGCAGCGCGGGCTATTACTTCACGCCGGAAAACAAAAAAATCGGCACCTTCGTCGCGCGCGGGCAAATCGGCTTTGTCAATGCGGGCGAAAGTAACGACGTACCCTCCGCCCTGCGTTTCCGCACCGGCGGCGCAACCTCCGTGCGCGGCTACGAACTCGACAGCATCGGCATCAAAGGCCCGTCCGGCGCGGTGCTGCCCGACCGCGCCCTCGCCGTGGCCAGCGTGGAATACCAATATCCGATCAACAGAAGTTTTTCCGCCGCCATTTTCCACGACATGGGCGATGCGGCGCACAGTTTCAAAAACATGACACTCAAACACGGCACGGGCATCGGCGTCCGCTGGTTCAGCCCCGTCGCACCGTTTTCGTTCGACATCGCCTACGGACATCAGGACAAACGCATCCGTTGGCACATCAGCTTAGGGACACGTTTCTAAATGACCGCACAGGAAGATATGCAGAGGCCGTCTGAAAACAGCGCGCCCGACAATAAAAGGCCGTCTGAAAAAACACGCACGGGCAAATCCCCCGCCCGCCGGCTGTTGAAAACCGTTCTGTGGTCGTCCGTCCTGCTGTCGGCTTCGTCGGCCGGCTTTTTATATTGGCTCGCGGCCACCGAATCCGGCCTGCGCTTCAGCCTGTACACCCTGCCCGAACTGGGCGGCGTGAAAATCAGCAGCAAAACCCTCAAAGGCACACTGTGGCACGGCTTCAGCGGCGAAGACTGGCGCATCGAAACCCCTTCCGCGGATTTGACCGTTTCCGGCCTCGGCCTGCAATGGCAGCCGCAGGAACTCTTTTCAGACGGCCTCCTCCACATCCGGCACCTATCCGTCGGCGACCTCCACATCACCGCCAAACCGACCCCGCCCAAAGAAGAACACCCGGCCAAACTGCCCGAAAGCATCAGCCTGCCGCTGGCTGTGAAACTGGACAAACTGAGCGTCGGCAAAATCAGCAGCGGCAAAGCGGGCAACACCTTCCTGCTCCGTGCGGAAGCCGCCTACGACTACGACCACAAACGGCACAAACTGATTCTGAACAGCCTGCAAACCCCATGGAGCAGCACGGGCGGCGAACTGGAAATTCAGACGGCCTCACCCTTTGCCCTGCAAGGCAGCATACGCGGCGGTGCGGAACTCGAAGGCATCACGGGCGGCGGAGAAATCCTCTTGTCGGGCGACTTGCGCCGAACCGCCTTCAAAGCCGACTTGGCCGGCGGCAAAGTCAGCCTCAAGGCCGAAGGCCTGGTCGGCCCGTTTGAAAACAGCCTCGACGAACAAATCGACCATATCCTGATTAAAGGCCACGCGCTGAATCTGGCCGAGTTCGTTCCCTCCGCCCCGCAGACCGACCTCGACTTCGACGCCACCATCGTCCCCTCGCCGCAAAAAGGGCTGGCACTGGAAGGCTCCATCGACCTGACCAACAGCCTGGCCGCGCCTGCCGACCAAAACGGCATCCCCGTCCGCAGCATACTGGGCGAGTTCACCGTCGGCGACAGCGGGATACTCAAAGTACACGACGTAACCGCCACCCTGCTGGAAGAAGGCGCACTGATACTCGGCGGCGAAACCGATACCGACAAAAACACCTTCGCACTGGAAGCCATACTGAAAAACGCATCCCTGTCCGACTTCGTCAGCCGGAAATACGACGACGTATTCGAAGGCAGCCTGCTCCTGAACGGCACCTACCGCGAACCGCAGGCCAAATGGGATATCCGCGGCAACCGCGCCGGTTCCACCGGCGAACTGGCGATTGCCAACGACACCGCCAACGGCCAACGCAGCCTCAACATCACCAAAGCCTCCCTGCTGCCTAAAGACGGCGGCGGATTAGACATCAAAGGCAAACTGGAGCTGTTCAACGACCGCCTGCTCGAAGCGGAGGCAACCAGCAAAAACTTCAATCCCGGCAAACTGCACCCCGACTTTCCCGTCGGCAGCATCAACGGCGACATCAAATTGAACGGCGTGCTGGCCGAAGAAAAATTCAGCGGCAAAATGCAGTTCGGCAACAGCGTGCTGTCCGGCGCAGTATTGAGCGGCAATGCCGACGTGCTTTATGAAAAACAACATCTTGCACGCGCGGCAGCCGACATCCGCCTGGGCAGGAACCGCGTCAAAACCGACGGCAGCTTCGGCAAGGCGGGAGACCGCCTCAACCTCGACATCAACGCACCCGAATTGGACAAATTCGGCTTCGGACTCGGCGGCGCGCTGACGGCGAAAGGCTTCCTCGCGGGCGAACCGAAAAGCATCTCCGCCGACCTTTCCGGCAGCGTGCGCAACCTGCGCGTCAAACAGGCGGTCAACATCCGCGAACTCGACTTCAAAGCCGCCGCCTCGCCCGACTACAGCCGTCCGCTCAACCTGCAAATCAACGGCCGCGAACTGGTCATCCCGGGCAGCTCGGGCGAATCCACGCGTATCGACGCCGTCAACGCCGCCGTATCGGGTACCGGCATGCGCCACAGCATCCGCAGCAGCGGCAGCATGGCGATGGGCGGCAAAAACTACAAACTCGATTTGGAAGCCGACGGCGGGCTGAACAAGGAAAACCAATGGAAAGGCACAGTCGGCAGACTCGACTTGAGCGGCGGCTTCAACCTGAAACTGCAAAACCGCATGAGCTTGGAAGCAGGTGCGGAACGCGTGGCCTTGGGCGCGGCGCAATGGTCGGCAATGGGCGGCCGTCTGAATCTGAACAGCTTCGTGTGGGACAAGAAAAACGGCCTGACCAGCAAAGGGACGGCGGCCAATCTGAACGTGGCCGAACTGGAGAGCTTCTTCAAAATGCCCGTAGAACACAATCTGGTGCTGTCCGCCGACTGGGATTTGGCGTACAGCCAAAACGCACGCGGCTTCCTCAACGTGCGCCAACAAAGCGGCGACATCGTCCTGCCCTACCGCAAACAAGCCTTGGGGCTAAACGGCCTGACCCTGCAGACCCGTTTCCAAAACGGCCGCATCGATAACCAAATCAACGGCAAAACGCGCTACGGCAACATTGGCGGCAACGTCGGCATCAGCCAGCAATTCGGCCATTCCATCATGCAGGCCCCCGTCAGCGGCAACCTGAAAATCGACATTCCCGACCTGACCGCGCTGAAAAACCTGATGCCGGTCGGCCAAAACATCAGCGGCACACTAAATGCCGAAGCGACCATCGGCGGACGGGTGGGCGAACCGCAACTCGGCGGCAGCCTCAACGGCGACAACTTGTATTACGTCAACCGCGACCTGGGCGTGATTCTGGACAACGGCAGCCTGCGTTCCCGCCTCAGCGGCCAACAATGGCAGATACAGTCGCTGCTCTTCAAGCGCGGCAACGGTAATATCAACCTGTCGGGCACCGTCGGTTGGGGCGGCGGCGTGCCGGTAGTGGACGTGAATGCCGTGTTCGACAAATACGGCATCCTCGACAAACCCCGCCGCCGCCTGACCGCCAGCGGCAACACCCGCCTGCATTATGACGATAAAAACGGCATCATCCTCGGCGGCAGCCTGAAAGTGGACGAAGGCAACTTCGGCTTCCAAAAATCCGGCATGCCCGAATTGGACGACGACGTTGTGGTGTTGGGCGAGCCGAAAAAAGAAACCCGCGATTCCGTTCCGTTCAGCATGAACATCGACCTGGATTTGAACGACAAAGTCTTCTTCCGCGGCGAAGGCGTGGACGTTACCCTCGGAGGCCGTCTGAAACTGACCGCCCAACCCAAACAAGACATTCAGGCCGTCGGCACGGTTGCCGTCGTGAAAGGCAAATACAAAGCCTACGGTCAGGATTTGAACATCACCAAAGGCACAGTGTCCTTCGTCGGCCCGCTGTCGCGGCCGAACCTCAACATCCGCGCCGTACGCAACCTGTCGCCCGTGGGCGCGGGGGTGGAAGTGTTGGGCAACTTGGAAAACCCGCGCGTTACCCTCGTTACCAACGAACCGATGAGCGAAAAAGACAAACTCTCCTGGCTGATTCTGAACCGTGCCAGCAGCGGCAGCGACGGCGACGAAGCCGCTTTAAGCACCGCCGCCAGTGCCTTCCTGGCCGGCAAGCTCAACGACCGCATCGGCTTGGTGGACGACTTCGGCCTCACCAGCAAGCGCAGCCGCAACGCGCAAACGGGCGAACTCAACCCGGCCGAGCAGGTTTTAACCGTCGGCAAACAGCTTTCAAGCGAGCTTTATCTCGGCTACGAATTCGGTCTGACCAGTGCCAGCCAGACCGTGAAGCTGGTGTACCAACTGACTCGGACCATCCAGGCCATCGTCCGTGTCGGTTCGCAATCTTCGGGCGGCGAAATCAAATACGTCATCCGTTTCGATTAAAGGCCGTTGGGCATAGAGGCCGTCTGAAAACTTTTCAGACGGCCTCCCAACATATCCGTTGCCGCTGCCGATAATGTCGCCATTCAAACCGAACCCAAACAAAGCGGCGGCATAGGAAGTCATGCCGCCATATCGTGCAATACGCAAATAGGCCGAGACCTTTGCAAAATCCCCCCCAAATCCCCTAAATTCCCACCAAGACATTTAGGGGATTTCCCATGGGCACCTTCTTCCGGCAAACCGCACAAGCCATGATTGCCAAACACATCGACCGCTTCCCACTATTGAAGTTGGATCAGGTGATTGATTGGCAGCCGATCGAACAATACCTGAATCGTCAAAAAACCCGTTACCTTCGAGACCACCGCGGCCGTCCCGCCTATCCCCTGCTATCCGAGACCTTTGCAAAAAAAGCCTTTCCTTCGACAGCCGAAACACAAACACAGGTTTTCGGCTGTTTTCGCCCCTAATTACGCCTAATTTTACCCAAATACCCCCTTAATCCTCCTTGGATACCTGATTATCAGGCATCTGAAAGAACATCGGTTGTTGGACGGCATTATGCGCAAAGCCTGCCGTAACCGTCCGCTGACGGAAAATCAAACGAAGCGTAACCGGTATTTATCGAAAACCCGTTATGTGGTCGAACAGAGCTTCGGGACGCTGCACCGTAAATTCCGCTATGCGCGGGCAGCCTACTTCGGACTGAGCAAAGTGAGTGCGCAAAGCCATCTGAAGGCGATGTGTTTGAACCTTTTGAAAGCCGCCAACAGGCTAAGTGCGCCTGTTGCTGCCTAAAAGGCGGCCGGATGCCTGATTAATCAGGTATCCAAGGAGGATTAAGGGGGTATTTGGGTAAAATCAGGAGTGATTGGAGGAGAAAACAGCCGAAAACCTGTGTTTAGGTTTCGGCTGTTGGGGGAAAGGAATTTTGCAAAGGTCTCAAGTGAGAGCAAAAAACTTTGGAAATCTACGATTCTCCTTCCAACACCTCATCAT
>ERZ773049.1663-NODE-1663-length-12633-cov-19.560582_pt1 | contig 12633 bp, 12 predicted proteins | sample MGYA00580633_ERZ773049 | MGnify/ENA primary metagenome ERZ773049 (study PRJEB29015, sample SAMEA2737991) | human oral metagenome | biome: human oral; feature: human-associated habitat; material: dental | place: China | collected 2066 ... | reverse complement strand
ACGGCGGCAAAACGGGTTTTGTCGCGCGTTTGGTAATGTTTGGAAACGTTGTCCAGGATAATCATAATGTCGTACTTGAATAAACGAAGCCCGATGTACACGACAACGGGCTTTAAAAAAAACAGCTTAATAAAAAACTCTGTACGCTTTAGCTGTTGTATAGCGGAATCCGTGCAACGGCCACGATGCCGGCCTGCCGTGTCCGTACTGTTCGTACCGTTTTCGGCCTGCCGCCTGTTAATCGGTTGCGCGGGGATTCGGCTATAACGCCCGCAAGCTGTATCAAATCGGCGTGTCTGTCAATTTCGGTGATTAAACTGCAAGTTAGCGTAAATGTCAAATGCTTGTTTGCAGGTTGCCCGCCTTGTATGGGCGGTGTTTTATACAGGCCGTCTGAAAAAGGATTTCAGACGGCCTCTCCGGTATCCGGGCGGTTATTTCATGGCTTTAACCAATGAATCGACATTGTAACGGATCATGCCGGTGTAGGTGTTGGCCGGTGCGGTTTTGCTCAATGCGTCGGAATACAGTTTGCCGCCGATGGTGCTGCCTGATTCTTTGGCAATGCGTTCGAGCATCCGGGAGTCTTTGATGTTTTCGGTAAACACGGCTTTGATGCCTTCTTGTTTGACCTGGCGGATGAGGGCGGCGACGTGCTTGGCCGACGGTTCCGCTTCGGTATTGATGCCTTGGGGCGCATAGAATTTAATGTTGTAGCGTTTACCCATGTAGCCGAAGGCTTCATGGCCGGTCAGCACTTTGCGGCGGGCGGCCGGGATGCGGTCGAACTGCGTTTTGGCATAGGTATCGAGCTGTTGCAGTTCTTTGGTGTAGCTTTGCAGGCGCTGGCTGTAATAGGTTTTGTTCTGCGGATCGGCCTTAATCAGGGCTTCGGCAACGTTGGCCGCGTATTTCGGCATCAGGGAAGGGTCGCTCCAAACGTGCGGGTCGTAGCGGCCGTGATCGTGGTTGTGGCCGCCGTGGTCATGGTCGTGGTCGTGATCGGCCGTCATGGCTTTGATGCCGGCTGCGGCTTCGGCGTAATTGACTTTGCTTTGTTTGACGGCACGGGTCATTTCTCCCGATTCGAAGCCCAGTCCGTTGAGCAGCACCAGTTTGGCCGAACGGATTTTTTTGATGTCGCCGCTGGTGATGTTGTAAACGTGCGAGTCTTGGTCGGGGCCGACGAGGTTGGTAACGGCCACTTTGTCGCCGCCGATCTGTTTGGCGACGTCGCCCAAAATGCTGAAGCTGCTGACGACGTTCAGCGGTTCGGCCGATACGCTGCCTGCCACCAAAAGGGCGCACAGGGACAGTTTCCAATGTTTCATTTTTAATCCTTTCTTAATGGGCGGCGGAACGGCTCCGCCGTATTGTGGTTTGAACGGTGCTTCTCTGTCCGTACTCAGGCCGTCTGAAAGATTTGTCCAGCCCGGCGGTTTGATCAAACGGTTTTTTAAAACTGCCGGTGGCGGCTGCGGCGCAGCCATTTGGTCAGGAGGCCGCCCTCCCAGCCGAAGATGACCGACAGTGTGTACCAGCCGCCGCAAAACAGGATGATGGCCGGGCCGGACGGGATTTCGACGTGGTAGGAAAACAGCAGCCCCGCCAGCCCGCACAGCAGCGCGAAAATGACGGAAAGCAGCATCAGCATACCCATGTTGCGCGCCCACAGGCGGGCGGTAATCGCCGGAATCATCATCAGGCCGACCGCCATCAGTGTACCCAAAGCCTGAAATCCGGCCACCAGGTTCATGACGACCAAGACGAGGAAAATCAGGTGCCACAGTCCGCCTTTGCCGTTTACCGCCCTTAAAAACAGGGGGTCTATGCTTTCCAGCAGCAGCGGGCGGTAAATCACGGCCAGCGTGACAATCGTGGTGCTGGCGACGGAAGCGACCAAAGTCAGGGCGGGCAGGTCTACGGCCAAAATCGAGCCGAACAACAGGTGCAGCAGGTCGATATTGCTGCCGCCCATGCTGACCAGCAGCACGCCGATGGCCAGGCTGGTCAGGTAGAAGGCGGCAAAGTTGGCGTCTTCCTTCAAATCGGTAAAGCGGCTGACCAGGCCGGCCAGCAGGGCCATCACCATGCCGGCGACAAAACCGCCCGCACTCATGGCGGGCAGGCTGAGGCCGCCTATCATATAGCCGACGGCCGCGCCGGGCAGGACGGCATGGCCGAGCGCGTCGCCGACCAGGCTCATGCGCCGCATCACGAGGAATACGCCCACGGGCGCGGCACTCAGTGCGAGGAATACCACGGAGGCCAGGGCGTAGCGCATAAAATCAAACTCGGCAAACGGTTCGATCAGCCATTCGTATAAGTTTATATCCATGTATTTTTGTTTTTTATTGATGCGGTTATGTTTCCGCCGAAACGGCCCGAAGCGCGGGAGGCCGTCTGAAAAAGGCTGTCAGGCGGCGCACCATTGCGCGTAATCGTGTTTTTGCATGGCGGCGTTGGCCTGTTGCAGGAAGCTGTCGGTCAGCACGTCTTCCGTTTTCCCGGCCGTGATTTTTTCCCGCGCGATGAGCAGGGTGTTCGGAAAATAGGCGCGCACTTGTTCGTAGTCGTGCAAGACGGCGATGACGGCGCGGCCTTCGTTGTTGCAGTGGCGGAGGACGTCCAAAAGGGCGTAAGTGGTTTTTGCGTCCACCGCGTTGAAAGGTTCGTCGAGCAGCAGGAATTTTGCGTCCTGCGCCAGCATCCGCGCAAACAGTACGCGCTGGAACTGGCCGTTGGAAAGGTGACCGATTTGCCGGTGGGCGAATTCCGCCATTTCTACCCGTTCGAGTGCCTGCATCACGCGTTTTTTCTGCGCCGCATTCACGCCGCCGAAAAAGCCGATTTCGTACCACAAACCCATGGCGGCCAATTCAAATACCGTCATCGGCTGGCTGCGGTCGATGTCGGCCTGCTGCGGCAGGTAGGCGATGTCGCGGCGGGAGATACCCTGCCACGACACTTTGCCCGTATTGCATTTGAGCAGCCCCATCACGGCCTTGAGTAGGGTGGATTTCCCCGCGCCGTTGGGGCCGAAAATCGCCCACATAGAGGCATCGTCGAACTGTATGTCCACATGGTGCACCGCCGGTTTGCGCTGGTAGCTGACGGTCAGGTTTTCGATTGCGATCATGATGATGAGGTCGCCCAGAAATAAACGCCCCATACGACGGCCAAAGCCGTGGCGGCCAAAAGCAGCCGCCGGGGTAATCCGCTTAATAAAATATTCATTTTCTGCTGCCGGCCGTTTCAGACGGCCTTGCGGTTTGCGACAGGGCGTGCGGTTTTTTAGCCGGAAGCCCGTATCTTGTTGATTGAAATATATTTGCCGGCCGCTGTTTTCAGACGGCCTCTGTGTCCGGCCGTGCGGCTGTAAATAAAGATTCGCATGATACTGTGTAACAGTTTCTTTGTAAATCCAAGCTGCGTATAATCCGCGGCTTTTTGGGAGCCTGCCATGAGCGAACCGTCTCTGAGCGACAAACTGAATCTGGAAACCGCCCGCATTGCCTGGGCGGATTTGCAAGTCCATTTCGCGCGCGGTGCGGCGGTGTATGTCGCTCCCGAACTCGATTTGGTTGCCGTTGCCCGGCTGGTTGCCGACGACGACGGCCGTGAAATTTCCAGGCTGATGGCGGAAGGGAAGTTCGGCATGGTCAGTGAAGCGCAGGCCGCCGCGTTTTGGGCGGAAAACCGTGAAATGTGGGCGGTGGTGGTGGCACCGTGGGTATTGGTTCAGCCGGCGGGGTAGGAAAACGGCCAGACAGCGGAAAGCCAATTCCAATAAAGTAAAAACACTCGAAACAGCGTTTCAGACGGCCTTCTGCCCGTACCGCATCAGCGTCATGCCGCCGACTGCCGCCGCGCAACCCGCAACCAGCGAAATATGCAGCGGTTCGCCCAAAACCCATGCAGAAGACAACATACCGAAAATCGGCACGAGCGTAATATACGCCGCCGCGCTGCCTGCACCCAAAATCTTCACGCCTTCAAAATACCAAGCGTAGGCCAATACCGTCGCGCCGATGACCAGCCACGCCAATGCCGTCCAACCGCGTGCATCCATCGCCGCCATTGCCTCAAACGGCAGTCCGTCCGTCCACAACGCCACCACCGCCAACATCAACGCGCCGATGAACGACGTTGCCGCCGTTACCGTCAGCGCGTCTATCCCGCGCAAATGCCCGCCGATGGTAGGGCAATGCTGTCCCCCTCGAAGACAGGCATGCTGTGGGGAGTGTATGTGAATAGATCGAATACTATCTTGTGGACGAATGCGAATGTAATTAATGATATGGAAGGTGCCGGTATGGATAAAATCTATAGAGGTGCCGGAAACGACCAGATTGTAGGTAGCAATTTGGCCGATTTTATCCATGGAGATGATGAACGCATATTAAAAGGCAAGATTATTAATGAAGGTGGTAATGATTTCATATTTGGTTTGGGGGGAGATGATTTGATATATGGAGGAGAAGGTGACGATTTTATTCTCGGAGATACGAATCTGATTGATGATAGGAAAGATTCGTTTAATAGTATGTCTGCTGAAGAACACGGAAACGACATGATTTTCGGCGGAGAAGGGGCAGACACCCTCATCGGAGGCGGCAGAAGCGACTACATCGACGGCGGCAGCGGCAAAAACATTATTTACGGCGACCAAAACGACGATATGAAAGATTGGGCGTCCGGCAAAGGGTACCTGCCGCCCCAATACCACGGCGACGACTTCATCCGCAGCGGTAAAGATGAAGATAAAATTGATGGTGGTGGAGGCCACGATACAATCTACGGCGGTGCGGGTAACGATCAAATATGGGGAGATTTTAGCGGCGGAGGGTTGCTTCCGCAATTAACAGGCAACGATACAATATACGGAGAGGCGGGTCAGGATTATCTTCAGGGCAACCATGGCAATGACGAGCTTCACGGGGGTACGGAAGAAGATGTTTTGTTTGGTGATGCGGGGGATGACCGTCTCTACGGCGATGAAGGCGACGACATCCTGTTCGGCGACGACGATGTACATCCGAACAATGCGGACAACAGGCATGGCAACGACAAGCTGTACGGAGGGGATGGCAACGACCAATTAAGGGGGAATGGCGGCAATGATATGCTCTACGGCGGACGGGGTAACGACACCTATATATTCTCCAAAGGCGACGGCATTGATACGGTGGAAGAAAACGATGCCTCGGCAGGCAATTTTGACGGGTTGTATTTCGATAAAATCCGTTCTTCCGAAGCGAAATTCAAAAAACAAGGCAACGATTTGCTGATAGATGGTTATGCCAAAGGCGACACCGTAATCGTCAAATCGTTTTTCTCAGGGAAAACCGCACATTTGGTGGAAGGCTTCCAATTTGCCGACAAAGCATTCACTGCGGCGGAAGTCGCGAAACTGGCGGGAGCGGGGCTGAACATGCGGCAGGCCATGGCCGCCTTCGGTACACCTGCCGCCGCCGAAGCACCGGCACATTTTGCCGCTCCTGCTGCGGTACAGCACATACTGGCCGCTTCGGCAGTTTGATTTCGGAGGGGATGCCTCACCGTGTCGCATAGGCCGTCTGAAAACAGAAAATCACGTTTCAGACGGCCTCTTTACATCATCTTGACAAACGCAAGGGCACATCTAAATTAGCCAAACGCGATTCTTTATCAAAGGCAACGGGGGACGAATCATGAAGAAAGCAACGGCCGCACTGCTCGGCATCCTGCTGCTTGCGGGCTGTTCGGATGCAGTTACACAGCCGGCGGAGGACAATGCGAATCGGAAGGAGGCCGGTATGGGAAAGAGAACCTGTAAAAACCTGGGCAAGGTTGGAGATTTGGACGACCTGCTGTTTCAAATGTACAGCAACTTGGACAGCCACTGCCTGTTTGAAATGCCGGTAGGGGAGCTCGAACGGATTTGGGGGATTCCGGTGTACGACTACACCCTGCCCACAGATACGGCATCGGAAGAAGTGAACAGGCGGAATAGCGAAGAAATAGACGGATATACGCTCAAACGGCAGGCCAATCAGGATAAATACCGGAACAGGCTCTATTGGGAAGTGATCAAATCGAATGATTACGATCCTGATAATGAAGGGAAAATAAAAAATATTGTTTTTGAAGTACTACAAGTTAAAAATTATGGGGTATTTATGCAGGGGAGATTGCCAAAACTCCTGCCGCCCCCGATTATTTTGGAAAAGGCATATCCTACATCGGTTCTGAATCCGCCAGATGTCCCTCCGGAAATAGAAGGGAGTGATGATTATAAGGAGTATCAAGTTAATGATTTTTTTCCTCCAGAGAATACTGCGTATAAGTATGATACGGAATATTTTTGGCCGAATCCCAAACAAGATGCCAGGCTGCCTTATCTATTCATCAGAACCAGTGATGGGACAGATCAGGTTCTTTTGTCAGTTATTTCGCTGCACCGGAACATAGACCGGCCCGAAATCTTAACCCTTCCCAAACCGTAAAGGAGTTTTACCATGGCAACCGTCAAACGTACGACACGAGAAACTCCTGACCAAGCATTTGAACATTTCGACATATATGGCTTTACCGATACAAGGCCGTCTGAAAACAGGATAACGTTTTCAGACGGCCTGATACATTCTATTCGAGACGGCAGAGCGCAAAACGATTAAACTCCGCCCGTCTTTTTTACCGACAACCCGACCGCCATGCAAAGCCAAGAACTGGAAGACCTCACCCTGCTGCTCGTCCGCGATGCCGACGAAGCCGAAATGTGGATAGACCGCTGGGCGGTCAGCTATCCCACCGTCCGCACGGCCGCCGCGTCCCGCAGCCAAAGCATAGATGAATGGCAGCGGCGGATACAGGCGGCCTGGGAGCAGATACACAGTCAAAACGTCGCCGTCGTTGCCCACGGCGCAGGCGTTTCGGCCTGGCTGGCTTGGCTGTATCGGGCAGACATCCTCTCGCAGCGGCGGGTGCGCAACATCATCCTCGCCGCCCCGCTGCAAACCGCGTTCCCCGACGATGCCGAGCATACGTTCCAACGCGTCCGCTGCCCCTGCCGCACCGCATTGGTCGTCGGCCGCGACGATTCCGACTGTCCCGAAGAATGGGCGGGACGGCAGGCGCAGGTGTGGCGCGCGACATTATTGGCCGCGCCGCAGGCAGGCCGTCTGAACGGGCCGCTGCAAGGGTGGCAGTGGGGCATGAAGCTGATGCAGGAAATGCTGCTGGCCTGAGGCAAAACGGAGAGGTCGTCTGAAAATGTTTTTCAGACGGCCTCAAACCGAAAAAGAAAGATGATACCGCCGCTTCCCGCATCAGACTGTCTGAGTTTGAATTATCGTGCCGACGGTTTGCCGCCCGAAATTAAAAAATGTTAAACTGCCGCGCGCTTTTCAGACGGCCTGATACACCCGATTCCGTTTAAACTTTGCATCATGGCATACACCATTCCGAAAGCGGCCGTTATTCCCTATCCGCCGCAAAAACTGCACGAATTCAAGCTGATTTGGTTTGAATATGTGGATAATTTGCACTTCGGCCTGAATCCGGCCGGCTTTGCCGATAATGCCGAACCCTATCTGGACATCGCGCGGCAGCGGTTTTTGGAGGCGGGCTGGGCGGGGGACGGCGAAATTTCGCTGATGTGGATACCGCCGTTTGCCATCAACAATATAGACGGTCCCCGGCATATGTGGACGCATACGCACGGCGTCATCGTGTGGCATGTCAAACAGCAGTCCGACGGCATTTCGTGGATTTTGTATCCGCCCGAAGAAATCGATTTAAATGTTTCAACACACAGGGCTACACATACATAAGGCGCAGCCCTGTATGTTGCACTGATTTGTAAGGGGTTTTATCCCTCCCAAATGAACCCAAATTCTACCGCCCTGAAGGGTAGGGTTTCAACCATTAAGGAAATTTTGATGAATACACCCCGCGAGATTAGCGTGAAGCCGTGCCAAACGGCGGGTTCGGACGGCCTGAAGCGGTAAGCGGCCGGCCCGAATCCTTCGGCAAGCGTGAAATCTTTATTCCCCTGAAAGTGCCGCCGGCATCATTGCGATGACGGTTGGGCCGGTCAGCGTCATTGCGCCGCTGCGAACACAAAGGAACACAATATGACCGTATCTCCCGTTGCCTTGCGTCGCCAAACCGAGCGCAAGCCGCATCCGACCGCGCGTTATTGGAAAAAATGCGATGTCGAAGCCCTGTTCGACCTGCCGTTTCTGGATTTGGTTTTTCAGGCGGCCGAAATCCACCGCAGCCATTTCAACCCGCGCGAAATCCAGCTTTCCACCTTAATGTCCATCAAAACCGGCGGCTGTCCCGAAGACTGCGCCTACTGCCCGCAATCGGCGCACCACAACACCAATCTGGGCAAAGAGCAGATGATGGATGTGGACGAAATCGTCGAAAAAGCGAAAATCGCCAAATCGCGCGGCGCCAGCCGTTTCTGCATGGGCGCGGCATGGCGCGGGCCGAAGCCGAAAGACGTGGCCGTGGTTTCCGAAATCATCAGCGCGGTCAAAGGGCTGGGCATGGAAGTGTGCGGCACCTTCGGTATGCTCGAAGACGGCATGGCGGAAGACTTCAAAAAAGCAGGTTTGGACTACTACAACCACAACCTCGACACCGATCCCGAACGCTACAACGACATCATCCATACGCGCAAACACGAAGACCGCATGGACACCTTGGGCAGGGTTCGCAACGCCGGTTTGAAAGTCTGCTGCGGCGGCATCGTCGGCATGAACGAAACCCGCGCCGAGCGTGCCGGACTGATTGCCAGCCTTGCCAATCTCGATCCGCAGCCCGAAAGCGTGCCGATCAACCAGCTCGTCAAAGTGGAAGGCACGCCGCTGGCCGATGCCGAAGATTTGGACTGGACGGAGTTCGTCCGCACCATCGCCGTGGCGCGGATTACCATGCCCGAGAGCTACGTCCGCCTGTCGGCGGGGCGCAGCAACATGCCCGAATCCATGCAGGCGATGTGTTTCTTGGCGGGCGCGAACTCGATTTTCTACGGCGACAAGCTCTTAACCACCGAAAACCCCGGTGAAGACGGCGACCGCCTGCTGATGGAAAAGCTGAACCTTTATCCGCTGCAATTCGAGCTGGAAGGCGAATATCAGGCCGCGAAGCAGCAGCCGAAAATCAGAGTCGATTATTAACGTGTCGGGCGGCATAGCGTACCGCCTTTTTGTTTGGCCGCCATCGCCATGCCCGATGCGGGCGGAAGAGGCCGTCTGAAAAATGCCGCAACGTTTTTTTCAGACGGCCTGTTGCAATTCTGCCTGCGAATGCGACTTTCCGACGATTCGCCGCACGCATTCGAACGGATAATCCGCCCTTTGCTGAGTTTGCTCAATATTTGTCGGCAAACCGTTTGACAGTATGGCGGGAAATGTCTATAAACCGCCCGTTGCAGCCAATCCACAACCGAGTCAGTACAATGAAAAAATTGATTTTCTTCCTCGCCGCCTTCTTCAGCCTGAGCCGCGCCTTCGCCGTCGATGCCTCGCAACTGCTGCCGCCCGAACAGGCGTTTGTGCCGCAGGTGAAGGCCGACAAGCAGGGCGTAACCGTCGAATTCAAAATCGCCGACGGCTATTATCTCTACCGCGACAAGATAACCGTCGCCGCCGAGCCGCAAACCGCGTTCGGCGACACGCAATACGCGCCCGGCAAAGAAAAGGAAGACGAATTCTTCGGCAAGCAAACCGTGTATTACCACGCAGCCCAAGCGGTTTTCCCTTATAAGGCCGCCCCTTCGGGCACATATAAGCTGACCGTGCTGTATCAGGGCTGCGCCGATGTCGGCGTGTGCTATCCGCCGAACGAAACCACATTCGAAATCGACCGCGAAGGGTTGCACACGGTGCAAAACGATAGTGCGGCCGACAAGCCCTCCGGCCGGTTTACCGCACCGAAAGCCACGTTGAACGAAGCGGAAGCCGTGCCGCCCGCTCCGGCAAACAAGGCCGACAGCAGCCGTTTCAAACTGTCGTGGGACACCTTAAGCGCCAATTTATTGGCGTTTTTTACTGCCGGGCTGGGATTGAGTTTCACTGCCTGCATGTATCCGCTGATTCCCATTGTTTCCAGCATCGTAGTCGGCGATAAAAACACCGGAAAAGGCCGGGCCTTCGCCCTGACGATGGTGTACACCCAAGGCCTGGCCCTGACTTATACCATCGTCGGCGTGATTGCCGGGCTGACCGGCGCGCTGCTGACCGTTTGGCTGCAACAGCCGGCCGTCGTATTGTCTGCCGCCGCCCTGATGGTGGTGCTGGCGTTGTCCATGTTCGGCCTGTTCAACATCCAGCTGCCCAACGCCGTGCAAAGCTATTTCCAACAGCAGAGCAACAAATTGTCGGGCGGCAAAATCGCCGGCGTATTCGGCATGGGCATGTTCTCCGCCCTGATTGTCGGCCCGTGCGTCGCCCCGCCGCTGGCCTTGGCACTAGGCTACATCGGCCAAACCGGCGATGCCGTGCTCGGCGGCCTGGCACTGTATGCCATGGCCCTGGGTACCGGCGTGCCGCTGGTCATCATCGGCACTTTCGGCGGCCATATCCTGCCTAAAGCGGGCGATTGGATGAACGGCGTCAAATACACCTTCGGCTTTATCCTGCTGGCGGTGGCGGTTTATCTGGCCTCGTCCTTCCTGCCTTACGCACTTGCCGCGACGCTGTACACCCTGCTGCTGCTTGCTCCGGCCGTCCTGCTGCTGATGAAGCTTGGCGGACAGAAAGGCCGTCTGAAAACCGTTTCCGCCGTTTTGGCAATATTCCTGCTGGCGTGCGGCGGCTGGTTCGGCCTGCAAAGCCTGCACGGCGGACAAACCGCGATGCACCGTTTTCTGACCCTGCATCCGGCCGGGGAAGCCGCCCATAAATTCACCGATGTGGCCGAGCTGAAAACCGCAATGGCGGCGGCATGGCAGGAAGACCCCAATACGCCGGTGATTCTGGATTTCTACGCCGACTGGTGCGTGTCGTGCAAAGAAATGGAAGCCTATACCCTGAATACGCCGCAAGTGCGTCAGGCCGTGCCGATGAACCGTTTCTTCCAAGCCGACGTAACCGCGAATACCGCCGATCATCAGGCTTTGTTGAAAGAATACGGCCTGTTCGGCCCGCCGGGCGTGTTTGTGGTCAAAGCCGACGGCAGCCACGGCGAAGCCTTGTTGGGCTTTGTCCAACCCGATGCGTTTATCGAGTGGTACCGGCAGAACGCAAAATAAGGCAGGGTTTTGCCTTGTATCGATAAAAGGCCGTCTGAAAAACATCAGCCGCAAAGCGGAAGCGTTTTTCAGACGGCCTTATTGGTATGGAGGCGATGGCTTGACACAAACCTGTTATGGCTTGAACTGCAAGCAGGGCAGGGCGGGGAAAACCAAGATTGTTCAAACCGTGAAGGAGTTAATGGAGGGGGAAATTTATAGCGGATTCGTATAGTGGATTAAATTTAAACCAGTACGGCGTTGCCTCGCCTTGCCGTACTATTTGTACTGTCTGCGGCTTCGTCGCCTTGTCCTGATTTAAATTTAATCCACTATACATTCCGCCCGCTGCCGACAGGGAAGCCTGTCGGACAGAAAGGCCGCCTGAAAACAGATGCTTTCAGACGGCCTTTGAAATTCAATGTGCTGTATTGGAGTGATTACTCGACGAACACTTCCACACGGCGGGCTTCCGCGCCGCTGCCTGCTTCGGTGTCGCTCGGTTTGCGCAGTTCGATTTGTTTGTCCGGTACGCCGAAGCCCAGCAATACCGTGCGGACTGCAAATGCACGCTGTTTAGACAGTTCTTCGTTGACTTGCGCATTGCCGGTGCTGTCGTGATAGCCGGAAACCACGACTTTTTTGCCACCCAATGCCGCAACCAGCACATCTTTCAATGCTTCCTGCGCACCCGGGGCAACATCGGCTTTACCTGTGGCGAAGTAGAATTTCACTGCGCCGTTTGCAGTAACGATGCGGGCTTCGTCTTGTGCTTCGTTTGCCGAACCTGGGTTTTGCACGACGCTTTCGTCAACAGGGACGGGGAGGCCTTTGTCGCCGACAGATTCGGACGGAGCGAGTTCCACTTCAAGCGGAGGTGCTTCTTGGATGATGAATAACGAACCGCCTGCCGTGCCGGTTTCGCCCGTTTCTAAGTCGGTAATGACGGCAGGTTCGTTGCTTTCGGATGCGGCGGCTTGCGATACGGCTGATGCGGCCACTTCGGAGGCTGCGGCTTGGCCGTAAGTGGGAGAGCCTTCGATTTTGCCTGTTTCCCAGCCCCAAACCGATAAAAACAGGATGGTCAGCACAGATAAACCGGCTGCGCCGCCAACCAACCACAGGCCGATTTTTTGTTCTTTGTGTTCATTTTTACCGTTATTCATAACATTCCTTTAACATAAGCCAAACAAAATTTTCCGCATTATAAATGTAATGAGGAAAGCAAGCTATCCCAAGCTATTCAAAGTACCGTCAAAACAGTAAAATGCCTTTCTTTTGCAAAATACACAACTTTACCATGCTCACTTTCCAAGAAATCATCTTCAAACTGCAAACATTCTGGGCAGACAAAGGCTGCACCGTCATCCAACCTTTCGACATGGAAGTCGGCGCCGGTACTTCCCACC